>ERZ1066127.762-NODE-762-length-14895-cov-10.226617_pt1 | contig 14895 bp, 16 predicted proteins | sample MGYA00382774_ERZ1066127 | MGnify/ENA primary metagenome ERZ1066127 (study PRJEB33369, sample SAMEA5778357) | biofilm metagenome | biome: Industrial cooling water; feature: Water cooling tower basin; material: Biofilm | place: United Arab Emirates | collected... | reverse complement strand
CGTCCGCTTTGCGCCAAGGCCATCGCTTCATCGCGCGAAACCACCACGCGCTCGAAAGGATCATTGTCCTTCACGACTTTTTTCATCTCCTCCTCGATGCGCGGGAAATCATCCGGGCTAATGCGGTGGGAGAGCTGCATGTCGTAGTAGAAACCGTTTTCCACCGGCGGACCGGCGGCAAACTGGACGTCAGGCCAAATCCGGGAGATCGCGGTCGCCATCACGTGCGCGCAGGAGTGACGGAGACGGTCCACATCGGACATCTGATGGCGTTCTTCTAAAGTTTTTCTCTCGGACATAGGCGGCGAGAGCAAGCACGAATCCGCGCGGATTTTCAATGTCAAAATGCGCATGTCACATCGCACATTGATCTTTCTGCTTTCCGATTCGCAAATCTGCGCCAAACTGTCTTCGCTTTGTCCACCTCACTGATCCATCCCACCGCTTTGATTTCCCCTGAGGCCCACATCGCCGATGGCGTGCGGATCGGCCCCTACAGCGTCATCGAGGGCCGCGTCACCATCGCTGCGGGCTGTGACATCGCCGGGCATGTCCTGATTCAGGGCAAGGTTAGCATCGCCCGCGGCAACCGCATCGGCTGGGGGTCCATCGTCGGTGCCGATCCGCAGGACCTGCACTTTGATCCTCTGACCGACTCCGGCGTTGAGATCGGCGAAAACAACACGCTGCGCGAATACGTCACCATCCACCGCGGCTCACACAGCGGCGGCATGACGCGCATCGGCCAGTACAATTTCCTCATGACCGGCGTCCACCTCGCACACGACGTGCAGATGGGCGATCACAATGTGCTCGCCAATAACGTCCTGCTCGCCGGGCATATCCGTGTCGGAAACAAATGCTTTCTCGGCGGTGGCGCGGTGTTTCACCAGTTCATCCACATCGGCGACTACGCCATCGCCCAGGGCAATGCCGCCATCAGCCAGGACATCCCGCCCTACTGCATGGCCCACGGCAACAACCTGCTCGCCGCCTTGAATGTGATCGGCCTCAAACGCGCCGGCTTCTCCCCCGAGCAACGTGCCGAAATCAAACGTGCCTTCCGCCTGCTGCTCGAAGGAAACCGTCAGATCGCCCTGCAACAAGCAGCGCTGATCCAATGGTCGGATGCCGCCCAACTCCTCGTCCACGCCGTGGAAAACCCCTCGCGCAAAGGCATCCTCACCCGCTCCACCACTCCCTGATCCACCATGTCCGCTCTCCATTTGCCCGAACAAGTCGGCGTCATGATCCTGCCCGATTGCGTGCTCTTTCCGCACGGCGGCCTGCCCTTGCACATCTTCGAGGACCGCTACCGCATCATGCTGCAAGAAGCCATCGATGGCCATTGCTTCTTCGCCGTGACCAATCAAATTTCCGATTCCGAGGACCCGAACGAATGCGCCGCGCCGGTGGGCACCATCGGCATCGTGCGCGCCTCCCACGAGCAAAAAGACGGCACCTCGAACCTGCTGCTGCACGGTGTGATCCGCGTGAAATTCCTGCGTTGGCTGGAGGGCAAACCCTACCCGTATGCGGAGATCGAGCCCATTCCCGCCATCTTCGAGCCGGAGTCCCAGGCCGCCGGAGCCGTGGCCACCCTGCGCGGCTGCGTGGAAGACGCCATCAAAGGACTGCCCGAGGAAGTGCAAAAAGCCGTGATGGAAATGATGCACCGCACCGATGACCCCGTCATCCTCGCCGACATCGTCTCCCAACAATTCATCCACGACACCGCCATCCGCCAGATGCTGCTGGAGCTGGAGCAGCCCGCCGCCAGAATCGCCTGGTTGTGTCAGGCCTTAGGAGGGTGAACTCGCAGCCCGCGCCCAGTTGCCGAAGCTATCATCTCGACTCCATCGAAGGTGGGCAAAACATAGTTCATCTCTTCGAGGCATCCCTCGGGCATCTGTGGCGCTATCCCCCAACTTGGTCGTAAACCGGCGCGTAACGATGCTTGACACATCACCCTCCGCGTGGGACTTTACAACTGTGAAAATTGCCATCGTCGATACGAAAAGACGCCTCGTGCTGCCAGGCGCGGCACCGGGCGAGGCATACACCGTAAACGAAGCGGCACCGGGGCATTACGAGCTATCCAAGGTCATTCCCGCACCCCGCCCCAAACCCACGGCAGAAGAGCTGGATGCCTTGCTCACCACTGCGGCACTCACTCCGAAGATGAGCTGGCAAGAACTTCGTAATTTCACCCGCGAGCCATGATTTTATTGGACACCAACGTGCTGATATACGGCTTTGAAGCAAGTTCTCCCTTTCATTCTTGGGCACGAGGCGTGATCCGCAGCTCATTACTCGGGAATGGTGCTGCGATCAATCCTGTGATTCTCGCGGAATATCTGATCGGTGAGCAGTCACCAGAAACTACCATAAGTCGACTCCAGACCGTCGGCATCGTCATTCTCGACCTGCCTGTCAGCGCCGCCCCTCGCTGTGCTGCGGCATACGCCACTTACCTTGAAAATCGTCGCCTTCAGCCAGTGTCCCCTGCCCCTAAGTTGCCATTGCCCGATTTTTTCATCGGTGCCCATGCCGCACTACTCGACCTGCCACTCGCCACCGCTGATGTGGGCCGTTACCGCACCTACTTCCCCGAAGTCACGCTCATCACCCCCTGACTCCCAGAACCATCATTCACCCGCGATCGCGAGCTCCACTCTGCGCATCTTTTTAGAGCCGGGAGCCCAGAGCGGTCAGAATCGTTGCCCCTCCGCTGTCGCTTCTCGTGCTTGCTGCAACGCAATCTGCGAGAGAACCTCATGAAACACCCGCCGGCGCGGAAACAGGAATGAAACCCCGCCACGGCGGCGCAAGGTTATCACGCCTTTTTCCTCATCGATGACCTCCAACTCCGCGATGCCACCCTCAAACAACACCACTCCATCGCGCTCAAATCTGAAGCCGTTTGCCGCCTCGGATATGACCCACAGAGAAGAGTGACCGGAAAAGGTCGTGTGGAACAAAAGGCCCAGCAGTGGCAACCGATACAAAAAATCAACCCAATCCAGATCACGATGCCCGTAAAGCCAGCCGATCAACTCAATCAGCAACAAGAGCGCGATCAAGACCAAGCAAATGCCGGTCAGCCAGCGGCTTTCATGCCTACATCGGATGGACATGGATTTCATACACATTCACTCATCGCCTCAAGGGATCCAGCCGATCTATCGCGGCCTGCTAGTGATATAAGCCGCAATGATTCTGCCAGCCGCCAAAATGACCGCGCACCATAGCAAGGTCGTTTGTGTTTCGCTGGTAAATGCGATGTATTCAGCTCTGGCCACGCCTGTGGTCAGCAGCATCAGCAGCATGATCGAAGGAAAAAAGCTGCGTCGGTGCAGAAAGGGATGTTTCATAAGGTAGATATGACGGTTTTTATCGCAAATGCGATAGAAAGCCTGCAACTCTAACCACCTGATGTCAAGGCATGCCGCTATCATTTCAGGTTTCCGATGGCTGCAGAATGATCCCATCTTCCCCTGATCTAGCCATTCGGTTCGGCCCGGCTGACATCAACGGCTCAAAGCAGCACTTGCCAAATCATCGGTCCTGCGTTATCAAAATCGCCGATGAAACAAACCATTGCCACATTTCTGTTGTCGATCGCGGCCCTTGCTTCGGGTTTTGCGGAAGAAAAAGCCGCTCCCGCTGCTCCCGCCGCTGCCGAAAAAGCCCCCAAAGTCACGGTCAAGACCAACCTCGGTTCGTTCGTGGTGGAACTGAATCAGGAAAAAGCTCCCATCACCGTGGAAAATTTCCTCTCCTACGTGGGCAAGAAGCACTACGACGGCACAGTGTTTCACCGCGTGATCGGGAATTTCATGATCCAAGGCGGCGGATTCACGGTGGAGGAAGGCAAGCTGATCGAAAAAACCACGGGCAAAGGCATCCAGAACGAGGCGAAAAACGGCCTCACCAATGATCGCGGCACCATCGCCATGGCCCGCACCGGCGATCCTAACTCCGCCACGGCACAGTTCTTCGTCAATGTGGTGGACAATGCCATGCTCAATGCCCCCAACCCCGATGGTCATGGCTATGCCGTCTTCGGTAAAGTGGTGGAAGGCATGGACGTGGTCGATAAAATCAAAGCCGTGCCCACCGACATGGGACAGCTGACGATGATTCACAAGGCATCCGGCGAGAAAGTCACCCAACCGGTGCCGGATGTGCCACGCGACAAAGTCATCATCGAATCGATCACCCGCATCGCCAAGTAACCCTTTTCCCTGAGAAAATCAGGGCAGTTGTTGCGCATGTTTCCGCAAGAAACGCATACCAATGACCATTGCCAAGTCACAGCGGCTTGGCAATGATCGTTTCAGCCAAGTGCCTGCCCATGAACGCCGAACTTCCTGCCACCATGATTCCTACTGAACACTCTGATCCCATCAACGCCCAGATCCTCGCCATTTCCGAGGACCTCGTGGCCGGCTTCCAAGCCCACCCCTTTCAAGTCATCGCGGAGAAATCCGGTGTGCCCTTTGACATCGTGATTGAGCGCATCAAGGCCATGCTCGAAGCGGGTGTGATCCGCCGCGTGCGCCAGACCCTCCTTTCCACAAAACTCGCCCACGGCGCCCTCGTCGCCTGGCGCGTGCCGGAGGAGCACCTGAATGCCGCGTTTGACTTCATGTCGAAGGAGGATCCGTTTTCCGGCCACGTCGTGATCCGCTCCACCGATACGGAAGTGTCCGGTTCGGGGTATCGGCTGTGGACCACGCTGAAGGTCCCCGTCGGTCAATCGCTCGATCATCACGCCACCGTGCTGAAGCGCCTAGTCAAGGCGGAGGAATACCTGCTTATGCCCGCGAACGGCGTCTTCGCCCTCGGCGTGGGCCACGTGCGCCGCAAGACGCTGGAGCCCGGTGACAAGACCGATGAGCCCGCGCAAATGATGACCACCGCCACCGTCGAGCTGGACCAGGAGGAATGGAATGTTTTGCTCGCGCTCAAAGAAGAACTCACCCTCGATGAAGTGGGCCCGAGTCCCTGGGACGGTCGCGCTAAGCTCGCCGGCGTCTCACTGGAGCGCTTCTGCGAAGTGGCGGAGGAGCTGAACCGCAAAAAAGTCATCGGCCGTTTCTCCACCTTCCTGGAGCATGTCAAGCCCTCCGCCACCGGCGAGCGCGTCACCCGTTTCAACGGCCTGTTCCACTGGGCGGTGCCCAAAGGCCGCGAGATCGAAGCCGGTGCCGAGGTGGGACGTCATTTCTGCATGACCCATTGCTACTGGCGCGAGGGCGGTCCGCAGTTTGGCAACGTCAACATCATGGGCGTGGTCCACGGCACGGAAAAAGACCGCGTGCTGGAGCACAAGGCGGCGATCGATCGCCACTTGGAATCCGTCGGCATCCCGGTGAGCTACACCAACGTGTTCTGGGGAGGACGCTCGGAGATCAAGCCCTCGGAAATTTCGCCCAAGGTCTATCAGGAATGGCACGAGAAATACCGCAACCTCTGACACCCCATGGCCACACTTTTTGAAAAAATCTGCCAGGGCGAGATCCCGGCGGACATCGTCTATCAGGATGAGCACTGCGTGTGCTTTCGTGACATCGCACCGCAGGCCCCCACGCATTTGCTGTTGGTGCCGCGCAAGGCGATTGCGCGCATCGCCGAGGCCACAGCGGAGGACCAGGCCTTGCTCGGCCACATGATGGGCCGCATTTCCCACATCGCCAGCCTGGCCGGGCTGAGCAATGACGGGTTCCGCGTGGTCATCAACAATGGCCGCGATGGCGGAGAAGCGGTGCCGCACCTGCATCTTCACATCCTGGGCGGCAGGGCGATGCAGTGGCCGCCGGGGTAGAATCGATCGGAATCTCGGTTCTTTTTCCCCTAACATTGGCTTGCCAACTGCTACCACTCGGCACAACCTGAGCGAGAAGTGAAAGAGTATTTCATCCGGAGAATTTTATTGGTGCCGCCCACCTTGTTGGGCATCACCTTGGTGTGCTTTGCCATCATGCGATTGGTGCCGGGAGGCCCCATGGATGAGGATCTCAAGAAACTGATGGGCCAAGGCGAAGGCAAGGCCACACGCTCGCGCGAGCAGAGCGGATTCAGCCTCAAGCCGGACATGCTGGTGAAGCTGGCCGGTGACTATGACCGGGACAAGCCTGACTTCATCCACTACCTCGAATGGCTGGGGATGCTGCCGCGCGATGTGAGCAAAAGTGCCGCCACGTTTGCCAAGGATTCCATGGAAACGGAGGTGCAACTTCCCGGCACGACGTCCAGTGTGAAAATCACGCGCATGCCGGATGGCACGGCGAAAATTGATAGCATCAACGGCTCCAGCACAGAAGGCTGGAACGTGCGCGTGCAGTCTCCGCAGGATCAGCTCAAGATCTGGAAAAAATTTGTGAAGGGTGCCTACCAAATGCCTTCGGACACTCCTCATCGCGCGGAAATCTATCAATCGAAATTCGCCGGTCTGCTGCAAGGCAAACTGGGCTCATCCATGCGCTATCAGGAACCGGTTGCCCTGATGATACGCCAGCGCATGCCGATTTCGCTGTTTTACGGCGTGATCATGATGGTGCTGATCTACAGCATCTGTCTGCCGCTTGGCATCATCAAGGCGATCAAGCACCGCAGTTGGCTGGACAATTTCAGCTCCATCGCAGTGTTCGCCGGCTACGCTGTGCCAGGCTACGCGCTGGGTGCGCTGCTGGTGGTGTATGTCTGCGCGAAGGGCTATTTCCCGATGGGCGGATTTGTGAGCGAGAACTTTTCCGAACTCGGTACATTCGCCAAGGTGAAGGACCTTTTCCATCACGCCGCCATGCCCTTGGTGTGCTATCTGGTGGGCGCTTTCGCGATGATGACCATGATGGTGAAAAACAGCCTGATGGACCATTTGGCATCCGATTATGTGCGCACCGCCATCGCCAAGGGCGTGAGCTTCAAGCGCGCGGTCTTCCGACACTCCTTGCGCAACTCGCTCATCCCTCTCGCCACCACGGTGGGCGGAAACGTCAGCATCCTCGTGGGCGGCAGCATGTTCATTGAGAAAATTTTCGACATCAATGGTTTCGGACTCTTGCAGTTCAATGCACTGCTCGAACGCGATGACTACGTCATCATGGGCACCCTCACGATTGCCGCTTTTCTGATGCTGATCGGCAACATCATTTCCGATATCGCCGTCGCTCTGGTGGACCCGAAAATTTCCTTCGAATAACCTTTCCATGACCTTTCCCCGCAAAATCGCTGTCCTGCTTTTGCTTATCGCCGTCGCCGCTGGTGTCGGGCGCTTCTACAAACTGGAATTGCCCAGCCTGCGATGGTTCTTCAGCTTCACGCTCACCGAGGGCCTGCAGCAGAAATACCCCAAGATCGCTCCCTACGTGACGCCGGTGTGCGGTTGGGGCATGCTGGCCATCATGCTGCTATGCGCCATCGCGCTGTGGTTGGGTGGAAAGGATTTCGAATGGAACCCGATGACCGTGCGCCGCATGAAGCGCTTCCGCTCGCTCTCGCGCGGCTACCGCTCTTTCCTGCTGCTTGCGGGCTTGGTGCTGCTGACCTTGCCGGACCATGCGCTCGTCGGGCGCAAGGCATTGTTGGTCAAATACGAAGGAAAGTGGTTCTTTCCGGCCTTCGTCAGCCAAAACTATACTGCTGACACCTTCGGCGCGGCCGAAAAGTTGGCCACCAACTATCGGGAGCTAAAAGAGAGCTTCGCGCTGGAAAACGACGGGAATTTCGTGCTCATGCCACTGATTCCCTGGGACACCACGTTTGACACCGATGAGTTGCAAAAAATCGAATTGGAAAAACGCGACGGCGTCTATTACGAAACAGGCAGCCAAAAGCCCTACCAAGGTCTGGGCACCTCCTACGACCCGCAGAATCCGAAGGCCAAACAACGTGAGGTGACGTTCCGCAAAGGACGTTTGCAAGGTCTGGGCACGCTCTACAATGCCAAGGGCGATCCCATCGGCAAGGAGCAGTGGAAACAAGGTGAACTCGTCAGTCGGGAACTGGGCGAAGGCGCGGAGGCGGACGCAGAAAAGATCAAGTCGGATCAATACTTCGCGCTGAAGTACCCGCCCGCCGCACCATCCCTGAGTCGCGGGCATTTGCTAGGCACGGACTCGCGCGGCTGGGACCTGTTCGCCCAACTCTACGGCGGCTTGCAAGTCGTCTGCAAGGCATCCGTCCTATACGTGTTTCTGACCTTTGCCATCGGCATCACCGTGGGCTTGGTGAACGGATATTTCGGCGGATGGCTGGACCTGCTATCCCAACGCTTGATCGAAGTAATGAGCAACATCCCCTTCCTGTTCATCGTGATGATCATCGCTTCCCGCATCGGTCGTGAGAATGTCTCCATCGTCGTGATCGTTGCGGTGATGAGCTTCTTTGCCTGGATCGGCATCAGCAGTTACAAGCGCACGGCCGCACTGAAAGAGCGCCAGCGCGACTACGTGGCCGCCGCCCGGGTGCTGGGTGCCGGAGTGCCGCGCATCCTGTTCCGCCACATTTTGCCCAACGTCCTGTCCACCACCATCACCTTGGTGCCCTTCTCCGTCACGGCGGTGGCCACATCGCTGACAGCACTGGATTTCATCGGTTTCGGCTTGCCGGACCGCTACCCGAGCTGGGGCACGCTGCTGGCCGATGGCCTGGCCAACCTGGAAGCACCGTGGATCGTCGGCTCGGTCTTCGTCGCTCTCGTCACCCTGCTGCTGCTGATCACCTTCGTCGGAGAAGCCATACGCGAGGCTTTTGATCCGAAAAAATTCACGACTTACTCCTGATGCGCCCGTTTTTCCTCATCCTCTCCGGCATCGCCTTTCTGTTGCTCTGTCAGTGCGACCAGAAGCAGACTTTCGCGCCTGTGGACAACTCCGCGGAGCGAGCAAAGTTTTACGAGCAACACAACGAGAAATCCGCTGCCGCCGCGCGGGAAAAAATCCAAAAGCTCACCACCGAGATCGCCGCCACGACGGATGCCGCCAAGCTCGCCGAGCTGCAACAACAATTGGCGCTGACCGAGAAAAGGCTCGCCGACGGGCCGTTCTTCCAACGCAAGGAGGAGAACGACCTGCCGCAAAATCTGCCCTGGCAAACCAATCTGGACGATCCCGAAGTCGGCTCACCGCAGGCGAAAAAAGGGGGCACGTATCATACTTTCATTCCTGGCATGGCCTACCCGCCCACCATCCGTTGTCTCGGCAAGGGCGGCAACAACAGCTTCCGCTCCCACCACTGGGATTACATTGAAATGGGATTGATCGGAACCCACCCCATCACCGGCAAGCTCATCCCCTGTCTCGCCGACCGCTGGGCCGTGGCAGAAGACCAACAGACCGTCTATTTCCACATCAACGACCTTGCCCGCTGGTCGGACGGGAAAGAGGTGACGACCGAGGATTTCTTCATGTCCTTTTTTGTCTATCTCTCGCCGTATCTCACCGAGCAATGGTATCGCACCTACTATGGCGATCAATTCAACGGCATCACCGCCTACGGCAAGGACTACCTTTGTGTGCGCCTGGCCAATCCCAAACCACGCACTGCATTTTTTGCCGGCCTCCTGCCATTCCACAGCGAGTTCTATCGCGAATTTGGCCCTGACTTCGAGACCCGCTACAACTGGCGTCCGCGCCCGACCACAGGAGCGTACCAGATTCTGGAAAGCGATATCAAAAAAGGCCAGTCCATCACTCTCAGCCGCGTCAAAACGTGGTGGGCCAAGGATGAAAAATACTACCGTTATCTCTACAATCCCGATCGCATCGAATACAAACTCATCCGCGATATGGACAAGGCCTTCGTGCTGTTCAAACGCGGGGAGATCGAGCTCTTCCCGCTGGGCCAACCGAAGTATTGGTATGAAAAAACCGAGGTGCCGCAGGTGTTCGACGGCTACATCGAGAAAGCCACTTTTTTCAACGAATACCCGCGCAGCCCTTATGGTTTGTATTTCAACCAAGCCTACCCACCACTGGCGAATCTGGACATCCGCATCGGCCTGCAACACGCCACACACTGGCAACGGGTCATCGATTACGATCTGCGCGGCGATGCCAACCGCCTGCACATCCTCAACGATGGCTTCGGGAAGTTTTCCAACAACTCCATCGTCACCCGCGAATACTCTCCCGCCAAGGCTGCGGAGGCATTCGCTCGGGCAGGCTATACCAAAAAAGGCAATGACGGCATCCTCGTGAATGACGCTGGTGAAAAGCTCTCCTTCAGCATCACTTACGCAAAGTCCGCCTTCGTCGATCAAATCATGCAACGCCTCAAGGAAGAAGCGCTGAAGGCCGGCGTCGAATACAAACTCGATGCGCTCGATGGCACGGAAAGCTTCCAGAAATCCTCGCAGAAAAAGCACCAGATCGCCTTCGCCGCCTGGGGGATCACGCCGCCGTTCCCGGATTACTTCGAGTTTTTCCACTCATCGGATGCCTACGAGCCCGGCACCAAAACGCCGCGCGCGATGACCAATAACATCTTCACCTACGCCAATCCGGATACCGATAAAATCCTCGAAGCCAACCGCAACGCCCGCAGCGAGGAGGAGGTGATCCAGACCAGCCACCGCATCGAGGAAATCATCCACAACGAGGCCCTGTGGTCGCCCGGCTTCAAAAAAGACTTCTACCGCTATGCCTACTGGCGCTGGGTCAAGTGGCCGGAAAAGCACAATGTGCGCATCAGCGATGAGCCGGAAATGGGTTACGTTTTCTGGATCGATGAGGAAACCAAAAAAGAAACCCTTCAGGCCATGCGCGAGGGCCAAACCTACGAGGAAGTGAACCGCGTGTATGACGACTATCGCGTGAAAACAGGAGGTGACAATGAGTGATACGTTGTTGGAAGTGAAGAAGCTGATCACTGCATTCGACACGGATGCAGGGCTCTTGCGTGCCGTCGATCAGGTCTCATTCCGTGTGAAAAAACGGCAAACCCTCGGCATCGTCGGTGAATCCGGTTGCGGCAAGAGCGTCACCGCCATGTCCATCGTGAAATTGCTGCCCCAGCCCAGCGGGCGCATCCTCGAGGGCGAGGTCTTGTTCAAGGACCGCGATCTCACCAAGCTGTCCTCCTCCGAGATGCAGAAAATCCGCGGCAACGAGATCGGCGTGATTTTCCAGGAACCCATGACGGCGCTCAATCCCGTGCATCGCATCGGCAAGCAGCTCAGCGAATCGTTCATCCTGCACAAGAGCATGAGCAAGAAGGATGCCTGGGACGCCTCGATCGAGTTGTTAAAACTCGTGCGCATCCCCGCCCCGGAACAGCGCATCAGCGACTACCCTCACCAACTCTCCGGCGGCATGCGGCAGCGCATCGTCATCGCACTTGCTCTCGCCTGCCGTCCCGATCTCATCATCGCGGACGAGCCCACCACCGCCCTCGATGTGACGGTGCAAGCGCAAATTCTCGATCTCATCAAGGAACAGCAGGAGCAACTGAGCACTTCCATGATCCTGATCACGCATGACCTCGGTGTGATTGCCGAAACCTGCGATGAGGTGGTGGTGATGTACGGCGGACGCGTCGTGGAACGCGCGCCCGTGGACGAAATTTTCCACAACCCGCGCCACGCCTACACACGCGGCTTGCTGGCCTCCATGCCCCATCTCGATACTCCGCGCAAAACCACCCTGCCTGTCATTCCCAGCATGGTGGCGTCTTTGCAAAACTTTGTCATCGGATGCCGCTTTTGCCAGCGCCTGAACCGGGATGGCTCCACACTGCGCGAACGTCCGCCATTCCTTGAAATTTCACCCCACCACTGGGTCGAGGCTTGCCCCCGGTGTGTCGAATCACTCTAACGATATGGAATCTCCTCTTCTCAGCGTCCAAGGTCTCAAAATTCATTTCCCCGTGCTGGGCGGCGTGATGAAGCGCCAGATCGGCTCGGTGCGTGCCGTGGACGATGTTTCCTTCCACATCCAACCGGGCGAAACGCTGGGTCTGGTCGGTGAATCAGGCTGCGGGAAATCCACGCTCGGCAAGGCGATCGTGCGACTTTACAAGCCCAATGCCGGCTCCATCCTCTTCCAAAATCGCGACATCACCCACGCCAGCCAGTCGCAAATCCGTCCGCTGCGGCGCGACATGCAGATGATCTTCCAAGACCCCTCGGAATCCTTGAATGCCCGCCACAGCGTCCGTGCGATTTTGGAAGAACCCTACATCATCCACAACATCGGCACCAAGGAGGAACGACGCCGCTGGGTCAACGAATTGTTGGATCGCGTCGGCTTGCCCGCCAGCTCGGCGGAGAAATACTCGTTTGAATTTTCCGGCGGCCAGCGCCAACGCATCGGCATCGCCCGCGCCATTGCACTCAAGCCGAAGTTGATCATCTGTGATGAACCGGTCAGCGCGCTCGATGTCTCGGTGCAATCCCAAGTGCTCAACCTGATGCTGGAACTGCAACAGGAAATGGGTCTGGCCTATCTGTTCATCGCCCACGATCTGGCCGTGGTGAAACACATCAGCGACCGCGTGGCGGTGATGTATCTGGGAAAAATCGTCGAGCTGGCCGATGCCGAGGAAATCTATCGCAATCCACGCCACGCTTACACCAAGGCGCTGCTTTCTGCCATTCCCGTGCCCGATCCACGGGCGAAAAAAGACCGCGTCCTGCTGGAAGGAGATGTGCCCTCCCCCATCAATCCTCCCGCAGGCAGCGCCTTCGGTCACCGCATCAAGCACCCGCTCTACGAGCAAACTGTCGGAAAAGACCTGCCTCTTTCGGAAGTGGCTCCCGGGCACTTCGTCGCCGCGGATCCTTGCTGTTTGTCCGCAGAGGATTACCAACGCTGCATCGCGAAACCATCCGCAGCGGCCTCAGTCTAACAGGGCACGCAGGACCTTGCGGTGCGGTGCCGCCATCGGATAGCTTTCCAGATCCTCCGGGGCCACCCAAGCGTCCCCTGCCAAGGCAGATGCCTCTTGCCTTTCATGCACCAGCAAACGCACGCGGTAGCGGGTGATGCCGTAGCTCATCTCATGAATGACCGGCGCATCTGCCAGAACTTCCGGCTCACGCAAGGGCAGCCGCCACAGCCCTTTCCTACGCGCACCGTTTTCGCAGTGGAGCAGCAATGTCCCATCCGATGATCGCGACCACAGCGCGTGCTCGGTGACCTCCGTCACCACCGTCCGCTTCGCCTTCACCGGCAATGACTCGGGACTGATGCAGTGGCAAAAGGCCGCCACCGGGCAGGCCAAACAATCCGGCACCCCCACCTTGCACACACGTTGCCCCAGCTCCATCAGCGCCGAGTTGAACAATCGCGGATGCTCTCGATCTAACAAATCCGCCGCACGCTGCCAACTCTGCTTGATCCCTGCGGTAGAATCGATGGGCGTGTCATCGTCAAACAAACGTGCAAACACGCGCATCACATTCCCATCCACCAAGGGCGCAGGACGGTCAAAAGCGAAGCTCAGCACAGCCCCGGCGGTGTAGCGGCCTATGCCCGGCAAGGCTAACAGCGCTTTTTCCTCCGCCGGAAAATGCCCGCCATGGCGCTCACACACCGCGATGGCCGTGGCTTGCAGCATGCGCGCCCGGCGGTAGTAGCCCAGCCCCTCCCACACCCGCAGCAGCGATGTTTCATCCGCCGCAGCCAGCGACTGCACGGTGGGAAATGCCGCCATGAACCGTGTGTAGTAGCCTTTTCCCAACACCACCGCGAGACGCGTTTGCTGCAACATCAGCTCGGAGACGAGAATCGCATACGGATCGCTGGTGCGACGCCACGGGTAGTCACGCGCCTCCGCGCGGAACCAGGCCAACAAGGCCTCACGAAACTCCTGTTTCTCGCTGTCCAAATCTTTCGTGCGCCGTGGCTTCAACACGCCGCCACCATGCGCTATGGGCACGGCCGGGCAAATCCTTTTCTCCATTTTTTCGCTCGCCCCCGCATGATCTGTGTTTATCCTCAGCGCCACGCTCCATGACCTCGCACACCGCCGCCCTGACCAACCTGCAAACCAAAAAATTGCGCGAGTTGCTGGTGCGACTGGGCTTCGAGTTCGTCACCAAGGAACACACCCTCTACGCGGCGAAAAAAGGCAAGCTCTCCATCAGCGTCTATCAAAAAGGCCCCAAGGTGTTGATCCAAGGCAAGGATACCCGTGATTTCATCGAGTTCCACCTCGAGCCGGAAGTGCTCGGCGTGGCGAAGCTGGGCTACGAGGAGGTCAACGAGCCGCAGATGTTTGAGCCGCACTTCGGCATCGATGAAAGCGGCAAGGGCGACTACTTCGGCCCGCTGGTGGTGGCCGGCGTTTACACCGATCGCGAGATCACCCGCAAGCTGATGGACGCGGGCATCATGGACTCCAAGCGCATCACCAGCGCGGCCAAAATCCGCCAGCTCGCCGCCATCATCCGCGACACGCCGGGCATCGCCTACCACATCCTCACCCTGCCGCCTTTGCGCTACAACGAGACCTACGCCACCTTCGGCAACCTCAACCAAATGCTGGCCTGGGCCCACGTCACGGTCATCGAAAAACTCCTGCTCCAGGTGCCCGATTGCCCCCGCAGTCTCAGCGATCAGTTCGCCAAGCCCTACGTCTTGCTGAAAGCCCTTTCCGGCAAACGCCTCGGCATCCAGCTCGACCAGCGCACCAAGGCGGAGTCGGACATTGCCGTCGCCGCCGCCTCCATTTTGGCCCGCGAGCGCTTTGTCGAATGGATGGATAAAACCTCTGCCGCCGGTGGTGTCACGCTACCGCTGGGTGCCTCCGCCGCCGTGATCAAGGCCGCCCGCGAAGTGATCGCCAAGCACGGAGCCGAGGCCCTCGGCAAGGTGGCGAAACTCCATTTCAAAACCACCGGACAAATCGAAAAACCCTGAGGATTTTGCGCGACAATTTCCTTACTCT
>ERZ1066127.761-NODE-761-length-14903-cov-10.395272_pt1 | contig 14903 bp, 14 predicted proteins | sample MGYA00382774_ERZ1066127 | MGnify/ENA primary metagenome ERZ1066127 (study PRJEB33369, sample SAMEA5778357) | biofilm metagenome | biome: Industrial cooling water; feature: Water cooling tower basin; material: Biofilm | place: United Arab Emirates | collected... | reverse complement strand
ACGCTACGCGGCGCAGAACTTGGCCGGGTGGATTTGCCTGGTGAGCACGGTGACGATGGTGGCGGCGTTTTCTTTCATCCGCCCCGAGGGTTCGCCATGGTGGTTCATCACGCTGTTTTTTGTGACATCGGTGATTGCGGCACCGTTGTGGAATTTGATCATCACCATTGCGATGACACACCTGCCGCGGCCTGAGTTGCAGTTTGCGCAAGTGCGGCTGTGGTGCACGGTGGGCTGGATCATGGGCGGGTGGTTTTCCAGCCTGGTGCTGCGCGCGGATGCCACGCCGATGGCTGGGTATGCGGGGGCGGTGTGCCGGGTGCTCTTAGCCGCGCTGGTGTTTCTCTGCCCGCACACGCCGCCGCGCGGGGTGGCTGGGGGCTGGCGCAGTTTGTTAGGGTTTGATGCCTTCCGTTTGTTGCGGGAAAAGGACTTGCGCACGCTGTTGATCGCATCCGCGTTGCTATCGATGCCGATCGCTTCGTTTTACATGCACACTCCGGCGCATTTGAGCGATCTGGGAGATGCGCGCTCGACGTTCACCATGAGCTTCGGCCAGTGGAGCGAGGTGGCGGCGATGGCGGTGACAGGGTGGCTGATGATGCGCTACCGTCTCAAGACCTTGTTGCTCGCCGGGCTGATGTTTTCCGTGGTACGCTTTGTGATTTTCTCCTACGCGGGCTATCAACACAGCATGCCGGGGTTGTGGGCGGGGATTGCCACGCATGGCATTTGCTACACGCTGTTTTTCATCACGGGGCAGATTTTTCTCGATAGGCGGGTGGATGCCGGCATGCGCGGGCAGATGCAGGGTTTGTTAGGATTGATGACCAGCGGCGTGGGAACTTTGCTCGGCACGCTGGGGTTGAAATGGCTGCATGCCGCGACGGTGGAGCGCACGGGGGACTGGGGCACCTATTGGCTGGTGTTGGCGGTGTTTACACTCAGTTGTTTGCTGTGGTTCGCGAAGTCCTTTCACGAAAAAACCCCGCCTCCTGAAGTGGAGGCAGGGTGAGGTGACAGACGGATGTCGCGTGCGTTAGATCTGCACGATGGTTTTCTCGCTGGCGGCATCGATGATGGCGAAGCGCTCGCGGTGCATGGAAGGATCCGCGCGGAAGATGAGGCGACCGTTGTGCGAGCGCTCCAGTTCCATGAGGATTTTCGAGTCTTCGGTGCGGAAGCGGTTGAGCACATCGGTATTCACCATCACCACCAGATCGCCCTGGTGGGAGTTTTTCTGGATAATGGTGTTGAGCTGGCGCTGCACTTCCACAGACATGGTCATGGTGGTTTTCACACGACCGCGACCGGTGCAATACGGGCAAGGCTCATACATCGAATCACGCAGCGATTCATTGAGGCGCTGGCGGGTCATTTCCATCAGGCCAATGGCGGAAATTTGCAGGACTTGCGTTTTGGCTTTGTCCTTTTTCACGCGGTCTTTCATCGCCTTGTACACGGTCATCTGGTCCTTGCGATGGCGCATGTCGATGAAGTCCACCACCACCAGACCGCCGATGTTACGCAGGCGCAACTGGCGGGCCACGGCGTGGGCGGCCTCGACGTTGGTTTCGAGGATCATCTTGTCCTGATCCTTGCTGCCGCGGTTTCGTCCGGTGTTGACGTCGATGGCGATGAGTGCCTCGGTTTCATCGATCACGATGTAGCCGCCGCAGGGCAGCCAGACTTGGCGGGAAAAGGCCTCGTCGATCTGCTTCTGGATGCCGATGCGTTCAAACAAGGGCACGGCACCGCTCATGTAGTTGACGCGGCGTTTCGCACGGCGGGAGACCTTGCCCGCGACTTCGCGAATGGCCTCGGTGGTATCAGGGCAATCGCAGATCACTTGATCGATGTCATCGGTGAGCAGATCGCGTGCAGTGCGCTCGACGAGGCCGGGCTCTTGGAACACGCAGTAAGGCGCGGCATGGGAATCGCGCAGGCGCTCAACTTCACGCCATTGCTCCAACAGCATGGCGAGGTCGCGGATGAGGTGGCGTTTGCGGGTGCCGATGGCGGCTGTACGCATGATGATGCCCATGCCCTCCGGCACGGCGAGTTTCTGGATGATGGTGCGCAGGCGTTGGCGCTCCTTCGGGTCCTCGATCTTGCGCGAGATACCGAATTGCTCGGTGTAGGGCATCAGCACGAGGTAGCGGCCAGCGAGTGAGATGTTGGTGGTGACGCGCGGTCCTTTGGTTCCGATGGGGCCCTTCGACACTTGGATCATGATCTCCGAACCAACCGGATAAATGTTCGGGATGTCCTTGGATGTGATTTTTTTCTGGTTCTTTTTCGGGCCGCGATCGATTTCCTCCAATCCGGCATCGAGAGCGGCGGGGAGCGCATCCCAGAAGTGGAGGAAGGCGTTTTTGTCGAGGCCGATGTCAACGAACATGGCCTTGAGGCCTTGCTCGATGTTTTTGACGCGGCCTTTGAAAATGCCGCCGACGATGTTTTGATCGCCCTCGCGCTCCACGGAATACTCTTCGAGCAATCCGTTTTCGAGCAACGCGACACGGCGTTCGAGTTTTTCAACGTTGATAAGAATGGTGTTTCCTTCCATGGGATTGTTCGAGCCGAATCCGAGGAAGCGTTTGATTTTATTGATCATGGCAATGGGCACAAGAGTGGGTTGATTAGAGGTTGAGATTATTCGGGAATCGGGATGGCGCGAGGAATCGTGCCAGCGGGATCGATTTCCGGAGTAATGGTAGGGGTGGGTAGATTGTCAGTGGTGTTATCGTTTTCTTGGGGTGATGCAACGGGGGTGATGTTCGCTTGCACGTCATCAGCCGTTTCAGTGATTTCTACTGCTTCCACAGCAGCGAGAGTGTCTTCGGGGAGAAGGATTTCTTCGATGGAGTCGAGATTGCCGGCCACCTCGTCCTGCGGTTGGAGCGGGAGTTTGAGGCCATTGTCGAGGGCGAACAGGCCGCGGTAGATCAAATGTACCAGCGGGCCGCAGACCTTGCCGCCGGACTTGCCGCCCACGACGAGCACACAGACGGCGTACTTGGGGTTTTCGTAGGGCGCGAATGAGACCGTCCATGAATTGTTGGATTTTTTTCCACGGTCCACGCTTTGGGCGGTGCCGGTTTTGGCGGCGACTTCCACATCGGGCATTTTCACGCGGCCTGCGGTGCCGCCGGTTTGGTTCACGGCCATCCACATGCCTTTGCGGATGCGCTCCATGTCTGCCGTGGTGACTCCCTGTGCCAGCAAATCCACGAGCAATTTCGGTTGATCAGGCACCAGCACCTCGCGCTCGCGAGTGACTTTCTTGATGACCCGGGGTTGGTAGTATTTGCCGCCATTGGCGATGCAGGCGGTGAGGGCCGCAAGTTGGAGTGGGGAAGCCGAGCTAACACCCTGGCCGATGGCGAGAAAGGCGGTGTCCACGGGTGTGACCGGTGTGGATGGGTAGCGCAAATTCCACGAGGGAGAGCCGATGACGCTGCCCGGTTTTTCCGAAGGCAATTCGATGCCGGTGGTTTTACCGAGATTGAGCATGGTGAAGGTTTCGGCCATGCCGCGCGGGCCCACAGCATTCGCCAAGCGGAAAAAGTAGGGATTGCAGGATTGCTGGATGGCCTTGGTGACGCTTTGCGCACCGTGCATGCCCTTGCTTTGGTTCCAAATCCAGCAACCGGCCTTGTGGTTGCCATAGGCGACGTAGCCATTGCAACTGTAAACACGATCGCCTAATCCGGCACGTGCTCCGGCGATGGCGGTGGCAAGCTTGAACGTGGAGCCGGGATCGAAGCTTTCGATGGCCCGGTTCATCAGCGGCAGACAAATGTTTTTGGTTTTGTATTCTTCCCATTTGTCAGCGGAAATGGAGGGGATGAAATTGTTAGGATCGTAATTGGGCACGGATGCCATGGCGATCACTTCACCGGTTTGCACGTTCATCACCACGGCGGCGGCGCGGCCTGCACGACGCAGGATGTTTTCCACCAGATACTGCACACGGCTGTCTATGGTCAGGGTGACATCCGCGCCCATTTGTGGCTTGGTGTAGTCGATCATGCTGACAATGCGGCCTTTTTCATCCTTGAGCATGGTTTTTTTGCCCTCCATGCCCTTGAGGTAGTGGTCCATCGTCATTTCCACCCCGGCGATGCCTTTTTCCTCGCCGATGTAGTGATCGAAAGTGCGCTCGCCGCCCGTGGGGATATCGCCTTTTTCCCATGCCTTGGTGTAGCCCAGGATATGGCAGCCGAGGGTTTTGTAGGGGTATTGACGCTGGGGGCGCAGGTTGATGTAAACGCCGGGGAGCTCAAGGTTGAGTTCGGCGAAACGGGCAAATTGCTCGTAAGTGAGATCAGTGCGATAGGAGAACGGCACCAGACCGCCGTGGGTATTGAAATGGCTCTCCATGGCCTTGGCACTGTAATCTTTGGCCAGACCGTAGTGCGTGAGCCGCGAGATGATCATCTCGTTGACGATGGCGGGAATGTTCTTCTTCTTGCCTGCACGGCTCATGCCTTTTTCCGAACGAAGGGTATCGATGAAAGGTGCATCGTTATGCTGCAGATGGTAGGCATTGACAATTTCCTCGATATTGAATGAAACCTCGTAATTGCGACTGTTTCGCGCCAGTAGCACACCATGGGCGTCACGAATTTCGCCGCGCACTCCCGGTTCACGCACCGAGACATTTCTCGGCGACGGAACGCGGTCGCGATACTTTTGTGTGTCCTCGATCTGCACATAATGCAACCGGTGCAACAACGTGCCAAAACCCAGCAACACCAGGGCGGTGAGCAGATACAGACGCAGTCGATAGGCGGTTTCCATGTCGGCAGAGTGGGTTAGGAAAAACGGCGTGGTTGTCGCTTGGTTTCTACAATGGAGTGGTCAAAAAGTCGAGCAAGATAGAACAATAGCCAGAAGACAAAGGGAGAGACGATGATGCTGCACAAGGCGGTGTATCCCGATTGACACAAAACGCCGCGAGACATGGTGAATGAACCGCGCACGAAGTCGATGGCGGCATACTCGGTGATGCAATACAGGAATGTGGTAATCCCAGTGAGCAGGGCAGAGAGATACCATTTTCCTTGGAGAAACAGCGGGCGGAACCCGTGCATGAGCAGCCCGGCGAAGCCGAAAAGGAGAATGGAACTGCCGAATCGCAAGCTGGGCACCGGGTTTTGATAGATGGAGGTGTCCACTTCGGGGGAACCCACCGTGCACTGGGCATCCCAGAAAAATCCGCACATCAGGGCGTAGAGAAACATCACGGGCAGAGGCACACTCACGGCGATGCAGAGGAACACGATCAGCAGAATGAACACGCGGGCATTGTAGAGATCTGACAACGACGGAAGGAACTGCTGCGCGATCACGGCGAGCAGTAGCAGGAGCAATAGGCTGATGGAGTATCGAAACACGGTGACCGAGAACTAATTCGCTGAGGGAATCACAAAGACAGTGACAAGATCGTTGAAGTTCACGGCGGGGCGGACGAGAGCTTCGGAATCCTGGGCACCGGCTTCTACCGATTCAATGGTTCCTAAAAGGATGTTGGCAGGGATGATGCCACCCCGACCGTTGCTAAAGACCCTTTGGCCTTTTTTGAGATTGGCTTTTTTGGAAAGGAAACGCAGGGAAAGCATGGGTTGTTCGCCGTAGTCGGAGCGGCGGCCGCTGAGAATGCCCACCTCGGGAGAACCTTCGATTTTCGCGGAGACCTGGCATTTTTCATCGGTAAGCAAAATCACTGTGGCGAATTCCTTGCCCGACAGATCGATTTTCCCCACCAATCCCTCAGCGGTGACCACCGGGTTCTGATTGCCGATGAAAGATTCCTCACCACGGTTGATTTCGATGGTTTTATACCAGTTCGTTGTTTGCCTACGAGTGATGCGCGCGGCCACCAGGGAGAATGGGGTGTTTTTCTTGAATTCCAGGGCCTCGCGAAGACGCTCGTTTTCTGCCTCAAGATCGGCAAATCGCTGCTCGACTTGTCGCAGTTTGCTCAGTTCCGCGCGTGTGACTTCCAGCTTTTCTTCGAGCTCGCGTGAATGCTCGACTTCCCGGGTGAAATTCCGCGCTTTTTCTTCGAGGGTGGATCCGGCTTTGAGAAAGGGCATGATGGCCGAGTAGTAGTAGAGCTGGATTTCCCTCACGCTGCGATCACTGCGCGTGAGTGCCCAGGTGGCACCACCAAGAAAACAGAGAAGAGCGATGAGATTGAGCGGCTTCATGGCCGGAGATGTCCGAGGGATGGAACGTAAAAATCAACCGATGTTGGAGATACGCTTGAGCAGGGCCATTTCTTGCAATGCCTTGCCTGTGCCCTCGGCGACCGCACTGAGCGGATCTTCCGCGATGTGAACCGGCAGACCGGTTTCTTCACGGATGAGGCGGTCAAGGCCTTTCAACAGGGCCCCGCCTCCAGCGAGAATGATGCCACGGTCCACCAAGTCGGCCGCCAATTCCGGCGGACAACGCTCCAGCGTGGTACGGATGCCATCAATGACTTGTTGCATCGGATCAGCCATGGCGGAGCGCACTTCCTGCGAAGTGATGGTGATGGTTTTCGGCAAGCCAGCGACCAAATCACGGCCTTTGACCTCCATGGTCAACTCCTTGGGCAAGGGTGCTGCGGAGCCAATGCGAATCTTGATGTCCTCCGCTGTGCGCTCGCCGATCATCAGATTGTAGGCGCGCTTCATGTAGGAAATGATGGCGTCATCGAGTTCATCACCGGCGACGCGAACACTGCGGGAATAGACGATGCCGGAGAGCGATATCAGCGCGACTTCGGTGGTGCCGCCGCCGATGTCCACAATCATGTTGCCTGCTGCATCCTGCACCGGCAGACCCACGCCGATCGCTGCTGCCATGGGTTCTTCGATCAAGTAAACTTCACGCGCACCAGCCATTTCCGCAGATTCACGGACAGCCCGCTTTTCCACCTGAGTGATTCCCGAAGGCACGGCGATGACCACCCGCGAGTTGGAGCGACGGCCATTATTCACTTTTTTGATGAAATGGCGCAACATGGCTTCCGTGACACTGAAGTCGGAGATGACTCCGTCTTTGAGAGGACGAATGGCGACAATGTCGCCGGGTGTGCGGCCGAGCATGCGCTTGGCATCATCGCCGACCGCCAGAACTTCATTGGTGCCGGCGCGGACCGCCACCACGGATGGTTCGCGCAGCACAATGCCGTGGTCTTTGACACAGACCAGCGTATTGGCAGTGCCGAGGTCGATACCGATGTCTTGCGACAGCCAGTGACCGAAAATTTTGGAAAAAATGGACATGGAAGTGGAGAAAATGGTGAGTAAAACGGAGAAAACGAGCCAGTCGATCCATAAGGAACGAGCAAGGGGAGATAGGGGGCGACCCAGGAATGGCATTCACCCGAGAAATTCTTGGCACGGATCCACGGAAAAACCGGAGCGCGAGACAAACATAATTCATGGAAAAGTCAATGGATATTTACTTTCTCCGGTCAGTATTACAAAAAAACCATGCGCTGGGTGTGGAGGAGGACAAGTTACTTCTCGCTGGTCTGCCAGCATTGCCCGACAGCTCCGGTCACAAAGCTCTCTGGAGACATGCCGGAGGCTGCGAGGGCGGTCGAGAGTAAAAGGGGAGGTTCGCCCAGTGGCTCATCGGTGAGTGAAAACGTGCCCCAGTGCATGGCGATCGCCCGCTGCGTGCGGGTTTCCCGGAAAACGCGCACCGCTTCTTCCGGATTCATGTGCATCGCCTTCATGAACCAGCGAGGTGCATAGGCACCGATGGGAATCATGCTCAGGTCGAAGGGGCCGAGCCTTGCGCCGATCTCGACAAACACCTCGCAGTAGCCGCTGTCACCCGTGTGCCAGAGTTTTTGGCCTGCGCCTTCGATGCTCCAGCCGCACCAGTGACCGCGATTCCGGTCCAGCAGCGAGCGGGCGGTGAAATGCTGCGCCGGAGTGGAGGTGATGCGCAGCCCGTCGATTTCCAGAGATTGCCACCACGGCAACTCGCGCACTGCCGTGAAGCCTTGTTTTTCCAGCCAGGCGCGATGTCCTTCTGCCACGATCACGGCAGTGTTGAGCGGGAAATGTCGCAATGTGGGCAGATCGCAATGATCGTAGTGAGTATGAGTCAGTAGAATCAAATCGATGGGAGGTAAATCTCGCAAGGCTATGGGAGGAGCAACCCGTCGCTTAAGACCGGGAAAGTGGAACGGATAAGGGGCGCAATAGTCGGAAAACACCGGATCGATCAACACACGCTTGCCTGCACCACAAAGCAGAAATGAAGCATGGCCCAGCCAGAAAACGCACCAGCCCTGATCTGGCATCATCGCGGCATCCGTAGCGGAAATTTCACGCCACGATGCCGCAGCTTGTGCACTCGGGTGTGAGTGAGCTTCTTTTCTGCCGAGTCCGCATTTCCAACGCAGCGCATCGAGAAAACCATGACGCGGGTGGGACCATGGATTTTGATAGAACCCGCTCACAGCGATGGATGTGATTCGCGCTTATTTCAGCAGGTCCACGACGCTCTCCGTGGCAGGATCCCAGTAGCGAACGTCTTGCACCACACCGCGAGAGGTGGTGAGCACTGTGACTTTCCCCGCTTGCTGCGGATAGGGAGTAAGAAGATTGGCGTCATCGCCCAGGATGATGCGGTGCGGATACTTGCGCATTTTCGGCATGGCAAACATGCGGCCAATGCCTGGCATGCCGTGAATGTTCGCGACATAGACAGCTTTCTTCTTTCCTAAAAATTCAGCACCTTGGGCGGAGAGCGCGGCATTGGCTTTTTTGCCTGTCTCCATATCAAAGCTGACCAGCAGATACTTCGTGGTAGCTGAGTCGAATTTGTAGGCGTTGCCGTGTTGGTCGTTGGCCTCGAAGCCATTGATTTTGCTGCCCTTTTGATAAACATCCGCCATGGCGAAGGTGGAGCAGCAGGCGAGAATCAGCGCGTTATTGAGAATGGTTTGCAACAATTTCATATCTTGACTTTGAGTGAGAACGCTACTAGTTTATCCATATTCCCCTTACATGCAAGTCATTGCACACCATTTTTTAGAACGCCGTTACACGACACAGTCTTCGTGGCGTCCTGTATGGGGAATGCTGCTGTTGGTCGTTTACCTTTTCGGACAGATTGCCTTGGTGCCATCGGTCGTGGTGCAACTGGCATCTTGCTCCAGTGATCATCAGGTGTTGGTTGGCGATAACAAGGTGGTGTTACACCATGCCTCATCTGCTGGACGGCATCACCATGCTCTCACCCAGTGTCTGGTGGCGTTCAGTCTATCGAATGATTCGGGCGATCACGTGTTGCCGCTGCAAGAAACGCAGGCCTGTGAGGACCCTCGCCGCGGGCAGGAACCAGTATTCACGGGCGATATCATCTCCTGTGACTCCACGATCTTCCGCTGCTCCCTGGCGTGCCATATTCTTGCATGGCATGATTCATCCCTTCACGATCAAGTCTGCGCGGCAGAAATGATGATCGCGCAGTGGTGCTCGGTGCGTTTGCTCATTTGATCCTGTGGTAAAAATTCACGTTGATCTGCGATCCCAGACCAGAGGTCGTTAGCAGGAGCAGGGAACGTGAATTTCCGAGTATGTCATTACAAAATCAACTGAATTCATTTTTACCCACCTTACTTTCTAACATGATGAAAATTTTATCCCTATTCATGGCCATGATATCCTTGGCCTCCGCCGGCACGATGAAAGTCGATGCCCAGAAAAGCTGGCTTAAGCTCGACTGCAAGGCCACTGGTCACAGTTGGACATCCAGTGTCAAAAACTTCACCGCTACCGTCAGTGGCGATGATGCCACCCTTACGCCCAGTGCCGCACTGGTGAAATGGAATTTTTCCGATATCGATTCCGCGAAGCCAGATCGCGATAAGAAAATGATGGAGTGGTTGAATGCCACCAAGAATCCGACCGGCTCGTGGAAAATGACGGGCCAATGGAAAGATGCTTCCGGCCAACAGTACGTCAAAGGTCCGCTGGTGATCGCCGGGGTTTCGAAAGACATCGTCATTCCGGTGAAGGCGAAAAAGTCGGGCAACGATGTGAGTCTCGATGGTGAAACATGGATCGACACCACGGACTTCGGATTGCCCATCATCTCCATGTTGGTGATGACGGTGAACCCCAAGGTCAAAATCAGCTTCCACCTGGAAGGTCCTAGCAACTAATCACAAGACAGAGTGTTATGAATGCTAAAGAACGGATCGCGCGCCGTTGCTCGTGTGCGCGTAGTATTGTTGCTACCGCCTACCAAGAGGGAATGGGGCCATTGACCCATGTCGAAAACCGCCTCGCTGCTGCTTTGCGCGATGTGCTGGCCAAACCCGGCTCTCTGACACGGGCGCTGATCGCTTACCTGATGGGCATGGAAATGGGGCTCGCCGAGGAAACATCGCGCGGCCTGGCCTGCGGCATCGAGTATCTGCACACCGCCTCGTTGATCTTTGATGACCTGCCGGCCATGGACGACGCGCGTTTGCGCCGCGGCATGCCCTGCCTTCACGTGGCGCATGGCGAAGCCGTGGCCATGCTCGCGGCATTGGCATTGATCAATCGCGGTTACTCGCTGGTCTGGCAGGCGGTGGGCAAGGCTCGCACCTCGCAACGCCGTGACGAAGCCGCCGCCTTGGTCGAGGACTGCCTCGGCACCGGAGGACTGGTGGGCGGTCAGGCCTACGATCTCTGCGGTTGGCGCGATGGCCAGACGGCTGGTGACGTGATGGAAGTGGCCAAGCGCAAAACCGCCACGCTGCTGCGTTTGCCGCTGGTGCTACCTGCCATCATTGGCAATGGCTCGCGTCGTGAGATTCAGTTGTTAGAGCGGCTCGGGTTGCTGCGCGGACTCAGTTATCAGGCGGTGGATGATCTCAAGGACGTGATGCTGGGCGAGGAGTCCAGCGGCAAGTCCGCCGGGCGCGATGAAATCATGGGCCGCCCGAATCTCGTGGCGGCGGAAGGATTCCAGCCTGCGCTGCAACGCCTCCGCAAGATGATGCGCATCGCCGATCAGGTGCAGGAGAAACTCCCGGGCAATCCGGAGCGCTGGAGCATGCTCAGCTTGCTGCGTGTCACCCTGCCCATGACCACCAAGGTCGTGACCGGCATTGCCTAACGGAATCATGACATCCCTATTACGAATCATCCTGACCAACCTGCGTCGGCATCGTGTGCGCACGATGATCGGCGCGGCGGGGATCGCCCTCGGCGTGGCGACGATGCTCAGCGTCGTCGGCCTGCTGGGAGGCGCGGTGAAAATGTTCGAACGCATCCTGCGCAGCGATGCCGAGATGGTGGTGTTTGAGAAAAACGTCAGCGATCTGTTTTTCAGCAACGTCGATGTGACGATTGCCGAGGAACTGGCGCAGCAGCCTTTTGTCAAAAGCGTGCAACCGGTGCTGTTCGCGATCGTGGCCACGCCGGATCGTCCGGTGGTGACCTGTTTCGGCATCCGGCCCGAGGACGGTCGATTGCAGAAAGGCGAATGGTTGCAGGGATCGGCAGCGGATTTCCGCAGCGATGGCGAGGGTATTGTGCTCGGCGAACGCGCCGCGGATTTCCTCAAGGCCATGCCCGGCGAATCGGTGGAACTCGGTCAGCACAGCTATCCGGTGGTGGGCATCGTGCGTTTGGAAAACGGCTTTGAAAACGGCGGTGTGTTCATGCCGCTAAAAGCCTGCCAGGATGCCTTTCACAAGGAAGGCGTGGCCAGCATTCTCGCGGTGGCACTCGCACCAAAGCACGAACCCGCAGAGGTGAAGGCCTGGGTGGGCGAGCGTTATCCGAAACTCACGGCTCTGGAAAACGACGAGTTCAGCAAGTCGTATTCGCAGTTCAAGATTCTCAAAACCACCGCCTGGGTGGTGGGCGGATGTGCGTTTCTGTTAGGCGGTCTGAGTGTGACGAATACGATGATTCTCTCGGTGTTCAGTCGCATCAAGGAGCTGGCGGTGACGCGGGTCTGCGGCTTTTCGCGCTCGCAGGTGGTGCTGATGATTTTCGGCGAGTCCTTGATCGTGTCGATCTTCGGCGTGCTGCTCGGCTGGTTGTTGAGCACGGCGGGCTTGTGGCTCTTGCGAGAGGTGCCGGCCTTGCAAGGATACATCGAGCCGCGCATCGGCTGGCAGGAAGTGTTGGGCGCCACGGTATTGGCGGCGGTGACCGCCTTGTTCGGCGCGATTTATCCGGCTTGGTATGCGGCGCGATTGAAACCGGCGAGCGCGCTGCGATTTGAATGAGGAGATGAGCATGATTGCGATTGATAACGTGTGGAAAAGTTTTGACGAGGGCCGCATCGCGGTACTCAAGGGCGTGACCTTGGCGGTCAAACGTGGTGAGTTGTTGGCCCTTTGCGGCAGTTCCGGTTGCGGCAAATCGACTTTGTTGAGTCTGATCGCCGGGCTGGAGGACTGCGATCGCGGAACGGTGACCATCGATGGTCGCGAGCGCAAAACCGAACGCGAAAAAGTGGCATTGCTACGGCGCGAGATCGGCTTTGTGTTCCAATTGCACCATCTGATGCCGGATCTGACGCTGGAGGAAAACTGCCTGGTGCCGGTGATTGCCGTGGGCGATCCCGTCAAGCAGGCCAAGGCGCGCATGCGCGAGCTGGCGGAGATGACCGGCGTGGCGCATCGGCTGAACAGTCCGGTGCGTGTGCTCTCGGGCGGCGAACGCCAGCGTGGCGCGCTGGTCCGCGCGCTGATGAATGATCCGGCGATTTTGTTGGCGGATGAACCAACCGGTGCGCTCGATGAGGAAAACCGCGAGATCGTGTTTCAAATGCTGTTAGATCTCTCGCGTTCGGGCGGCAAGACGCTGGTGATGGCCACGCACGATCAGGAAATGGCGCAGCGCTGCGACCGCGTGTTGCGCATGCGCGACGGCAAAATGGTCGAACCATGAATCGCAACTCCGCCATTTCCTGCGCCCTGCGGCATGCCTTCGGCTGGTTGTTCTTTGCGAATCTTGTCGGGGTGTTGCTAGCCATGCTGTTGTGCTGGCCTGACCTTGGCGCGGAGCTGGGCGAGCTGACTTACGGTCGCTGGGTGCCGGTGCATTTGAACTGGCAGCTCTATGGCTGGACCAGCGTGCCGCTGATCGCGTGGTTGTTTGCGATGTATGAAACCGATCGTTCGCCCTCGGCTCAACGCTGGGCGCGCGCGGCGGTGACCTTGTGGTCGGTGGCGCTGGTGGGCATGGCGCTGTCGTGCCTTGGCGGCCACACCTCGGGGAAAATTTTCCTTGATTGGAAAGATCGTTCGCTGTGGCTGTTTCTCGTGGCGCAGGTCGTGTTGTGGATTTCGTTGGAGCGATCGTTCCGCCACAATCGCGGCCATTGGCAAGGCGCGGCGTATCGTTGGCGTTTGCTTGGTTTGACCATGCTGGTGATGGTGCCGGTGTCGCTGGTGATGGCGTCATCGCCCAGGACCTATCCGCCCATCGATGTCACCACCGGCGGTCCGACGGGGGCGAGTCTGTTAGGCAGTACGCTCATCGTGGTAGCGATGTTGTTGGCCTTGCCGCAGACCTTGCGCTTGAGCGGCACGCCGCGTCACGGTCGCTGGCTCGCGGCCTTGTGGGCGGTGGAGTTTTTGCTGTTTCTGTTGCTCGAATGGCGCGGCGGCACGCATCACGAGTGGGAACAAATCGGCGGGTTGGCCTTGCTGGTGCCGTGGGTATGGTTGATCCCGCAGTGGTGGTCGCGCTTTGCGTGGCCTGCGCATTCGCTGTTCTGGCGCCGCGCCGCGCTATGCTGGTGGGCGACCTTGGTCATCACGGGCTGGCTGGAATTTTTGCCGGGCGTGCTCGATCAAATGAAATTCACCAACGGCCTGGTCGCGCACTCGCACCTGGCGATGGCGGGTTTCACCAGCTCTTATGTGTTGTTGCTGGCCGTCGCTTTGGGTGGCGAAACCTTGGGCCAGCAACTGCGTCGTGGCGCGTGGTGGTGGCATGGTGCGGTGGGCGGCTATGTGTTGTTGATGCTGTGGTGCGGCTGGATGGAAGGTGCGAATGCCTCGTGGATGACCGAGATGCCGCTGTGGCGCGAGAGTTGTTATCTGGGCCGTTTGTTGTGCGGGGTGGTCATGGCCGTGGTGTCGTGGCATTGGTGGCGGAGTGCGATGCGAAACGAAGAATCATGAAACGAATGAGACAATGGTGGAATGGCGGCGTGGGGGCGATGGATGCCACCACGGGCTTGCTGTTGATGGTGGCTCCGGAGATGACGCTGCGGCTGATGGGCTTGCAGGCGATCGATCCCCGTGCGACGGTTTTTTTATCGTGGATGGGAGCCTTTGTCTTCGCGGTGGGGGCGAGTTATTTCCTGGTACTGCGCGGCGATGACGCCCGGCGCGGAGAAACGGTGTGGCAGATCACCTCGCTGGTGCGTGCGGTGGTGGCGGTGTTTGTGACGGTGAAGGTGTTGGGCGGTGCGCTCGAACCGCGCTGGATGTCGGTGGCCTTCACCGATGCCGCGGTGGCGGTGGTGCAGTGGGTGGGCTTGCAAAAGAAATGGTGGCATCGATGAACGGAGCATCCTTACGCACGATGATCTCGTCCGCGCTGTTGGTCGCGGGGGTGTATGCGTATTTTTTGTTGTTCTCGCAATTCGCATTTCTCGAAGTGGTGCAGGCCAGCGGCTTGGGGGAAATGCGCATCAAGTCCATCCTCGGCCTGATGGCTCTGGGTGGTGTGGCTGGAGCGTATGTGACCCAGCGTTGGCAAAAAACGCTCATGCTGCGCTATGGGCTGATCGGCTGCATGGCGGCGGCTGCGCTGGTGTTGCAGCGGCAGGACATGCTCGCGCTGTATGCAGTGTCGCTGGTGATGGGGCTTTCGTTAGGTGTGGTGACCGTGGCGCTGGCGGCGCTGCTGCCCCAGTGG
>ERZ1066127.756-NODE-756-length-14929-cov-9.876899_pt1 | contig 14929 bp, 11 predicted proteins | sample MGYA00382774_ERZ1066127 | MGnify/ENA primary metagenome ERZ1066127 (study PRJEB33369, sample SAMEA5778357) | biofilm metagenome | biome: Industrial cooling water; feature: Water cooling tower basin; material: Biofilm | place: United Arab Emirates | collected... | reverse complement strand
CCCGCTGAAAGAGCCCGGCCTCATTTCCTGGCAGGTGTTCATTTCCGAGAGCCAGGAGCGCATGGTGCTCGCCGTGGAAGAAGCCTCCTTGCCGGAATTGCAGGCGCTGGCCGATACCTACCAAACCGAGCTCACCGTGCTCGGCCACTCCGACGACACCGGCATCCTGAAAATCTGGCATCACGGCGAAATTGTCTGCGAACTCGATAACTCGAAGCTCCACGATGCTCCCACACGCCAACTTCAGGCCCGTTTCCACGGCACACCGGGAGCCGCCGGACTGGTCGGTGAAAACGTCGATCTCGCTTCCGCGCTGCGAAATGTGTTAGGCGACTTCGCCATCTGCTCGCGCGAGCCCATCATTCGCGAATACGATCACAAAGTGCAGGGCAATACCTTGCTCGAACCGCTCGCGGGCGCGACCGGCGATGCGCCGCAAGACGGTTCCGTCATCGCCATCGATGGCTCCACCAAGGCCATGGCCCTCGGTCTTTCCGTCCTTCCCGAGTGGGGCAAAACCGATCCGCGCGCCATGGGTCGTGCCAGTATGGATGAAACCATGCGCTCGCTCGTGCTCGTCGGTGCGAATCCCGACAAAATCGGCCTGCTCGACAACTTCTGCATGGGCAACCCGAACGATCCCGATGAACTCGGTCGCCTCGTCGAGTGCGTCAAAGGCATCGCCGCGGCTGCGGAGGAATTCGAAGCGCCATTTATTTCCGGCAAGGACTCGTTCTACAACTACTTCGAAACCGAGGACGGCCCCATCAACATCCCCGTCACCTTCCTGTGCAGCGGCATTGGCATTGTCGAGGACCAGAAGCACGTCACCGGCTCCTCGCTGCGCCGCGATCACTCGGTGCTCTGCCTGTTAGGCGAGACCAAGGACGAAATGGGTGGCTCGGTCTTCGCCCGTCAGCACGGCATCAGCGGTGCTCTCGTGCCGCAGACCGACTGCGCGAAAAACCTGCAAACCTATCGGAAATTCCACCAAGCCCGCATCGCCGGTCTGATCCTTTCCGCTCACGATGTTTCCGAAGGCGGCCTCGTCACCGCGGTTGCGGAAATGGCCTTCTCGGAAAAAGCCGGTGTCGAAATCGATCTCGCCGCTCTCGGCAGCCTGCCACCTGCCGTCTCCTTGTTTAGCGAATCGACAGGCCGCATGGTCATCGAGGTCCTGCCGGAAAACCTCGCCGCACTGCAACAGCACTTCGCCGGAGAAAGTTTCACCGTTCTCGGCAAAGCCACATCCAGCCATCGTGATCTCGCCGTCACCCACGGCGGCACGGAGCTGCTGCGGGAAGATTTGAAATCCCTCAAAGCTACCTGGCAACAACGACTGGCAGAGTTTTACTAAATTGAGAGGCGTGTAATCCCTCATGACTCATGAAAAGCTCACCACACTCTTAAGTTTGCTTGTCAGCTTATTCGCCAGCTTCCTCTCTTCTGCTCAGGACATTAAAGCGGGCGGCTCAGTGGAAATTAGGATTAATGGCGTCACCCTGGAAGAAAAAGGTCGGATCGATGGGGGTTATCTCGTCTCTGATGACGGAACAGTGAAAATGCCACACATTGGTAAAGTGCTTGTTGCAGGCATGAAATACGCAGATGCGTCGGCAAAAATCACGGACGGCTATCGCAATGCAAAAGTTTTTGCAAATCCGCAAATCACGTTATACCCGGGGACTAAAGGAGGTGACATGATGTTTGACCCAATTACTATTTCGGGCTTTGTTGATCATCCGGGACCTAATAAATACATACTGGGAATGACCTTGCTCAATGCGATAAAGTCAGCAGGTGGAGCGAGCGAATTGGGAAATCTCAAAAAAGTCGTAGTCACTCGGGGGGCGACATTCCGAGTTTTTGATATGACTGATGCTTCGGGTAAAAACTTAGTATTGAATCCTGGTGATAAAATCGAGGTTTTGAGGCTTTCTCCCATGGTTCCAGCACCGTAGATATCGGTGGGATGAAAAGTCGTCATCGCCGCTTATCCGCCCGCTCATCATCCCGTGTATCTGAAAGCAAACTCCTTGCGGCACGTTGATTCGGACTTGCGCGGCGAGGGAATGCGGTGCATGTAGGGGCCGACATGGACCGCACTCTGTTACTGATTTCCACTCTGCTTGCGCTGGCTGGCGCAGTGTGGGGTGCTGTGTCGGTGCATCGCGGATCGCGCACGTGGTGGACGCTGGTGCTGATCGGCGGGGCCTTTGTGGCGCAGTTGGGTTTTCTGGAGCTGAGGGGGGAGATGCGCGGGGCTTGTCCGCTGCGTGATCGCGGCGAGATCCTGGTGTTTTTGGCGTGGTCGCTGACGCTTTTTTATCTGGTGGTGGGCCGGCCATACCGGCTGTCATTGGTGGGTTTGTTCACCGCGCCGGTGGTGGTGCTGTTTCAGGCGCTGGCCTTGTGGCCGGGAGTGATGACCTTGCAGCCGGAACGATCCGTGGGCGTGGATGCCTGGCGTGAGGCCCACGCGGCGGTGTCCGTGCTTTCGTATGGAGCTTTTGCCCTTGCGGCGGTGACGGGCGTGATGTTTCTCGTGCTGGACCGGCAATTGAAGGATCACCACTTGCAGTCGGGCTTGTTCCGCAATCTGCCGCCGGTGCGTGAGTTGTTGGCTGCCGTGAAGCGCTTGTTGTGGATCGGCTATGGGTTGTTGACGTTCGGCATCGTGGCCGGGGCGATGATGTCGCATCGCGGGGGATGGTCTCATTTGATCGCGGCGGTGGCGGTGTGGGTGTTTTATGGCGGGCTGTTGCTGTGGCAGCAGTGGAGGGGAGTCACCGGACGACGTCTGTCGTTGTTGGCGATGGTGTTCTTTTTGTTGTCCTTGGGGGTATTCGCACTGGTGTGATGGAATTGATCTGTGTTGGCTTGAATCATCGCACCGCACCCGTGGAGGTGAGGGAGCTTTTTGCCGTGGCGCCATCGAAATTGGGCGAAGCGGCGGCGGACTTACGCGCGAAAATCGACGTCGAGGAGGCGGTGGTGATTTCCACCTGCAATCGCACGGAAATTTACGTCTCGGGTGAGGAATCCAGCATCGTCCAGCTCGAGGAGATGCTGGGCGGGGCGGAGCACTGCTATCACCGTCGGAAAATGGATGCGGCGGTTCACCTCTGCCGCGTGGCCAGCGGGCTGGACTCGATGGTGCTGGGCGAGACGGAGATTTTCGGCCAGGTGAAAGATGCCTACCAAGCGGCCTTGCAAGCAGGCGTCACCCGTGGCGTGCTCAATCGCTTGTTCCAGCGGACTTTTTCCATCGGCAAGAAAGTGCGCACGGAAACCGGCATCCAGGAGGGTGCGACTTCCATCGGCAACGTGGCGGTGGATCTTGCGGAGAAAATTTTCGGCCACCTCAAGGACAGCGAGGTGATGATTCTCGGCGCCGGGGAAATGAGCCGCGTCACGGCACAAAGCCTGCAATCGCGCGGCGCACGTAGCATTTTTGTGGCGAACCGTTCGTACGACCGCGCGCTCGACCTCGCGCAACAAATGAACGGCCACGCCGTGCGTTTCGAAGACTGGCAACTGGTGTTGGCCCAGGTCGATGTGGTCATCGGTTCGACGGGCGCCCCTCACACAATCGTGCACAAGGAGCACGTGGAAGAAGTGCGTCGCAAGCGCAAGTACCGGCCGCTGTTTTTCATCGACATCGCTGTGCCGCGCGACATCGATCCGGCCGTGGCGGAGATCGAGGAAGTCTATCTCTACGATATCGACACCCTCGAACAAATCGCCAACGAGGCCCGCGTGCGGCGGGCCAAGCAGATCGAGGTCTGCGAGTTGATGATCCGCGAGGAGTTAGAGAAGGCGAAGCTGCCGGGGCTGTGAGATGTGGGGTCGATGCAAGGCGGTGGTCACCACCACCATCCAGTTCGTCAGCTTGACGGGATAAACAATGACAGAAAAAAAATCAATGAAATCAAAGAGGAAAAAAGTGATTGAAGCTAAGCAGCGTCATATCAAGCTATTTTTGACCTTCTGGGCCATCTGTTTTGTTTCCTTTATCATCAGTGCTATTACGAATCAGTTTCAAATTGGTGTTAGAATTTTTGTGTCCGTATTTTGGTGTATGTTTGCATTAGCCAACTTTGAAATGCATGCAACTGGCAGAATCAATCATAAATTTGCACCTAAAATAATCAGGCACCGGCAACCCTTGCTGTTTTGGATCGTTTCGACTATTTATACAATACTATCGATGGGCATAAGTTCTCTATTGCTTTTTAAAGCCTTCACGGAAGAAGTTAAAAATTCTTCGCACTAATTTGACATGTCTAGGTGTCAGCCACTGGGTGGCAAGATCGGGACTGTGGGCCCGAGTATTTTTATCTATGGCTCCAGTGAACAAAACATGGTTGAGCAAGAGCCGGAGTGAATTTTACTGCGCGCTCGGTTGAAAGGTATTGCCTAACAAGTGCGCGCGGGCTTGGCCGACGAGGTAGAGGCTGCCGGCGATGAGGATGGATTCTTCATGCGTTTGGGCAGAGGCGAGGGCCAATTCGAAGGAGTCGTGGGTTTCCACGGCATGGTTGCCCTCGGGCATGGCTTCTAGCAACTCCGCATGACTGAGGGCGCGCGGGCTGTTCACAGGGCAGAGGAGGATGCGGCAGGCGAGGGGGGCGAGCAGGGCCAACACACCGCGCACGTCCTTGGAGGCGACAGCGGAGAAGATGAGAGTGGGGCGTTTTCCGGGGTATTGCTGCTGCCAGGTTTCCGCGAGGACGGCGGCGGCGTGGGGATTGTGGGCACCATCGAGGATGATGCGGTGTGGACCGTGGGATATGACCTCGAATCGACCGGGCCACTGCGTGTGCGAGAGGCCGTAGCTGACAGCATCGTAGCGCAAGCAGATGCCGGCGGCGTGGAGCGCGGCCATGGCGACGGCGGCATTCCAGGGCTGATGTGTGCCGATGAGGGACAGGGTGTAGCCGTGGAGAGGCTGGTTGACCACGGTGAGCGGGGCACGCCTTTCGTTGGCTTGCTCGGCGATGACGGTGGCGGCATCGGGGTGCTGTGGTGCGGAAATGACGGGCTTTTCCGCGCAGATGATGCCGGCCTTTTCACCGGCGATGGCGGCGATGGTGTCACCCAGCCACTGCATGTGGTCGAGGCCGATGGGGGTGATCACCGCGACATCGGCGGGCACGGCGGTGGTGGCATCCAGCCGACCGCCCATGCCGGTTTCCAGCACGATGAGTTCGCATTCTTTTTCGGTGAAATACCGCATCGCCAGCGCGAGGGTAATTTCAAAAAACGTCGGATGCGTTTCCAGGCTCTCGCACAGGGCGCGCAGCGCGATGAGGTGACGGGTGCAGTCTTCCTCGGAAATCTCTTCGCCAGCGACTTTGATGCGTTCGCGGTAGTCGATGAGATGCGGCGAGGTGAAAAGCCCGGTGCGCATGCCGGAAGAGCGGGCGACGGCATCGATGAAGGCGCAGGTGGAACCTTTGCCATTGGTGCCCGCCACGTGGATCACCTTCACGCCGCAGGCGGGGAAGGCGAGGTATTTGCGCAATAGCTCGCGCGGGCCGTCGAGGCCGAGTTTGATGCCAAACAGTTGCGTGGAAAACAACCAGTGGATCGCCTCCGGGTAGGTCATGGGCGCGGGGAGGAAGTCAGGAGGTAGCCGAGCAGGGTGCCGAGCTTGTGGCGCAGGGCCTTGCGGTGGACGATGTCATCGAGCAGGCCGTGGTCTTTCATGAACTCGGCGGTCTGGAAGCCCGGCGGCAGGTTTTGGTGGGTGGTTTCCTTCACCACACGCGGACCGGCGAATCCGATCATGCATTTCGGCTCGGCCAGATTGATGTCGCCAATGGTGGCGAAAGAGGCCGTCACACCGCCGGTGGTGGGGTGGGTCATCACGGAGATGTAGGGCAGCCCGGCCTCACTGTGGAGGGCGAGGGCGCCGCAGGTTTTGGCCATTTGCATCAGCGAGAGCATGCCTTCCTGCATGCGGGCGCCGGAGGAGGCGGAGATGATGATGACGCCGCGCTTTTCGGCGGTGGCCAACTCGATAGCGCGGGTGATTTTTTCTCCGACCACCGAGCCCATGGATCCGGCGAAAAACTTGAAGTCCATCACCGCGATCACGGCGGGTTGACCCTCGATGGTCAGCCGCCCGGTCACCACGGCATCGTTCAGTTCGGAAACCGCACGCTGTTGTTCGATTTTTTCCGGATACTTGGCGAAGCCCAACGGGTTGGCGGAAATGAGATCGGCATCGATCTCCTCGAAGCTGCCTTCATCGGCCAGATTGGCGATGCGTTCGCGTGAACCGAGCAGGAAATGATGGCCGCAGGGAGGACAGACGTTGAGGTTTTGTTTGAGGTCCAACTGATGCAGCATGGCGTCACAAGACGGGCATTTCGTCCACATGCCCTCGGGCATGTCATCGCGTTTCTCTTGTGGCCGGAGGCGTGGTCTGTCGAAAATTCCCATAAATCGTGCGTGTTGGATGGCACCGCAGCGTGCCGCGGTGGAGGCAGCTTAGCCTCTCATCACGGTTACGACAACTATGTTTTCGTGCTGATTCTTTTTCAAAGTGCGGGCGCATTCCTGGACGGTGGCACCGGTGGTGAACACATCGTCGATGATGATGAGTCCGTGTGTTTTTTCACGATCGAGTTTACGGCCTGCGCCGGTGAGTTCGATGGCACCGCGCAGGTTCTGCAAGCGTTGGCGTCGGCTCAGGTGGGTCTGGGTTGGGGTGGCGCGCACGCGTTTCAGTGCCTTGACCACGGGGAGCCCCAAATATTTTCCGAGGTGCTTGGCGATTTCCTCCGAGTGATTGTAGTAACGGCTTTGTTTTCTGGCGCGATGCATGGGCACGGGCACCAGTGTCCAGCGCTCGGCCAGGGCGGTGCAGAGGCGTGGATCGGCAAAGGCCTCGGTGGCAATCCTGGCCAATTCACGTGCCAGATGGAGGCCGCGCTCGTATTTCAGGCCATGGATCAGGGTGCGTGCGGCATCGCTGCTGGTCAGCACCGGTCGGGCGAAACGGAAATCGTAGCTCAGGTCGCGGCAGTTGGGGCAGATGAAAGCGGTGTCGATCCTGCCATCAAACACCTCACCACAGGATTCGCAAAAAGGCGCGGCGATGCGTGGCAGGGACGCGCTGCAACCTTCACAAAGATACCTGCCATCCTGCAGCGGCTCCGCGCACAGTTCACAATACGGCGCATAAATCACGTCGAGGAAACGATGCCACCACCGGCGATGCGAAGGATCGCGCAGTGGTGGCATGTTTGACGGGGGGATGGGGGCAGTGGATTCGATGGCCATGAAGCTAACAAATCCACCGCCCGGTTGACAGGGAAATCAGCGGATTTTCTGTCACCAATCCAGAGTGATGCCGCCGTACAGCGCCGAACCTGCTGCCGCCACGCGGTCGCCGGAGAAGTGGGAGAGCAGGTAGTCCTCATCGGTGAGATTTTCCCACCGCGCATGCAGTCGTATGGCCTCGCTGATTTGATAGGAGGCATGCAGTCGCCCGACCATGTAGGAATCGATGGGCGAACCGCCCCACGAGTGATCCGACAGGGCATTGACGCCCATGCCCACGAGCAGTTTGTCTGTCGCCTGCCAATCGATGCCCGCATTCACATGGTGACGCGGTTGATCGCTGAGGCTGCGCGAAAGGTAGGTCCACGCCACGCGGTAGCTGACAGCGTCGTTGAAGAACCGCCCGTTGACTGCCGTTTCCACGCCATCGGTCTGCACGCTGCCGGGCAGATTCTCGGGCCGCGGTGAGGCGAAGGAGTTGATCCGATCCTCAATGTCGTTGTGAAACACCGTGACAATCACGCGATGATCGTCAGTGATTTTTTGCTCGATGCCGAAGTCCCAGCCCAGCGATGACTCCGCTTTCAGATCAGGATTCCCTGCGCCAAAGGAGGACCCGAACAAGTCGAGAAACGTCGGGGTGCGGAATGAGGAGCCGATGCCCGCTCGCAACATCGTGCCCGTTCTGGTGAGTTCGTAGGCACTGCCCACGCGCCAGGTGCTTTCCTCACCGTAGGCATCGTAGTCTTCCCAGCGCCAGGCGGCGTAGTTTTTCCAGTGGCTGAGGGTCTCCCACTCCGCGCCCAGATGCAGGCCGTAGCGATCGCGCTGTGCGCTGGTGCCCAGCGTGTTCCGAAAGTCGCTGCGGTGGGCGAAGACGCCGCCCAGCAGCACCAGGTCATCGCGCAGACGCCACTCGTGATCGTTGATGAGGTTCGTGGCTCGCATATCGGTGCCGTAGTTGCCGAAGCTGGCATCACTATCGTAAAACTCCTGGTGAAAGCCGCCGATGACACTGGTTTTCCATCCCGGTTTCATCTGCCCGTTCAGGTAGACGGTGACCAAGGAGCCATCGAGTCTGTCATCGGAATTCCCCAGGTTGTTGTAGTAGGCATCCACCCCCCGGAAGGTTAGTCCCGCCAGCCAATCACGATTGATTTTTTGCTCCAAACGCATGGCCGCACTGCCTTGATGGAACTCTTGCTGTGGCCCATCGTTCTCCGTTTCCTCATAGGCTCCCGACAAGAAATACGACAGTCCGTTGTGTTCACCCTGATAGCGCATGGCGGTGCTGATGCTGTCAAAGGAGCCCGCCTCGGCAAACAGGGTGCCGTTAGGAGCGCCAGTGCCTCTCGCGGTTTCCAGCCATAGCACGCCGCCGATGGATTCCCCGCCGTAGGCCGCGCCTTGTGCGCCCCGCAGCACCTCCACCCGGCCGAGATCGAAGGAGCGAGCCGCGCCTAACATATTGCCCAGCGGTGTGGTGGAATCACTGAGGCGCATGCCATCCACCACGAGCTGCGAGTAGGCCGTGTTTGTTCCGCGAATGAACACGGAACCGAGCGCGCCGGTCTGCCCGCCGGTGGAGGTGGCGATGACGCCCGGCGATTCATTCAAGGCATCGCGCAACTGCAAGAGTCCGCGTTTTTCCCAATCGCGTGGGTCAAACACCGTGACGGTCGATGCCACATCGCGCGCTTGGCGTGGTGTGCGCAAGGCCGAGACGACGATGCCTTCCAATTCTTCATCCACCTCCGCATGGCAGGTTGCCGTCGCCAAAGTGCCGATGATTCCCCGTGCCACGAAGGCACGCCAACAGAGACCTCGCCTGGAGGTCGTATTTTTTTGTTTCATGTATCTGGTGTCTATCCACCTGAACTCCGCAGGTGATTCAAACGCATGACAAGGCTGGCGATCTGACTCTTTTCCCTTGTTGCCAAAAGAAAAACACAGTGGCGGTACCGTGCCGGAATGTCACCGGCTTCCCCAACAATTTCCTGCTCCATCCAAGAGCTTCCCCATCAGTCCGGTTGCCCGGCGCAGGTGTTTTATCAGCTGCCTTGGGTCTCTGCAAGGTGAATGATACAACATGCGATCAGCCTGTGCGGGATGCCCTCACGATGTCGAGCCCCGGCGACCATGCAGGCGGAGTTTGAGGAGAATTTTCCGCATCTCAGCGGGGTTCGATCTTCCGGCTGGTGCCACGGATGCGGATGTTGCGGAAACGGCCTTCGTCGTCGAAGGAGCCGAGACCGATTTTGCCCCATGGAAGGGTGGTGTCACGAGCGGCGAGGATCGGTTCCGGGGCGTCGTCCAACCACACGGCGATGTCACCGGTATCGCCATTTCTCACGACTTTGACTTTGTGCCAGGTGTCTTTTTTCCAGGGCGTGCCTGCTGTGCGATAGGTGGTGATGGGCTTGCGGTCGGCCTGCTTCACCAGATGGATTTGATGATGGGGTTCATCGGCTTTTTCGCCGAGGTGTGCGTAGTAGAATTGATCCGGTGCCGTGCCGGCAAAGGCGATGCAGAGGTCGTTGTTGCCCTCGTTGAAGCTGGTGAGTTGGCATTCCAGAGTGAGGGAAAAACTGCTCCATTCGCGTGAATCCAGCCATGCCAGGTTGACGGGGCTGCGAAAAGGCGGCTTGTAGGCGTTTTGTTTGAGCAGATGGAGCTCTTTGCCCGCGTCACCTTGCTCCCATTTCCATGCGCCGGCATCCGCGAATGTCCAAGCCTTTTCCTCAGCAAAAAGATCCAGGGCGAAGGCCGCGGCACGACTCGAACCCTTGCAGCAAGAAGGCTCCTCAATGATGGGGGGGATCACCGACTCCTGTGCGCAAGCCCATGCGACCATGCTGATCGTGAGAAATGTCCGAAACATCACGGAAAATTGGTTAGGGCGAGAAGGAACCGGAATGCGATGCCACGCTCACAGCCCATCCGGGCTTTGTTGCGTGGCAGGTGCGCTGGGCATGCTGTCTTCCGGCAGGATTTCATCCAGGAGGCGTTGCACACCTTGCTCGGCGAGCTCGCTTTGTGGATAGATTTTTTGCGCTTTCAGATACCATGCCATGGCGGAGCCGGTTTGCTTGGGCGTGCGCTTTTCGAACTGGCGTGCTCGGTCGAGCGCCTTGGTGAAGTCGGCCACTTTGGGGGCGAGCAGTTCGAGCTCGCGACCGAGCTTCGGATCATCCGGGAATCTCTCGCGCACCAGTGCCAATTGCTCCCAAGCGGCGTAGTCCTGGCCCATTTTGGAGAACTCATTGGCCTTGCCAATGGAGGCCTCGATGCTGGTGAGGTTGCCGATGATTTGCTTGAAAGCATCCATGCGCTGCGGATCGTTCTGGATGGCAGGGGCGATGCGATACTGATCAACGAAGATCTGGCGATAGTTGTTTTCCGAGAGCAGACGATCGAAGTCGTTTTTCGCGGTGACCAGCGTGCTGCCCTGCTCGATCAATTGATCGAACTCGGCGATTCTGGGGTTTTGCGGCCAGACCTCCATGGCCCTTTTGATTTCCTCGCGGGCTTTGTCGATCTCATTGGCGGCGATGTGCGTTTTTGCCGTCATGATGTGCATGTTGGAAACGCGGGTGTAGGTGGCGATGGCGGCATCGGCCTTGTTGCTATTGTAATCGCTGGCCATGCCTTTCATGTTGGCAGAGATTTTTTGCGCCGTGTCGTAGTCTTTGGCATCGATGGCGGCGAGCAGTTTGTATGACTCGCGCACGAATTCGAGGACCTTGCGTTTTTTCTCACGCGGCAGGGTGCGGATGCCGGGCATGAACTCACCGACGGCATAGGCCTCCGAGAGACGCTTGGCGGCGGATTCGAGTTCGCCTTTTTCCACCAGGAAATTGAAAGCCTCCACGCCTTTGTCGCAGTCGCGAATGAACTCAGAGGAAAAGCTATCCAAGCTGGCCACGGTGGGGCTGAATCCCACGGATTCGTTGAACAGCTTGCTGGTGTCGGATTTTTCATCGATGTGAAGCTTGCTGTCGCCATCGGTCCAGATCTGGTTGTAGAAACGCGAAGCCATCAGCACGTGCTGGAAGCGGCGCTGCATGAAGAACTGCATCATCAGGGCCTGATATTGCACTTTAGCGGTCACGATCTGCACTTCGCCCTTGAGCTCGTTCTTTTTCTTCATCGCTTCGATCTCAAGGACACGGCGTTGCATTTCAGCGTAGCGCATGGATTGGATGCCTCGTCCGGGATCGGTGGCTGCTCCTGCGCGTTGCCCGGGGCCGCCGTTGGCTTGTTGATTGCCGCCTCCGCCACCACCCCCAGCCGTTTGACGTTGGTTTTGTTGACCACCACTATTGCCGCCGCCGCTGCCTCGGGCAGCCCCCGTTTGGTTCAGCGAAGGATCTTTTTCTTGGGAGGCAAGCCAGTCCGCTTCGCGCAATTTCCTCTGCTTTTCCTCTTCCAGTGCCTCCATCAGCTTTTTGGAGCCTTCCACATTGCGGCGCGAAACCATGGCCACGTAAACAGCTTGGGAGAGCGAGTCGCACAATTTGGCATCGCCGGGGTAATTCGAGGCTTTGGGCAAGAGCTTGAAGGCGGCATAGAGATTCGGGCCGCTCGGGTTGTGAGGGGAAACCAGCGCGAGAATCTCATCGATGGTCTTGCGGTATTCCACCGCCTCCTCCGAGCTGTCTTCCGGTTCATTGAGGTAGCGCTCGAAACGTGCGGCGAAAAGGCGGTTGTCCGCAATGGCAAAATTCCTGCCATTGAAGGTGACGGTCTCGGCGGAAGGGTCGATGAATGGTACTTCATTGCCAATGACGGGAGCCGCACTCTGTTGTTGTGGACGCACGATCGTGGTGTTGCCCCCACCTTGATTGCTGGGGGGCTGGGTGTTGCCGCCGGGTGGCGGAGTGTAGACCTGGGCGAGGCTGGGCAGGCACAGGGCGCAGAGAAGAAGGGACTTTTTCATAGCGGGTACGGGTTGCTGGGGTTAGAGGCGTTCGATCTGGGTGGCCACGGGCACGCCGCCTTCGCGGAATTTGACCTTGATGGCGTATTTTTGGGAGCGTTCGATATTCAGGTTGTTGAAAGAAGAGGGGATCTCGATGCCGATCAGATCATCGCTGTTGTTCACTTGCAGCGAGACAAGTTGGCCGTTGTCGCGAGGCCAGCGTTGATCGACCGTGCCTTCCACCAAGTATTCGTTGCCACGCAGCGAGTTGCCGTTTTCGAGGAATTCAGACATGGACAAAGGCGTGGCTCCCTTGATTTTTTGGCCGCTGTCCTTCATGAGAAACTTCGCCCCGATGAAGGCAACAATGACAAAAGCTGCGATCCCGAAGATCGCGGTGTAGTTGGGTCCGGAGCTAGCGCGTCTTGGCATAGGGAATGAGAATTAGCAGGTTATGGGCGGGATGTGGAGCAAAAAGAACGGATTTTTAGTCCCATTGGTGGCGCTTGGCACCCAACAGGGCCACGAGTAACCCTACTGCAATATGGAGACCTAGCAAGTAGAAGCAGAAATTTTGGGGTGTGATGCTGGTGGAGATGACAGACTTCACGGCCAGATTCCGCGCCGTGCCCAGTGCTTCCACCGACCCGGACCAGGCCCAGTAGGCGGAAATGAACGGGCGGGTGAAGGTCTCGATTTTTTCCGGCAGGGCCAGCACCGCTCCTGAGAGAGGCAACTGGAAACCCACGAGGTAGATCGATAACAGCGATGCCTGTTCCGCCGTTTTCATCATCGCGGAAATGCCGAGGCACACCGATGTCATCGCGGCATTGCAGAGCAGCAGGAACAGGGCGTGCTGGGCGAATGTGCCGTCGAAGGGCGAGAAGATGTTCACAAACACCGCCATCCACAAGGACTGGGCGATGACCAGGCAGGATAAAAACGCGACCTTGCTGGCGAGGTAGGCGGCGGGGCGCAGACCGCCGAATTTTTCCTTTTCGTAAATCTGACGTTCTCCGGCGATCTCGCGGGCGGAGTTATTGGAGCCCATCAACCCTAACAGCACGACCTGAAACATGATGATGCCGGAAAGCGCGGACCCCGCCTTCATGTTGTCCTGACGCACGTTCTGCTGCTCGGTGATTTCCAGCATGACGTCCGTTTGGCGCATGTCGGAGAGCGAGCGCATTTGCACGTTGGCCTTGTCGCTGAAAAGGGATACGAGGATGGGAAAGCAGATCATGATGGCCAGTTGCAAAAAGACCTGGCCGCGATCACGGAAAAAGATGCGCCAGCGCCGGGAGAGCAATGTCACGAACTGGCTGATGATGCCGGGGGTGCTGACATCCTCCTCGTCATCCTCTGTTCCTTCCGCATGAGTCTTGGGCTCAGGCACGTGGAGCTCACCCTCCTGGATGTTTTTTTGGCGGCGTCTTTCGATTTTTTCATAATAGGCCTCGCGGTGTTTCATCCATGAGGTCTGCCAGCGGGTGGAGGGTTGTTTCGCCAAGCGTGGATAGATTTCCTCCGTGTCACTGACGGAAAAGTAATGCGATAGCATGTCCGGCGGTCCGTGAAATGCCACGCGGCCCTCGTGCAGCACGAGGATGGAGTCGTAGAGCTCGAAGTGGGCCAGCGAGTGCGTGACGGAGAGCACGATGCGGCCTTCCTTGCGCGAGAGATCGTGCAGGAGTTTGACAATCTCGCGCTCGGAGCGTGGATCGAGGCCGGAGGTGACCTCGTCGCAGAGGAGGATCTTCGGGTCGGACACCAGTTCCATGGCGAGGCCGAGGCGGCGTTTTTGACCACCGGAGAGGACCTTGACCGGACGGTCTGCGATGGCGGTGAGTCCGGTCTCCTCGAGTGCGCGGTCGATGCGGGCATCCAGATCCGCCGCACCGTGGGTCTTGATGCGCAGTCGCGTGGCGGCCTCCACGGATTCATCGACCGTGAGCGGATCGTAGGCGATGGAAAACTGAGGCACGTAGCCGATTTCCGATGGGGCGAAATCGAAGCCATCGGAGAGGCTTTGGCCGTTCCACAGCAGGGTGCCGCCGCTTTCTGCGTTGAGTCCTGCGATGGTTTTGAGCAAGGTGGTTTTTCCGCATCCTGAGGGCCCGACGATGGCCATGAAATGACCACGGGGAATTTTCAGGGAAACCTGATCGACGAGATTGACGTCCTCGCCGTCTTTATGAATGGAAAAACAAACTTCCTGAAGCTCTAGCATAGTGGTGAAACGCAATCATACGGGGAACTCTTTCGTTGGCGAGAGGGAAATTGTGCATAATCGCGTCCTAATCATGGCATGGTTTGAGGCCACGGCTATGGATGAAGTTTGCGTGGTCTGGAGAAGCAGGTGAAAGAACCAGCGGTCCTCAGTCCGAGGAAGAGCCCAGGGCCGAGTGAACTTGGGCCAGCGATACGCCTCGCATGGCGAAGACTTTCACGATGGTGTCCTCGATCAGGTTGTTCGGGCAGGAGGCGCCGGCGGTGATGCCGATGACGGCAGGTTGGTCGCCTAGCAGAAACTGCGGATACTGGCTGCTGATTTCCTGCTTTTTGTGAAGATCGTAGTGGATGATTTGCTCCAGTGAGGCGAGGCACTCGGCATTGCGGATGAAAAAGGTGGGCAGCGATTGTTCGCCGATTTCCACCAGGTGGGTGGTGTTGGAGCTGTTGTAGCCGCCCACGACAAACAGCACGTCCATGGGC
>ERZ1066127.755-NODE-755-length-14962-cov-12.998457_pt1 | contig 14962 bp, 15 predicted proteins | sample MGYA00382774_ERZ1066127 | MGnify/ENA primary metagenome ERZ1066127 (study PRJEB33369, sample SAMEA5778357) | biofilm metagenome | biome: Industrial cooling water; feature: Water cooling tower basin; material: Biofilm | place: United Arab Emirates | collected... | reverse complement strand
CTCTACCGCAGCAGCCGAAGGAGGCCTGGCCGGGGCCAGCAAATCGTCCGGCACGCTGTTTATTGCCCGGGCCGATAACAAATCCGGAAAGGTCAAAGACCCAAATTACCCACGCCTCGATGCCACTGCGGGTGGTGTGATTTATTTTGACCGGCAGGAAGTACTCAATGGTGCCTACGACCGAAGCGTGTTTTTTGTGGTGCCACCCTTCAAACTCGATAGTTTAAGCGATGCTGATCCGGCTGCCATCAACTTCGAGGGCACGTTTGTCACCAGCGGCATGTTCCCCAGCTTTAAGGAAAAACTTCATACGATGCCCGATAAGTCGCTGGGTTTTCAGCACCGCGTGCCCGACAAAGGGTACCGGCTTTTCAATGGCGATGGCCGCTTGTATGGTGCCATGAGCCTTGACAATTCGGGTATCCGTGCCACCGGCCGCATCGACTATCTCGCGGCCAGTGTAGAATCGCCTGATTTTATTTTTTATCCCGACTCGGTGTTGGGCAAGGGTAAAGTCGGCAGCATCACCGAGAAACAATTTGGCAACGTGCTCTTCCCCGATGTTAAGTTCAGCGACTACCAGATGAAATGGTTCCCCAAGCAAGATCAATTCAAACTGAAAAACCTCAAGGAGCCGTTTGGTCTATACCAGAACACTGCCCAGTTGAATGGCGTGGTAACCGTTTCGAAGAGCGGTGTAAATGCATCGGGACGCATGACCACACGTGGTTCCGAAGTGGCCTCAAAGGACATGCACTTCAACCAAAAAGATTTTGGCGCCCGCAATGCCCGTTTTGAGGTAAAGACCAACAATCCGGACAAGCCCGCGTTGGCTGGTAGCGATGTTCGCCTCAAGTTTGACCTCGTGAAGAACGTGGCAACCATAAGCCCTGAGATTGAAGGTGAAGCGGCTATTGCTTTCCCCTATGCTCAATTCAAAACATCCATACCTGAAGCGCGCTGGGATCTGAACACCCAAAAAATTGTGATGACGAAGGCAGCCGATGTGCCGATCGAAAATTCATATTTCTACACCACGCGCAAAGATCTGGACTCGCTCTATTTCAATGCCACGCAAGCCGAATACGACATTGCCCGGCAGCAGCTAAAAGTCAGTGGCATCCCGTTCATCAAAGTGGCCGATGCCAAGATCACCCCGGAAAACAACGAGGTACTGATTCTGGAAAATGCCAAGATCGGACAGTTGAAAAATACCACGATTGTGCTGGACACCCTGAATGGCTATCACCTGCTGACGGAGGGTGTCGTTGATATCGTTTCGCGAAAGGCGTTTTCCGGTTACGCCACGTACAAGTACATCAACTCGGTAAGCGACACGTTCAATATCAAGATGACCGACTTCCACCTGGAGGCGATTGAAGAGGTTGGCCGGCATAAGCGCAAAGGCGAGGCGCACAGCGGGGCTACTCAACAAACCGTGGCCAAAGGAGCCGTTATCGACAAAGACAACATTCGCCTGTCACCGCGCATTTTCTATAAAGGGGACATGACGATGTACGCTACACGCCCCGCACTGCAACTGAACGGCTATGTGAAACTTGACCTGCGCAAAATCAAAGGCTACAACACCTGGCTGCAGTATGCGCAAAGCGGAGACGAAAAAGAAATCTATCTGGACTTTGACAATGCCGTGACGGAAGATGGGAAAAAAGCACAGGCCGGGCTGCACTTCGCCAGCGACAACAGCCTCTACATCACCTTTGTATTCGACAAGAAAGACGAGGGTGATGATAATTTCTTTGTCCCGTCCGGTTCTCTGTTTTACGATTCCACCATGTTTCGGATTGAGGACCGCCAGAAAGCATCGGGTGAAAAACTTTCGGGAAGTGTATTGGCGTATAACGAGGATAAGCAAGAGGTGAGCTTCGAGGGATTGGTGAATTTTTTTGAAGGTCAACGTGACTTCTCGGTGACCACCTCGGCCATCGGATCAGGCAACCTGGTAACCAATGACATTCGCATGAATGCGTTCCTTCTGGTGGACATGAAGGTGCCTTCGACCGCCCTCGATCTGATGGGCAAAGACATTCAAAACGTGGTGAACAACGAAAGCGTTGACGAAGCCCACGGAGATGCTACCGACCTGTTGTACAAAGTCGCGAATATTGTAGGCGAGCGGGTTGCCAAAGAATATGAGCAGCGCTCGTTGACCCAGCCCGTGCCGCTCCCTTCCCTTAACATGCTGGTTAAGCCGCTGGCTTTTTCAAATGTGGACCTGAAGTGGTCGCAAAAGGAAAAAGCATTCTACAACGAAGGCACGCTGGGCCTGAGCCACATCAACCGTTACGATATCAACGGTGCTTTTGAGGGCTTTATGGAAGTCAAGCGCACCGAGGATGGTCAGCCGATTTTCCACGTGTTTATCAAAGCCTCATCCGATTCCTGGTACTACTTCGGCTTTGAGGACAACCGCATGATGATCCATTCCTCGAATGCAGCCTTTAACGACCAGATTGCCAAGCGAACCAATGCCTCCAAAGCGAAAGTGGGAGATTTGGTGTTTATCCCAGGCAGCGATGACGAAACACTGGCCTTTATCAACCGCTTCCGCAAAACCTACTACGGAAAAGAAAACCCCTACGACTTAGGCGGAGACACAGCAAAAGAAAAAAAGAAGGACAAGAAGAAGGATGAGGAGGATGACGGGTTTTGACCGTCATTTCTTTTTTGTTCGCCCCAACAACCGCTCAATGTCTTCATCACCCTCCAGGTTATACATTTGATTGACAATCCAGGGGTACCGCCTCTCGACATACTTCGACAGCGGCTTCACTTTGTATTTTTTTGGATTCGGCAGGCAGGCCGCAATCATGGCAGCCTCGCTACGCGATAACTTCTTTGCCGGCTTCTTGAAATAGGTTTGCGCGGCAGCTTCCACACCGAAAATTCCCGTGCCCATCTCCGCTACATTCAGATACACTTCAAGTATTCGCTCCTTGCCCCACACCAGTTCAATCATGAAGGTGAAATAAACTTCAAGGCCCTTGCGCACCCAACTCCGGCCCTGCCACAGAAAAACATTTTTGGCTACCTGCTGGCTGATGGTGGACGCGCCCCGCACGCGTTTGGGTTTCTTCTTATTATGCTGCAGGGCTTTCTGAATGCTCTTAATATCAAACCCGTTGTGATCGGGGAAAAGCTGATCCTCCGATGCCATCACCGCGAGTTTCATGTAGGGAGAAATATCTTCGCGGTCGACATAATCGCGCCTGAGGCCGTGGCCCTGCACCCAGTTGGTGAGCTGCGTAATGGTGATGGGTGGATCAACCCACTTGAGCAAAACGATGTAGGCGAATTGCGCCAGGAATAAGAAGATCAGTGCGCGCCTGAGTTTGCGCCAAATTCTTACTACCATTTCCTTAATCGATTTGAGAAACGTGTTCCGACCAATGACTACGTCAGTACCCTTTTGTCGTACCCTTCTCCACAGCCGGAATGCCTTCCTTCATCCACCGCGGCATGGGTGCCCCTTTCAGGTAGTGGTCGAAGAATTGCATCATACGAATGGCAAAATCCGTGCGATCCTGTCGCTGGGTGAGACCGTGTCCCTGCCCGTTGTAATTCAACATCCAAATCGGTTTGTTTAGCCGCCTCAGGGCCATGTAATACTCAATACCCTGATACCACGGCACCGCGCCATCGGCATCGTTGTGCATCATCAACACAGGCGTTTGAATTTTGTCGGCAAAAAAGATGGGCGAATTCTCCAGGTACAACATGGGCTTCTCCCACAGCGAACCGCCCAGGCGAGTTTGACTTTTTTCATACTGAAACATCCGGCTCAGGCCGCTCTCCCACCGCACTCCGCCATAGGCACTGATCATGTTCACCACCGGTGCGCCCGCTTCGGCTGCTGCAAACAGATTGGTTCGCGTCACTAAATAGGCCACTTGATAGCCGCCCCAGCTATGACCCTGAACGCCTATTCGTTTTTCATCTACAAATCCCTTTTCAATCAAAGACGTGACGCCCGGCAGTATGCAGTTATGCGCGCTTTCGCCCGGGTACCCGATTTTGTACACGATATCCGGCACGAACACGAGGTAGCCGTTACTGGCGTAAAGCGAAAAGTTGATGAACGACCGAATCGGAGCGGGGGCGTAATGTTGATGAACATCGTCCGCATACCTTTCATAGAAGTACACCATCATGGGGTACTTTTTCTTGGAGTCAAAATTCTCGGGCTTGTACAGCAGACCCTCCAACGGAATGTTATCCAGCGAAGTCCAGTTCACGCGCTCCACGCTGCCCCAGAAAAACTTCTTCATTTGTGGATTCGCCTCTGAAATTTTCCTGGGTGACGCGAAAGACCAGTCGGTGGTCCACACATCGGGAAATTCTCTGAAATTTTCGCGGGTAAAGAGCAGTTGATTGGCCAGTTTAGATTTTGCGGTGTAACTATACCGGTGGTCACTCATTAGCAGCCTGGTCAGCTTACCGTCTTTCAGGCTCAGCTTGTAGTATCCCGCAGCCTTTGTAGTTTCATTAAACGCACTTAACAACAACTCTTTCTCAGGATCAATAAAGCGCTCTTCGTTGTCCAGCCGGATGTAGCGAAAGCGCGTCTTCTCTGTACGTCCGATTTTAGTAAGGTTAACGGGTGGCTTCTGTCCTTTTGGATCAAGTGACCAGATGTCATACCGATCGTATACCAGGAAGTTCTGGTCATCCTTCGTCCAGCCGGCCGCCCCGTAGCTGCTCGGGTAATCCGGATGATCATCTTCTTCATCCGCCACGCGCAAACCATTCGTCAATTTCTGCGCTTTATCACCTGCGATATCGTAAGCAAACCAGGCGGTATCGGTGAGGCTATACCAATAGGCAAAAGTGGCCTTTGGCGACAAGTTGGCATTCCCTTTTAACTGCGACAGAATGAGCTTTCGTGTACCGGCTCCCACATCATACAGGTAGAGATCAGAAAAATTTTGTGTATCCCAAGTAATCATTTTGCGATACTTGACATCGCTTTCCCCTAACAGGATGTTGGCATTTCCCTCGTCACCCAGCATCACGGTGGGCACTTCACGGCCGGCAATCTGGCGGATCGACCGCGTATCAAGGTCGATCATGGCCAGGTAGCTGCGTTTTTTTTCATTGTCCAGTTGCCGGTTTTGTTGCGGGTAGATATAGTCATCGTTCGCTCCCCAAACTTCCACTACCGCCATTTCTTCAGGTAACAGGGTGGTATCGGCAACAGCCGGTACCGGGCACGAACCGAAGAACAGTCGCTTACCATTTTTTGAAAACAGGGGTGTGTAGTGTTCACTCACCAGCCAATTGGCCGGCAAGGCCAACGATTTCTCCGCATCCAGAAAACGCGCAGCCGGTTCGCCTGCCTTCCAATAATGCAGTTGAAAATGCCGCACCAATGCCTTGGTGGTATCCGAATCCACCAGGAAGGCCACTTGCTGACCATCTTCCGCCACCGACAATCCCTTGTACTTGAATTTGCTCTTCCCGGTATACAGGGCCGTAAGCTGAGCGTTTTTTAAGTCGTACCAATACACACCGGCTTTCAGGGTGCTATCATTACCCGTGGAGGAAAACAACAGGCCTTGGCCAAACTTGGCAAATGTGTAGTCTTTGACGTAACCAAACTGGGTTTCCTTTCCATCGGTCAACGAACGGAGCACCAGCGTGTAGCCGTTATCATCATTGTTCGCTCTCCTTTTTCTGGCTGGGGGTGTGGGCTTCTTCTCCTCTGTTTTTGGTGCATCGGCCTTGGGCTTCACTTCTTTTTTCACTTCCAGTTGGTAGGCCACCCAGCCTCCGGCCTTCTCGGGCAGTTTGTACGATTTTACATCCGGTATTTTTTCCGTTTTCCGTTGGCTGATATGGTAAATGCCGAGGGAGTCTTTTGGTAAATCTTCTTTTTTCTTTTTCTGCCTGCGCAGTTCTTTGACCACTTTCTGTTGTGGCTTGATTTTAAACACGACCTGACGACTGTCGTATACCAGACCAATTTCGGCTGCTCGTTTGACCGAGTCCTGAATGCTTGTTTTCAGGTGATAGAAGATGACCTTGCCATCTCCGTCCTGGGGATTAACGGCCAGCACGGCCACGGAGCCATCCGGGGTCAATTGCTTGTAGGGAATCTCCTTCCAGTTGTCGTACACGGCATGGGTAAGGGGCTGTTTGGCGACAGGGGTAGGTGCCGCTTTTTTCTGGGCCAGGGCACCGAACGCCAGCAGGCTTAACAAAAACAGAATGAGTTTGGGCATAACACAAAATTTGGTTCAACAAGGTGACAGATTTTTATGATTCGGGCAAGATGGTTTTGACGGTGATCTCTATCTTTCCGATATGAAATTCATACTTGTCATCCTCGTGTTGGCTGGATCTTGCGTGGGTTCACAGAAGACACTCCCGGCCGACCTTCGCAATACGCGTTGGGTGTTGAAAGAACTCCATGGAGAGCCCGTTGTCATTCCAGAGGGCGGCCGCGAAGCCTTCATTTTGTTTGCGCCCGATGACACCAAAGTCAGTGGCATGGGTAGTTGCAACAACTTTTTTGGCACTGCCGCAATCGGTGAAAACGCGATTTCCTTCAGTGGCATAGGCGCTACGCGCATGGCCTGCCCGGATATGAGGGTGGAAGACGCTCTATTTCAGATTCTTTCGGCTCCCGTAACCTACTCCATTGCGGGCCGAACGATGGTATGGGAGCAAGGGGGCCAGTCGGTGGCGCGGCTGGAAGCGAGTGAGAAGCCCTGATCACCCGTAGGTGAACTCTCCGTAAGGTGTTCGCAAGGTTACACCTTTCACAGTGCTTTTCTCCACGCGCCCAATCACCTGGGCTTCTACCTTGAACGTTTTCGCGATATCGATGATGGCCTGGGCATGCGACTCGGGCACATATAACTCCAGCCGGTGGCCCATGTTAAATACTTTGTACATCTCCTTCATCTCCGTGCCACTGACGCCTTGTATGAGTTTGAACAGGGGTGGAACATCAAAGAGATTATCCTTGATCACGTGCAATTGATCAATGAAGTGCAGCACTTTTGTCTGGGCACCGCCACTGCAATGGACCACGCCATGAATATGTTGACGAAACTCGCGCAACACGGGAATCATTACGGGCGCATAGGTTCGGGTGGGTGACAGCACCAGCTTACCGATGTTGAGCGGTGTTCCCGGCAATTCATCGGTGAGTTTGTATTTGCCGGAGTACACCAACTCCAGGGGCACTGCCGGATCGAAACTTTCCGGATACTTCCGTGCATAGTGATGGTCGAACACATCATGGCGAGCTGAGGTGAGGCCGTTGCTGCCCATGCCGCCATTGTACTCGTCCTCATAGCTCGCTTTGCCAAAGGAAGCGAGGCCCACAATGACATCACCAGCCTGAATGCGGCCATTGTCAATCACTTCCTCGCGTTTCATCCGGGCGGTTACCGTGCTGTCAACAATCACGGTGCGCACGAGATCCCCCACATCGGCTGTTTCACCTCCCGTGCTGTAGATTTCCATACCGTGCTGGCGCAGCATGGCCAGCACCTCCTCAGTGCCTTTGATGATGGCGTTAATCACCTCTCCGGGTATTAAGTTCTTGTTCCGCCCTATAGTTGACGACAATAGAATGGGCCCGGTAGCGCCCACGCACAGCAAATCATCCACATTCATGATGATGGCATCCTGCGCGATACCCTTCCACACGGAGAGGTCACCGGTTTCTTTCCAATAGAGATAAGCCAGTGACGACTTGGTGCCCGCCCCATCGGCATGCATGACGGTGCAATAATCCGGGTCACCGGCCAGCAGGTCCGGCACAATTTTGCAAAAAGCTTTGGGGAACAAACCTTTGTCCAGGTCCTTGATGGCCTGGTGTACATCTTCTTTACTGGCGGAAACTCCGCGTTGCTGGTATCGTTCGTGGCTCACGGAAAGCGATGAGCCGCAAAGATGCGAATAAGGTTTAAATTAGTGGCTCACGGATTTTTCCCACTCGGCAAACCGCTTCAGTTCAGTCGAGCCAGAAGCAAACACCCACGTAAGCACGGAGAGGTCATCCAGCAGTCCCGCACCAAGTATGGCATCCGGAATCAGGTCAAAAGGATTGACAAAATAGAGAGCAGCCGCAATCAGCGTTAGTACCGGCTGCCACGACTGAGGCGTATACGTGCGCCTGGCCACTGCTTTGATCAACCGGCCCGAAGTGTCCAGTTGCTGGCGCACCTGCTGCCAGTCCTGGCGGGTGAGGTTCCAGGGTTTTTTGACCCGCATGAGCTGACCGGCCAACCGCAGCAAACGGCCCGGCCGGCCCAGCAGCCCGGCAGCCTTCGACAGGGCCAGGTCAAAAAACAGGTTTTTAATGGTCATCTCCTTGGAAACAGTTTCGGCCGGGTGTAAGTTTCAAATGCAAACCCAAAGAAAATGAAAGGTCTTGATGAAATCGTGAGCTACCTGCAGGAAAGTATTGCCGATGAAGTGCTGTCCAAAACGGAGAAGCGCACGTTGAAAGATCTGGTGACCCGGCACCAGCCGGACGATCATCAACTGAATGTGTTGCGCAGCAAGATTTATGACATGGCGCACGCCCGCATCAATGCGCAAAATCAAAGCTTTATCATCGATTGGATACGGCAAGCCAACAGCGCGTTGCTGCCTGCCCCGCCTGACACGGCCGATGTATTTTTTAGCCCGGGTGAAGCATGCCGCGAAGTGATTACATCACAGATCGACTCGGCTGTGCGTCAGTTGCATATTTGTGTATTCACCATCAGTGACGATATGATTACGGAACGCCTGCTGGCTGCGCATCGCAAAGGGGTGCACATCAAAATCATTACAGACAACGATAAGTCGCTGGACGAAGGCTCGGACATTGAAGAACTGGCGAAGGCGGGCCTGGCCGTGCGCATGGATACCACGCCCAATCACATGCATCACAAGTTCATGATTTCTGATCAGCGTTCATTGATTACCGGCAGCTACAACTGGACGCGCAGTGCTGCGCGCTATAACCACGAAAACATTCTGCTCACCCGCGAACCCGGTCCCGTGAAATCGTTCGAGCAGCAATTTCAAAAACTGTGGGGGCTAATGACGGAGTATTCCTGAACATCACCGCTCAAGTTGCTGCTGCTTGAAGACTTCCCAAAGCACAATGCCGAGGCAAACGGAAATATTCAGCGAGTGTTTCGTGCCTACCTGAGGCACTTCCAGTGCCCAATCAGCCAAAGCAATAACCTCCTCACTGACTCCCTTTACCTCGTTACCAAACACCAGAGCATACTTTTGGTCGGGTGCCACGCGAAAGGTGTTGAGTGGCACGCTGGCCGTGGTCTGTTCAACAACCACCATTTGGTAGCCCGATTCTTTCAAGGCACGCACAGCCTCCTCCGGCTTCTCCACATAGGCCCAATCCACTGACGATGTAGCCCCCAGCGCTGTTTTTTCAATCTCGCGGTGGGGTGGTGTGCCCGTAATGCCCGTCAGGTAGATTTTTTCAATCCGAAAGGCATCGGCTGTACGAAAGGCCGAGCCTACGTTGTGCAGACTGCGGATATTATCGAGCACCAGGCAGACGGGAATCTTAGCCGCGCCTTTAAACTGATCGACCGAAAGCCGGTTAAGTTCGTCCAGTTGGAGTTTTTTCACCCGGGCAAGTTGGTGGCTGGCAGAGGTTTTTCCAACTCGTCAATCAGTTCTTTCAACTGCGCGAGGCAAACGCCATAGGAGATTCGGTATAGCCACCGCGCCAGCAGCCAGCACAGGGGAGTTGCGATGATCAAAAAAATCACCAGGATGGCCACCACGGCAGGCTTCTGGATCAAAAGTCCAACATCGGCACCAGCTGCTGCACCCCCCATCAAAAAACCAGCGGCCCCCGCAACCGGATAAATGAATAAAGCGGTGCGCTCCTGAAAACGGATGTTGGAGGTGATGAACGTATACGTGTGAGTCAAAACGGATTTCAGATCGCTTTCCACCGGAAACTCGGCTTTGATTTTGCGGTACATGTTGAAGTTCGTGACGAAGAAAAAAATGTATCCGGCAATCGTTGCTGCAAGTCCCAGCTTCACCAGCATTTGATCGAAAAGAAAAAACAAAACAACAAACCCAATCAAAAACACAACCGAAAACCAGGTGGTAATCATATACGCCTCTTTCAACTTGGCCACCGGGTGCTTCGACTTGGTGGCCCATGGATTAAGCGGAGATGGCTTGGCCACCTCCAGCCTTTCTACCTCCAGTTTTTTCCAAACGTCTTGCAGATTCATAATTGATTTCTGAGTTTCTGCGTCAGTGATTCCTTAGAACGGTGTAATCGCACCGCCACATTATTTTTCGTGAGACCGGAAATCGTGCTGATCTCGTCATTATCATATCCATCCAGATGTAGCGTAACGATCATTCGATCGACTTCGTGAAGCGCCCGAATGGCCTGGTACAACGCTTCGGTGGACTCCTGTCGCTCATGCGGATCGGCTGCTCCCCCAATGCGCTCGAGGTTATCTACACGGTCCACCGGGGCTGGCCTGCGTTTGAATGTGAGCACAGTATTTAAACTGACCCGGTATAGCCAAGTCGAAAATTTTGAGCGACCGTCAAATCGCGGGTACGATTTCCAGGCCTGAAACACGATTTCCTGAAAAAGGTCCTTCTCATCCTCGGGATCATTCACATACAGGCGGATGACCTTGAAAATGATCCCCCGGTTTTGGTCGATATGCGCGGTGAACTCCTCCTTCAATACAGGCATGGTTTCGATGCCGGTAGTATAACCCGCCACCGAATCTAAAGTTATTGCACCCGCAGCCATCTACGCTCGATCTGATCAATAAGTGGCCAGGCTATCAAAAAAATTACGCCACAGATCAATTTTTTGTAATTACCTGTGGGGTTACGCTACTAATAGGGCATTAATGAGCCATATGACTGTAGAAAAAAGACCTGTCGTTGACCGAACCCATTCATTCAACCGTGTGGGGTACGTGGCGTTTTTGCTGCTAGCGGCTTACTTTGCAATATTGAAAAACGATCTGGGTAGTGCGGTGAGCAATTTAGGGATCGGCCTGATTTTCGACCCGTTCGATCACCGCGTCTCGTGGGGCAACCGGCCGCGTTTTCAGCAGATTTGGCTACTTACACATGTTGCGCTGGTCGTAGTCCTGTTGATCGTTATCCTATTTCGAAGTTGAAAAAAAGAAGCTGCCTCAAAACGGCAAGGTGTTGTCAGTTTGAGTCCGATCGCTATTGGACTCATGCTGACACCATTGAACCTACCTTTGAGACAGCCTCTTTGAATTAACCGAAACTTCTAAGCCCTCAATTCGCTGCTACGGCACTGCTGCCAACCGAAAGCTTTACAATGGCTCCCTTCTTTTTGTGATTCAGTGTGGCACTGAGCACGAGCGAGTAATCGCCCGCAGGCACGTTCGAATCTACGGTAATCGTGGCCACCGTGGTATCAACCAGGCCCGATTCGGGTGAATAGCTCACGGCAATGCCGGGTACAGCCGGGCTCATTAATCCGAACGAAGCCGCTGCACGCCCGTAGCCCTTGGAGCGTAACACCAGAACATTGATCTGTTTGTTTTCTCCAGGCTTCACCGAAAGATGATTCTCCGACACGTCCACTTTAAATTCGGTACGCGGTACTTCCAGTGTTTGGCCGAATGTTAACAGGGCAGCCAGCACAAAAATTAAGGTAAGGGTTGTTTTCATCATGATTGAATTTTTACAACCAAGACGAAAAGCCAGCGGTTTTGTGTTCGGATAAACCGGCCTTTGGGGCGATTGACTATGTTTTTGGCGCGGAGGGCGAAGCGTGGGGCAGACGACTACCGCGCTGGGGCAAACGGAGATCAACTCAATTCCATCATGTTCCGCAATTGGCTGATTTTTTCCATCACCTCCCGGCCTTTGGGTCGCGAAACAGGAATTGAAAAATCGGAGCCATTGATTTTGAGTTTATAACCATTCGTATTCCCGCTAATGGCCCCGATGGCGTTAATGTTTACAATGTAGGACCGGTGGCACCGGAGCATGAATGAGTTATTCAGCTGACTCTCCAGGTTTTTCAGGTTCACGCGCAGCAATTTCTTTTGAAGTACCTCTTGTTCGCGCCAAACCACGGTGGCATAGTTATCATCCGCTTCAATGTAGAGCAAATCCGGAAGGTTGAGGGTGAGACTTTCGCTGGTGTCCGAATATAAAGTAACCGGGTTAGCACCGCGGACGGATTCGCGCTTTAAGGACTGAATCTTCTGCAACTCCTGATTGGTACGAATAGCTTCCTCGAGGTTCTGCTGCAATAGCCTGGCCCTCAGGAACAAGGTTGTTAGTGTTATGGGAATAATGCCCTTGATCAGCACTTGTTTACTGGCGTGCACGGCAATGGTGGTCCAGGCCATGTCTGCCGGGCAGAAGAAAATCTTTTCGGTAATCGTAGCCAGAATCCAAATGAGCAGCAGGTGCACCAGATTCAGCACGATATACTTCCATACGTTCCAGGCAACCGGATCCATCCAGGCGGGAAGCAACCGTGGCAGCACCAAAATGTTAAAGGACAGCACAGCAAGCGTAATCAACCCGTGCAGCCACTCCAGTTCATTGGCAAAGGGCAACTCGGACTCCGTCTTGAACAGGTAGAGAAACAGGGTGACAAAGCCACTGATGGCAACCACCAGCACGGTATTCTTGCGGTCATCATTGAGGTAGAAAGGGAAAGGCGCGTTCAGCAAATCCTTCAGGCGGTTGGGCCTCTCCCCCACGTCCGTGGTCAATACCCGTGAATCAACTGCGTTGCTTCCGTTCATGGGCATTAAAACTGGGAAAAATGCCCTCAGGTTTCAGGTAAAATGAGATTTGCGGGGTGAATTGCCTCGTTTAGGGGTGAACTACGCGGCTACGACTTGATCAATCGCAGGAAACCTTTTTGAAATGCCTGCTGGCGAAGATTTTCCAGATGAGCAAAAACAGCTGGGTTCAAGGGTTGTATGCGGAGGAGTAACCTTTTCAAAATGGGGTGCAGGGCGAAGAAACTTTCTTCAACGCTTACCCCTTGTAACAGCGCGTTTTCCTCGCCCCGAGCGCGGTCAGCGTCTAAATCCTCAACATCATCCAGGAATAGGATGAGCGGCATAAAGCTTTCCCACAGCTGGCGTACGAGGGCATAGTCGGATGAAACAAGACCTGTAGCGTACAGAAATGTATTGGCCCGGTTGAGGGCAGTGTACTCAGCCGGGATGCCTTCAAAGGGTCTGAACACAAGCTCGCGTTCGATTTCGTCAACGCATTCAACAGTAAAACCCTGTTCAAAAAGCCGGCAACGACAATTAACCAAATGCTCCGTCCAGGAGATCTCGTGAAACTCAAATTTTGCCACGCTGTCAAGAATACGCTCAGCCACCAGCAGGTGTTTTTCATCCAAGACCCGCTCGGAAGGCACTCCGCTTTTCAAAAGCAAGTCATAAAACAGCGGCATGAAATAATAACCCGGACTTGGCGGGAGATATTCTTGCCGTTTCCTCCAGTAGGTATTGGCAACGGGCACCGCCCGATCGAAAAGTAGCGCGACAGACGGATGAAATGACGCTGAGGATAAAATCAAAGTGAGTATAATTTGGAACAGATACCTGCTGGATTTCCAACAGGTATCTGTTCTTCGGAACGACTACCAGTCCCACCAGGCAAATGTCTCTTCCCGGGCCTCGAGCGCTTTATCCGACTTTTGTGCATAGCCTGAGACAATTTCTTTAAGGCCTTCGATGATTGTTTTGCGCTCTTCAGCTGGCAGTTTTGACAAAGCCGCAAGGGCGAGGTCAACTTTGTTTGTGTTGTAGATGGCTTCCATAGATGAGTTGTTAGGTTTATTCCCTTTGAACCGTTCAAAGGGCGAGCAAAGAAAACGGTAACACAACTTTCAAGCCGTGCGTAATAAAAAATAAACTTACACACATATTACACGTAAATAGGAAATGCAGGTGCGTTCTTGTCACTTGCGGTATCCATGAATTTACCAGAAGAGTCGAGTCAGCGAAGGGCTTTATCCAATACTGTGTATTGGATTGTACTGGGAATTATTCTGGTATACTTGGTCGTCTACGTTACATTTGGTCACTGGCCTGTTGTTAAACTTAATCGGTTTGACACGTTAGTCCCCTTTTTCTTGCTTTTTGCTGCTGCAGCGGGAATCGTGCTCAACCGCTTGGGTTATTGGAGTATTTCCCGATGGATTTTTCTGGCCTCCTGGTTGCTGTTGGTGACTATTCTCCCACCTCTCCTGATCGGTGTCACCACCGGGTCGTACGTTGTGCATCCCGTGTTGTGTATCATTTCAAGTCTAATGGTACAGTTGTTTTTTTCTTTCTATCGAAATCGGGTTGCGTATATAACCTTTCTTACCATCTCATTTTTGTCGACACTTTTTTCATTCGACTTTTTAGTCTTTTTTGATGAAGGAAATCAATACGTCAATCTGCCGCTTAAACGAGCACAAATCACCACGATTTTCGTGATGTGTTGGGTTTTCATCAACCTTACGTTGATGTACGTCTACCGCATTAACTGGAAAACCTACAAGGCGCTCCAACAAAAGAGTGAAGAAATCGCGCGGCTTAATGCCGACCTGGAAAAGCGTGTAGATGAGCGTACGCAACAGTTGAAAGAACGGAACGAGCGGCTGCGTGCTTATGCCTTCATGAATGCGCACGTGGTGCGTGCACCCCTCAGCCGGATTTTGGGGTTGGTGAACTTACTCAACAACCCTGAACACGATCCGAGGGAAGAAACGCGGATCAAAAATTATCTGGAAGAATCCGCCCGGCAACTCGATGAAGTGATTCGGGGAGCCAGCTCACAATTAGAAAAAAACACCGAGGAAGACGACTAGTCCCCATTTTCATTTCATTTATCTTTACCGCCTGCAATATGGCCGCAGCAGGCGCAATGGATACCCCGCTCATGAAACAGTACAACGCCATCAAGGCGA
>ERZ1066127.754-NODE-754-length-14972-cov-11.674599_pt1 | contig 14972 bp, 10 predicted proteins | sample MGYA00382774_ERZ1066127 | MGnify/ENA primary metagenome ERZ1066127 (study PRJEB33369, sample SAMEA5778357) | biofilm metagenome | biome: Industrial cooling water; feature: Water cooling tower basin; material: Biofilm | place: United Arab Emirates | collected... | reverse complement strand
CGCTGAGCTGCAGCCGATTCTTCGACCGTTATCCTCGCTAACAAGCAAAACCCGTTTGCCTCTCCCGCCTGGGCGGGAGAGGTCGGCGTGAAGCGCCAGGTGAGGGTGGGGCGTTGCTACGGAGCGCTCCGTGGCAGCGGCCCCACCCTCACCCCAACCCTCTCCCGCCCAGGCGGGAGAGGGAGATGGTCTAGCTTCGGCCAAACATGTCCATAGCCTGTTAGGCTCACGCCCAGGGCCTCCAGTTCACAGCCTCTAACGCCCAATGTCCAAACGCGATTACTACGAAATTCTGGGCGTCTCCAAGTCGGCCTCAGACGAAGACATCAAAAAGGCGTTTCGGCGCCTCGCCATGAAACTGCATCCGGATCGCAATCCAGACGATCCGCAGGCGCAGGAAAAATTCAAGGAGGCGAAAGAAGCGTACGACGTGCTGTCCGACGCCAATCAGCGCGCTGCCTATGACCGTTTCGGACACGCCGGTCTGAATCAGGGCGGCGGTCGCGGCGGCCCCGGTGGCCCGGATTTGGGCGATATCTTTGGCGACATTTTTGGCGATATCTTTGGCGGCCGCGGCGGCGGACAACGCCAACGTCGCGGTAGCGATTTGCGCTATGTGCTGGAGCTCGATCTCGAAGAAGCTGTCAATGGCGTTGAGCGCGAGATCACGATACCGACGCAAGTCAGTTGCCATCACTGCGCCGGCTCAGGCTCAAGCGATGGCAAAACCAGCACTTGCAAGACCTGCGCAGGCCACGGCCGGGTGCGCATGCAGAATGGCATTTTCTCCATTCAACAGACCTGCCCGACCTGCGGCGGCAGTGGCAAAACGATTGCCAATCCGTGCACGCATTGCCGAGGAAACGGCGTGCTCGACGACGAGAAGCGCGTGCGCGTCAAGATTCCCGCTGGCGTTGATCAGGGCGATCGCATTCGCTTGAGCGGCGAAGGTGAACAAGGCCCCAAGGGCACGACGCCCGGCGATTTGTTTGTCGAAGTCGCGGTGCGTGAGCACAAGATTTTCAAGCGCGATGGTGATGACCTCTACTGCGAAATACCGATCCGCTTCACCACGGCAGCGCTGGGCGGCGAACTCAAAGTTCCCACACTTGGCGGCAGTGCGATGCTGAAGATCCCCGAGGGCACGCAGAGCGGGAAAATCTTTCGCTTGCGTGGCAAAGGCGTGCAATCGGTGCGCAGCCATAACACCGGCGATTTGCTGTGTCGCGTGAACGTCGAGACGCCCGTGAAGCTCACAGACGAGCAGCGCGAGTTGCTGGAGCAACTCGACGTGTCGATGGGCGGCGAGGGCGGTCACACGCCGCAGGCGTCGAGTTGGCTCGATAGCGTCAAGGATTTTTTCTCGCGCATCGGGGCATGAGCCGCCGCCAAGATCACATGACTGTGACCAGCTCGCCATAGCGCGCGAACGTCACATCCGCAGTGATCAGGTTAGCAACGTGGCGCGCGACTGCGCCGCCAACATTCGATCGAAGGGCGCGCGATGTCCTTCGATGGTTTCCTCATGGCGTAACGCCAGACTGTGATCCACACCGAGCAACCACTCGAATCCCATGGCTTCGACTTGGGCTGCCAACACCGGAAGGTTGATCTGGGTTCGTCCGAGTCCGGCTTTGATCGTGAATTCCCAGAGCGTAACGTGACTCACCGCCATCGCATCGGCGCCCTTGATGAACCGCTGAGCGCGCTTGGTCAAGCGCGCATCGCCGGTCTGCCACGAGAACGCGTAATGCGAATCGAGCAGCAGTTTCATTTCCCGTGGTTGACCGCGCTCGGCCCGAGCGCGTCACCGAACTCGTCATGGCCCAAACGTCAGTCTCGGATGGACTAAGCTTGGCTAAGCGGTCCTACCGCGTCAACGGTTTGTACTTCAGGCGATGCGGCTTGGCGCCTTCCTCGCCCAAACGGCGCTTCTTGTCGGCTTCGTAATCGGTGTAGTTGCCGGTAAAGAACTCGACGTGCGAATCGCCTTCGAACGACAGGATGTGCGTGGCGATTCGGTCCAGGAACCAGCGGTCATGGCTGATCACCATCACGCATCCGGGGAATTCGAGGATCGCATCTTCCAAGGCACGCAAGGTTTCGATGTCGAGATCGTTACTGGGTTCGTCGAGCAGCAGCACATTGCCGCCCTGGAGCAGCGTCTTCGCCAGATGCAAGCGACCGCGCTCACCGCCGGAGAGCGATCCGACCAGCTTTTGCTGATCCTGCCCCTTGAAATTGAAGCGGCCGATGTAAGCGCGCGATTGAATCTCGAGTTTGCCGATGGTCAAGATATCGGCGCCGCCAGAAACGGCCTGGAAGACATTCTTGTCGGCATCCAGAGCGTCGCGCGACTGATCCACGTACGCGAGTTTTACGGTCTGCCCGATGGCGACTTCGCCTGCATCCGGCTTTTCAACGCCGGTGATCAGCTTGAATAGCGTCGATTTGCCGGCGCCGTTCGGGCCGATGATGCCGACGATGGAGCCCGGCGGCATCTTGAACGATAGATCGTCGATCAGCAGGCGATCGCCGAAAGCCTTGCTGACATTCTTGAACTCGACCACGAGATCGCCCAGGCGCTCGCCCGGCGGAATATAGATTTCGTTGGTCTCATTGCGCTGTTGATACTCCACCGAGTTCAGCTCTTCGAACTTGGCGAGACGCGACTTGCTCTTTGCCTGGCGACCCTTGGCGTTCTGCCGTACCCATTCGAGTTCGCGCTGGATGGCCTTCTGGCGGGCTTTTTCGCTGGCGGCCTCCTGTTTCAGCCGCTCGTCTTTCTGGCTCAGCCAGGAAGAATAGTTGCCCTTCCAGGGAATGCCGCGGCCACGATCGAGCTCCAGGATCCACTCGGCGGCATTATCGAGGAAGTAACGATCATGGGTGACCGCAACCACGGTGCCTGGGAAGCGCGCCAGGTATTGTTCCAGCCATTCGACCGACTCGGCGTCGAGATGGTTGGTCGGCTCGTCGAGCAACAACATGTCTGGCTTCTGGAGCAGCAAACGGCACAGCGCCACACGGCGCTTTTCGCCACCCGACAGATGCTTAACGCTTGCCTCCCACGGCGGCAATCGCAAGGCGTCGGCAGCCTGCTCCAACTGCTGCTCCATGGTGTGCGCATCGCCCGCGGCCAAAATCGCTTCCAGACGTGCCTGCTTCTCTGCCAACGCATCGAAATCGGCATCGGGTTCGGCATACGCGGCGTAGACCTTCTCCAATTCTTCTTGCGCAGTAAAGATTTCCCCCAGACCCTCCTCGACCGACTGGCGGACATTCTTCTCCGGATCGAGTTTGGGCTCCTGCTCCAGAAATCCCACCCTGATGCCCGGCTGGGGCCGAGCCTCGCCCACAAAATCCTTATCGGCACCGGCCATGATCCGCAGGACCGTGGACTTGCCGGAGCCGTTCAAACCTAACAGGCCGATTTTGGCGCCAGGGTAAAACGAGAGCGAAATGTCCTTGATGATTTCGCGCTTGGGCGGCACGGTTTTGCTGACGCCGATCATCGTGTAGATGTATTGCATGGGCTTGAGTTCCGCCAAAAAAGTTAGCCGCGTATGCTGCCAGTTTTGTGCAGAGTGCGGGTTGCAAGTTGCGGGTTGCTTTGTGAAGGTCTTTGCGCCGTCGACTGCTGAGAGTCTGGCCGTTGTAGCCGTGCTGTTGTTCGACCCGGTCGATCGGCGATGGGGATCTTCAACGACGTTCCCAGCTCGCCTTCAGCTCGAACTTGAGCGGCGCAAGCTCTAGGTACAGCTCGCGCCACTGCGTATCCCGCGCCAGCATGCGGCGGTTCATTCCGGTGTCAACAACGGCTCCGCGATTGGCGCAAAGCGGGTCTCGAATTCCGCGGCGGGTAACGCTGGGCTCCTCAGGTGTCCCTGGAAGCGTTGGCAGCCCTTGGTGCGCAGGAACTCGAGTTGCGAATGGGTTTCGACGCCCTCGGCGACGACTTCAAGATGCAACTGTTGACCGAGCGCTACGACTGCCCCAACGATGGCATCGCCACTGGCGTCGCCGATATCGGCGACGAAACTGCGGTCGATCTTCAGCGTGTCCACAGGCAGTCTGCGCAGGTAGGCCAAAGAGCTGTAGCCGGTGCCAAAATCGTCGATGGCCACGCGAATGCCCCATTCGCGCAGCGCGCTCAACGCGCCGTCGATAAGCTTGCCATGCTCCATCAGCAGGCTTTCAGTAATCTCCAGCTCCAGCGCGTTTGGTTCGAGCGCAGTTTCCGCCAGGATGCGAGCCAGGCGATTCTGAAAATCGCCATTGCGCAACTGCCGAGCCGATAGATTGACGCTCAAACGTAAGCTATCAAAACCGGACCTGCGCCAGCGTCGGACCTGGCGACACGCAGTTTCCAGGACGTGATCGCCGAGTCGCTCGATCAGGCCGCTCTCCTCCGCCGCGGAAATGAACTCGCCAGGCATCATGAGGCCGCCCTCTGGCGATCGCCAGCGAACCAACGCTTCGACGCCCACCAAGCGCTCGTCTTGGCAGTCGAAAATCGGCTGATAGTGGATCACGAATTCGTTCTGCACCAGCGCGCGCCGCAAATGCACGTCCAGCACCAGTTTCTGGCGCGCGTTCTCGACCAGTTCGGACGAATAAGCGCGATAGCTGTTGCCGCCCCCCTGCTTGGCATGGAACAAAGCAGCATCCACGCAGCGCAGAAGCCCAGTCGTCGAGCGACTGTCGTCGTCGAATAGCGCAATGCCGATACTGGCCTCAACGTAAACATCCAGGATGGCCGCCAACCAAAACGGTTCGCGCAACTCACGCAACAGTCGCTCGGCCAGTTGCGCCGCAGTGATCGGACTTCTCGCCGAGCGCGCCAGGATCAAAAAGCGGTCGCCGCCGGCATGCGAGATGCTGTCTTCGACCGCAAGCGCGCGCTGCAGGCGCTGCGCGACCTCGCACAAAACCGCATCGCCGCACTCATAGCCAAGCCCCTCGTTGATGGTGCGGAAGCGATCAAGATCCAGCAGCAATAGCGCGAAACCTTGGCCGGTTGCGGACGACTCGCCGATAGCGGAATCGATCTGTTGCTGCGCCGAGGCGCGATTGGGCAGGCCCGTGAGCGCATCGAACTGCGCGGCGCGCTGTGTCGGCAGCGCGCGCCGTTGTTCGGTTACGTCCAGCACCAAACCGGCCATCGCCTCTCGATGTGCATCGGCGTTGTCCAATGGTCGGCCGATGGTCGATAGCCAGCGAACATCGCCTTCGGGCGTGACAATGCGATAGTCCAGCGCCAATGGAATGCGCTCAGAGCGGGATCGCGCGAGTGCGGTCCCAACACGTTCGCGGTCGTCCTCGTGTACGCACTTGAGCCAGCTGTCGAATGAGGCGTCGATGCCCCCCGGCGCATGTCCCAGCATGCGATACCACGCATCGCTCCATTGATTGACTTGTCCTGGGCGCCATTCGAAGGTGCCGGCTCCGGCGGCGTCCAGTGCGCGGCGCAATCGCGATTCGCTGACACGCAACTCGTGCTCATCGCGGTCGCGTTCGATGGCGGCACCGAGCGCGGTGGCGATCATCCGCAGCGACTGCTCGTCGGCGCTGAGCCAATTGCGTTGCTGATCGTCCAGTCCCAGAAAGCCGAACAGGCGAGAGCGACAGCGGATCGGCACGACAATCAGCGAGCCGATACCCAGGCTGCGCAAGGCTTCGCGTTCGATCGGTGGAAATTCGGTGAACGTTCCGCGTATGCACTGATCGTTTTCCAGAAGGCGAATCCAGCGCGCGTGGGCCGCAGTTATGGGCGTGCGCGCGTCGTTGCGTAAAGCTGTGAGGCCGCCGCGTTGCCACAATGAATGCTGGAAGCTGACATTGCCGGGACGGGTGCCGCCCTCGAATTCGAACAAGAACGCGCGTTGTACCTGAAAGCCTTCGCCCAGCCGGCGCAGCAGTTGGGCGATACGCGCCTTGAGCGGCGCGTGCCCGAGCAAGAGCGGTGCCGACGCGGCTGCGAGGCTAAGCCCGACATCGGCGGTTTTGCGTTGGCTGACGTCGAACAATACGCAATTGAAAGCCTCGGTTTCGCCATTAGCCCCGCGCTCTGCCCAGGTGTGGTCCTCGACCCAGCGCCAGCCTTCGCCGCAGCGGAATCGGTATTCGCGATGCCAGCGCTCCGGCGCCTGCGGCAGCTTCACCATATCGTTTTCGATGCGCGCGAGGTCGTCGGGGTGCATCAAGTCGGCGAAGCAAGCGCCGCGCTCCAGCAGGCGCACTTCGATGCCCCAGCTGGAGGCGTTGTCCGAAACGCGCTCGATAGGCCATCCAGGTGAATTGCGCCAACGTATTACGATGGCATCTGTGTCGCTAGGTGCATTGCCAACAGTGGGCTTTTGCGCTGCGCTCATCTCACTGCCCTTGAATAAACGGCGATGGCGAGAGTTTGCGGCAATGCGCTCGCGAGAAAAGCGCGCAAGTCGCCACGATCAGTATTTGCGAGAATCTGCCCGCAAGGCGTCGAGGTCTGCCTTAACCATGTTACGGATTTGCACCGGTTGGTCGCTGCCGATCCGGCTTTCCAATTCGACTAAAAGCGCTTCGGCTTCCGCGTAGCGCCGCAGGCCACGCAATGAACGCGCATGCCGCAGCGGTGCGAGCAAAGCGAACTGTGAACCTTTTGTCGAAACGGCGGCTTCATCGAGCAATTGTCGGCTGAGTTTCTCCGCATCGACGAATCGCTCTTGCCTTTGCAGCGAACCGGCATATTGATAGAGCACGCGCAGGCGATCGGAGTCCCCGGGTGGGAGCAAGGATTGGGCAACGTCGAGCGCGACGCGGAACTCGGCGTCGGCTTCCGAGTAGCGGTCGTTATTGCGCAGAGACGACGCGTATTCGCTGCGCGCGATGAGCGTGCTGCGATGCTGATCGCCGAAGCGTGCTTCGGTGCCGGCGAGGGCCTTCTTGAGTAACGACAGCGCTTCCGGATTGCGTCCTGTGAGCGAGTACAGGACGCTCAGATTCATCGCCGATTGCAATGTTTCTGGATGGGTTTCGCCTTGCTGGACAACACGTTTGCGATAGGCGCTTTCCAGCTTCGGAACCGCTGCCATGAGGTCGCCAGTCAGGTGCAGCAGCCGCGCATAATTTTCCTCGAGCATGGTGAGGGTGGGGTGATCCGGCTCCAGGTGCGCCTGACCGAGCGCGTACGCAGATTCGAGTCGCGAAAGCGCAAGATTCAGTTCGTCCATACGCTCATGGCGAAGGGCCAGATTGTTTGCGGCGCTCAAGGTCAACCAGTGGCTGGCGCCCAATAACTGGCTGAGTCCTTCGAAAGTGGATTTCGCCAACGCAAGGGACGCTTCGCGTTCACCACTATCGAACAATGCCGACGATCGTTCGACCTGCGCGGAGATGGTATCGGGATCGACATCGCCAAACGCCGCTTTGGCGATGTCGAACGCCTCGTTCGCGGCTTCCAGGGCGAGGTGGGGGCGTTTCGCATCACGCTCGCCTCGTGCGATGTTGATCAGCAAATAAGCTTGCAAGCGCGGCGCCCAATCCGCTTCGCACTCCTCGCAGGCGCCTGCTTTGGGGATGGCGGCCAGGGTGGTACGGAATTCGGCCAACGCAGCTTCGGCCGACCCCAACTCCGACAAGGAACGAGCGTGCGCTGCCTGGATGTGCAAGCGAACTGCTGTGCTGGCGGAGCGATTCAGCAGCAGCTTCTCCAATTCATCGCGCGCCTCGAGCGCGCGGCCGCCCTCAAGCAAGGCTCGCGCTTTGCCAAATTCGGTAAGCTGTAGCCTGGCGCCGCCGATGCCGGCCATGTTGAAGTCGGCAGCTGCTTGCGCAAAGTACTCGGCAGCGCGCGGTGTGTCACCCAGCGCACGCCATGTTTCGGCCAAGGTGGCGCGCAGTCGAGCGCGAGCCGCCGGTGCCGCCCGAAGATCGCGCTCCAGGGCGGCATTGGCATCGCCCAGCACATCGTGCACCGTCACGGCTCGACCCTTAGCGAATACCGGGTTGGCGCTTGACAGCAAGCCATTCATGAATTCAATCACCGCGTCGGCTTCGCGGCGCTGCGCCTGCTCCCGAAGCGCAAACGAAGTGCTGATCAGCGCCGCGCCGATGAGCGCAAACACCACCATCGAGGCAGCCACGACCACGGCGCGATTGCGCCGAGCGAAACGGCGCAATTCGGCCGTGAGGCTCGCCTTGCGCGCAATGATCGCTTCGTCGGCGAGATAGCGCCGCAAGTCCTCGCTGAACTCGGCCGCGTTGCGATAGCGCTGGTCCTTTTCCTTGGCCAGCGACTTGGCGAAAATCGTGTCGAGATCGCCCGCAAAGCGCCGCTCGAAGCTCGCCAGCGCGCGCGGTTGCGCATCGCATATGGCCTTCAGCACCTGCGCCAGATTGAGCCCCGAGACCGCATAGGGCAGCTGTCCGGTGAGCATGCGAAAACCGATCATGCCGAGCGCGTAAACGTCGGTGCGGATATCTACGGTCGTCGGGTCTCCCGACGCTTGTTCCGGGCTCATGTAGGCGACGGTACCGACGATGACCCCGACACCGGTCAATTCATCGCCGCCGCGATCTGCCGCCAGGCGGGCCACGCCAAAGTCGAGCACTTTGGGCTGTCCGCCCTCCAGCACCAGGATGTTGCCAGGTTTCAAGTCGCGATGGATGACGCCGCGAATATGCGCATGTTCCACGGCATCGCAAATGCGTCGCAGCAGCTCCAGGCGCTCACGCACGCTCTGCGTCGCACAGAATTCGAGCAGCGGCGTGCCTTGCACATATTCCATCGCGATGTACGGTACTGCGCCCATCTCAGTCGAAGTGCGCCCGCTTGCGATGACTTGCGCGATTCCCGGATGCGTGAACCGCGCAAGTATTTCTGCTTCCTGCTGGAAGCGCGCCAAGTGCTCGGGTTGCGAGATACCCGCATGCAAAGTCTTGACTGCAACCAAGCGCTGAGGGTGGCGCTGTTGGGCCAGAAAAACCACGCCCATACCGCCCGCGCCAAGGACGCGGACGATACGGAAGTCGTCGATGTCGTGCCCGATCCACGCCGCTGGCGACAGTGCAAGGGGTACGACCGTGGGACTGGCGAGCGCGGTCACTGGTACTCGCGAAGGCGGTTCTATCGCTTGCACCAACGTCGCCGATTGCTCCATTACCAGACCTCGCTCCTCGAACGACAATTCTACTCGGGCTGCACCGGCACCACGATACCGAAGATGCGATTGCTGACCGACTGATGATCGCCAGCGGTATTGTCGGTCAACGGAAACACCACGCTATTGTCGCTGAACACTGCGCCGTTGACGGTTTGCCACGCAAAGCTGCTGGCGTCGCCGACGACGGTCGGACCGTAGCGGCGAAGTTGCCATCCTGAGCCTGCGAACGTGAAATTGTGATAGACGATTTCCACCAATGCGTACGGGCAATCGACAAACTCGAACTGCATCGGCAATCGCGCTTGGTACTGGTTCGGATCGGAAGGCAGAGATTCGCTGCTCAACGAACCGACGTTGACGATCTGCGTGCATGAGCTGCCCTTTATCGATGGGCGCAATTGGATATCGCTCAATGTGCCTTGCTGGGCCGCACCTTTGTTGGCATCAAGGTTCACAGTCGCAACGCCCGACTGCAAGCGATCGGCGAAGCCATCGTTGTTGCCATCGCCGCCATTGGGAGCCAAGTCTTCGGCAGCGTCTGTGGCGCCATCGGCATCGGTATCGGACTGCTGCGATGAGATCCATGCGCCTTCGCCAGATCCGGTATGCAGTGTTTCCACACCGCCCAGTTGTGTCAGCGTCAGGGCGCCGCCGCCATCGCTCGGCAAATCGATACTGGTCGACTTCCAAGAGGCGCCGCCGTCGGTGCTGCGATACACGCCACCGGGTGCGGTATCGGTGCCGGCGAGGCTGGCAAAGACGCGGTAAGGTTTGGTCGCGTCTAAATGCAAGGCGCGAACTTCGGCGCCAGCCACGCCCGCGTCGCTGCGCACCCAGCGCACACCGGCGTCTTCGCTACGGTAGATGCGCGCCGCTGCTGCACTGCTTGGGTCCCTCAGGCCCGCGTACAATACTTCTCCGGCCGCCGCCAGCGCGGTGACGTCCCATACCGCCCCGCTGCCGCTCATGCGCGGCAAGCCATCGTTCGCTTCGCTCCAACGGCCGCCGCTGAAAACGAATACGCCATTGGCAACGGTCGGCAGGCTATCGCCACATTCGGCGCAATAGCCATCGACGCGCGTACCGGCCACGATCCGATCGGATGCCAGGTACGCCAGCGCGACCGCGCGCGGTGCATAAACGTTGGGTTTGCAGGCGCCGAGCGGCAGGCCGTCGATGGGCTGCCACGAAGCTGCAGCGTCGACGCTGCGCCAAATGCGGGGCGCGCTGAGTTTTGGTGCGCCGTCGCTGCACTGGATACGCCCGTCCGCGGCAAAGTACAGCGTTTGGGCAACGTTTTGTCGGGTCGAGTCGGCGTCGATCAACATCGCATTCACCGCGCCGATGCCGCCGGCGGGCGCCGGCAGCAAGTGGCTCGAAGACGACCACGAGCGACCGCTATCGTTGCTGACGAAGACCGCACCGGCACCTGCTGCATTGCCGCCCGCCAACTCAGCGCCCGCAGCATAGACCCGCACACTGGAGGGTAGGCCTGCGCTGCCGGCATCGAAGGCGATCGTGTTGACGCGATCGAGCGTGAGCCCCGTGTTCGAGCGCGTCCAGCTCTGGCCGTTGTTCTCGGAGCGATACAGCGCTGTCGCACCATCGGCGTCGCCACGCACGCCGGCGAGTAAGTTCGAAGTCAGCTGCGGTTGGGCCGCAAGCGCGGCGATCCGATTGCCGCGCAGGCCGCTGCCCGCACTCGACCAACCGCGGCCCGCGTCTGCGGAGACCAGTACATCGCCGGAAGCGGCGAACGCGACCCATCGTCCGTTGGCGTGCGGATCGATGGCTATGCTGCGCACCGACATCGACCCACCAGCGCCGCGTTGTATGGTGAAGCTGGCGCCGCCATCGTCGCTCATGATGATGCCTTGCGTGGTGCCGAATACCAGCCGCCCGCCGCTCAGCGGTGTGGTGGCCAGGCTTTGCAGGCGCGCGCCTCCCACCATGGCGCTCAAGTCACGAACACGGGTACCACCATCGCTCATGGAGAAGCTGCCGAACGAGCCGGCAAGAAAGAATTGCTCGCCACTATTCGGGTTAAAGGCGAACAGATCCGCGCGTGCCGGTTCATTCGCGTCCCACGCTCCCGCGATCGGCACGAAACGGATGCCGCCGTCGGTGCTCTGATAAAGCGCAGCGGGGAAGAGCTTGGTGTTGCGGGCTCCAGCCCAGACCAAGAGGCGGTTTGCGTTGGCAGGATCGACTGCAACACGTTCGATGTTGGCAGGCAACTGCCCAGCGGCCGCCGCGGTCCAGTTCTCGCCGCCATCAACACTGCGCCACAATCCGTTGCGCGAGGCGAGCCATAACTGCGACGGTGTGTTAGGCGCAAACGCCACGTCCAGAGTCGCCAGTCCGTTCGGCAACCCGGCGCGTTTGCTGTGCCAGTTACCGCCGCCATCGGTCGATATGAACACCGACGCACCACCGGCAACGGCCAGCGTGCCCGGTCGGGACGGGTGCGCTACCACACGCACGTTGCCAGGAATCAGAGCCTTCAGTCCATTGGATGCGGAGAACCAAGAGATTCCACCGTCGATCGATTTGTATACACTTCGATGCGCGCTTGCATACAGTGCACCGTTGCTGGCGGCAGCGCTGTCGATGCGGCCGCCATCGGGGCCTTTCAGCGCCCAGCGGTTGTCGGCGGCGTGCGCATGAACGCCGAGTAGTAATGTCAAAGCTATGGCTTTCATAGTGGTTTCCTTGAGCGCAAAACGCGCATGAGTGGGTTGGCGATCGAGTCGCCGACCTATTGAGTCACAGATCGTCGGGCGCCAGCGCCGATGCCGGGGCCGCTGTGAGAATTCGCGAGAATTGAGCGCGCAAACTTGCCGCTCTGGACGTGCATCGCCGCCCACGTTTGCTAGCCTGAGAGGTGTTCAAGCGGGAGCGAATTCGAATGCGGCTCGGCGTTTTGCTACCGGCGCTGGTGCTGGCACTGCTGGTCGCCACGGGTCTTGCGGCGCTATTGGAATCGGCGTGGTCCGCGCTTGCGAACGTGCAACGCGTCGATGCCGCCTCGCCCGTGTTACGGGCGCTGCCGGTACTGCTGTTCGTAACCATCGTCGCGTGGCTGCAGCGGCGGTGGCCACGTCGCTCGGCAGCGATTGCGGCAACGGCGGTCGGGGTGCTCTTGCTTGCCGGCTATCTATCGGCGCGGTACCTGCAGCTGGCTTTGCCTGCGATCGCTGCAGCGCTGGTCATTAGCGCCGATTGGCTGGGATTGAAGCTGGAACATTTGACGAGAAGTCGCCGCGTTCTGCGGCGCGAACTGGGGCGACTGGCCGAAGCGGTGTTCGATGCAACGGGAAATGCGCGGTCCGACCAACCGCCAGTCGGTTCTGACGCATTCGCAGCGTGGATCGCGGAGATCCATCGCGATCTTGCGACCTTGCATGACTCGCACGCGCTGCTGCGCGGCGTGTTCGATGGCTCCCCCGTAGCGATGATGCTGCAAGACCAGGAACGCGTGCTCCTCAATACCACTGCCCAGACTTTGCTCGGCTTGGAAAGTCGCGTTGCGCCTGCGCCGTTTCTCGATGCCCTCGCGGTACGTCTGGCGGGAACGCCGCGGACCGGCGAGTTTTTCGATCCCGAAAGCGAACGGCATTTCGTGGTCAATCAAACCCGTCTGATGGGCGATCGCGAAATGTGGTTGTGGTCGGTGCTGGATGTCAGCGCCACGCACCATTTAAAGCGTCAGCGGGATCAATTGCTGACTTTTTTCATGCACGATTTGCGGCATCCGTTGTCGTCGATTCTGGCGGTGACAGGCGACGAGCACGTGGCGCCGACGACGCCGACGCCGCAACAGTTCGTCGAGATCCGGCGACTGGCGCGTTTGGGTCTGCGCTGGGCCGAGAATATGGCGGCGCTGCTGCAGGCGAGTACGCTCGAACCCAAGAACTTCAAACAGATTCCGCTTCACGAAGTGATCGATGAAGCGGTGCAGACCTGGTGGACGCATGCACGCGCGGTGGGCATCGAACTGGCGCTCGTTGGCAACGACGAGGTTACCGTACGCGGTCATCGCGAATCCCTGCTGCGCGTGGTCAGCAACATCTTGCATAACGCCATCGAACACAGTCCGCCCGGGAGTAGCGTGATTCTGGTCTCCACGCGCAGTCCTTTGGGCACGCAGTTTCGGGCACGCAACCAAGTGCTGGAGGCCGGTAAGCGTCGTCCTGGGCTCGGCCTGGGATTGCGCTATGTTGAAAGCGTGGCCAAACAACACGGCGTCAGTTTCGCCGCCGGCATGGCAGCCGATGGCGAGCATTTCGAAGCCACATTGCACTTCCTGGCCGATGTATTGCGCGCGCCGCCATCGAGGCGCGCGATCCTGGCGAAGCAAATGGAGAACAAGCCATGAGCGCGATCGCTATCGTCGAGGACGACGACAATATCCGCCGTTTTTTGGCGCGCGTGCTGACCGAGTCTGGATTTGATGTCACCGCTTTCGAGGACGGGCGCAAGCTGGTGTCGGCGCTGGCGCAAAGGCGTTTTGCGTTGGTCGTACTCGATTGGGAACTGCCGGATATCTCGGGCATCGAAATCGTGCGACTGATGCGCGGCGCGCTGAACATCCGTACGCCGGTCTTGTTCGTCACGCATCGCGATACTGAAGCCGACGTCGTGCTCGCGCTTGGCGCAGGGGCCGACGATTTCCTCAGCAAGCCGGTGCGCAGCTTGGAGCTGATCGCGCGCGTCAATGCCCAGCTGCGTCGGACCAATGCGCTGCGCGACGACAACGAACGCAGCATCGGCAATATCAGCCTGGACCGGCGAGTAGGGCGTGCATTGGTCAATGGCGAAGAGGTGGATATCAGCGACCGCGAATTCCTGCTTGCCTGGCTGTTCTTCGGAAACGTGGGTACCTTGATTACGCGGGATGAGTTGGCGCGCAGCATCTCGGGTGCGCGCGGCATGGTCGACTCGCGCAGCCTCGACACTGCGGTATACCGCTTGCGCAAGAAGCTCGGCCTGGAGCCGCGCAATGGACTGTTGCTGCGCACCGTTTACGGAATTGGGTATCGCCTGGAGCGAGTTGGTTAACACGCGCGGCGATGTGTCGAGCGAAACTTCGGTTCGGTACCGGGGCAGATCTGCGGAGCAGGGACGCCAACCTCGCGTGCAGGGAATGCCGGGTTTCGCTCTGCGCGCCTGGTCTGCTGCAAAAACCGGGTCAAAGTTTCCGCGGGAAGTTTTGCACGAGCCAACCCACAACCCTTAGCCCGCTATGCTGTACGGCTAACCTGATCGAATCCGTCTCGATGAACATTCACGCCGATAAAATCCTGATCCTCGACTTTGGGTCGCAATACACCCAGTTGATCGCACGTCGTATTCGCGAAATCGGTGTGTATTGCGAAATCTGGGCCTGGGATCACGATCCGAACGAGATTGTCGCCTTTGCGCCCAAAGGAATCGTGCTCTCGGGCAGCCCCGAATCGACGCTCGAACCCGGTTCGCCTCGCGCTCCTCAGCAAGTTTGGGAAGCAGGTGTGCCCGTGCTCGGCATTTGTTATGGAATGCAGACCATGGCCATACAGTTGGGGGGCAGTGTGCAAGCAGGGGCCGAGCGCGAATTCGGTTATGCCGCCGTATTGCCGGCAGGCCGCTCGCAGCTGTTCGATGGACTGGCAGGCGACAACGAAACGCCGGCATTGGATGTATGGATGAGCCACGGCGATCGTGTTGCGTCGCTGCCGCCGGGCTTCGAGGTGATCGGTTCTACCCCTAACGTTCCGATTGCTGCGATGGCCGATGAATCGCGCGGGCTTTACGGCGTGCAGTTCCATCCCGAAGTTACGCACACCG
>ERZ1066127.753-NODE-753-length-14985-cov-7.795111_pt1 | contig 14985 bp, 13 predicted proteins | sample MGYA00382774_ERZ1066127 | MGnify/ENA primary metagenome ERZ1066127 (study PRJEB33369, sample SAMEA5778357) | biofilm metagenome | biome: Industrial cooling water; feature: Water cooling tower basin; material: Biofilm | place: United Arab Emirates | collected... | reverse complement strand
GAGGTAGCATCAGATAAGGCCCGCTTTCCATACCCCATTTTGTAAAGGTTTGGCTTAAGGTCGCGGGCGCACCAGGTACACCCATCTCTTTAGCGACGTCCATCAACCCAAGAATCCCAATGGTTGAATTGAGAACAAAACGAAAAACGGTTTCTGCGGCTTGTTTGCCTTCTCCTTGTAAAACATTATTGACCAATGTTACCGGGGAAAATAAATTATCCATAAAATTGCTGACACCTGTTTTAGCAAAATCAGGCACTGTATCGTTATAAATAATGGCGGCTGGTTTTAATAAAATGCCATCTACTACCCGATTAAAACCAAAAATTGCTCGGTTTAGGGGTTCTAAAGGGTCTGGTTCTTCCCAATTATTGTTAGACGATTGGTCTTCTGCCCACCAGGGAGTCTCTTGGCCTTGCAAGGATTCTGTGTTAGCACTTATCAACTGTTCAGGGCCTACCATAGCCATTAAAGGATGGCTGCTGGCCCATATGCCGATAAAGATGATCGACAAAAATAATTTGAACATACTTAATATTACCAAAATTTACTTATTTTTTTAATGCTAGCAAAAACTTTGCAAATAAGCCAAGGGGGGAGATTATATTTTGTTCAATTTTTATTAAACTTTTTAAAAATTTTCTTAAGCTTTAGAAAGAATGTGACTTTCAATCAAGGCTGCAATTTCGCGGTTATTCCAAGAAATAGGTCCTACAATGCGTCCCACTTCTTGACCTTGGCCATTAATGAAAATGGTTGTTGGCAAACTTGCTGCTGACATCTGGCGCGCTAACAAGCCTGTTTGGTCAACCGCTAATTGGACATTTTGTATACCGCGACTGCGGCAAAACGCCCGCACTGTTTGAGCAGAGGTGGTATCTGTGCTGACAGCAATATTGACAGCTTTGGAAGCTTTTGCAAATTGGTCATAATGAGGAAGCTCTAAAACACAAGGATTGCACCAGGTGGCCCAAAAATGCAGTATAATAGGTTTGCCTTTATAAGAGGAGAGTTTTGTAGGGACAGGTTGAGCATTTTCGGTATCGTTAACATGAATGAAGAACAGGTTAAAATCATCCAAGGATTTGGCTGGATGGGTTGGAATGTAATCTAAATCCCATAAAGTTAAAGCGGGCGTTGGCGATTCCTTTGGTTTATCGTTTAAGGCCGCTGTTTTATAGGCTGTAATTAAAACCACAGCAATGATAATTCCTAGCCAAAAGTTTTTGTTTTTAATCATGAATGAAAGTTCTTAAGAATCTGGTTAAAATCATTTTAAAATAAAATAATCACAAAGCAACATATTAATCTGCAGAAAGTGAAACGTATTTTAGTGAATCTAAAACACCCTGCAAAATATAGCTAGCAGCCATTTTATCAACCGCTTTTTTTTGTTTTTTACGGGATATATCTGCATTAACTAGGGTACGGGTTACTGCCATTGTCGATAATCTTTCATCCCACAAGAAAACAGGAATATCAAAGTTGCTAAGTAATTTTTCAATAAACTTTAAAACTTTTTCACTTTGAGGACCCGGACTGCCGTTCATATTCAAAGGATAACCCATAACAATCCCCGCCACCTTAAATGTTCGAATAACGGTTATTAATTGGTCAATAGCTTGGTTGTCGGACTGGCGTTTTAGGGTTTGATAAGGCGTTGCAATGGTCCAGGTAACATCAGACAGACTAAGGCCCATCGTTTTATCACCTAAATCAATCCCTAATAGGCGTTGTTGATTATCTTTTAAGTTTTTATAACCGGCAATATCAGCTAAAGTACATAACACAACTTTTACTTTTTTGATGATAATAATCTTTTATATTTAACAAAGCCATGCTCTACGATCAACCTTTGCCAGGTCAGTCCGTGCCCCCGCCTGTTTCTATGACAGCAGGTTTGGCAACGGCTGTGTTACACGTGGATTGGCACCGCCCTACGACCCTAAAACACACCCAACGTACGCCACAAGCCGCCTTAGAGGAAGCTATAGGGTTGGCGCAAGCCATTGAATTGGATGTTGTTTATCAACAGTCTTTTTATTTGAATAAGATTTCTCCTGCTACGTTACTGGGAAAGGGAAATGTTGAAAACCTGCAAGATTTAATTCGTGCTTTATCCATACAGTTGGTTGTCATAGACAGCGTATTATCCCCCGTTCAACAAAGGAATTTAGAACGCATCTGGAAATGTAAAGTGATTGATCGGACTGGCTTAATCTTAGAGATATTTGGTGCCCGTGCCCGTACGTCAGAGGGGCGCCTGCAAGTCGAATTAGCAGCTTTAAAGCATCAGCGCAGCCGATTGGTGCGTTCGTGGACCCACCTAGAGCGTCAACGCGGCGGATTTGGGTTCATCGGGGGACCCGGGGAATCCCAATTAGAATTAGACAGACGGTTGATTGATCAACGTATTTTGAAATTAGAAAAAGAATTAAACAACATCACCAAAATGCGTGCCTTGCACCGTCAAGCTCGGCGTCGCCAGGATAAGCCCATCATAGCCTTGGTTGGATATACGAATGCTGGAAAATCAACCTTATTTAACCGCTTAACCCAGGCTAATGTGTTTGCGGAAAATTTGTTATTTGCTACGCTGGATCCAACGATGCGTCGTTGCGCTATTCCCAGTCCTGCGGGACATAGGCCCTTAGAGATTATTTTTTCTGATACGGTAGGATTTATTTCAAACTTGCCAACCGAACTGATCGCGGCCTTTCGCGCTACGCTAGAGGAGGTTTGTGCAGCTGATTTAATCTTGCATGTACGGGATGCTGCTCATCCTGACACCCATGCTCAGGCCCAGGATGTGGAAGGTATTCTTCATGATTTAGGAGTGATTGACCAGAATTTGGAAAAAGCCCCCCTGATTGTGAATGTGTATAACAAAATTGATTTGTTACCTGCCACAGAGCGTGACGTGATTCTAAACCAAGTTGCCCGTCAATTAAATGCTGTGGCTATTTCTGCGCAACAGGGTGATGGTATAAAAGACCTTTTAGCATGGATTTATCAGCGCTTTCAAGACAAAGACCTTGCCATTTATACAGCACAATTAAGCAGCCATCAGGGGGCAGCTTTGGCGTGGTGTTACCGCCACGGTTTAGTTTTAGAACGTCACGATGATGACCAGGGACATATTCATTTAAAGCTACAACTTACGCCTTTCCAACGGCAATATTTACAAACTTTAAACCTTGGTTTTTAAGGTCTCTATTAAGGAACTAAACACACTAGAATTTGCGTGGATATAATCTTCGGTTACTTTTTGTAAGGTAGCGATATTACGGTCACTAATATCATCTAAGGCTAAATGATCACCTTGGATCAAGGGATTAAGCCGCCAATACCCTGTAAGATTTAAAGTTTTTAGGCGCTCTTCAACAGCGCTAGACTGGATTCGACTATAAGCATCCATTGCACTATAGAAAAGGAAGGTTTGGGGTTTTTGCATGAATCTAAGAAATTGGGTCTCTAACGGTTCACGATAGAGGCCTGTACCTAGGGACACCACCCTAAATTCTTTGGCTTTAGGGTATAGTAATTTAGCTTGCTCTAATAATAGCTCAGTTGGATTGTTGGCTAGGATAGCCCCATCTATTAACAGAGAAGGGTTTTTAACAATACCATTAGAAAGGGGTTTCGTAAGATGAGGTTTAAAAAAGAGAGGAAGAGCACATGAAGACAAGACAGCATCTTTTGTGTAAACAATCTCATTTTTATCCCAGCTTTTGAAAAGTTTCAGTTGTCTAGAGATGATATCCGCAGCGACACTAACCGTAGGAATCAAAGCATTATCAAACCTCTCATTCCCATAACAATCCATAACAGCTTGTTCTAAAGAGTGGGGGTTATAAATTGATTCTAGGATGCTGGGCCGCCATGGCTCTCGTTTGTTAAAAACGTCTTCTTTCTTGGCTGAGAACAAATCTAGTAAAATATTAGCTGTATATTGCGGTGATAAAGTTTTCTCGTTCGTGGGGCAATTTTTTGGCAAGGTTAAAGCTGCGGTTATGGCTGCACCTACAGACGTTCCCCCTACTAAATCAAACATTTCCGACACTGTTTTCCCTGTTTGCTCTTCTAAATACTTTAGCATGGTCAAAGGCATAATCCCGCGCACACCGCCACCATCCAGCGACAAAATACGCACGGATTCAACGTTTGATTCCCTGTCCTGGGCAACGGCAATAAGGGCTTTTTGATTGACAAGACAAAACAGACACAAAATGCTCAGTTTTTTAACAATACTTAGTAATAGCGTGGGTTTATGCCAGAATGTCATAGGGGATACTGCACAATTGTATAATTTTAGTATAATTTAACACAATTTGCTGTATCAGGAATGTTAATTTTATGATCTACTTTAATCTTTCAAGATTTGCTTGTCAGGGGAAAGGCGTGGTAAAAGCTTAAGTTAAATTCTTAAAAGAAAGAAGGCGAATTGTGTTCCAGATTGTTTTGAAAGATGGCTCGCACCGTCAGTATCCTCACCCTGTCACAGCAGAGGAAGTAGCGCGGTCTTTATCACCCCGCTTAGCAAAAGAAGCTGTTGCAGCCCGTGTCAATGGCCATCTATGGGATATTAATCGTCTTTTGCCGGATAACGCCCAGCTTGAAATTATTACTCGTAACGATCCTGAAGGGTTGGAAGTCCTGCGGCATGATGCAGCCCACGTTATTGCCGAAGCTGTTAAAGAGTTATATCCAGAAACCCAAATTACTATTGGCCCCGCAATTGAAAATGGTTTTTATTACGATTTCCATCGCGATACGGCTTTTACACCCGATGATTTAGTGAAAATTGAACAGCGTATGCGGGAAATAATTGATCGGGATGAAAAAATTGTGCGAGAGGAATGGCAACGTGATGACGCTGTTGAATTCTTTAAAAGCCAAGGGGAATTTTTCAAAGCCGAGCTGATTGCCAGCATCCCCAGCAATGAACCCATTACTTTATATCGCCAAGGCCAATTTATTGATTTGTGTCGCGGTCCCCATTTGCCTTCCACGGGCAGACTGGGTAAGGCGTTTAAGCTGATGAAGTTGGCAGGCGCTTATTGGCGCGGGGATCACCGCAATCCCATGTTGCAGCGTATCTATGGTACCGCTTGGGCCACGGAACAACAACTGCAAGACTATTTAACCCAATTAGAAGAAGCTGAAAAACGGGATCATCGACGCCTGGGGGCTGAATTGGGTCTTTTTCATTTTCAAGAAGAGGCAGCTGGTAGTGTTTTTTGGCACCCAAAAGGTTGGCATCTTTACCGTACCTTAGAAAACTTTATTCGTCAGCGTTTAACCCAAAGCGATTATGTTGAAGTGCGCACCCCACAGATTTTAGACCTTAGTTTATGGGAGGCATCTGGGCACTGGGAAAAGTTTGGTGAAAACATGTTTACCGTGACAGCTGAAGATAAAACCCTGGCCGTTAAACCTATGAACTGCCCTTGTCATGTCCAAATTTTTAAGCAAGGGATTAAAAGCTATCGGGATTTGCCTTTACGTATGGCTGAATTTGGGTCTTGTCATCGTAATGAACCTTCGGGTGCGTTGCATGGATTGATGCGGGTGCGGGCGTTTGTTCAAGATGATGCCCATATTTTCTGCACACCTGAACAGATTGTATCGGAAACGAAAGCCTTTTGTGATTTGTTGAAAGGCATTTACCAAGATTTGGGCTTTACAGACATTCGGGTAAAGTTTTCTGACCGACCTGCCAAACGCGCAGGTACGGATGAAGTTTGGGATTTGGCTGAGCAATCTTTAATTCAAGCCGCTACCGCCGCAGGTTTAGAGTACAGCTTAAATCCAGGCGAGGGAGCGTTTTATGGCCCCAAACTGGAATTTGTCTTGAAAGACACCCTAGGCCGTGATTGGCAATGTGGCACTTTACAGGTAGATTTTGTACTTCCAGAACGATTAGATGCTGCCTATATAGGCGAAGATGGTAAACGCCACCGTCCGGTTATGTTACACCGGGCCATTTTAGGGTCTTTCGAACGGTTTATTGGCGTATTAATGGAACATTATGCAGGGAAATTCCCCTTATGGCTAGCCCCCGTACAGGCAGTGATCACCACCATTACCCGTGAAGGGGAAGACGCTGCACGCACGTTGTATAAGCATTTAAAAGAAGCGGGGCTAAGGGTAGAATTTGATACGCGAAATGAAAAAATTAATTATAAAGTAAGAGAACACAGCCTGCAAAAAGTTCCCTATTTATTAGTGGTAGGTAAGCGTGAAGCTGAACAGAGAACAGTAGCTGTAAGACGTTTGGGCAGCGACCAACAAGAAATTGTTGAGCAGGAAGTGATGATTAAACGGTTGATAGAAGAAGCGAGAGTACCCCATTGAAGATGCACAAAGTCCCCTGCTTTTCAGCGCCTTCCTTAAGTATGTTAAAAACAGTTCATCATGGCTTTTTTGGCCGTGAAAGTCAGGATCATAACAGCCAAGTATGCGAACTGTTTGGGTTGGAGTGTGATCGTTTGGTTATGCTGCAACAACAGCATACGGATATTGTGCATGTGGTGCATCAACCCTTTACAGACATGCCTATAGGCGATGCCCTTATTACCATGCAACCTAACCTGATGTTGGCAATTCGCACTGCAGATTGTGCGCCAGTTTTATTGGCAGACCCTGTTAAAAAAATAGTTGCTGCCGTTCATGCAGGATGGCGGGGTGCTGTGAAGGGGATTTTAGAAACTACCGTGCAAAAGATGGTTGAATTGGGGGCAGGATTGTCAGATCTTTGTGTGGCTATAGGGCCGTGTATTTGGCAATCTTCTTATGAAATTGGCCCCGATTTTATAGAAAGTATGAAAAGTTACCCAGGGGCCTTTGCTGCTGATTTTTTTATAAAGTCTGAACAAGCCAATCATTTTTACTTTGACTTGCCAGGGTATGTGCAGCATAGACTCTTACAAGCAGGGGTAAAAGCGATTGACCCTTCTCCCTTTGATACGTATGCGAACCCTGATCGCTTTTTTAGTTACCGTTATGAAACTTTAAAGCACCTTCCTGCGACAGGTCGACAATTATCTGTCATTTGTCTAAAGGACTAGGTCCAACCCTTTCTTTGAAAAGCATGATATTCTTTTTTGTTTTTCTGGTGGGCAGCTGTCTGGCCAGCTTTGTCATGGTGTTGACAAAAAATCATGATCCATCTTGGCGGCGTCGGTCCCAATGCGATGGGTGTGGCCACACTTTATCGGGGTATCAATTAATCCCTGTTTTGTCTTCGTTAATTTTTCAGAAACGATGCCCTTTATGTAGGCACCAACCAGCATGGATTTATGGGCTTGTAGAATTAGGGATAGGATTGATGATGGTGGTGAATGCCTGGGCCTGTCCCTTTGGCATAAAACAGGTAATTTTGCATGGGTTGGTGTTGGTGGGGCTGCACACAAGTGTTATGGATTGGCAATCGCACCATATTCCTGTATTCAATCTAGGCGTTTTGGCTGTGTTAACTGTCTGTTGGTTTGTTTATCAGGCGGTGTTTTTAGAAACGGGACTTATCGTGGCAGCAATTCTGCTAGGCCTGGCATTGGGTTGGCGCCTAGGGAAGGGTCAAAGGTTGCCCTTAGGAATAGGTGATTGGTTTTTGTTGATTCTGTCTGCCTTGTGGTTGCAAGGAACCCAGTTACCCCTGTTTCTAATCTTAACAGGTCTTTTAGGCATTGCAACGGCGGCAGGGTATCAACGCCTTTATCAGACCCCCCTCTTCCCTTTTGCCCCAGCTATTTTTATGGCGTTTTGGCTGACCTTGATTTTAAGTTTCTAAATTAAAGACGATGGGCAAGGTCACAAACAAAAGGCCACCTTGGGCATCGGCACGAATAAACCGCCATGTTTTAATGGCTGCTAAGGCAGCAGTCTTTAAAATTTCGGCCGTTTCATGCCCCTGTTCAATGGTAACCCCGACCACCTGGCCGTGGGGATTAATGGCCAGCTTTAAAATGATTTTACCTGTTAAGCCCTGTCGCCGGGCAGCCTCAGGATAAAGGGGGGGTTTATTATCAGGATGGGCTGTTAGGGTGGCTAAATTGGTTGATGATATGCTGCCTGTCTGGCTTATATCTTGGGCCAGGGTTAGGGGCATGGCAGGTGCGGCAGGTGCGATCATCTTGTTTTTCTGCGGTAAAGAAGGGGGTTTTGTTGGCAGCGCAGGCAAGGGTGCTTGGGATTCCTTGTGTCCAGGGTTCATCCACTGAACCTGCGCTATGAATGAAGAAGGGATAACAGATGAACACCTTGGCCCCCCATAGGCTGCCCATAGCCAGGTAGTGCCAGCCCATGCCAGGCTATGGCATAAAAATGAAATCAATAATGCCAACCGGTAAGTCATGCGCAGATTCTGACCCCTACATACACACCAAAGCCCGGTTGCTGATAGCCAGCAGGTTGTTGATAGGAACGATTGAGCATGTTTTCAATCCGGGCAAAGAAGTGCGGCTGTTTATTCCCTAACCATGACCCCTGCGGTCTATAATTCAAGGCAGCCCGGACTAATACGGGGCCTGTGGTATAAAGTTTCTGATAAGGGGGAAAGCGCATACGATCAACCTGTTTACCATCATAGCTTAGGCTTAACACCAGTTGCCATTCAGGTTTTATGGACCATTGTCCTGTCATCAGGATTTTATGCAAGGGCCGCCGCAGCAGCGTTTCCCCTGAACCTAAATCTTTTGCTTGGGTATATAAATGGTCCACCCTTAGGTGGATATCTTGTTGCCAGTCATAACTTATGAAGGATTCAAACCCCTGGGTTTGGCTGTGCTTGATATTATCATAGCGATAAAATTGGGGACTGATTTGCTGGCCCACAATTAAATCATGCAGCCGCGTTTGAAAAAATAGGGACCCTATACGTATCCTCTCGCTGACGCGTTGTTGCCATCCTACCTCCCACCCATACCCTGTTTCAGGCCGTAACAGGCGGTTGCCACTGTAAGGGTCAGACAATTGGTAAAGACTGGGGGGATGCATAACGGTACCATAGCTGGCGTACAAATCTGTTGCCGTTTCGTTGTGATGATAGGTAGCCGCTGCCCGATAGGTTAAGTGTGGCTTAAACGCCTGGTGTCGATGGCCACGTCCCCACAGGTCCATCTTAAGACGGGGATGGGGGGCAACCTGATACCCAACATTTGCCGAGGATTCGTAGCCCTTAGCGGTTGTTTGCCGATAAAAAGAATCAAAGCTTTCTGAGTGCGGTAAGCGGGCCTGATAAGATTGATGATGGGTTTCAACCCCCACGTGTAAGGTATGGTCCGGTTTAAGATGAAACTGATTTTGCCATTGGGCACTGACATCTTGACCACGGTAGAAAGAGCGGGGGAAAAAGGGGGCCATATCATACCCTGTATGACGATGGGTTTGTAAAAGGCCAATCTGTAAACGCGGCTGCCAATCATAAGGTTGCACGTCCCCCGTCAGGGTTAGACCATGCAGGTCATAGGTTATGATATCTTGGCTGTTAGGGTTTATATTAAATTCATTAACATAGCGCGAGCGGCTTTTTTGATGGCGGTTGATCAGCCCCAGGCGCCAATCAGGATGCGGCTTAAGGCCTATGTTAGAGACAAGAGTCTGGCTGTCATAGGGGTCAGGTGACCCTTGGCGGGGTAAGGTACGCTGCGCTAAAGGTGTGGAGGGGGGATTGTCCCGTTGGCGGTGGGCGGCGCTTAGATAAAAATCTGTGTTGGCATAGGCACCCTTGATGCTTAGGTCTTGGCGATAACTTTGAAAGGAGCCTATCTCGCTGGCCAAGCAGGAGGTGGTGGGGTTTCCCCCCCGGGCCGTTTCAAGGTTGACGACCCCTGCCACCGCCTGGCTGCCATAGGGGGCAGTTTGCGGGCCGCGCAAGACCTGTATCTGTTGGAAGGATTCTGTTGCCAATTGGCCAAAGTCAAAGCCGCCATGGGGGCTGCTGGGGTCATGGGCGCGCAGACCATCTATTAACACCAACACATGTTCGGGGTTGCCGCCCCGCACAAACACCTGGGCAGATTTGCCCACGCCGCCCGTTTGCACCACATGAAGGCCGGGCGTTTGTTTTAAAGAATCCACCACCGTTGTTTGTTGGGCCGTTTGCAGATCACTTGGAGAAGTTTGGGTGGTGGAGAAAGCGGGCGAAATTTTCTTGGCCAGGATGGTCAGGGGGGGCAGCTGGGTAGCAGCGTAGAGGGGTAAGCTGGCCGCAAGCCCCCCCAAACTGATAAACATACCATATATTGTTATTCTTGTTGCCATCAAAATCAATATATTGTTATTTTGACGGGGAGGCAAGCAAAAAGCCATCGGCGTTGTCAACGATAAGAAAGGGAGAAATAATCCATGGCAGACAACCGTTTATTGCAAAAAGCAGATGATCTTATTCAGGAATTTGTAATAGAAGCAAAAAAAATTTTAGAGCAAGCCGATTCTAGTTCTGTTCCCACCAAAAATCTTTACCATTACACTTCATTCAGCAATCTTAAACGTATTATCAATAACAAAGAACTTAGTTTTACCCATTATCGACACCTGAATGACCCTATGGAGGTTAAATTAGCAGAAGACATGCTTGATAGTGTTGTAAAGAACCATTACTCCCCTTATAAAAACATATTTTGGGATGATTTTAGACGAATTTTTCCCTGTTTTCTTGATAAAGAAAAATTTAATGCAGCGAAAAAGAAAAATCATTTTACAACCATAGAAGATATCAACCTGGATATTTACACCTTCTCTTTCTGTGAAGAACCTGATCATTTACCCGCCTGGCGTTGGTATGGAGGGAACGGGACAGGTGTTGCTATAGGGTTTCGCCCTGATTACTTTAAAACCCAAGAAATTAAAACTGAAGGAACTAGCAACCGCCCCCCTCATGCTATCAACATAAAAGTTCGATATAACGATGAACCCAATTTCGACGAAGAATTGAAGAAATATTTAGAACTTACAGAAAAAACAATTAACGACTTAGTCGACTTTTGTAGCAGGAATCAGTTTGAATTATTTTTAAAAGAGTTACAATCACGACTAGCTTCTTTTCTATTGCCCTTGATGGCTGGCTTTAAAGACAAAGGGTATAAGGAAGAAAAAGAACATCGACTTTACTATATGGAATGTAAAATAACTTTTAATAATGGTGATAAGCCATATTTTTTCCCATTTGATGAGATACCCGAAAAGCGAAAGGATGTTCGACAACGAAAGACAACCCAAGATGGTGTTTGTTTGCCCTATGTTGACCCTAATATCCCCTATGTGAAGCACCCGATTTCCCTTGAGGATATCACGGAAATAAGGGTAGGCCCCTCTGTTGATTTTAAGTGTTGTAAAAAGGAAATCATGAAACTTCTTGAGAAGCAAGGCCTTAATAAGGATGGCATAAAGATTAAACCATCCCGAAAGCATTATCGTGCTTAAGGTTGAACTAAGGCGGAGGGAGAAACTTCCCCCTATACCCCCGCCACAGCACAGCCAATATAATTGATGTCCAGCGACGGGCCTAGGGTCCATGGTTGTTGAACGGCTGAAAACCGGTGAAGCGGGTTATAACGCAGGCCCTTTAAATCCCGCCACTTCAGGTCACAGGCACGCAACCAATCGGCCAATTCTGCCGGCTGCACAAACCGCTGCCACTGATGTGTGCCACGGGGAACCCACCGTAAAATATACTCAGCCGCCACAATCCCCCCTAGATAGGCGGCCATCGTGCGATTAAGGGTGGCAATAAAAAACAGGCCCTGGGGGGACAAAACCGCGCGACAGGCCCTTATGAAATCGGCGGGGCTATCAACATGTTCAATAATTTCCAGGGCTAGGACCATATCAAATGTTTGCCCCTGCATCTCCTCGACAGATTTTACCTGATATGTAATATCCAAATCCATCTTGTCGGCGTGGTCTTTAGCAACCCTGATGGCTTTGGGGCTGGCGTCAATGCCGGTTACGGTGGCCCCCAGGCGCGCCAACGGTTCACATAAAAGCCCCCCACCACATCCCACATCTAACAGGGTAAGGCCTTTTAAGGGCTGCTCGGCTGCGGATTGTTTTTTAAAATGCAACGCTACATGCTCTTTAATAAAGCGCAAACGACAGGGATTCATTTGGTGCAAGGGCCGAAAAGGACCCGCTTCGTCCCACCAATCATCAGCCATTTGCTCAAAGTGGTTAACCTGTTCAGAATTTAGAGAGTGTTTATAACTTTTTACCATGACATCTGGGCTAGCATCGCTTATTACTATGTCAGTATGTAACAGAATACTTAACAAATCAGTACTTTAATTTATGGCCCGCTATGTTTTGAAATTTGGAGGAACGTCCGTTGCCAACGTAACACGCCTGCGCCATGTAGCCCACATTATAAAAAAACAAGCGGATGCTGGGCATCAGATCATTGTGGTTGTATCGGCCATGGCGGGCATTACCAATGAATTGGTAGACTATGCCCACAGTTTATGCCCCGATAAACTAAGCCCCGAACATGACGTGGTGTTGTCGTCTGGTGAACAGGTAACCTCTGGTTTATTGGCGTTGGCATTATCGCAATTGGGGCTTAAGTCACGTTCCTATCTAGCCTGGCAAGTGCCTATTCTTACCGATGACACCCCCTCGCAAGCGCGCATCTTGACCATACCAACCCAAGGATTAGAAGCCTGTCTAAGTCAAAACATAATCCCCGTTATTGCTGGCTTTCAAGGTCTTAATCCGCAAAATCGCTTAACAACATTGGGGCGGGGGGGGTCTGATACCACGGCTGTTGCCTTGGCCGCGGCGTTGGCAGCTGATCGCTGTGATATTTACACCGATGTGGATGGTGTGTATACTGCCGACCCCCGCCTAGTCGCCAAGGCGTGTAAATTGCCGCAAATTACCTATGCCGAAATGTTCGAAATGGCCGCCCAAGGTGCTAAGGTATTACAGGCACGCTCGGTGGAGTTGGCCATGAAGCACAAGGTCAAATTACGCGTTTTGTCCAGTTTTGTTGAGGTCAGTGGGACCGATGTTGTTGAAGAAAGGAATTTTGTGGAAAGCACATGCATCAGTGGCATAGCGGATAATCAAAATGAAGTCCGTATTACCGTTAAGGGTATCCCCAATCAAGTGGGAATGGTCGCAGAAATCTTTGGCAGTTTAGCGCAAAATAGTATCCCCCTGGATATGATTGTGCAAAATCAGGTCATAGACGGACGGGTTGATTTAACCTTTACCTTACGACAAAGCGATCTAGAACGCGCCCAGCATGTTTTGAAAGATTTACAAAAAAAACTGCCCTTCTCCCATTTAGAGATCGATCCCGATATCGTTAAAATTTCGGTTATTGGTATAGGCATGCGTAGCAATTTAGAAATGGGCAGCCTTTTATTCAAAACCTTGGCAGACCATAATATCGCCATTCAGTTGATTACCACCTCAGAAATTAAAATCAGTGTTATCCTTGATAAACAGCATACAGACCTGGCTGTTAATGCTTTACATCAAGCTTTCCAACTAGAGAGAGGGTAGGGAATGCAGCCTTTCCCTTTTTCCTTAAGCCATCTTTGGCAACGGGGTTGTGAATTTTTAGGAACCTCTACGTCTATTATGGGGGGGGCTATGACGTGGGTTTCTAACCGCAGTTTAGTATCGGCCATTTCCAATGCCGGGGGATTTGGGGTTTTAGCCTGTGGTTCCATGATACCCGATTTATTGGCAAAGGAAATCCAAGAAACGAAAAAATTAACAAGCAAACCCTTTGGCGTTAATTTGATTACCATGCACCCTGACCTGGAAAGCTTAATTGATGTGTGCGGTCAGTATAAAGTAGGTCATGTGGTTTTAGGGGGAGGGTTGCCCCAAGCCCCCAGTGTGCAACGGTTAAAACAGTATAATTGTAAGGTTATTGGTTTTGCCCCTGCTGTGATTATTGCCCGTAAGCTTATCAAAACCGGGGTGGATGCCTTGATTATTGAAGGTAGCGAGGCCGGTGGACACGTTGGCCCTGTGTCGACCACTGTATTGGCGCAAGAAATTTTACCTCAGATTCGTGATATCCCTATTTTTGTGGCAGGGGGCATTGGCCGGGGCGAAGCGATTGTCAGTTACCTGCAAATGGGGGCAGCGGGATGTCAATTGGGAACGCGCTTTGTCTGTGCCACTGAATCGCCCGCCCATCCCAAGTTTAAAAAAGTATTTATTCGTGCCCAAGCACGCGATGCCGTGGTATCGGTACAGTTAGATGAGCGCTTCCCCGTTATTCCCGTTCGGGCTTTGGCAAATGCTGCCACCCAACGTTTTATGAAAATCCAAGCTGAAGTAATACAACGCTATGACGCAGGCGAATTTGATTTAAAACAGGCTCAACTCATAATTGAACATTATTGGGCAGGGGCGTTACGCAAAGCTGTTATCGAGGGTGATGTGGAAAATGGTTCCTTGATGGCTGGACAAAGTATAGGGTTGGTAACCCAAGAACAAACCGCCCAAGAAATTATTCAGGAACTTATTCTACAGGCAGAAAATTTTCTAAGTTCCTTGCCTAACACCCAAGCTAGGACTTACAAAACACCTAAATAAATCTGTTTAACTTGGGGATCATTCAGTAAATCTTGACCTGTTCCTGAGAGAGTTATTTGCCCCCTGTTCATGACATAGGCTTGATCGCAAAAACGTAAAGCTAACTCTATGTTTTGTTCGACCATAAGCACGGCAATCCCTTGCCGATGTAAGTTTTGTAAAATCTGAAAAAAGTTGCTAACTGCAATAGGGGAAAGCCCCAAGGTTGGTTCATCACATAAAAGAAAAGAGGGGCTGCTCATCAGGCAACGGCCTAAAGCTAGCAGTTGTTGTTCCCCGCCTGAAAGGGTACCAGCTTTTTGGTAAAGTCGTCGGTGTAGGCTGGGAAATTGTTGGTAAATTTCCTGTAACTTTCTTTGAATTTGAAGACGAGATAAGCCTATCGCGATACCACCCAGTTCTAAATTATCCTTCACGGTCATGGGGTTG
>ERZ1066127.752-NODE-752-length-14989-cov-13.340900_pt1 | contig 14989 bp, 12 predicted proteins | sample MGYA00382774_ERZ1066127 | MGnify/ENA primary metagenome ERZ1066127 (study PRJEB33369, sample SAMEA5778357) | biofilm metagenome | biome: Industrial cooling water; feature: Water cooling tower basin; material: Biofilm | place: United Arab Emirates | collected... | reverse complement strand
TGACTTAAAATACACATAATCAGTCACTTGAACAAATTAAATCCAAAAAAAAAAAGACCGCCTCACTTATGAGACGGCCTCATCTCCTTGCAGACAATTTTAATTCCCAGTAAAGTTGGGCTTCCGCTTTTCGTTGAAAGCGGCTACCCCTTCTTTGTAGTCGGCACTATCACCGGCTATTTTCTGGCAATAAGCCTCATAGTCCAACATGGTGTCGAGATCAGAATGGAAGCTCTTGTTCAACATTTTCTTCATCATGGCAATGGCTTTGGTAGGGGCAGCTTTGTAGTAATCGGTGTAAGCTGTTACTGCAGCGTCCAACTCAGCATCGGGCACCACTTTGTTCACCATGCCCCAGTCGAAAGCCTGTTGCGCACTTATGCGTGTACCCATGGTACTCATTTCAAAGGCACGTGCCGAACCAACCAAACGGGGCAGGAAATACGAAGAGCCCGAATCAAGCACCAAGCCTACATTCACAAATACTTCAATGAATTTGGCACTTTCGGCAGCCACTACCAAATCGGCAGCCAAGGCGAGCGAACAACCAGCCCCAGCAGCCACGCCATTTACCCGGGCAATGATGGGCTTGGGCAGGTTGCGCATGGCACGAATGATGGGATTGTAACGCTTGTGCAACGATTCCGACAAATCGCGCTTGCCTGTATTATCGGCAATGGCCTTGAGGTCTTGACCCGAACAAAAAGCTTTTCCCGCACCTGTTAGCACTACCACCCGCACTTCGGCATTTTTGTTGGCTTGTTTCAAGGCATCTTGGAGCTCGTAGCTCTGTTCATCGTTGAAGGCATTAAAAACGTCGGGGCGATTCAGTGTGATGGTAGCTACACCATCGTGCACATGGTAAAGAAGGCTGTTGTACATATCACAAATGTACCCAATAGCCTAACAAAACGAGCCCCAGGCTAATAAATCCAACCAAAAAGCCTACATACACCTGAGCAGGGTGATGTGCCTGCAGGTACAAACGTGCTGAAGCTACCCCTCCCGACAACAAGACAGAAAAAAACAAAGGCCAATAAACAGAAACATCTGTCTGGGCATGAAGAGCACATAAAAAGCCAACCAGTCCGCCCATGCCTACCGCATGTGCGCTTATTTTCCAACGGCGATTGATGAACCATGCAAGCAATACAGCTACCAAGGCACCAACCATTAACTCGATCAATAAAGCAGGCAAAGCATTGTTCCTGAAGCTGAAAATCAAACTGGCTAAACAAAGGGATTGTACCAAATAAGGCAGGTTTCGCTCATTTCGATTTTCTGCCATGACAGAACTGAGTCGGCCAAGGCGAACAAAAACCAAAACGGATCCCATTGGCAAAAGGGTAGCCATGACCAATACCTGCAAGAGCACAAAAAGTTGCACACTGGTTGGTAAAAACAACAAATCACTGGGCTGCAACAAAAAAGCTACCAACACCACATAAAATGGCATAAAAATAGGATGGAAAAAGCCAGAAATGAAGAGCGAAAGGGCACGCATCAAAGCTCCTTTCGCAAGCGGGCAACAGGTATGCCTAATTGTTCGCGGTATTTAGCGACTGTTCTGCGCGCGATATTATACCCTTTTTCGTTAAGCAGTTCAGCCAACCGATCATCAGCCAACGGACGTCGTTTTTCTTCGGCACCAATTAAATCACTGAGGATTTGTTTTACCTCTTTACTTGAAGCTTCCTCCCCACTATCGGTCATGATGCCTTCGCTGAAGAACGACTTGAGCAAAAAAGTACCAAATTCGGTTTGTACGTATTTACTGTTGGCTACTCGCGAAATGGTGCTGATGTCGAGGTTGACTTTGTCGGCAATGTCCTTCAAAATCATCGGCTTGAGCTTGGTTTGGTCGCCGGTATAAAAAAAGTCGCGCTGGTGCTCCATGATGGCATCCATGGTGCTCAACAAGGTATGCTGCCTTTGACGTATCGCGTCGATGAACCATTTGGCAGCATCGAGCTTTTGTTTAACAAACGAAACAGCCTCGCGCATTTTTTTGTCGCGTTTTTCAGCCTTTTCGTAATGCCTGAACATCTCTTTATACGTATCGCTGATGCGTAAATCGGGTGCATTGCGGGAATTGAGCCGCAGCTGCAACTCTCCGTCTTCGTTGTGAATCACAAAATCAGGGATAACTTGCATTACCTTGCTGTTATCAGCCCCACTGTTACCCGGACGCGGATTTAAATGGATGATTTCCTGGTGTGCCAAACGCATAGCCTCCCTGTCGAGATTTAAGCTGCGCGCTATTTTATCGAAGTGCTTTTTGGTATACTCATCGAAAAAACGAAGGAGTATTTTCATGGCATCGCGCGCCGATTGTTTGTCCTTTTTACGCTCCAACTGCAAAAGCAAACACTCTTGCAAATCGCGGGCACCTACTCCAGCCGGGTCAAACTTCTGAATGCGCTGCAACATGGCCTCAACTACCTCCTCTTCTACATGGATATTTTGGCTGAAGGCCAAGTCGTCGACAATGCTGTGCAACGGCCTGCGCAAATAACCATCGTCATCGATGCTGCCAACCAACTGTTGCCCCACCATGAACTCTTCGTCGGTTAAATCGAGCAGGCTGAGTTGGTCCATTAACTGTTCATGGAAACTGTTGACCACCGAAAAACCTGGACGGAAATCACGCTCGTCTTCTTCGCTGCGGTAGTTGTTGTCCTCCAATTTGTAATCGGGCGTATCGTCCGAGTCGAGGTACTCGCTAACATCCACATCTTGCTCCGAAACCTCATCGTATTCATCTACCTCCTCCGGCTCACGGTCTTCATCCAAATCACTGTACTCATCCTTGAGGTCAGGCTCCTCCCATTCCGACTCCTCCAATGCTGGATTTTCTTCCAACTCCTCCTTGATCCGCTGCTCTAACATGGCTGTGGGCACCTGCAGCAGTTTGATAAACTGTATCTGCTGGGGCGACAGCTTCTGAAGCATCTTTTGCTGGAGCGTCTGCTTTAGCATAATTTTTGTGGAACGGGTTTCGGTCGCATAAAAATACAAGTGTCGACGTATTTAATCGCTATTTTTGGGCGATTTTTAAAACCAATTCTTTTTATGACCATCGATCGTTTGAAGGAAGTAGTGGGCCATTCTGCTACCCTGCAGGGCTGGGTAATGGGCAAGCGCACCGGCAAAGGTCTTGTTTTTCTGATTGTTAGAGACGGTTCAGGCATGTGCCAATGTATCGTAGACGAGTCCAAAGTAAGTCCCGAAACATTTGAAGATGCCAAACGCATTTCGCAAGAAAGTTCATTGCGCATCAGCGGCACGGTAGTAGCCGATGAGCGCCAGATAGGTGGTTACGAATTGCATGTTACCGCGTTGCAAATCATAGGTGAAAGCACCGATTACCCTATTACCCCCAAAGAACATGGTGTTGATTTTTTGATGGATCACCGCCACCTCTGGCTGCGTAGCAAGCGCCAGTGGGCCATCATGCGCATCCGCAATACCATCATCATGGCCATCCATGAATTCTTCCAAGGCGAAGGATTCATCCAAACCGATGCACCCATTTTTACCGGAAACGCCGTAGAAGGCACTTCAACCTTGTTTGAAACCGATTTTTACGGTGAACCGGCCTACCTCAGCCAAAGCGGACAGCTATATGGCGAGGCCATGGCCATGGCATTCGGTAAGATTTATACGTTTGGTCCTACCTTCCGGGCCGAAAAGTCAAAAACCCGTCGCCACCTCAGCGAGTTTTGGATGATTGAGCCCGAGATGGCTTTCCACGACCTGAGCATGAATATGGACGTTATTGAACGTTTCTTGCGTCATGTGGTGCTCCAAGTTTTGGCAAAAAACCAGGCCGAGCTGGAAATGATTGGGCGCGACACCACCGTATTGAAACAAGTAACCGAAAAATTCCCTCGCATACCGTACGAAGATGCAGTTGCCATTTTGAAAGGTGAAAAAGAGGTGAACGGGCAGAATGCCGTGAAGACCTTGGAAGCCGATTTGGAAACAGCAAAAGCGCGTTTAGAGGCAGTGTTGGCCGATATCGCCGACCGCGAAGCCAAGCTCAAAACGCCCGGTATGAAGAAGGGCGAAATTGGCTTCCACCAAGCCAAAGTGCAACAACTCAAAGAAGAGCAAGCCGAACTCGAAGAAACCCTGCGCAATATTCCGCTTTGGTTAAAGAGTGCGCGCGAGTTCCGCATGGGCAACGACTTTGGTGGTTCTGACGAAACTGTCATCACCCGCCTTTTTAACACCCCCATCATGGTGTACAATTGGCCGCATGAAGTGAAGGCCTTCTACATGAAGCGCGATGAAAACGACCCCCGTTGGGCCAAAGGGGTGGATGTTTTGGCACCCGAAGGGTATGGCGAAATTGTGGGTGGTGGCGAACGCGAAACCAATTTTGATTGGTTGGTTGAAAAAATCAATGAACACCAATTGCCGATGGAAGCCTTTGAATGGTACCTCGATTTGCGCCGTTATGGCTCGGTACCACATTCAGGCTTTGGTTTAGGCCTCGAGCGCCTGGTAGCCTGGGTATGCAAATTGCCACATGTGCGCGAAACCATTCCTTTTCCAAGAATGTACGGTCGCATAGCTCCATAAAAAACGAAGCCCCGCAACTTATAGCTGCGGGGCTTTTTGGATGCAAAGGCTTCGTTCACCCCTGCATTACTTATTTCTTAGAGGTAACTGCCATTTGGTAAACTACCAAACCGAAGCCGATTTTGTTCACGGCATCACCGATGTTGTACAACAAGTCGATGTTGAGGGTACCACTCATGCCTGCCAACAAATTACCAGGCATCATCATGTAGCCAATTGGATAGATGGCCCAGCCTACCAGTACAAAATTGCGGAGCAAACGGATGGCGTTCTGTAAATTGGCATCTCCAGAAGCTTTGGCCATTTGCGCTACGCTACCAGCGGTAGCTTCGTATACAATACCTGCCCAACCAATGGTGGAAATGGTGCCCCAAATGATGGAATGCATGCCAGGATTGCTGGCGCCTTCAGCAAAGGCTTCTCCTATGTAACCAGCTACGAGCATCAGCAGAGAATAACCAATCATCTTCCACAACAAGTTCTGCTTAGCACCGTATGGACGGAGCAAAAGGAAGAACTCCACGCACATCAAAGGCACCGTCAAGGTCCAGTCGATGTAGCGGAACTGGGTGGGAGAAGGATTGATGTAACCTTCCATGCCAGCGGTGAGTCCACCTGCGGCGTTGCTGGCGATTGCTGCCAAATAAAAATCGCGCATGTAATAATAGTGCGCTGCAGCAATCATGGTAATCAAACCCGATACGAGCAAAGAGGTTTTCCACTTGCCGTCGACTTGACTACGCTCAAAAAAGAAAAATACCGATGCTGCGAACATGGCCATGAGGCCGATGAAGAACGTAAAACCAGTTACGTCGCCCGGCTGCAGCGTAGCCGAGAGGAGCATGAATGTGTTCATACATTTTTGTGTTTAGGTAACCTTAACAACCTTTAACAAGCACGAGGGTTTCGAACAAGAACACATAAATATTTCACTATATATTGATTTTCAACATATTAACCCTTTTGTTTGCATATACCCTCCAGCCATTATCATATTTGAATCATTTATACGATGTCGCAAAATTTGGCACGCAATAAATACCAAAAATATGTCGTCATACTGCTCAATTCTTTCGCCTTAAGTTTCCTTTAGGTGCAGGCACATGGCCTAGTTTTGGGGGCATTATGTTGCGCATTTATTCCCAAGCTTTGTTCGACGCTTGTTCTTATTTCTACTTTTTGCAGGCATCGGGTGCAAAAGGCCAACACGAAATGACAAGTGGACGCATCTTAGTTTTATGATGCTTCCCTGCCTAACGATTGGCCAAGCCCGCTTTTCAAATGGTCGGTTTTGTTGGCCCATGAAGCCGCACCCTGCTTTCGTTTTAATCAAAAAGTGCAAATTCGGTTTGATGGTCAAGAATGGCTGGCTCTACAAGCCCATGCTACCCCTGAGCTGGTACGTTTTATGGAACGATTTGGCTGGAATACCTTGCCTGTTTGTTTGCTTGCACCCATCGCTCATGGAAACACACCAATTGCGGGCAACTTGCGGGATATAGACCTTTATGCAAGCTGCAAGCAACTGTAAATCGAAACGCATGCCGATGGCCACCTGCTTGAGCTGGACTTTAGCGCAGTACAAACTACCCCTGTTAATGTAACCTCAGTTACGCAGCACAGCCTGTAAAATGACCATCTTCGCAGCATGGAAATGCTCGAAATTTTTGGCTATGTGGCCGCTGCGTTTATAGGTTTATCGCTTGGACTCATTGGCGGTGGTGGATCCATACTCACCGTGCCTGTATTGGTATACCTGTTCGGCATTGATGCCGTAACAGCCACTGCCTACTCGCTCTTTATCGTAGGTGCCACCAGCTTGGTGGGTGCTTGGCCCAAGCACAAAGAAGGTTTAGTTGATTTAAAAACTGCGCTTGCTTTTGGGGCACCTTCGATTGTGGCGGTATACCTCACTCGCGCCTGGCTGGTACCATTTATACCCGATCCTGTTCTTGCAGTTGGCGAATTTGAGTTGAGTAAGCGCTTGTTGCTCATGGGCCTTTTTGCATTACTCATGGTTTTTGCCTCATTAAGCATGATCAGAGACAAAAAACCAGTAGCCCAAGCTAGCGGCGGCGAACAAGGCTTTCGTTGGGGACTTATTTTATTAGAAGGTGCGGTTGTGGGTGTACTTACTGGATTGGTAGGAGCCGGTGGCGGTTTTTTAATCATTCCTGCTTTGGTGCTTTTCACCGGACTGCCGATGAAAAAAGCTGTTGGTACCTCCTTGCTGATCATCGCCGCCAAATCGTTGATAGGCTTTACTGGCGATTTGGGACAGTTACAACCCAATTGGACCTTGCTAGGTCTTGTAACCGCCATTGCCATCGCAGGCATCTTAGTAGGCAATGTGCTTGCCCGCCGCATCGATGGTGCCAAACTCAAAAAAGGCTTTGGTTGGTTTGTGCTGGTGATGGGCATTTACATCCTCCTCAAAGAATTGCAGTAAGCAAGCACCTCAAGGTGGAATTTTGCGGCAAAAGGCTGACCTTAGCAAGGTGAAATTCCAATCCGAACTGCGCTACCAATTCGCCGGCTCGCCCATTACCCACCACGATGGCTTGCTGCTACTGGGCTCGTGTTTTACGGCCAATGTAGGCAGCGCCCTGGCCGATCGGTTGTTCCGGGTAAGCCACAATCCCACCGGCATTTTATTCGACCCTTCGGCCATTGCCCGGCACCTGCATTTTTTGGCATCTGGACGTGTATTTTCAGCTCAAGAGCTTTTTGAGCTCGACGGATTGTGGCACCACTGGGACTTTCACAGCGATTTTTCGGCCCTGAGCGCAAAAGAAGCCGTGAGCCAAATCAACACTGCCATCGCGGCCGGTCAGCAGGCCCTGCAACATAGTCGCTGGCTGGTATTGACCTTGGGTTCGGCCTTCCGCTACGAAAGGCGCGATACCGGCCTGCCAGTGGCCAACAACCACCGCGCCCCGGCGGCAGGCTTCAGCAAAGTACTGCAAACGGTGGAAGCCATGGAGGCCGAACTGCAACAAGCCATTGGCGCAGTGCGTGCGCTGCAGCCCGAAATGCAAGTGCTGTTGACGGTGAGTCCAGTACGTCACCACCGCGACGGCCTCATCGAAAACAACCGCTCGAAAGGCCGCTTGCTCGAACTGGTGCATCGGCTGTGTGAAAAGGACACTAAATGCTATTACTTTCCGGCTTACGAAATGGTGACCGATGTGCTGCGCGACTACCGCTGGTACGATATTGACCTGGTGCACCCCAACCACGCCGCCACCCAATATGTTTTTGATCAGTTTTGCGCGCATTGTATGCCCGAAAGCACCCGCGAGCTGGCCGAAAAAGCCCACCAATGGGTATTGGGTGAACGCCACCGGCCCCGTTTTGTCGGTTCTGTCGCCCACCAGGCCTTTGTAAAGCGGCAGGCAGCGCTGCGGGAGGAGTTGGAAAGGGAGCATCCGGAGTTGGCTTGGAGCCTATTCCCAAGTTTCAATTGAATTTTGGGATTACGCTCCCAATTTTTATATGAATTTTGGGAATAGCCTGGTCTGGGAGGGGTAGGCCGGCAACAAGGCAGCAAGCTCAGGCTGTTAAAAATCGACAAAAAAAGCTGTGCTAAGGCCCTACATCCTATATTTCGGGGTCAAACAAAACCCTTATGCGCCAATTGCTACTCAGCTTAGCCACCTGCTTTGCCTTAACGGCATCGGTTAACGCCCAAAAACCCTATTTCCAACAGCAAGTCGATTACCGCATTGAGGTGCGCCTCGACGACAGCCGCGAAATGCTGCTGGGCAAGGTAGAGATGAACTACCGCAACAACTCGCCCGATGCGCTCGACCGCATTTACATCCACCTTTGGCCCAATGCCTACAAAAACAACCAAACTGCCCTGGCCAAACAAAAGGCCAATGGCGGCGATTGGGATTTTTACACTGCACCGCCCGAAAAACGCGGTTATATCGACAGCCTCGATTTTGTGGTCAACGGTCAAAAAATGCGCTGGGAACTGCTGCCCGACACCATCGATGTGGCAGTGGTATGGCTTTCTCAGCCCTTGGCCCCCGGTGGCAGCCTGGTGTTGAGCACGCCTTTCCGCGTAAAAGTACCTGGTAATTTCTCGCGCTTGGGCTACTCACGCAATCAGTACCAACTGTGCCAATGGTACCCCAAACCAGCGGTGTACGACCGCAACGGTTGGCACTACATGCCTTACCTCGACATGGGTGAGTTTTACAGCGAATTCGGAAATTTCGATGTGCACATCACCGTGCCCGACAACTACCAGGTGGCTGCCAGCGGCAATTTGCTCACCCCTTCGGAAGTAGCTTACCTCGATTCGCTCTCGGCCTATGCCAGTAAACTCGACAGCTTTCCAAAATTGCCCATCCCCGAAAGCAGCAAAACCCTCAAAACCCTCCACTACCGCCTCGAAAACGCACACGATTTCGCCTGGTTTTGCGGTAAAAACTACTATGTGAAGCAGAGCGAAGTAACCTTGCCTTACAGCGGCCGCAAGGTGAAAACCGCGGTATTTTTTAGTCGACAAGCCGAATACTGGAAAGACGCCGTTACCTATGTCGACAGTTCGGTGTACTATTATTCGAAATGGCTGGGCGACTATCCTTACGATGCCTGCACGGCCGTTGACGGTGCACTTACCGCAGGCGGCGGCATGGAATATCCCACCATCACCGTGATTGCGGGCGCTGGCTCAGCCCGTTCGCTCGATTTGGTGATTGCCCACGAAGTTGGCCACAACTGGTTCTACGGCATTTTGGCCAGCAACGAGCGCGACCACCCCTTCATGGATGAAGGCTTCAACAGCTTTTACGAAGACCGCTACATGGCAACCCGCTACCCTGGTGGCAGCCCAAGCCTCGAAATTGACATCGCTGGCCTCGATTTAGGCACCGACAACATCAACGAATCGGAGTTACTTTACCTGCTTTCTAAACGACGTGGCAAGGATGCCTCGCTTTGGCACACCCACAGCACGGGCTACGATGGCGAAACCTACGGCACCTTGGTTTACAAGCGCACGGCTGTAGAGCTCAAATACCTCGAGGCCTATTTGGGGACTGCGGCTTTCGACGCCATGATGCAGTCGTATTACGAAACTTGGAAATTCAAGCATCCTCAACCGGCAGATATGCGCCAGGCCATGGAATCGGCCGCCAAAGGCAAAAACATCGGCTGGTGGTTCGACCAACGTTTGGCTTCGGCCGGCAAGGTCGATTACCGCTTGGGCCGCATCCGCACCACAGGCGAAAACAAGTACGATATTCCGGTAAAGTTGCGTGGCCAATCGGTGCCTTTTGTGTTGGCTGCTTTGAACGATACCGGCGGCATCATTCGCCAAGAGTGGTATGAACCCTTAGACAAGAGCACGCGCATCAGTTGGCAGCTCGATCAACCTGTACACAGCTTTGCCATCGACGCCAAAGAGCGCATGCCGCTGTATCGCCGTGGTCTTTCGCAAGCGCGGGTGGGTAAAGCGCTTCCTCACTTGCCCGAATTTAAAGGCGTGGTGGGATTGGTTACGCGCCAAAACCGGGTGTTTGTGTTGCCCACCATGGGTTTAAACCAAAACGACGGCTATATGCTTGGCTTGGGCGTGATGAGTCCCATTGCCCTTCCGCAAGACTTTGAGTATGCCGTTTTACCCATGTGGGCTTTTGGCTCCGACCAATTGGTGGGTCAAGCCTTCATGCGCTACAACATCCACCCTGAGTTGGGCGCTTTCCGCCGCATCCAACTGGGAACCAGCATCCAGCATTACGACAACTTTAGCCCCATCGCGGGATCTAATGCGGCTCCCGCTATCCGGTTGACGGCTGCTGCCCGCCTACGCGATCCACTCTCATCTCCACGCACACGTGCCTTCAACCTTGCGGCCGCCAGTGTACCTTGGGTAAGGCCTGTAGGCTTAATGCTTCCGGCCTTTACCACCCAAAACTTGTTGTTGCTTTCGGCATCTTATGGTGAAGAATACCGCAATTTGCGCAACCCTTGGAGCTGGAAGGCTGGTGCAGAAACGGGCGCATTGTCGGGAGGCGGCAATTGGAATGGCCGCTTGTCGGGCGAGCTGAATTACCGTTGGTATTACCAAACCGACAAAAGACGCAGCTACCTCGATCAACGGGTATTTGCCGGTTTGGCCTGGAACAACGATGCGAACAATCCTGTTGGCTTCTTCTCACAGGGCGCTGCCGTAAATGGTGCTTACGACTACCGTTTCGACGAGGTTTTCTACAGCCGTAGCACTTCGCAACCCGGGGCAGTTTACACTGCTTACCAAGTGGTGCTGCGCGACGCCGGATTGCGGTCGGTGATGGATGGCCGATTGCTGGCCCAAGGCCAAGGCAATGCGGTGACCGGCTTGTTTGCCTACAATTTTGCCATGAAAGTGCCGAAAATGCCCGTGGAGCTGTTTGCCAATGCTGCTTATCGCCAGTTTGCGGCCGACCCAACCAACAGCTTGGTGCGCATTGCTGCCGATGGCGCCCCTCAAGTACTAACCAACCCGAACTTTTTGGGTGAAGCGGGCTTATCGCTGGCGCTGCTCGGTGGCAACGTAAAAGTGAACATAAACGCCTTGCAATCGCCCTTGTTACGCCCCAACGCTTACAATTTGACCCGCACTCCTCGTTGGTTCGAATATTTAAGCTGGTCGGTTGACTTGAAAAAGTTAAATCCTTACGATCTTGTGCGAAATTTAAGATTGGGCTAAATAATGGCGACAAAAAATCTCCGCAACGACATGGAAGCAGTGCTCAAAGCGCTGCAAATCAAAGACATAAACGACGGCATCAGTACCGGTGTAAACAGCTGGAAACCAGCAGGTGCGCGCCTTGAAAGTTATTCGCCCGTAGATGGCGAGCTCATTGCCAGTGTGGTACAAGCCGGCAAAGACGATTACGAAAAGGTAATCCGTCAGGCACAGCAGGCTTTCTTGGAGTGGCGCAATGTGCCGGCTCCCAAGCGCGGTGAGTTGGTGCGCCAAATGGGCAACAAACTCCGTGAAAAGAAAGAGCCCCTTGGCAAATTGGTGAGTTACGAAATGGGCAAAAGCCTGCAAGAAGGTTTGGGCGAAGTGCAAGAGATGATCGACATCTGCGATTTTGCGGTGGGTTTGTCGCGCCAGCTTTACGGCCTCACCATGCACTCTGAACGTCCGGGCCACCGCATGTACGAGCAGTGGCATCCGCTGGGTGTGGTGGGCATCATTTCGGCCTTCAACTTTCCGGTAGCCGTTTGGAGCTGGAACAGCATGATTGCCTGGGTATGTGGCGATGTATGCATTTGGAAGCCATCGGAGAAGACCCCTTTGTCGGCCATTGCCTGCCAAAACATCATCCAGGAAGTGCTTCGCGATTTTGGTGCGCCCGAAGGCCTTTCGTGCCTCGTGATTGGCGATGCCAAAGTGGGTGAATTGATGACCAACGACACCCGCATTCCTTTGATTTCGGCCACGGGCTCTACCCGCATGGGCAAGGCCGTAGGCACAGCAGTTGCCCAGCGTTTGGGCCGCTCGTTGCTCGAATTGGGCGGCAACAACGCCATCATCATCAGCGAGCATGCCGACCTCGATTTGGCCATCATTGGCTCGGTGTTCGGTGCGGTGGGTACAGCAGGACAGCGTTGCACCACCACCCGCCGTTTGATCATCCACCGCAGCAAGTATGAGGAAATGAAGCAGCGTTTGGTGAAAGCGTACGGTCAGCTCCGCATTGGCAATCCGCTCGACGAAAACAACCACGTTGGCCCGCTCATCGACAAGCAAGCCGTGCAGGCATACCTCGGTGCCATTGCCGCGGTAAAGGAAGAGGGCGGCAAGATGCTGGTTGAGGGCGGTGCTTTCAGCGGCAGCGATTATGCCTCGGGCTGTTATGTGAAGCCATGTATTGCCGAGGTGCAGCCGCACTTCAAGATTGTGCAGCACGAAACCTTTGCCCCCATTCTGTACATCATGCCTTACGACACCATCGACGAGGCCATTGCCATTCAGAACAATGTGCCCCAGGGTTTATCGTCGGCTATTTTCTCGCTCAACATCCGCGAAACCGAAGCCTTTTTATCGGCAGCGGGCAGCGATTGCGGCATAGCCAATGTGAACATCGGCACTTCGGGCGCCGAAATTGGCGGTGCTTTTGGGGGCGAAAAAGAAACAGGTGGCGGCCGCGAATCGGGTTCCGACAGCTGGAAAGCCTATATGCGTCGCCAAACCAACACCATCAACTATACCACCAAATTGCCATTGGCACAAGGGATAAAGTTTGATTTGTAAGCTCATTTTTGCCGCTCATGTCAAAAGCCAGTCCTACGTGACTGGCTTTTTTATGCAACGAAACTTGCTATTGGGCAAAACCTCGCTCGGGTGGATCCTACCCCTTACCATTTCATTTTTGATTGAAAAAGCCTATTTTTAAGGATGCGTCTTTGGTCTTTGCTCTTTTTGTGTATCATTTTCACCAGGGTAAGTGTTGCCCAAAACGTCCCTATCGTCAACCGTGGCGATTTGTACGCTTTGGTGGGCACAAATGACGATACGCTGCGGGTGGTGAATTTTTGGGCAACCTGGTGTGGTCCCTGTGTGGCCGAAATGCCGCATTTCGAAAAGCTCGAACGCAACAAAGGCACTCAAAAACTACAAGTGATATTCGTCAGCCTCGATTTTGCTTCGCAGCTGCAAAAAAGGGTGGTTCCCTTCGTAAAAAAGCGCAAACTGCAAGCGCAGGTACTGCTGTTTGATGGTGGTGACCCCAACGAATGGATTGATCATGTAGAACCTCGTTGGACAGGCTCCATACCAGCCACCTTGTTTCTCTACAAGGGCAAACGCATTTTTTATGAAGGGCCCCTCACAGAACAAGAACTCCTATCCTACGTTAATCAAATAAAACAACTCCCATGAAACAGCTTCTCTTTATAGCATTAGCACTTTGCATGAGCAATTTGGCATTGGCACAATACAAAACTGGCGACCAGGCGCGCGACTTTAAGCTCAAGAACATCGATGGCAAAATGGTATCGATGAGCAAGTTCAAGGAAGCCAAAGGATTCATTGTAGTGTTTACCTGCAACCATTGCCCATGGTCGCAAGCCTACGAACAGCGCATCATTGAACTGGATAAAAAATACAAGGACAAAGGGTATCCGGTCATTGCCATCAATCCGAATGACCCTGATTTGCAGCCTGAAGATTCGTTTGAAGAAATGAAAAAACGCGCCAAATCCAAGGGCTATACCTTCCCGTACCTGGTTGATGATACCCAAGATGTGGCCCGCGATTATGGCGCCACCCGCATACCACATGTATATGTGCTGAACAAAGAAGAAGGCAAGATGGTGGTACGATACATCGGCGCCATCGACGACAACACTGAGTTTCCCGATAAGGTAAGCAAGCGATTTGTGGAAGACGCCATCAACGACCTTATCGACGGTGTGTACGTACGCAACGGGAACACCAAGGCCGTTGGTTGCACCATCAAGTGGAAAAAGAGCTGATTAACGAAAAAATCGAAACATTGGCAGGCGGCTAAGTGCTCAGCCTGCCACTTTTTTTTGCCCTGCTCCTGAAGCATGGCGCCAGCGAACCAAATAGATTCCATGTTGAGGCAGCCACCAACTGTAGCTGGATTCGGTAAGCTTTACTGAATGCAAAAGCTGACCATTGGCTGCAAATACTTCAATCTCCGTGCCTGGTAAGGCTTGTTTGATGTGTAACTGGCCTGCTTGCGCATAAACTGTGGTGATTTCTGTTTTTGGTTCATCAATCCTAGTACTGATTTGGGGAATCCAATGCAGGTAGAAGCGTTGGTTGTAAGTACCTGCGGTGAGCCGCAACTTCACAGAATCACGCATGAGATTGAAAAAACGGCCTTTGTCACGGTCTTCGAGCCACAACTCAACACCGCTTGGCAAGGCTTCAACCGAGTCGAGCTTGAAAGTAACCAACTGTGAATTGTTCAAATGCAATAAACAGGGCAAACTGCCGGTCTGCTGAAGTTCTGTATGCGGAATGGCTTGAATAGCGAAGGCATCCTGACCGAGCAAGGTTGAAAAAACAAGCGGGCTGCCTGTATGCATTCGGGGCGCATCAAAAGCAGGGTCTTCGCCTAGCGCTGCATCGTTTCTAAAAACCACAGCTAACTGACTAAAGCCATCGTATTCGCCTATGGCATTCAACCAAATACGACTCGCAGGTCCTGACGTTCTGAAAAACTGCCCTGATGTGCCCGTACTGCGCATGTCCTTTTTCAAATAAACATCCAGTTGCAAACTGCCACCTTTTACAAAAAAACCCTGCGCTACTCCAATTTCACCATTGGGCACTTGACTACCCGCATTTGAGCCCGAACCGGCAACACCTGTACATCCCTAAATAGCGTTGACCGCTATTTGTACTTATTAGTTATAATCCATC
>ERZ1066127.743-NODE-743-length-15133-cov-10.075806_pt1 | contig 15133 bp, 13 predicted proteins | sample MGYA00382774_ERZ1066127 | MGnify/ENA primary metagenome ERZ1066127 (study PRJEB33369, sample SAMEA5778357) | biofilm metagenome | biome: Industrial cooling water; feature: Water cooling tower basin; material: Biofilm | place: United Arab Emirates | collected... | reverse complement strand
CCACCGCCCAGCGGAGAATCACATTGTAAGTCTCCAGATCCTTGGTCCGGAGCAGCAACAATTCAAACACGCTTACCGCCGCCACGGCACAGGCTGCCAACGAGAACATCAAGTGCGGCGCGCGCCTCCCGTCACCCATCGCAATCCGCAGATTGATCAGCGCCAATGTCAGGCACGTGGCTGTCACCATCGGCCAGACAAATGTGATCCAGTTCATGCCCCGTCATTTTCCTGTCACCTCAAGCGGTGTCAACCATCTTTCACCGTTTTGTGATGTTACCCGCACAAAATCGCTGCTTGTTTCCCATTCAAGAAATGATAGGCTGGGCGAGCCACTCAAACCCTATGAACTTCATCAGATTTCTTCTCATTTCGCTCATGGCCGCTGCTGCCATGCAGGCTGCGGAAAAACCTAACATCGTTTTTGTGCTGTTTGATGACATGGGCTACGGCGAGCCAGGGTGCTATCGTGCACAGAGCAAACTTCGCACCCCCCATCTCGACGCATTGGCATCCCAAGGCATGCGCTTTACCGACGCCCATTCCGCCTCGGCCGTGTGCACCCCCACCCGATACGGCCTACTCACCGGACGCTACCCTGCGCGCATCGGCCAATATGGAGTGCTCACCTCCTACAACCCTCCCATCATTCCCGCATCACGCCTCACGGTCGCCTCGCTTCTCCAACAGCATGGCTACGACACCGCCTGCATCGGCAAATGGCACCTCGGACTGAATTGGGAGCTGAAAGACGCCAAGTCCGGCAGCCCGCCCATCGGTGCCTCCTTTACCGGCGGTCCCACACAACTGGGCTTCGACTACTTTTACGGTTTCACCCATGCCCGCGACATCGGCAGCATACTCGAACAAAACAAAGTCGTCGAGCATGTGCAGGAGACCGAGAACCAACCCAGAATGATCGCCAAGGCTGTGGAATGGCTGGAGAAACGCAACGACACAAAGCCCTTCTTTCTCTACTTCCCCATTTGCCCTCCGCACACCCCCATCGCACCCTCTCCTGAGTTCATCAAAAAATCCGGCGGCATCGATGAAATCAAAAAAGACCCCAAGTATGGCGACTGGCTCTATCAGGGCGATGCCATGTTGGGAAAAATCCTTGATACTCTGGAAAAAAAGGGCCTCGCCCAAAACACCTTGGTCATTGTCACCTCCGACAACGGCGCCGCTTCCCGCCCCTATCCTCCGCTGCGTGCGGCTAAAACGAGTATTTACGAAGGCGGACACCGGGTTCCCTTCATCGCCCGCTGGCCCGGCAAAATTCCCGCCGGCAGCTCCGCCTCCCAAACCATCTGCCTCAACGACTTGATGGCCACCTGCGCGCATATCCTCGACGCAAAGTTGCCCGCTGATGCCGGTGAAGACAGTGTGAGCATCCTGCCCGCCCTGCTCGGCACCGCCAAGAATGCCATCCGCGAAGCGACGGTACACCAATCCCACGCCGGGGATCTGGCCATCCGCAAAGGCCCGTGGAAATTGATCTTTCTGACAAACGGCAAACAGGAACTCTATCAACTGGCGGATGACCTCAGTGAAAGCAAAGATCTGTCCGCACAACATCCGGAAGTGGTGGCGGAACTGAGCCGCTTGATGAAACGCTATGTCAACGAGGGCCGTAGCACGCCCGGAGCGGCACAGCCTTCCAGCGCGAAGCACATGGATCCAGCGCGTGCCAAAGAGAAAACCACCTCGCAAAAAAAGAAAAACAAGGGCAAGGACGCGGATGAGTGAACCGCACCAGCATGACGATGCCTGCCCTTTCCGCCCGAGCAAAAGCCATCCCTATTCCTGCCTGTCCGCCCATGAACCGAATCATCCTCACATGTTTCCTGGTGCTGAGCACACTTTCCCCCCTCACATCAGCAGAGAAACCGAACATCATCTTCCTGCTCACCGATGATCAGACCGTCACAGCGGCCGGATGTTACGGCAACAAGTACATCATCACACCGCATCTGGACAAGCTCGCATCGGAAGGCACACGTTTTCAACATTACTACAACACCACCGCCATCTGCATGGCCAGTCGTGCCAGCATCATGACCGGGCTTTATGAGTACCGCCATGGCTGCAATTTCAGTCACGGTGACTTGCCGCGGATTACGTTTGATCATTCCTATCCGCTGAAGCTCCGCAAGGCAGGGTATTTCACCGGATTCGCTGGCAAGGTGGGCTTTGTCATCAAGGGCGAGCCCTTTGATCAGTTGGCAAATGACTTCGATGACTGGGCTGGTGGGCCGGACCAAACCCATTACGAAACCGCAAAAAACAAAGGCATCGCCCGCTATGCGGAGAAATACCCCCATTGCTCGCGCGCCTACGGGGCATGGGCGCAGGATTTCATGAAGAAAGCCAAGCAAAGCGGCAAACCGTTCTGCATGAGCATCAGCTTCAAGGCGCCCCATCTCCCCTTCACTCCCGATCCCATCGATCTGAAACTCTACGAGTCCATCCGAACATTTCCCCGCCCCGCCAACTATGGTCCGGACAACGGCAAGCATCTTTCCGCCCAGGTCCACACCAGCCGGGCCGCGACCGGATATCGCGAATGGGTCACGGATTATGATGGGAGCCTGCGGCGCTACTACGCTCTGATCACCGGAGTCGATGCCGCGCTCGGGATGATTCGCGAAGAACTGCAGCGCCAGGGACTCTCTGACAACACCGTCATCATCTACACCTCGGATAATGGCTACAACTGCGGCGCACACGGCTTTGGTGACAAAGTTCTTCCCTACGAGGAGGCCTCCAAGTCCCCGCTCATCATTCACGATCCACGACTCGGACAGCAACACCGCGGAAAAACCAGCGGTGCCATCGTGGGTAACGTCGATCTCTTCCCCACCATCTGTTCACTTGCTGGAATCGACGTCCCCACGGGGATCGATGGCAAAAACCTGCTGCCGCTGCTGACAACGCCGGAGGGCAAAGTGCGTGACTGGTTGCCGCTGTTCAACTTCTGGGGAACGCCCTCCGCGCAATCGATGGCCGTTGTCTCCCCCGAGTGGAAATACATTCATTGGTACTACGGAGGAGAGCACATGCGCCCCACGGAAGAACTCTTCCACATCGGCGCAGACCCCATCGAAATGCACAATTTGGCCATGAAGTCACCGGACGTGCTCCAAGCAGCGCGTGCCGCCTACGATGCGGAAATCCTCGCGATGAAATCTTCTGTCATCCCGACCCACGGCTACAGCCCCTATCCCGTGTTGTTTGATCGCAACATCGCCTGGTCGGAAAAAGCAGCGCGCTCCAAGTCTCAAAAAAAATCCGCCAAACCCGCGAAAAAGAACTAACATCATGATCGTCCTTTCTGCACCGGATTCCGTCACTTGCCGCAGAGAACCACTGGCACGAACGATGTTGTTGCTGTGGGCGCTGGGAATTTTTCTTGCCGGTCTCCCCGCCATGGCCGCGGACATCCGCTCGTATCACGTCGAGAGCGAATTCCAACGCGGAAAACAGGAAATCCGCGTGCTCACACCCAACAACTACGACAGTTCCCAACGCTACCGCGTCCTGTATGTTCTGCCCGTGGAGCCCGGTTTCGAAAGTCACTACGGCTACGGCCTGGGCACACTCAAGGAAATGAATGCCCATAACCGCCACAACCTCATCATCGTGCAGATGGGTTTTGAGCGAGAACCATGGTATGGCGACCATGCCACCGATCCGCAGACCCGTCAGGCCAGTTACATCAAAGACTTTGTCGTGCCATTCATCGAAAAGAACTACAGCACCAAGGGAAACACCGATGGCCGCTTGCTGCTGGGCTTCAGCAAAAGCGGCTGGGGAGCCTTCAGCCTGATTCTCAAACACCCTGATGTCTTTGGCTACGCCGCCTCTTGGGACGCACCGATGTTTCTGCCCACCTTCCGTGCCCGCATGAAGGATGTGTATGGCACGCTGGCGCAATTGGAAGCCTATCGCCCCGATCTGCTCATCAGCAAAAACAAGGCACATTTTCTTCATCGAAACCGCCTCGTGCTGACCGGCGAGATGGGCTGGGGCACGAGCTCCCCCACCCCCTCCGGCAAGAGCCACACGGTCGCAGCTCACGAACTCCTGCAACGCGAGGGAATCCAACACCACTACGACAATACACTCCGCGTTGAACATCGATGGCACAAAGCCTGGCTGGAGCCCACTCTCGACGCCTTGATGCGTCTCACTCAGGCGAAATGACAGACTCATACGGGTGACAAAACAAACACCGGCAGACAAACGGCACCAACGCAGCAGTGCCCCGCATGCCACAGGAAAAATCATCTTGTCTTGATAAATCAGCCGACTTGGCCCAGTATCGCCATCAGCTCCTATGATCAGAAAATTGCTATTCCTCAGTTGTGCCTTCGCGAGTCTCGGCTTCGCCCAGGCTGATGTCAAACCTCTCAAAGTCCTTCTGGTCATCGGTGGTTGTTGCCATGACTATGCAGCGCAAAAAGCCCTGCTCTCCGAGGGAATCGAAGGTCGCGTTCATTCGGAAGTCACCATCGTTTACACCGATGACAAATCCACGAAGCCGAATTTCGAGATCTACCAGAACCCCGATTGGGCCAAGCCCTACGACATCGTTGTGCACGACGAGTGCGCCGCCGGAGTCACCGATCCCACCATCATCGCCAATGTCGTGAATGCGCACAAAAACGGCATTCCCGCCGTGGCACTGCACTGCGCCATGCATTCGTTCCGCAGTGGAAAATTCAACCAACCGATGAGCCCGGACGCTCCGGAAGCCTCGTGGTTCAATTTCCTCGGCCTGCAATCCTCCTCTCACGGCCCGCAAAAGCCGATTGAGGTGAAATACGTTGCCAAGGACCATCCCGTCGTCAAAGGCCTTGCCGACTGGACCACTATCAAGGAGGAGCTCTACAACAACGTCCACGGGATCGAGGGCAATTTCAAAACCTGGCCCAGCGCCAAGCCTTTGGCCGAGGGCAAACAGGATGCCGGTGACAAGCCGGGCGTGAATCACTCGGTAGTGGTCTGGACCAATGAGTTCGGACCGAACAAGACCCGCGTGTTCTGCACCACCCTGGGCCACAACAATGACACGGTGGCCGATGACCGCTTCCTCGACTTGCTCAGCCGTGGACTGCTCTGGTCCTGCGGCAAACTCAAAGACGACGGCACACCAGCCGAGGGCTACGCTTCGAAGAAGCCTGCCAAGTGATTTTCACTGCCATTCTGACAAAAAACAAGCTCCCCGACGGGGAGCTTGTTTGCGTTCAGACGTATGGCACGCGATCAGGCGAGCATGTCGGCATTCAAATCCAGTGAGGCGAACTCACCATCCTTGCGACGATAGATGATGGTCAGGCAGCCACGGCGCGCCGACTTGTAGAGCACAAAAGGCCGATCGCCCAGCTCCAGTTCCATGATCGCATCCTCTTTGTACATCGTACGCAGTTTGTAGTTGTCCGGATGCACGATGAATGGCTCGGGATCGTGCGCCGAATCCTCGGGATGGTCCATGGCCTCCTCGGTGAAGAAACGTTCTTCCAGGTAGCGGATCGATTCGTTGCGATGCGGACGGTTGCGCTTCATCAAGCGTGTCTTCTGCTTGCGCATGCGCCGGGCGATTTTCTCGATCGTGGCATCCATGGCCGCATACATGCTGCGGTCCTCGCTATGAGCCTCGATGGTGATGTGGTTGGCGCAAAAAAGAACAATTTCCGCAATGTGTCGGTTTTTCTGAACATCAAGAATCACCTTCGCCTCTATGATTTTCGGGTAGTCCAGATGGAGACTCTCGATCTTCTTCTCAGCGTATTCCCGCAGCGAAGGAGTCAACTCCTCATGGCGCACGGTGATGGTTATGGGTGGGTTCACATTTGCAGTTTGCATAGTCGTTTTCTTTCTATTGTTAGGGAAATGAAACCAGATCATTTCCATCTACTACTATGCACGAAAACGTCGAGATAGCGATGAGAAAAATCAGGTTTTTTTCAAGCTTCTGAGCGGGCAAGCCCACCGTGCGATGAGGCCTCCGTCCCGCCTTACTGCTTGAGTTGCTCCAAGGCGGAAAGGGCGTTTTCAAAGCTGGATTTCAGCTCGAGATCGGTGGTTTCCGCCATGAGTTGGCTCAGCACCTCCTTGGTCTTGTCTCCCCCCACGCGCCCGGCAATGCGGGCGGCCGACATGCGGTGGCGGTTGCTGCCCTTCATGAGCCGGGGAATGATGCCTTGCTCGGCAAGCGGACCGGATTTCAGATACACGTCCTCCCAGAAGATGGGATCGCGTTCCCACAATTCATCCAAAATCGGATAGATACCGGGCTGCTGCCATTTGGTGAGAAACACCGCAGCCTCGATGGGCAGCTCCTTGTTCTTCCGGTAAAATTCCGCCGCCACTCGCATCGCCGCCTCAGGCGCGCCATCCTTGCCATCACTCCACACGGCCAATGCCTTGCAGAGATTCGCCAGCATCTCCTTGTCGCTCATTTCCAACAACTCCACCATGCGCTTGATGATGTCATCGCGTGACTGCACGGGATCCGCCCCGGCAAGACGCAGCACGGCCTCATTGATGCGGCGGATGTCGATGCACTGGAGCTCGCGGTAATTCAGTTGATAGAAAGCTCCGTCGGTCTTGTCACTGAGCTTGGAGATCGATAGCTCGTTGAACTGATTGTTGTCCACCGTCACCTCGATGAGATGCAACTCGGAAATCACATCGTCCACCTCGCCCACCCGTTTGCACTGCAACCCAAGCTCTTCGAGGGAAAGCTGGGATTGTATCAAGACCAACAGGTAGTTTTGATTCAGGCGGGGATAAAGGTGGGATTGCTCCGCAGCACCACTGACGCGCATCAGGTAGGAAGTGGCGAGAGCCGCATTGCTATCGCGAATTCCCTTGAGCCACACGCCGATCACATGCCCATCCTGCCCCGCTTCCAGCAAGGCTTTTTCCATGGGGCTGTAGACGACGGTCGATTTGATCTCCGAGAGTTTTTTCCTGCTCTCCACCGTGACCACCGGTGCCGTGGGCACGGCGTCCTTGCTGGTACCGACGAGCGGCTTGGAGCCATCCGTAAACACCAGCGGCGTGCCGATCAATGCCACGGCGCCCAGAGCGGCGATGATGGTCGCCTTGACCCTGGCTGCCGGATTGGCATAGGAAATCATCAAGGTGCCAACGATGGCGAAAAACCCGGCGATCACCATGCGCCGGTCGGTGGGAACACCGCCGAAGATGCCTTGCGGCGAGGATCCCGTGATCAGCAAGAGCAGCGTCAGCGCCATGATGCCGCCCCCCACCAGACCGACGATCACTTTGCTGATCGGCGTGGGTTCGAATCTTTCGATGTCGGTCACATCGGCGTAATGGGCTTGCTCGACAGGCAAATGGCTCGAGTATTCCATGTGCGGTTGACGCGAGTATCGGTTGAGCGTGGGGTCCTTTTTCTCCCCGGGATAAAATTTACGGCTCTTGACCTGTGCCTCGTCATCCACGCGAAAACGAAATTCACAGGCCCCACATTCCACCATGCGGCCCCTGAGTTCAGGTCCCACGCGAAACCGCTGTGTACACTTGGGACAACGTATCTGAATCTGTTGAAAATCCTCCTCAGCCATTGCGCGGTGATCCTAACCAGTACCGCGGCACTTGGCAATCAGAAGCCACGTTGTCAGATTTTTTTCTGTCCATGCTTGCCCGCTGGCTCTTGTGCGTGCATGCTCGGGCCATGCTACCCGTCATCAAGGATTTGCTCATTCTCCAGGAACGTGATCAGAAACTGCTCACAGTCACGCGAGATCTGGAAAAAATCCCCCGCGATGAAGCGCACGCCAGCGGACTGCTCGCCGGGGACCAGGCCTTGCTGGCACAGGCTACCGACCGCTTGCGCCAATGCGAGATGGCGATGAAAAAAATCGAACTCGACATCGGCACCCGCCGCAACACCATCACGCGGCTCAAGCAGCAACAGTTTGAAACCCGCAAGAACGACGAATTCACGGCTCTGGGCAACGAGGTGATCCGCTACGAAAAGGAGATAGACGCCTTGGAAACCCAGGAACTGGAGCTGATGGAGCAGGCAGACGGGCTGCGGGAAAAAGTCAAGGAGGCGGAAGCCCAGTTGGCTCGCTCGCAGGCCCTGGTCAACGAAGATTTGCAGGCCTTGAAAGCCAAAAAGGAACAACTGCTGGCGCGGCGCGACGAACTGACCCAAGAGCGGGCGAATTGCGCCAGCCAAGTGGATGCCGATGTGTTACCGCTGTATGAGCGATTGATGAAAACGAAAAGCGGCACTGCCGTGGTGCAGGCAACAAACGGCCTTTGCAGCGGTTGTCACATGAAACTGGTGCCCACCACCTTGGTCAAGGTCATGGCGGCCACCGAACTCACGCAGTGCGAGAACTGCGGCCGCATGCTCTACCCGGAGTAATCGCAGCATTACGCCTGATACGCTTCACGGATGCGCGCCGCCCAGTTCAGGGCTCGTTCGGCGTAGCGCAACTCATCACCGGCATACAGAATGCCGCGCGAGACATTGATCACATCCGGCGCGCTGCGCTTGGCGGCGGCAAGTGCATGCAAATCCCCGCCCTGCGCGCCCAGACCCGGCACTAACAACGGAGCATCCGGCATGCGGTCGAGGACCCCTGCCGCATTGGTCAGGCCGACCACATACCCCACATCCGTCGCAGCCGCTTCCGTCACAGAACGCTGACCCAGCGCTGTGACGAGTTCAAACACCGAACGACCGTCCGCAAGGGTCTGCCGCTGGAAATCCGCCGAACCGGCATTCGATGTCACCGCCAGCAGATAGATCCCCTTCCCCGGCCAGTCGAGAAACGGCGCGATCGAATCATAGCCGAGAAACGGATTGAGCGTCACGGCATCCACGTTCCAGTGCTTGAAATAACTGTGTGCGTAATACTTCTGCGTTTCACCGATGTCACTGCGTTTGGCATCCAAAATGATGGGAACCTCGCGCGGCATCCACGCGAGCAAGCGGTCGAGAATCTCGATGCCGCGCAGCCCCATGGCCTCGAAATAGGCCATGTTCGGTTTGAAGGCGGCGGCATGTGTCCACGTTTCATCCACCACTTGCTTGAGAAAATCCTCCACTCCTGAGAGATCACCCTCCTGTGGGCGTGGGTCCAGCCCCACGCAAAGGCGGGAGCCAGTCGTCGAGATTCGTTGCTGCAATCGTTCCGAGTAACGCATGCCCCACCTCAAAACATCCACGGGTTCAGGTCAAGAACTACCCTGCCGGAAATGCAAGTTTCACACCCGCAAGGAGCAATGCGATGGCAGCGCTGGCCAAAGAGAAAAGGAAGATCATCCGACCGATCATGCTCAAGTTGCTCCACCAAGTCTAAGGAGTCCTAAAAACTCAAAAACCCTTCGATCCCCATTACCTCGAAAAAACTCAAAAAAACGCTTGATCAAAACACAGCATCTGACTCCGCTCATGACCCCGCTCATGTGAGAATCACGATTATGAAATTAAAATTTATTATTCCTATTATACTTTTTTCACTAATTGCTTCATGCAAAACTAGCAAAAATGTGGATAATGTGTACTTTTCATGGCGCAACGAAACATTTCGGACAAATACAGTCGACGGTTTTATTTATGATAAAGCTACTAACGCTCCTCTTAATGGGATTTCTGTCACAGTGACTTCAACATCTGGTGATCTCAGCGATATGACAGACAAAAATGGCCAATTTTCTCTAGGTATTGGAGAGACTGAAATTACAAATCTACGGGTTAACGGTAAAAGTCTTAATAAAACTATGAGTTGCTTGCATGGTATTGAATTTACCATATTTATTGAAAAACCGTAAGAGGTCGATGAATGGGGTCAGAAGCGGTCCTTTGAACAAGCTGTAGCGCTCCCCTGAGATTTGGACATGAATAGGGTCAGTGAATAGCATCAGTCCTTGGAAACTCGCATCTCTGGGGCCAGCTCACTCGGTAACATTTTTATTTTCTGTTAGACTGGTGAATGTAAGATTTTGAGGGGAAATAGAGAGACTTCCCTGAAGCACCATGGATCGTGACGCTACGCGGCACAGGGGCGCGGAGGGATGCGGTCCGTGGGATGAATCCCACGGCTACGATTCTGATACCGCTACGCGGTGGGTCATAGGATGGAGGTCTCCGGGTTCAGATGCGGTGGTTCCATGAAAGCATCCCCCCACCTTGCCTGGCAGCATGCAGTGATACGGTATGAGGAAAAGACCCTCCGTCCTGCGCGCCACATCCCGCTTCTCATGGCAAGCTCATGATTGACACGCAGACAGGATTGCGATTGGCTCACGGTGTGCCCGCACAACATAACATCCGTCGCGCCGCTCATGCCGCCCTCCACGCCTGGGGCCAGGGCCATGACTACGCCGAAACGCTCGTGGAACGCCACGCCCAACGCTACCAACTCTCCTCCGCCGACCGCGGACTCCTGCATGCCATCATTTTCGGTGCGCTGCGCCATCGCCGCGTGCTGGATCACTGGATCACAGACATGCGGCGCGGCAAGCTGGACAACGATGCCCGCGATCTGCTGCGCATCGGCCTTTTTCAAGTGCTGATTCTCAACATCGCCGACCACGCCGCCGTGAATGAAACCGTGGAGGCCGGCAAGGCCAACATCCGCGGCTTGCTGAATGCCGTGCTGCGCCGTGCCGTGGGCCAGAAGAACAAGCTGTTAGAAAAACTCGGTGATCTGCCACCGGCGGAACTGCACTCGCATCCGGACTGGCTGTTCAAGCGCTGGCGCAAGCACTATGGACTGGAACAGGCAATCGCGCTGATGGAGTGGAACCAGGTGCCGGCGGAAAATTTCGCGCGCTACAATCCGCTCTGCGGTCAACCCTGCCCGCTGGAAAATCCCCTGCCGGAGGTGCCCGGGTTTTTCCCGATCGAAGGTGCCGTGCCGATGAAATTGATCCGCGAAGGCGTCATCTACATGCAGGATCCCGCTACCCGGCACAGCGTGGAAATGCTGGCACCACAGCCCGGTGAAATCATCCTCGACGCCTGCGCCGCGCCCGGTGGCAAGGCTGCCATGATCGCCGCCGCCATGAACAATCAAGGCACACTCATCGCCACGGATTCCAATCCCAAGCGTCTGCCGCGTCTGGAGGAGAACCTGAAAAACCTCCACATCACCTGTGCGGAGATTTCCGCGCACGACTGGCTCGAGCCCGCTCCGCAGAAGTGGCACGGACATTTTGACGGCATCCTGCTCGATGTCCCCTGCTCCAACACCGGCGTGCTGCGCCGGCGTGTGGATGCCCGCTGGCGACTGCAACCGCGCGATCTTTCCGATCTGCCCGCGATTCAGAAACGCATTCTGGAAAACGCCCTGCCCTGCCTCAAGCCCGGTGGTCGAGTGGTGTATTCCACCTGCTCGATCGAACCGGAGGAAAACACGAAACTGGTGGCTGGCCTCCTGGCGACCCATCCCGAGCTTCGTTTGGTGGCCGAGAAACAAGTGCTGCCCGGTGTGGACCACACTGACGGAGCCTACGCCGCTTTGCTGCAACTGACCTGAGCCCCTGCCATGAAAACGAGCCGCAGTCCCCTGCTGATCACCGCGGCGGTGCTGGTGTTCTTCTACCTGCCCATGGGCTTGCTGGTCATGAATTCCTTCAACGCCTCGCGCTACGGCACGAAGTGGCAAGGCTTCACCTGGCAATGGTATGAAACCTTGTTCCAGCGCGGGGATCTGTGGCAGGCCTTGCAGCATTCATTGGGCGTGGCACTGGTATCGAGCGTGGTCGCGATGGTCCTGGGCACGGCGGCGGCTTTCGCGTTGCATCGTTTCCACAGCCGTTGGCAACAGGCGCATGGCATGCTGCTGACCTTGCCGTTGATCCTGCCGGAAGTGCTGATCGGCATGTCGCTGTTGTCCTTGTTTGTCGCCGTGAAAATCCCGCTGGGCCTGGTGACGGTGACCATCGCCCACATCACCTTCTCCGTGGGCTACGTGGCGATGGTGGTGCGGGCGCGCTTGCAGGACTTTGATGCCTCGGTGATGGATGCCGCGCGTGATTTGGGAGCAAGTCACGGGCAAGCCGTGCGTCATGTGCTGCTGCCACTGCTGGCGCCGGGCATTCTCGCCGGCGGGCTGCTGGCGTTCACGGTTTCCATCGATGACTTCGTGGTGACCTTTTTTGTCAGCGGCCCCGGCACGGACACCCTGCCTCTGCGCATCAGCGGCATGATCCGTCACAGCAAGGAGCTGCCGGTGATCAATGCCCTGTCCACACTGTTGATGCTGGTGACCGTCGCGATCATCGCCACGGCCCAGCATTTGTCCGGCCGCCGGGCGCGATGAATCATTCGCGGCGTCCCAGCGCTTGCATGAGGAAATAGAGCAGCATCGCTGCGGAACCCACGGCACCGGCCACGTATGTCATGGCGGCCCAGAACAGAGCGCTTTTCGCACGACCGTGCTCCATGCTGTTGGCAAGGCCGCTGCTTTCCAGCCACACCAGAGCGCGCCTGCTGGCATCAAACTCCACGGGCAGTGTAACCAGCGAAAACGCGGTGGTCACGGCCAAGCAGCCGACGATGGCCCAGATCAGCGCGCCATTTCCCATCGCCACCATCCCGAACAAACTCAGGGGTAACACGATGTTCATGATCTGGCTGGCGAGATTGACCATGGGCACCATGCGCGAGCGAAAGCCGAGCCACGCGTAGGCCTGTTGGTGTTGCACCGCATGGCCGCACTCGTGCGCGGCGACAGCGGCAGCGGCCACGGAATTCATGTGATAGACCGACTCGCTGAGGTTCACAGTTTTATCCATGGGATTGTAGTGATCGGTGAGGTGACCATTGACCTGCGTGACCCGCACATCGCGGATGCCGTGGCTGCGCAGCATCATTTCCGCCACCTCCGCGCCGGTGACACGGAGAGGGATTTGGGAGTATTCCTGGAAGCGGCGCTTCAGGGTCGAGGAGATGAGAAAACTGAGCAACATGGTGCCGCCCATGACGAGCCAGTAGCCTATGCCTATGCCCATGGGAGCCTGTTGCGCGGGTGCGGCTTGGAGTAAGAAGTGAGTGATCATATTGGATGGGGGGACGGTAATGCCAACGCCTGATTTCGCAAGCGAGCTGCCATGAGAAAACGAGGGGAAATTTCTACTTCACATCCAGGATGAGAGCCTCTGATGTCAGCTCCACAAACGAACCGGGATTGCCGACGTATTGAATCTTCCGCTGGTGGTCCAGCACGTAGCAAAACGGCATGGTCTGAATGCGGTATTGGCGGGCCAGTTCGCCTTTCGGATCGAGAAAGTTGCGCCAGGTGATGAGGCCATCGGCCTGCATGGATCGCAGCGAGGGCAAGCTGTCACTGGTGACACCGATGAGGACGAAGGGCTTGCCTGCCATTTTTGTCACCAGATTGCGGTGGATCTCGAGCACGCGCTCATAGTCCGCCAGAGCGGAGTTCCAGAACAACAGCACCACCACCTTGCCGGCGTAGTCGGAGAGTTTCCCGGGAGCGCCGGTGACATCCACTCCGGCCAGATCCGGGGCGACGCGGTTTTTCGTCAGATAGCGGATGACATACAATTGGTCATCGGCGATCTTCGCCACGCTGATGCCATCGATTTCCACGTGCGCGCTCTCGATGATGGCCTTGCGGATCAGAGTCAGACGGCGCTTCATGTTTTCCGCATCCTCGCTCAAGTCCTGCAACAGGACGGCGATGGCCAATGCGGCAACGCCTTGCACACTGCGATCGGGGTTTTCCTTTTCGATGCGTTCCAACAATTTGAGGGAAAGGGTATCCCCCACGGCCAGCAGTCCCATGCAAATGGGGGCGAGTTTCGCACTGCGCAGGTGCTGCTTTTCCACGGCGGACATGGTTTGCCCGATGATCTCCTTGCGCAGGGCGATGACTTGCTCGGTCATGCCATCGACGGGAAAAGTGCGGACCAATTTCAACAGCCAGGCCGCAGACTCCAAGGTCCAGTCCTGCGCCAGTGAGGGTTTCAGCACGGTCCACATTTTGGTTGCGTAGAGCACGGTATCCGGTCGCTGGGCCAGGATTTTTTGCTGCGCCTCGGTGGTGGTGGCGGTCTGGATGGATAGGGTCCAGACTTCCATCTTGGTCTGGTATTCCTGCCGCAGACCTTTAGCCACCTCCGCGCTGTTGGCACGCAAAGAGGAAAAGGAACCGAGCCACAGGGAAATGATCAGGACGGCGTAGCGCATGAGCGGGATTCTAGAAAGCCGCCGGTCATGTGGCAAGCCCGCATTGTGCCGCGAATGGAGCGACTTTGCTCCCACGGGAACAACCCGGCTCAGGCCAGACTGAGTGCCGCCAGAACAGATCGTTCCGCCCGGCTGGCGGAGGCTTCATCGGCAGCATGAATGCGCGCGATCCGATCTCCTGCCACAAGCGCATGGCCGACTTTCACCAACGAGTCAAAGCCGACACGTGGGTCGATGGGATCGGTGGCTTTGTTGCGTCCTGCGCCCAGTTCCAGCGCTGCCTGGCCGAGGATGCCGGCATCCAGAGCCGTCACGGTGCCGGACTCTGGCGCATGGACATCGCGGATCACGGGGGCGACATGAACTTGCTCAAAGCGCTCCAGACAAGCGGCATCTCCGCCTTGTTCCGCGACGATTTGCGCAAATTTTTCCCCTACCTCACCGGATTGCAGCTTGCGCAGGAGAGTGTCGCGCGGCACGCCGGTGATCATTTCCGTCTGGGACACCACCAAGTCCACCAGATCGGTGGGGCCATGGCCGCGCATGGTGGCGAGGGATTCCACCACCTCCAGGGCATTTCCCACCGCGCAACCCAGAGGTTGGGACATGGGATTGATCTGTGTGAACACCTGCACCCCCATTTCCTTGCCCACCGCCTGCATGGACGCCGCCAGGCTCTCCGCTTGCTCGCGGGTGCGCATGAAGGCACCCGTGCCATACTTCACATCTAGCACCAAACGGTCGAGAGACTCCGCCAGTTTTTTCGACATGATCGATGCCGTGATGAGCGGGATGGAAGGCACGGTGCCGGTGACATCGCGCAGGGCGTAGAATTTCTTGTCCGCCGGGCAAAATTGCTCGGTCTGCCCCATCATCGCCACCCCCAAGCGACGCAACTGCGCCTGCGCTTGTTCGATCGAGAGA
>ERZ1066127.738-NODE-738-length-15325-cov-16.514407_pt1 | contig 15325 bp, 24 predicted proteins | sample MGYA00382774_ERZ1066127 | MGnify/ENA primary metagenome ERZ1066127 (study PRJEB33369, sample SAMEA5778357) | biofilm metagenome | biome: Industrial cooling water; feature: Water cooling tower basin; material: Biofilm | place: United Arab Emirates | collected... | reverse complement strand
CGGGCGGCATCTTCCCGGAGTGCACGACCAGCGGCGACTGGTGGTGCGAGTGGATCGCCGACGCCGCTGGGTGCTACCTGAACCCGCCCGGCGATCCTGCGCCGCTCGGCCCGCGCTCGATCTACACCGGTCAATCTGGCGCCAGCGCCAGCACGGTGACCTGCCGGCATCGGTGGATCGGGTTCCGCTACGGCCGCGACGGCTGCGTCAGCTACTCGTTCGGCGGCATCGTCCAGCACTGGATGGACGGGTGCTACCAAGAGGCGGCCAACTACCTGGGCCCGACGCGCGTCTCCGTGCGCTACGCCTACGAGGGCGCCGACGGCCTGTTCTGGGGCTGGGACGGGCCCGGGCCGGCTGGCGAGCGTCACTTCTCGCAGTGCGATCTGCGCGGGGCGCTGCAGGGCTACGAGGTGCACAAGTTCCTCTGGGACTGCCGCGTGCTCGCGTTCCTGGGCATCGCGGCAAAGCTGGGATCGGCTGCGCTGCAGATCACCAGCGGCGGCCTGCTGATGCAGTACGAGCGCTACGCCGCGCGCAGCGTCGAGGGCTTCGTCCGCATGGACTCGGACCCGACGCAGGGAAAGGGGCGGCCGGCGCTGACCGTGACGAAGCCGACGGCGAGCACGGCGCGCATCACCGGCCCCGTCGGTGGCTACGACTTCAGCATCGACGCCGAGGCGCTGGTGGGGCAGACCTACTGGGGCCTGCGGTTCTCCGGCACTGGCGCCACGAACCTCGACACCACGACGGCGCACGTCGTCACCAACCGCGGCAACACCGGCGGCGCGCCCTGGGTCGAGGTCACGGCGCCGTCGGCGGTCGCTGGCAGCATCCCGGCCGACACAGCCTCGTTCTGGACCGCTCAGAGCACCGGCCCCGTGCCCGGCCGCGAGTACTGGTATCTGCACCCCGACGGCTACCAGATCTTCCGCGACGGCTTCCGCGACGCGATCTTCGACTGCGCGCTCGTCGATGCGCCCGACCTGCAGAGCTACTTCACCACGGGCTACGACCTCGACCTCTGCCTGGTCGACAACGTGCGCGACGACGGCAGCGGCCTGAACGTGATGAACTGGTTCGGCACCGACTGCACGAACAGCATCGTGCAGCGGGTGACCAGCCGCGGCCAGTTCCAGAACACGTCGACCGCCAGCGGTTGGGCCGGCACGTTCCTGCGCGACTGCGTCTTCGGCACGCTGGGCGGCGACGCGTCGCTGATCCCGTCGCGTGGCGCCACGGTCACGAACTGCCACGTGATCAGCGGCAGCCCGTTCGGTACCAACGGCACCAGTGGAGCCTGGTTCGCTGGCGACCCGACCGTGGCGCCGTTCAGCATGGCCCCGAGCAGCGGCAACTTCGGCACCGGCACCGCGGAGCTGACGGTGCCCGCCGCGTTCCGCTACGGGTCGACCGGGGCTACGCGCGGCGTCCTGAAGAACGTCGGCGACCTCAACTGGTCGCTGCCGGCGTCGGGGCTCGTCGCGACCGGCACCGCCAACGTGCCGATGACGGGCTCCGGCGCGGCGAGCCTCACCGTCGCCGCGAGCTCGAGCTTCACCGTCGCGCCGTCGGCGGCCGGTGCGTCGGGCCTGTCGCTCGCCGCCAGCGGCTCGTCGATCGCGCCGATGTTCGCGACCGGCGCCGCGTCGCTGCAGGTGGCCAGCAGCGGTGCCGCGGGTGTCCCGTTCACGGCGGTCGGCACGTCGACGCTCGGCAGCGTCGGCACCATCGCGACGGGCCTCGCCATGGTGCCGTTCACGGCCACAGGAACGGCCACGCTGGCCGCAGTGCCCGTGATCGTGCCGCCGCCGCCTCAGCAGTCACCCCGGCCGATCGGGCGCCAGCCGGCGATCCAGACGCGTCCCAGGCGTTGGCGGTGGATGCCGCCCTGGCTGTGAAAGTCCGGCGGCCGCAGGCGCCGCCGGGAGCCATGACTTTGCCGGCGACGAGCCGGCACCTACCTAGTGGGGCACCGGGGGCAGGGAATCTCGCCTCTACCAGAGGTCCTTGGACTGCTTGGCCGACTCCAAGATGCCCCAGGGGCGCTTGATCCGCGCCTTGGTGGCCTCGATGCCTCTCTGCCACTTCGCCTCGAACGCTGGCCAGTAGCGCATGATCGTGGCCACGCAGCTCAGGATCAGATGGTGGCCTTGAGGGTGCTTCTTGGCTTCCTCGTTGGACAGTGCCACCGTTTCGGGGATCCACCGGGTGCCAGGGACGTAGCTCGTTGCCTCGATGTTCGAGACCCGGCCAAGCGAATCGAACTCGACGGCGATCAGACCGGTGTCCAGGACTCTCTGGTCGCACTTCGGCAGCCGCCCAGCGACCGTCGGCCACGGCGGGGCGGGGGTGTCCCAGACAAAGTAGACGCAGCCCACCGCGATGCTCGGCTCACCAGCCTGGTTCTTGAACAGGTTGAAGGTCAACGATGCCTCGGGAAGTCCGTGCTCGGGCATCGGCGCTAGGTCCATGCCGTCGATTGTGGCTGCGCCGAGCGGGATCGGCAGGTCTGGGTACTTGGACTTCATCGCTTGCTGGGGTCGAAGACCGTTACCACCAGGATGCTACCAGGGAAACTCGGGGTCGCTGGCTGACCCACGATGAACGCCGCCATGCAGGTGACCCGCTGTCCGTCGATCAGGGGGCGAAACCATCGGCAGTATCGGGTCTCTCCTGATGTACCGTAGTTGGCCGAGCTCACTTCGTCAGGGCGACCTGCGTTCGGGTTGCGAAGTCCATCGCAGTAGGTGTCGTAGGCGAGGCCGGCATCGATCGCCTGCTTGAGGATTCGGTTGCGAGTCGCGAAGTCATAGCCTTCGAACGCTCTTGCCGAGAAGTCGGGTCTCTGCGGCCCGCCGGGAGTGAAGCGTTCGATCAGGCGGCCGAGCGCGTGCGCGACGAACTCGACCTGCACGTCCTTGCCGACAGGCCCGAGGAACGTCGAGTGGCGCTTCTTCTTCGAGGCCATGGGTCAGTGGGGCACCGGGGGCAGGCGGGCGGCGGATTTCGCGCTATCGCGCGTCGTAGTAGTCGCACAACCCAGCATCGTTCGGCGTCAGTCCGCCATCGCCGATCTCTTCCATGTCCCCATTCGGCTGATCGAACGAAGCGAAGTCCGTCAGCACGATCGCCACGACTTCACCCCGAACGATGAAGGCTGTGGAGCACTTCTTGCCCACGAAGTTGCCGAAGCCGTTCTTAGCGTCGTAGGTAAAGTCGACGCGCCAACCGAATCGACACTCCTTCGACTTCGGCGCGAAGTAGTAGCCCCTGCATGGGGCTGACACTTCGAGCTTGGCGCTGTCGGGATACTTCAAGCGCTCATCCAGCGTTCGCTTAAGGGACGCCTTCACGACCTCGCTCGACGGCTCTGGCCCCAGCGTCGCCAGATCCAACTGGGCGGCGCGAGGCTTCACGATGGGGTGAACGACCTTGGGTTCGGTGTATCGCTTGAGGTCCCTCAGCGCCTTTGCGACCTCGTCGGCGCGTGCGTTCAGGCGCAGCTGCTCCGCGGACATTGGTGCTGGGGCTGCGCGGTCGGAGGCCGGATCGACTTTGCCGCCGCAGGCAGCGAAGAGCAAGGCGAGAGGGGCGAGGCGGATCATGGTCAGCGCTCCCATGGCTGCTTCTCCTTCTCCTTGACGAGCCGGCGCTTCCAGATGACCTCGTAGCAGGTGGGAGACAGAGGACTTGAACTTGTGGCGCGTCTCGCAGTCACCATTTCCCATCCCTGCAAGCCCTCGCTGTTCGCTTGGTTCTGGAACACTTCGTCTGGAGGAGACGTGATCTTGTACTCCCACGCTTGCGCCGACAGTCCCTTGACCATCGAGACAGCCGAGAGAGTCGCCGCGGCGGTGACTGCAATCGCGGCCATCCACACTGGGAATGTCAGCTGGTGGGCAGCAGCACCCCGCTGATCGGCGGCCGACTCAACGCTCGGTGGCATTGCCACAGTGCCCCGCTGGTTGCTCTCGCTCATCTTCCTCTCCTCTTCCTCCGGCGCCCCGTCTCACCCTGAGCCGAGCGCCTGCAGTTGTGGTGTGGACCTGCCGATGCGAAGCGCATGGGCAAGCTGTTTCTCGCCGTGGCTGCGGTAGCGTCGCTGTCCTTCCCCAACGCAGGACACGAACGCATGACGCAAGCCGAGATCATCATCACGCCGACGCCGCCCGTTGCCGGGCAGACGATGCGCATCGAGTACACGGGGAAGCTCCCCGCGACGATCGACCTCGACTGGTACCCGTCCGGCGACCCGAAGCAGGTCACCATTCCGGAGAAGCCGGGGTACGTCGAGATCAAGGTGCCGGACGCAAGCTCCGTGATTGCCAGCGACCCAACCGGCGAAGCCGATCCGGTCGCGACGACGATCACGCGCCCGTAGGTCGGTCACTTCGGTTTCCTCGCTGCGTCGGCTTCCTTCAACGCGTTCTCGGCGTGCTTGCCGACCTCGCCGCCTTCTGCAGCGAGCTGCCGCAGCAGTTCGAGCGATCGCAGCAGGTCGCGCTCCATCACCACGATGGCATTCGCGCGATCACGCACACGGATCGAAGGGTCCGCCGCGACGGTTCTCGCGAGCTGCCCCGCATCGCGCCATTGCAGCAGGTCGACAAGGACAACGCGTGACGTTGCGGCGACGCCGATCAAGCAGCAGATCGTGACCAGCACTGCGCGAGCGCGCCGAACCAGCCGCTGCCGCGGCGTCGAAAGCGGTTGACATAAGAGTTGGAGGTTTGTAGTTTGCGCCCCGTGCTCACCGGAGGTGCCAGATGCCCGACCGCATTCGCCTGCAGCCGCGCGCAAGCGTTGCTGTCTCTCAGTCCCAAGACCTGTCGATCCGCGCGCATGGGGCGGACTCGGCGCCCGGTGAGCACACCGCCGCATTCCGCGGCGTCAACGGAGCTGGTGTCGAGGGGCTGACGGGCGCGCACCGTGCCCTCAGCCACGGTGTTTTCTCTCTCGCTACACAGCATGGTGTCGAAGGCACTTCCCCAGGAACGGGGGGCGTCTGTGGTCGGAAATCCGATCGGGGAGTCTTGCCCGATTCGCACACGGCGAGCCGAATCGACCAGATCGGTGCCTGCGTGTGCATCGTGCTGGTGCTCGTGTGCGCGCTGCTCGGCGGCGACGTCTGGATCGCCCGGCTCCTGATCGCCTGGGGGCTCGCGTGATGTCCATCTCTTCACGGGCTGCGATCAGTTCCGAGCGCGAGCAAGCCGGCCATGCCGACCTCGTGTTCGCGGGGCGCGAATCCCCGGCGGTCCACCAGGTCGTGTTGGCCCGCGCGCTGCCCGCGGCCAGCGATGGCGAGGCAGCACAACGCGGGGTGGAGCAGCTGGTAGCTCGCCGGGCTCATAACCCGGAGGTCGCAGGTTCGAGTCCTGCCCCCGCATCCATTCTCTCGACGCGGTCCGCGGCCCCCGCCCCTGAACAAGGCGGGAGGGGCAGTGGAGCATGGGTGCCCGCGCATCGCGCGGCTGCTGTGGCCCCGCAGCACATCGGCTACGCCCATCGGGGCGGGCTGCTCAGCATGCGCGGATCGCGCCGTCTCTCCTTCGACCAGTCCGTCGCCGCCTCGGTCGACGGTGAGAGCCAGTCGCGCCGAGTGGGGCGCGGTGGCGGGCTGGTCGCTTCTTCGCACACGCGCGCGCTCCGGCGCTCTCCTTCTTCCCCTTTTCCCGCGATCGACAGCGGTCGCTGCAAGCCGGGGCGCGCGCACTTCTCTCTGCGGAGGTCGGCATGAACGCCGCCGAGCAACGCGTGGGCGACTGGATGTCGATGGCATCGGGTCGCGTCTTCTGGCCGCTCGACCCTCGCGCCGACGAGGTGCACATCGACGACATCGCGCAGGCGCTGTCGAACGTGTGCCGGTTCGGGGGCCGCTGCAGCGAGTTCTACAGCGTCGCGCAGCACAGTGTCTGGGTCGCCCGCTACGTCGAGCAACGGCACCCTGGCCGTCCGCTGCTCGCCCTGCACGCGCTGCTGCACGACGCGGCCGAAGCCTACCTCGGCGACGTGGTACGCCCGCTGAAGCCGGCGATGGTGGTCGAGCGCGCCGGCACCTACGAGCTGTTCGCGGTGACCGAGGATCGCGTGATGTGCGCCATTTGCGAGCACCTGCGTCTGCCGGCTCCCAACTCTGTCGACCACGGGCACATCAAGTTCGCCGACAACGTCGCGCTGGCCACCGAAGCTCGCGACCTGATGGGCGATCCGCGGTGGCCAGGCCTGCCCGCGCCGGCGAAGGAGCACATCGACTTCCTGTCGCCGCGCGCCGCGCGCACCCAGTTCCTGCGCGAGTTCGAACGGCTGACCAAGGCGGTGGAGGCGCTGCGAGCATGAAGCGCATCCTCGTCTGCGGCTCTCGCACGCATGACCACGCCGCCCTCGTCGAGGCCGCGCTCGACGACGAGTTCCGCGCTTCGCCTGCCGGCCTGCGCGTGATTCACGGCGGCATCTCTGGTGTCGCGGCGGTCGCGCACGCCTGGGTGTTTGGCCAGCGGGCGCTGGGCCGCGGGGTCCAACCGATGGAGTTCCCCCTGACGCCGGAGGAGGCGCGTGCGCCTCGCGAGTTCCGCTCCCGCAACGTGCGCATGCTGCGCGTCGGCAAGCCGCAGCTGGTCCTGGCTTTCCCCGGCGACGACGAGAGCAGGCACCTGGTGCAGCTCGCGCGCTGCGCCGGCATCGAAGTGGTGGAGGTCGGCGAGGTCGCGATGGGGGCGCTGGTGTCGTGAGCTACAGCATCGACCTGGACCACGAGAAGGTGCTGCCGCTGGGCGACGTCCCCGCGCTGATGGAGCGGATGGGGTTCCGCCGCCCGCACATCAACGTCGTGAGGCGCTGGTCGAAGCGCGGGCTGCGCGGCATCGCGTTGCCGACGGTCCTCTCTGGGCCTCGCCTCTACACTTCGCGCGAGGCGCTGAAGTGGTGGATCGCTGCGACCAGCGCCGCGAGCCGCGTCGGCAGCCAGCCAGCGGCGGCGGCCACGACGAGCGACGTGCGCTACCCGATGACGGCAAGCGAGCGCCGCACGCTCGAGGGAGCCGGCCTGCTGTGATCGGCCTATCCGATCGCCTGTGCCAGCTCGATGGCGGCCTTCCGGTCGGCCTCGGCGTAGATCATCGTGGTGGCCGCGTCGGTGTGGCCGAGCACTGCTCTGGCGACTTCGATGCCTCGGATCTTGCGGAAGCGAGTGGCCGCGTTGTGGCGCAGCTGGTTCGGCGTCCAGCGCGCAACTCCAGCCTCTGTGCATGCGCGCGTGATGGCTCGGCAGTAGGCCGTTTCGGTGACATGCGACTCGCCCTCGCCGCGGAACAGGTATGCGCCACGATCCAGGGACAGAAACGGCGTCAGCAGGCGCTTCGCGCGTGGGCCCAGCATGATCTCGCGGGCAACTCCGTGATGCTCGGTCTTGTGGGACTCGGGTCGGTAGACCCACACGTCGCCCTTCCGGTCGATGTCCCCGAGGCGCATCTGCACAGCCTCGCCGGGTCGCATGCCGGTGAGCCACTGCAGGCGGATCATCGTCGCCATGGTCGGGGTGACGTTGCGCAGGACGATCGCGACGGCGCGCGGGTCGGCGGGCAGGACCTTGGTGGGCTCGCGTGTGCCGGCGGCGTGGCCTCGGCGGATGGGGTCAACGCTGCGAAGGGCCTCCCAGGTCGCCGGCGGGATCATCTGCATCGAGACCGCCCAGCGGAACATGCCGCGGATGCGGTGAAGGTGCTTGTTCACCGACGTGCGAACGATGGGCTTCGTGTGCACGCGACGCTTCTTCTCGCCTTCGGCCGGCGGCGGCAGCGGGGAGCAGAGCGCCTTGCGCACGGTGACCAGGTCGAGCGGGCCGAACGCTGCCGCAGCCTTCCCGCCGTAGAGCTTCACGACCGGCCGGAGCGCGACGCGAAGGCACAGTCGCTCGGACGTCGGCTTGCCGTTCTTCATGTAGAGCCCGTCGCGTTCGATGCGCTTCCAGTACGCGGCGACGAGGCCCGCAATGGTGAGCGGCGGGCCGCTTGCTGCGCGAGCCTGTCCGTGGGCTTGCCACTGCAGGGTCTCTCGTTCGTAGGCGTCGCGCGACTCCTGGCTGCCGTAGCGGCCGAGGTAGATCTGGCGGCCGGCGATGACGACGAATGCTTGCCCGCTGGCCTTGTGGTGGCGGTAGCTGGGCTTCTCGTTCTGCGGTCGAGGCATGTGCGGCTCCTGAGTTTCCAGGTAGTTACCTGGAATCAGCTCCGCACTGCCCGACGGGCAGGTCAGCTCGAACGAGCTGTATCGGAAGGGGTTGAAGTGGTCGGGCCGGGGGGATTTGAACCCCCGACCTACTGGTCCCAAAGCGCCTCTGGAGACCCGACCGCGACCCCTCAGGACCGCAGCTATTCACAGGCTGCGAGGCACCTTAGCGACCGGGGTCACGGTGAGCAACGCGCAACGATGCGCGTCGCCGCACCCCACGTAAGTCCTGTATCTACGTCGGCTGGTTCGGGGTTTCCGGGTAGCTACCTGGAAACGACCGGAGCGCTCGCCGTGGAGGGGGAGAGCATGCGGGAAGGGGATCGAGAGGGCGGCGCCATGGCCGCAGTTCGCACCGAGTGGGGCCTCACCGAGGCGCAGCTCGCCGTCGGCTACGCGCAGTGCGCGGGCGGTGTCGCGTGACCACCACACCGATCGACGGAACCTGGACGACCAGCTTCAGCGACGAGGAATGGGGAGGCGAAGCGTTCTTCGCCACCCGCGGCGAGGCCGTCGAGTACGCCGCCGAGCAGGAGCACAACTACGTCGGCCGCGTCTTCAACCTGACCGACGACGACGTCGCCGCGGCGTTCGTGCGCGACTGGGAAGACGCCGACGAGGCCATCCGCCAGATGGACGAGTGGAGCTGGCGCGAGGACTTCGTCGTGCGCCAGCCGGACACCAAGGCGCGCGAAGAGCTGCACCAGTTCGTGAAGGCGTGGGTCGCTCGGCATCGGCTGCGCGTCCCGACCTGGCGCGTCGACGAGATCGAGGGGCCGTTCGACTGGTCCACCGAGGCCGAGCAGAGCCAGGGCAGCAACGACGCCGAGCCGCGCCAGGCGCAGGGCGGTGTCTCTTGACCTCCGTCCTCCGCCGCGGCGGCTCGGCCGTCGCCTTCTCGTGGGACCAGCACGCCATCCCGAGCTCGCTGCTCGGCCAGCTGCAGACCCACCGCTTCCGCAGCATCGAGACCGCCGCGAGCGAGGACGTCTCGATCGGGTGGTGCACGCCGCGCGATCCGACCGGCGACTCGTTCGTGCTCGAGGACCTCGATGCCGGCGGCCACTGGTGGCTGCGCTTCCGCGTCGACACGAAGAAGTTCCCGGCGGCGCGCCTGCAGATGGAGGTCGCGAACGCCGAGCGGGCCCGCGGCAAGCGGCTGTCGGCCCGCGAGCGGCGCGAGCTGAAGGACGACCTGCACGAGAAGCTGCTGCCCGGCATCCTGCCGCGCACGCAGTTCGTCGACGTGCTGGTGCACCGCGACCTGCACACCGCCCTCCTGCTGTCGACGAGCAAGGCGGCGCAGGAGGCCTTTCGCAAGCTGTGCAAGGACGCCCTCGGCTTCGAGCCGAAGCGCCTGACCAGCGGCGCGATCGCGGCCCGCACGCAGGGTGACCAGGTCGTCGGCAAGATGCAGCCGACGGTGTTCCCCGGTGGCGGGCCGAAGCAGCGCGAGCTGGCGCTGTCCGCCGACTTCCTCGGCGACGAACTGCTGCTCTGGCTCTGGTGGAAGTGGGAGACGGCAGGCGGCGAGTTCGTCGTGCCGAACGGCATGGTCGGCATCGCGATCGACGACCGCGTCGAGTTCGCGGCCGGCACCGACGAGACGTCGCTGGTGCTGCGCCACGGGCTGACGACCCGAGCCGCCGAGGCGCGTGCGGCGCTGAAGCGCGGCCGCGTGCCGACCAAGGCGCGGATGCTGGTCGCCAAGGGCAACCAGCAGTGGACCGTCACGCTGGACGGGGGGCCGCTCGCCATGGGCAGCGTGCGGCTGCCGGAGGACTCCGAATCCTGCGAGACGCCGCAGGACCGCACGGCTGAGCGCGCGGCGAGCTGGCTGGATCTGCACGGCATCGTGCAGCACCTGTTCGACAAGTTCGCGGGCGACCGCGTGTCCATGTCGTTCGCGGCGAAGGTGCGGGAGATGGCCGAGTGGATGGCCGGAGGTGCATCGTGAAGATGGCCAAGGCCAGCCAGGCCGACATCGACGCCGCGATCGAGCTGTTCCAGTTCCTGCAGGCGATGAGCAGCGGTCGCTCCTGCCCCGACGTGGTCGACGAGTTTGGCTACAAGGGCTACGGCGATCTGCTGGAGCGCGAGGCAACCGACGTGGAGTTCGCCCTGCGCGCACACGAGCGCGGTGGGCTGTTCCGCGTCGTGTGGGGCATGCAGACCCTGCTGGACCCGGCGAACGAGGTTGTCGACCCGAACCTGCCCCACCTGGAGCTGCACCCGAAGCACGCTCTGGCGGAGCGCGAGCGCGAGGATCTTTGCAAGGCAAAGAACGAGGCGATCGACCAACGCGATGAGCTTCTCGCCGCCGTGATGGACGGCACCGCGGAGTTCCGCGAGTGGCAGGAGTGCGAAGCCGACGCGATCGAGGGGCAGGAAGCCGAGGTCGAGCACGACCACAACCGGATGCTGGCCGCCTTGAAGGCACTGCGTCGCAAGGCCGAGCGAGTCCAGAGCGGAGTGCGGCGCATGGTCGAGGCGGGATCGTTGCCGGCGCACCTGGAGCGAGCGGAGCGTAACGAAACCATCGACACACGATGCACGGCGACGCACTTCTCGCTTGGCCACCACACTCAGCTCCAGTGCGACCTGCCGCGCGGGCATGCCGAACTGCACTCGGCAAGTTGGGGAGAAGGCAACCGGTGCCAGTGGCTGGAAGGAGGTGCCTGATGGAAGACATCAAGCAACGCATCTGCGAGTGGGCAAGTCACGTCGCTGGGTTCGACGCGATCGGGTCGCTGGCCAACGTCATCGAAGACGGCATCGAGAAGCACCACGCCAAGGGCCTGGAGTGCGAGGCGGCGTGGCGCGCAATCGAGGACGCCGTAGTCGCCAAAATCGCCGAGGAGCTGCACCGCATGCGCGTGCTGCTGAACAGCGGCGACGCGATGCGGGACTACGTGTTCTCGCGCATCGCAGAGTTGCGCGGCAACTGCCGGCGGTGCGGCCACGGCAAGCGCGAGCACGCGGCGGCGGATGACGGTGGCTGTTCTGGCGACTTCTTCGACCAGCTTCCGAAGGGGCCGGCGCATGGTCGGTTCACTGCCGCAGAGCGCTCGGATCTTGACGCCCTGAAGCGCAAGGCGTTCGAGGCGGCGAAGCCGGAAGGGGGTGGCGCTTGAGCCAGACCGCCAATGATCCGGTGGTTGCGGCAATCCGCACCCTCGCGCTGGAGGCGTTCGAGCACGGCAGGTGCTCGTCTGCGCCGCGTCCATTCGATTCCGACCTGAAACCTGAGGCGTGGGCGAAGAAGATCGCTGACGACGCGACCAAGCAAGCCGCGAAGGTTGTGGCTGCGGAGGAGGCGTTGCTCCACGCCATCGCTCTCCAGACCTACCCGCTTTGGCGGGAGGCGAAGGAGTCGCTTGTCACCCTGCGCTACATCGGCGATCGCGATGCGGCCGGCGTGTATGGCCTCCTGGCTCGGAGCCACGTCGGCGCGCTCGGGGATGCGCTCGCTCGGTCCGAGAAGCCGCAGCCGCAAGGAGGTGCGTGATGGCCCGCAACACGGACCACGTGGTCGCGCGCACCGACGGCGCCCCCGGCACGATGCCGATCGAGTGCCTGCATTGCGGCGCGAAGCTGGTGCTGACGCTACCGGTGTCGATCAGCGTGATGGCGGCGGCCTCGAAGGCGTTCGTCGGCGAGCACGCCAGCTGCGTCGCGAAGGTCGCGGGAGGTGGCTCTTGACCTTTGCCAACGACACCACGGTCCCCGTCGAGCGATCGAAGGCCGAGATCGAGCGCCTGCTGGGCCGCTATGGCGCCGCCCGCTTCATGTCCGGCTGGGACGGCGACACCGCCGTGATCGGCTTCGTGCTGGGCAACCGCACCATCCGCTTCACGCTGCCGCTGCCGGCGAAGACCGAGAAGCAGTTCCACCGCACGCCGACCGGTCGTCAGCGCCGCAACCCGGCCGACGCCGAGCGCGCGTGGGAGCAGGCCTGCCGGTCGCGCTGGCGCGCGTTGCTGCTCGTCATCAAGGCGAAGCTCGAAGCGGTCCAGGTCGGCATCAGCACCGTCGAGGACGAGTTCCTGGCGTGGACGGTGCTGCCTGGTGATGGGCGCACGGTCGGCGAGCGGCTGCGGCTGACGATCGACGAGTCGGTGAAGAGCGGGAAGCCGGCGATGCTGGCCCTTGGAGGTGGCGCTTGAAGCCCGCACCCGAGACGGTCAATGACCGCGAGACGTGGGGCCTGCTGCAGGAGCTGGACGAGCACGGCCAGGGCCTGACGCAGTGGGAGATCGACTTCGTCGAGAAGCTGACGCAGGACCTGTTGCTGGGCCTCCGCGTGAGCACCCGTCGCAAGGAGAAGCTCGACGAGATTCGGGAGGACAGGCTGCCATGAACTGCCGCATTGACCAGACCACGAAGCGGTTCCTGCCGATCTCGGTCGACGAGTTGATCGAGACCTACGTCTCGATCGAACAGAACACCGGATGCTGGATCTGGATGGGGACGCTCGACCCTGATGGGTATGGCGTCGCGAAGATCGAAGGATCGCCAAGGAGGGCGCATCGCGTCGTCTACCAGAGGCTGATCGGTCCGATCCCGGATGGGATGCACCTCGACCACCTGTGTCGGCACCGGTTCTGCGTCAACCCTGACCACCTGGAGCCGGTCACGTCGGCCGAGAACACCCGTCGTGCGCTTCCGTTCCTGAAGCGCACTGAGAGATGCCCTCTCGGGCACGAGTACGTGGTGAACGGCCAGGGGAAGTGGCGCCGTCGTCGTTGCAACGAATGCTCCGTTGAGCGAGTGCGTCGGTTGCGCGCGCAGAGAAGGGCGATTGCCGCCGGAGGCGCGTCTTGACCTCCGCTTCGTTCCCGGGCCCGCGCGGCGCCAGCTCCTGGCTCGACGAGTCGCCGGCGACGCCTCCGGCCCCCGGTGGCCCCGATCCGCTGTGGCTCGTTGCCGTGATGGCCATCGGGCTCGTCGTCGGCATCCTGATCGTCGCCACTGCGGTGGCGTGGTGGAGGGGGGCGTGATCTACCTCGCTGCCTGGATTGTCGGCGCCTCGCTGACCTTCTGGCTCGCCGAGCGCGAGATCCCGCCGGCCCATCCGCGCGTCGGTCGCATCCGTCGCGAGATCGGGACCATCGCGCTCGTCGCGTGGCCCTGCGCGCTGGCGGTCTACCTGCTGAGCCTGCTGGGCGTGCTCGGCGATGACGACGAGGGGGACGCTTGAACATCAGCCACGCCCTGTTCTCGCCGTGCCAGCGTTACCGCTACACGCTGTTCCGGGACCTCGGCATGCAGAGGCCGCAGCTGACGGTCGTGATGCTGAACCCGTCGACCGCCGACGCGGTGAATGACGATCCCACGATCCGGCGGGTGATCGGGTTCGCGCGCAGCTGGGGCTGCGGATCGTTGCAGGTGCTGAACCTGTTCGCGATCCGGGCCACCGACCCGCGCGCGATGCTCGCCGCTGACGAGCCAGTCGGCCCCGAGAACGACGAGCACCTGTCCCGAGAGCTGAAGCTGGCCAAGAACGAGGGGCGGTTCGTCCTCGCCGCGTGGGGAGCCCACGGCGGCCACCGAGCACGCGACTTCCACGTGGTGCACAGGCTGGTGGCTGGTGTCGAGTGGCGCTGCCTCGGGATGACGCATCAGGGGCACCCGAGGCACCCGCTCTACGTGCCGAAGTCGCAGAGCCTCAAGCCGTTCGTGGGCGGAGGTGGCGCTTGAACGCCGTCGACCTCTTCGCGGGAGCGGGCGGCTGGTCGCACGGCTGGCGCGAGGCCACCGGCGTCGAACCGCTGGTTGCCGTCAACCACTGCGCGCACGCGGTGCACTTGCATCGCCTGAACCACCCCGGCACCGAGCACTTCCTCGAGGACGTGTGGTCGGTCGACCCGGCTGCCGCCGTCGCCGGACGGCGTGTGGACTGGCTGCACGGCTCGCCCGACTGCACGCACTTCAGCCGCGCCAAGGGCGGCAAGCCGCGCGAGCAGAAGATCCGCGGGCTCGCGTGGGTGCTCGTCGACTGGGCGCGCACCGCGCGGCCGCGCTTCCTGTCCCTCGAGAACGTCGCGGAGTTCGAGACGTGGGGCCCTCTCGACGCCGAAGGCCAGCCGATCAAGGCGCAGGCCGGCGAGACGTTCCGCGAGTTCGTCGCGGCGCTTCGCGGCCTCGGCTACGCCGTCGACTGGCGCGTGCTGTGCGCGGCCGACTTCGGCGCGCCGACGATCCGCCGTCGGCTGTTCCTGGTCGCGCGCCGCGATGGCCAGCCGATCCGGTGGCCGGAGCCGACGCACGCCGACCCGAGCAAGCGCGACCTGTTCTCGGCCGGCCTGCAGCCGTGGCGCACCGCGGCCGAGTGCATCGACTGGTCGTTGCCGTGCCCGAGCATCTTCGGCCGGAAGCGGCCGCTGGCGCCGGCCACCTGCAGGCGCATCGCGGCCGGCATCGTGCGGTTCGTGCTGAAGGGGCGTCCGTTCCTGGTGCAGACCGGCTACGGCGAGAGGCGTGGTCAGGCGCCGCGCGTTCTCGATCTCGCGCAGCCGCTCGGGACCGTCGTCGCCGGCGGCGCGAAGCACGCGCTCGTCGCCGCCTTCCTGCAGCAGAACTTCACCGGCATGGTCGGCAAGCCGCTGCGCGTGCCGGTGCCGACGATCACGGCGCGCGATCACCACAGCCTGGTGGCCGCACACCTGACCACGATCGACCAGCAGGGGAACGCCACCGGCGGCAACGGTGCAGCTGCAGCGCCGATCTCGACGATCACGACGAAGAGCCGGCACGCGGTCGTCGCTGCGTTCCTCTGCCAGTACTACGGCAGCGGTGGCCAGCACTCGCGCCTCGACGCGCCGCTGCCCGCCGTCGTCACCCGCGCTCGCCACGGCCTGGTGACCGTGGAGATCGAAGGCGTCGACTACGCGATCGCCGACATCGGCCTGCGCATGCTGGAGCCACGCGAGCTGGCGCGTGCGCAGGGGTTCCCCGACAGCTACGTGCTCGAGGGGACGAAGGCGGAGCAGATCGCGCGCATCGGGAACTCGGTCGTGCCGCAGGTCGCGGCGGCGATCGTGCGGGCCAATCTGGGGCGGGAGGCCTGCGTCGCGTGAACACGAACGGGAGGGGC
>ERZ1066127.732-NODE-732-length-15405-cov-11.934528_pt1 | contig 15405 bp, 12 predicted proteins | sample MGYA00382774_ERZ1066127 | MGnify/ENA primary metagenome ERZ1066127 (study PRJEB33369, sample SAMEA5778357) | biofilm metagenome | biome: Industrial cooling water; feature: Water cooling tower basin; material: Biofilm | place: United Arab Emirates | collected... | reverse complement strand
GCCGATTGTTTGAACGGACGGAAATCGACAATCATTTCGTGCGCACAACGGCCATTGGCACCGGTATACAAAATGGGATACTCCTTTTGCAGGCGGGCCATGATGTAGTTGGCGTTTAAAATAGCATGTTCGGTGGCCTTGGTCAAACCTTCGGCACCCATCATGCGGCTGTAGGTATACGAAATGAGCAGGATGCTGGCGCTGCCCCATGGAGCGGCCGAAACGGGCTTCATAGCACTCTTGCTGCCGATGTTTACGATGGGGTGACCGGGTAAGAAGGGCACCAGGTGCTCGGCTACGCCAATGGGGCCCATGCCAGGTCCACCGCCGCCATGCGGAATGCAGAAGGTTTTGTGCAGGTTGAGGTGACAAACGTCGGCACCAATCAAACCCGGACTGGTCAATCCTACCTGCGCGTTCATGTTGGCGCCGTCCATGTACACTTGTCCGCCATGCTGGTGGATGATGTCGCAAATTTCGATGATGCCTTCTTCAAACACCCCGTGGGTAGAAGGATAGGTGACCATGAGTGATGCCAGGTTGGCGCTGTGCTCTTCGGCACGGGCGCGCAAATCGGCAATGTCGATGTTGCCATGCTCGTCGCATTTAACCACCACTACCTTCATACCGGCCATGACTGCCGAGGCGGGGTTGGTGCCGTGCGCCGAAGATGGAATGAGGGCGATGTTGCGGTGGTGATCGCCGCGGCTTTGGTGGTAAGCGCGAATCACCATCAAACCGGCATATTCGCCTTGCGCGCCCGAATTGGGCTGGAGGCTGATGCCGGCAAATCCGGTTACTTCTTTCAAATCGGCGGTCAGCTCTTCAAAAAGCTGGCGGTAGCCTTGGGTTTGTGCCAGTGGCGCAAAGGGGTGGATGTTGCCAAACTCAGGCCAGGTAACAGGTACCATTTCGGTGGTGGCGTTGAGTTTCATGGTGCAAGAACCGAGCGGAATCATGCTGTGGCACAACGAAAGGTCTTTGGCTTCGAGCGATTTGATGTAGCGCAGCATTTCGTGTTCGCTGTGGTAGCGGTTAAACACGGGGTGGCTGAGGATATCGTCGTTCCGAAGGTACTGATTGGCGATGCTGTCGTTTAACTGCTGGTCGAGCTCTACCACATTCACTTGGCGGCCATTGGTGATGGCGGCAAATACGCTCACAATTTGAGCTACATCGGCTACCGAAGTGGTTTCATCAACTGAAATGCCTACTTGTCCGGGCACAAAATAGTTGAGGTTCAACTGCTTGCTATCGGCAATGTTGTGCAGCTTTTCGAGCTCCTCGGCCGAGAGTTTCACTTGCAGTGTGTCGAAATATTGCTCGTTTACCTGGTTGAAGCCCAGTTCTTTGAGGGCTTTGCTCAAGAGGGCAGCACGGCGGTGGATGCGGCCGGCGATGGTGCGCAAACCTTCGGGACCGTGGTAAACGGCATACATGCTGGCCATGATGGCAAGCAATACCTGGGCGGTACAGATGTTAGAAGTGGCTTTTTCGCGGCGGATGTGCTGCTCACGGGTTTGCAAGGCCATGCGGTAGGCGGTATTGCCTTGGGCATCCACCGAAACGCCTATCAAACGGCCGGGAATTTGGCGCTTGAATTCGTCTTTGGTGGCGAAAAAAGCGGCATGTGGCCCGCCGTAACCCATGGGCACGCCAAAACGCTGTGCCGATCCAATCACCACATCGGCGCCCCAGCTGCCAGGCGACTTGAGCAGCACCAGCGACATGAGGTCGGCCACCACGGCCACATAAATGCCAGCGGCTTTGGCCTGGCTGCAAAAATCGGTGTAATCGCGTACACAACCGTAACCATCGGGGTACTGGAACAGCACACCAAAGAAGTCGTTGTTGCTGAAATCGTAATTTTCGATGAGACCATATACCAACTCAATACCCAATGGCTCGGCGCGGGTTTCGAGTACGGCTTTGGTTTGCGGGAAGCACTTTTCCGACACAAAAAATTGATTGCCTTTGTTGGCGCCTTTCATGCTGTGGAGCATGAGCATGGCTTCGGCGGCGGCGGTGGCTTCATCCAAAAGCGAGGCATTGGCTATTTCCATGCCGGTGAGGTCGCACACCATGGTTTGGAAATTGAGCAGGGCCTCGAGGCGGCCTTGGGCAATTTCGGCCTGGTAAGGCGTGTATTGGGTGTACCAACCCGGATTTTCGAGGATGTTTCGCAGGATAACGCCCGGCACAATCACATCGTAATAACCCAAACCAATGTAGTTTTTGTACACCTGGTTTTTATTGGCCATGGCACGCAAAGCTTTGAGCATTTCGTGCTCGTTGAGGGCCGGTTGCATGTTCATGAGGCCTTTGCGGCGGATGTTGGCTGGCACGGTTTGGTCGATGAGCTCTTCGAGCGTATCAACGCCAATGGTGCGCAACATATGGGCGAAATCGGTGGCGTGGGTGCCAATGTGGCGGGCCTGAAACTCGGCGCTGCCTGCAATTTTTGTCATGTGAAAAACCAGGTTTGAAACTAAATGCTTTTCACTCCCCAAAGGTTTTGAAAAGCAGCACAAAAGTACGTTTTTCTCCTTTAAAATTTCGGGAGATAATTTAAGGTTGGCTTGCAGTCATTGGCGGTCGGCGATCCGCTGTCGGCCGTTTGCTGAACGCCAATCGCCTAACGCCCTACGCGCTACGCTCGCGGGTTTCCTGCAGACTTCGCAGATTTGCGCAAAACGCAGTAAGCCGCCAACTGAACGCCGAATGCTGAACGCTGCATGCTGTCGGCCGAATGCCAAATGCCAAACCCTATTCGTCCAAGGCGGTTGCTTTTTTCCTACTTTTGCAGGGCAAAAAATTACACCCATGTTGCGTACCCATACCTGTGGCCAATTGCGCCTTACCGATGCCGGAAAACAAGTAACCCTCTGCGGATGGGTGAGCAAAGTGCGCGACAAAGGCGGGATGTTGTGGGTCGACCTGCGCGACCGTTATGGCATCACCCAGCTCATGGCCGAAGAAGGCAAAACCAACGCCGCCCTCATGGAGCAATTGCGCGGTTTGGGCCGCGAATTTGTGATCAGCGCCACGGGCACCGTGGTAGAACGTTACGCCAAAAACGACAAAATGCCCACGGGCGAGGTGGAAGTGAAGCTCGAAGCCATTACCCTGCTCAATGCCGCCAAATTGCCTCCTTTTTTGATTGAAGACGAAACCGACGGGGGCGACGATCTCCGCATGCAATACCGCTACCTCGATTTGCGCCGTAATCCGGTACGTGCCAAGCTCGAACTGCGCCACCGCGTGGCACAAGCCGTACGCCGCTACCTCGATGCACAAGGCTTTCTCGAAGTAGAAACACCCGTGCTCATCAAAAGCACGCCCGAAGGTGCCCGCGATTTTGTGGTGCCTTCACGTTTGCATGCCGGTGAATTTTACGCCTTGCCGCAATCGCCCCAAACCTTCAAACAATTGCTCATGGTGGGTGGTTTCGACCGCTACTTCCAAATTGTGAAGTGCTTTAGGGACGAAGATTTACGTGCCGACCGTCAGCCCGAATTCACACAAATAGACTGTGAGATGGCCTTTGTAGAGCGCGAAGACATCCTTGGCACCTTTGAAGGAATGGTGCGCAGCCTGTTCACCGAAGTAAAAGGCCTCGACATTGGCCACATTCCACGCATGTCGTACGACGATGCCATGCGTTTGTACGGCAACGACAAACCCGACATTCGCTTTGGCATGCAGCTGGCACACCTCAAAGGCCATGGCAACGACCTTACCACAGGCAGTAATTTTGTGGTTTTCGACAGTGCTGCAGCCGTTATTGGCGTGCCTGTGCGCGGTGCCGCCGAGTATACCCGCAAGCAACTCGATGAGCTCACCGACTGGGTGAAGCGTCCGCAAATTGGCATGAAAGGCATGGTTTGGATGCGTGTTGCAGCCGATGGCAGCTACAAATCGAGTGTCGACAAATTCTACAACCAAGAGCAGCTGGCTGCCTGGGCCGAATTAGCAGGCATCAAAGCAGGCGACTTGTTGTTGGTATTGGCTGGCGGTGCGGCTGCTACCCTCAAGGCGGCCTCCGAATTGCGTTTGGAATTGGGCAACCGCCTCGGTTTGCGCAATCCCGACGAATACAAGGCCCTATGGGTGCTCGATTTTCCCTTGCTCGAATGGGATGGCGATGCCAACCGCTGGCTGGCCATGCACCACCCCTTCACCTCGCCACGCCCCGAAGATTTGCACAAACTAAGCAGCGATCCGGGCAGCGTAAAAGCCAATGCTTACGACATGGTGCTCAACGGCAACGAAATAGGCGGAGGTTCTATCCGCATACACGACCGCAAGTTGCAAGCCCAAATGTTTGAGGTACTCGGATTTACGGCCGAAGAAGCCGAAGAAAAATTCGGTTTCTTGCTCAATGCCTTTGAATTTGGCGCCCCACCGCATGGCGGCATTGCCTTTGGTTTCGACCGCTTGTGCGCCCTTTTCGGTGGCAGCGAAAGCATCCGCGACTTCATTGCCTTCCCCAAAAACAACGCTGGCCGCGATGTGATGATCGACGCCCCGGGTCCCATCGACGATATTCAGTGGAAAGAGCTCCATCTCAAGCGCTGATATGCGGTTGGCTGATGGCTTTCGGCCTTCAGTAGATAGCTGACAGCATTCTGCGAAAATCTGCGCAGTCTGCGGGAAACCTTGGCGCTCCGGGCATACGGCGTTCGGCCTTCAGTCGAAAGCTCAAAGCATTCTGCGAAAATCTGCATCACATCCATCAGCCCTGGAGGTGCAAAACCCGTGTTGCAAGAAGTGCCACCACCCAACCCTTGCGCCTCAGAGGGGTGCGACAACCAGAACAGGGCGCTGGGCGGTTGGCCCGAGGCGATTTTAGTTCCGTTCGTTCGTCGGCCAGCGCTGCGAAAATCTGCGCAGTCTGCGGGAAACCCCAGCGTGCAGGGCGTACGGTCAACTGTTCGTCTGTTCACTGTTCATCTATCCTCTGAACGTCTATTCTCTGTATGTCTTTCCTCCGAACATCTATCTTTGCCCCATGATTTCGCGTAAACCACTCGCACTTCTCCTTTGTGCCGCCCTGCTCCAAAATTGCAAGAACCAAAAAACAGCCACCGACATGGCCACACCTTATATCAATGACCCGCACAGCTATGCCCGGCCGGCCGAAAGTCGCGTCGATGCGCTTGACCTCAACCTCCGCGTTGATTTTGACAAACAGCAACTCAGCGGCTCGGCCACCTGGACCCTCGCACCCGAGCATGGCGATTCCCTGGTACTCGATACCTATGACCTCAACATCGAAAAAGTAGAAGTCGACGGCCAGGAAGTGCGATGGCACTTGGGTGCCAAAGACCCCATCTTGGGTCAGGCCCTCAGCTTGCCCTTGCAGCCCACCAGCAAACAGCTGCGCATCACCTACAGCACCCAGCCCGGTGCCCGCGCCTTGCAATGGCTGTCGGCCGAACAAACCGCTGGCAAAAAACATCCCTTTTTGTTTACCCAAAGCCAGGCCATTTTAGCCCGCACCTGGCTACCTTGTCAAGACAGTCCGGGTTTGCGTTACCGCTACCGCGCCACCATCCAAGCCCCTGTTGGCATGATGGCCCTCATGAGCGCCACCAATCCGCAGCAGCGCTCGGCCGACGGCATCTACCACTTCGAAATGGAAATTCCGGTGCCTGCCTACCTCATGGCCCTGGCCGTGGGCGACATCGATTTCAAAGCCGTGGGTAACCGCACCGGGGTGTATGCCGAGCCTTCGATGCTCGACAAATCGGTCTATGAATTTGCCGAGATGGAGCAAATGCTAGAAGCCGCTGAAAAACTTTACGGTCCTTATGCTTGGGGCCGCTACGATGTATTGGTTTTGCCACCCAGTTTCCCTTTTGGCGGCATGGAAAACCCACGCCTCACCTTTGCCACACCCACCATCATCACCGGTGATCGTTCGCTGGTATCGCTCATCGCCCACGAATTGGCGCACAGCTGGAGTGGCAATTTGGTTACCAACGCCACTTGGAACGATTTCTGGCTGAACGAAGGCTTTACGGTGTACTTCGAAAACCGCATCATGGAAGCTGTTTACGGAGCCGACTATGCCGAAATGTTGGCAGGCATCAGCCATGCCGATGTGATGGCCGAAATTGAAGACCTAACAGCCCATGGCAAGGCAGCCAAGACCAAACTCAAGGCCGATATGGCCGGCGAAGACCCCGACGATGGCGTGGGGCCCATTGCCTACGACAAGGGCTATTATTTCTTGCGTCGCATTGAGCAAATCATTGGCCGCCCTCGTTGGGATGCCTTCTTGAGAAACTACTTTACCGACAACGCCTTTAGCAGCATGCACACCGATCGCTTTGTGCAAATTTTGCAAGATTCGCTATCGGCCGATGAATACAAACAGCTCGAAGCCGATTTGTGGATTTATGGCGAAGGCATGCCGGCTGCTTGTCCCCAACCCGACAGCCGTCGTTTTGAAGCCGTGAAACAAGCCGTAGAAAGCAGTCGCGCCGGCGAGGCCCTCAACCCGGCAGCCACAGCCAGCTGGAGTACGCACGAGTGGGTGTACTTCATCCGTAACCTCAGCGCTGCCGATGCGACCCGAACCCCGCAACTCGACAAGCGCTTTGGATTTACTGCCAGCAGTAATGCCGAAATTTTGAGCGTTTGGTATGTGCATGTATTGCGCAATGCCCCCCAACATGCACAAGATGCGGCCTTCAAGGCGTCGCTCGAACGCTTTCTCACAGGAGTTGGCAGGCGTAAATTCCTCATGCCAGCCTACCGTGCACTCAAAGAAACCAACCAGCTCGATTGGGCCAAAACCATTTATGCCAAGGCAAGGCCTAACTACCATGCAGTGGCGCGCCAAAGTGTAGATGCTTTGTTGGGTTTGTAAATCTTGCAGGGCCGAAGTGAAGTTGTAGCTTTGTCAAAAAAGAGAAGTCTTGTTCCGTACGCCTGATTTCATTCGCCGCATGACGCCTTCGGTTGATTGGGGCGATTACAAGCAGCAGGACCGCAGGGTGTACCTCACCTTCGACGACGGCCCCATTCCCGAGGTTACCCCTTGGGTGCTCGATACCCTAAAAGCGTATGGGGCACGTGCCACTTTTTTTTGTTTGGGCAAACATGTCGCCCGTCATCCCGAGCTCTTTCACCGCATCAAAGCCGAAGGGCACCGGGTAGGCAACCACACTTGGGACCATCCCGATGCTTGGAAAACCGACAACCTTACGTATTATAAAAGTGTGTTGCGCACCCACGATTTGGTACAAAGCGATTTATTCAGGCCACCCTATGGCCGCATCACGCCGCGTCAAGTACGTGCTTTGCGCCAGCGCTATAAAATTGTGCTGTGGTCGGTGCTCAGCGAAGATTATGACCGCCGCCAGCAGCCCGAACAATGTGTGGCCAACGTAACTGGCAAAGTGCGTGCTGGCGATATTTTGGTCTTTCACGACAGCATCAAAGCAGAACCTAACCTCCGCGGATGCCTGGAGCCCACCTTGGAATACCTGGTGCGCAACGGCTTTCGTTTTGAAATCATCGAATGAGTCTGATCGACACCCACACCCATTTATACAGCGAGCAATTCAATGACGACCGACACGCCATGGTGCAACGCGCTTTGGCCAGCGGGGTTGAGTTGTTGCTCATGCCCAACATCGACCTCGAGAGCGTTGGGCCCATGCATGCTCTGGAAGATGCCTTTCCTACGTCTTTGCGCAGCATGATGGGCTTACATCCCGGCTCGGTGGAGGCCGATTGGCAAGAAGTACTCGACCTGCTGCACCCTTGGTTCAACAAACGCAGTTATGTGGCCGTGGGCGAAATAGGCATCGATTTGTACTGGCGGCAAGATAACTTGCCCGAACAAGAGCAGGCTTTTCTGCAACAAGTGCAATGGGCGCTCGAGCTCGACCTGCCCGTTGTCATTCATTCACGCGAAAGTTGCTCACTCATCCTCGATTTATTGGCCGACTTGCCTGTGCGCGGCGTTTTCCATTGTTTTACAGGCACCCCCGAAGAAGCAGCACGCATTGTTCAAAGGGGCATGTATGTGGGTATTGGCGGCGTACTAAGCTACAAAGCCAACCAAGCACTACGTGATTTATTCAGCACCATCGACCGTAGTCGGGTGCTGCTCGAAACCGATGCGCCCTATTTAGCCCCCGTGCCCTTCCGCGGCAAACGCAATGAAAGCGCCTACCTCAACCAAGTAGCCGAAACCTTGGCAGCTTGCTGGCAAAGTTCTGTTGCCGAAGTAGCCAGCTTGACTTCGGAAAATGCCCGTCAATTGTTTCGATTATGAGCAAGCGCCTCCTCATCATATACACCGGTGGTACCATAGGGATGATCCAAGATCCGGTTAGCGGCATTTTAAGGCCCTTCGACCTCGATCAAATACTCAAGCAGGTGCCCGAAATCAGCAGTTTTGGCTACCAACTCGATGCCGTGGCATTTGATGAACCCATCGATTCGTCGAATATGCAGCCCGAAACCTGGGTGAAATTGGCTCAAATAGTCGCTGCACATTACGACAGCCACCATGGCTTTGTCATCTTGCATGGTAGCGACACCATGGCCTATACCGCCAGTGCCTTGAGTTTTTTGTTAGAAGGGCTCAACAAATGTGTGGTGCTTACTGGCTCGCAATTACCGGTAGGACATGTACGTACCGATGCCAAAGAAAACCTCATCACCAGCATCGAGATTGCCGCAGCAACCCGCAAAGACGGACAAAGCCGGGTACCCGAAGTTTGTCTGTATTTCGATTACCAATTGTACCGCGGCAACCGGGTAATAAAGTACAATGCCGAGAAGTTTGAGGCGTTCCACAGTCCTAACTATCCCCCTTTGGCCGAGGCAGGTATCCGCATCAAATACAACGACTACAACATCCTGCCCGCACGCAACGGCCCTTTGCGCGTGCAAAACACCTTGGGTCAAGCCGTTGGAACGCTGAAACTGTTTCCGGGACTTTCACCCGCCTTGTTGCACCAAATTTTGGATACCCCCGGGCTGGAGGTGCTCATCATGGAAGGATTTGGCGCAGGCAATGCACCTACAGCAGCTTGGTTTGTGCAAGCTTTGCAATCGTTTACGGCAAAGGGCAAAGTCATTGTCGACATTACCCAATGTCACGGCGGCTCGGTTGAGCTTGGCAAATACGAAACGAGTGCTGCCCTCAAAAAAATGGGCGTAGTGAGTGGTTACGACATTACTTTTGAAGCCGCCATCACCAAAATCATGTTCATGCTCGGACAAGGCTTGCTTGGCATTGAATTAGCAGCCGCATTCGAAAAACCGATATGCGGAGAAATGTCAAAATTTTGATGAAAATAGGCTTATCCCTGTGTGTGAAGAGAATTTTCGTATATTGGCAGCGTTAAAAAGCGTTTTGTAGGAGAGGTGTCCGAGTGGTTGAAGGAGCACGCCTGGAAAGTGTGTATGCCCGAAAGGGTATCGCGGGTTCGAATCCCGCTCTCTCCGCGATGTTCCGACGACCAGAACAACCTTTCTGCCAAGAAAAAAGAAGAAACAACCTGATGAAACAATTTAAACAACAACAATCTATTATGAAAAAAGTGTTCATGGTCATGCTTGCCATCGTGATGGGCGTGACTTCCGCGGTGACCTTGCAAGCCCAGGATTCAACTGCTGCCCAGGAGGAAATGGTAGACTCTGCCGCTACCGAAGGTGAAGAGATGGTAACCGAAGAAGAGGCTGCAGCACCTGCGGCTGAAGAAGGTATCCACTACGTTATCAAGCAGAAATTTATTGAAGGTGGTTGGGAATGGATGAGCCCGGTATTGATTTGTTTGATCATCGGATTGGCCATCGTAGTAGAGCGTATCATTTTCTTGAACATGGCAAGCACCAATACCAACAAGCTGCTTAATAAAATCGAAGATGCCATGAAGGCTGGTGGTGTAGATGCAGCCAAAGAAGTTTGCCGCAACACCCGTGGTCCGGTTGCCAGCATTTTCTACCAAGGCCTCGACCGTGCGCATGAAGGCATTGAAATCGTGGAGAAGTCAATTGTTTCATACGGCTCTGTACAGATGGGTCAAATGGAGCGTGGTTTGATCTGGATTTCACTCTTTATTGCCTTGGCGCCGATGCTCGGATTTATGGGTACGGTAGTAGGTATGATTCAGGCCTTCGATGCGATTGAAGCAGCCGGTGACATCAGCCCAACCCTCGTTGCCGGTGGTATCAAGGTGGCCCTGTTGACAACAGTTGCTGGTTTGATCGTTGCGGTTATTCTCCAAATTTTCTATAACTACCTTGTTTCTAAGGTTGACAGCTTGGTAAACGGCATGGAAGATGCCAGCATTTCGCTGATCGACATTTTGGTGAAATACGAAAAAAAGTAAGGCGCCATGAATGATTTAACCATCAATATCATGCTGATAATCACCTACGTGCTGTTAGCCGTGGGTGCGCTCGGCGCCATCATTTTCCCCATCGTCAATATGTTTGGCGATTTGCAAAAAGCCAAGCGTACCCTCATTGGTATCGGTAGCGTAGGAGCTATCTTCTTGGTGAGCTTTGTGATGTCGGGCAATGAAGTGGTGGAGTCGTACGTTAAATACAATGTCACCGAGACCTCCTCACAATTGATAGGTGCATCACTCATCATGATGTACATCATGGGCGCAGGAGCCATCCTGCTGGCCGTTGTGGGTGAGATCTACAAAGCTTTTAAATAATGGCGAAGAAAAAAGACAGAGGAACGCCCGAAGTTAACGCAGGGTCGATGGCCGACATCGCCTTCCTGTTGTTGATCTTCTTCCTGGTAACAACGACCATTGATACCGATAAGGGGATTGCCATCCGTCTCCCGCCTATGCCTGAGCCCGATCAGCCTGAAAACAACATCAAGCTGAAGGAAAGGAACGTTTTGAAAGTGTTGGTAAATGCCGCCGACCAATTACTGGTCGACGGCAAGCCTCTTAGCATCAAGGAGTTGAAGAAAACCGCAAAGGAATTCATCGACAACCCGATGAAAGACCCCACCAAAGCCGAATCGCCTTTAAAAGCCGTTATTTCATTGAAAAACGACCGCGGAACCTCGTACAACCTGTACATCCAGGTGCACAACGAGCTCAAGGCTGCTTACAATGAACTTCGCGAGGCCAAGGCACAAAACGATTATGGCAAGTCACTTGAAAAACTGCCAGAGGCACAGCAGGAAGAAATCAGAAACTATTACCGCCAGGTAATTTCTGAAGCGGAACCCGAAGATTTAGGAGGAAATTGATATGAAACTCGAAAAGAAAAAGAAGCCAACCCCGGCCATCTCTACCTCGGCTTTGCCCGACATCGTGTTCATGTTGTTGTTCTTCTTCATGGTAACCACGGTAATGCGTCAAACTGACCTCAAAGTGAAGGTGGTAGTACCTCAAGCTACTGAAATCCAGAAGCTGGAGAAAAAGTCATTGGTTAGCTACATTTACATTGGCTCGCCTAGCGACAACTACAAAGCCAAGTTTGGTACTGCACCCCGCGTACAACTAAACGACGCTTTTGCTACACCTAAGCAAGTGCCGGAGTTCATTGAAAAAGAACGTGCAGCACGCTCAGAAGCTGAAGTGCCTTTCCTTACCACCTCCATCAAAGCCGACCGCGATGCCAAAATGGGTATTGTGACCGACGTAAAGCAGGAGCTGCGCAAGGTAAATGCCCTTAAACTGAATTACTCATCGAGCAAACGCAGCGAAGTTTATTAAAATTAACTGCTAAGCAAAACAAACCCCGCCTCGTGCGGGGTTTTGTATTTAAGGCAACTTCAAATCGGTTATCTTAGCGTTCGCATGGCAAGCTCCCTGAATCTCGACCAAATTCGTCAACCCGTCGCTCGCGACATGGAATTGTTTGAAGACAAGTTTCGTGCAGCCATGCGCAGCCGGGTGCCCCTGCTCGACCGCATTACGCACTACATCGTTAAACGCAAAGGCAAACAGATAAGGCCACTTTTTGTGTTTCTATCGGCAGGTATGATGAAGGAAGTCACCGAATCAACCCACCGCGGTGCTGCCTTGGTAGAACTACTGCATACGGCTACTTTGGTTCACGACGATGTAGTGGACGATGCTTACGAGCGCAGAGGCTTTTTCAGCATCAATGCCCTTTGGAAGAATAAAATTGCCGTGCTAGTAGGCGATTACTTACTTAGCAAAGGCTTGTTGTTATCGCTCGAAAACAAAGAATTTCATTTGCTTGAAATCACTTCCGACGCTGTTCGTAGGATGAGCGAAGGAGAGCTCCTGCAAATTGAAAAAGCCCGTCGGCTTGATATCACAGAAGAAGTATATTTCGAAATCATCTCGAACAAAACGGCCAGCCTCATAGCCAGTTGTTGTGCTGTAGGTGTAGCCTCGGTATACAACGAGCCAGCCATGGTAGAAAAAGCCCGCCGATTTGGTGAAAAGGTCGGCTTGGCTTTTCAAATCAAAGACGACTTACTCGACCTGGGCAACGACCCTACAGGCAAGACCAAGGGAGTTGACATCCAAGAGAAAAAAATGACCCTTCCTTTGATTCACGCGCTTGAAAAAGCTGATAATAACGAGAAAAAACACATCATCCGGCTAATCAAAAACCACAGCCACCAACGTGAACGGGTAGCTGAAGTGGTACGCTTCATCCATGAAAAAGGCGGTATTGCCTACGCAGAAGCCAGCATGCGCAAGTTACAAGCCGAAGCCGAAGAGCTGCTGAATGACTTTCCAGACAATACCTACCGCGAGAATTTGCGTCAGTTGGTGGCCTTCACCGTAAATCGAAACAAATAAGCCTAGGCTTCGCCTAAATACAATAGGATATCGTCGAGGAATTTACGGTCGTTGGCCAATCTTGGCACCTTGTTTTGACCGCCCAGCTTACCTCGTTTCTTCATCCAGCCGTAAAATGTCCCGTCGGCAACCACCAGGATATCGGGGGTTAACAAGGCCAAATCGTTTTGCCGTTTGGCGTCGTAATCAGAGTTGACTTCTCTCAAACGGCGATCCAATATGTCGTTAAACATAGCTTGGTTGGTAGGCGCATGTTCAAACTCTATCAACCACTGGTGACGCCCCTTGCTGGCGGTGGTTAAAAAAACAGGCCCTGCCGTATAATCTCTGATCTGAGCACCGGTGGCTTCACAGGCCGCTTTTAACCCTTGTTCTGCATTCTCTACCATCAACTCTTCTCCAAAAGCATTGATGTATTGTTTGGTTCGCCCACTGATACGAAAACGGAACGGATTGAGGCTTGTAAAACGAATGGTATCACCAATGAGGTAACGCCACAAGCCAGCATTGGTACTGATAATAACCGCATACACCTTGTCTACTTCTACTTCCTCTAGGGTGAAGGTGCGTGCATTTGGATGTTGGGCCTCAGCAGGATCAACAAATTCATAGTAAATGCCGTAATCGAGCATCAACAACATTTCATCTGTGTCGAAGCGATCGGCCATGCCAAAAAAACCTTCAGAAGCATTGTAGGTTTCCATGTAATGCATGTGCCGGCCAGGTATCAGCTCCTTGAACTGCGCGCGGTAGGGATTAAAACTAACGCCTCCATGAAAGTAAACTTCCAAATTGGGCCAAATTTCGTGCATGTGCTGCTTTCCGCTATGCTCTAGCATCCAACGAAACAAAACAATGATCCAAGTTGGAACCCCAGAAATGCTGGTAACATCCTGTTTCATGGTTTCCGTGCCAATGCGCACAACTTTCTCTTCCCACTTTTCAAGCAAGGCAACCGACAATTCAGGTGTACGGATAAACTCGGCCCAAAAAGGCAGATTTTGCATTAAAACGGCCGATAAATCGCCGTAATACGAATCGTTGTTAAGCTGACTGATTTGGTGGCTGCCCCCAATGGTCAAACCCTTACCAGCAAACAAGCGGGTATCGGGATTGAGGTGGCAATACATCGATAGCAGGTCCTTTCCTGCTTTGTAATGGCAATCTTCGAGCGCTTCTTCACTCACGGGAATGAACTTGGAGCGGTCGTTGGTGGTGCCCGAAGACTTAGCAAACCACTTGATTTCGCTAGGCCAAAGTACTTGCTGCTCACCACGCATGATCCGATCGATGTAGGGCTGCAATTGTTCGTAGCTGCTCACAGGTATCCGCTGCCTGAAATCATGGGCTGTACGCAAATCTGCATATCCATATTGCTTGCCCCATTCCGTGCTTTTAGCCGAATCAACCAGCTTCCGTCTCACCTCCTCTTGTACTTCAATCGGGTACTTGAGAAAAAGCTCGATTTGGTGCATGCGTTTTTTCATGAACCAGCTGATGACCGTATTAAGCACCGACATTATTCGAGGACTTTACGTTTGAGTTCAAAATTTTTGCCCAGATATAAACGACGCACTTCTGGATCTGCAGCCAACTCTTCGGCCACCCCTGAACGCAATATTTTACCTTCAAAAAGCAAGTACGCTTTGTCGGTTATCGACAGCGTTTCATTTACATTGTGATCGGTAATGAGGATACCAATGTTCTTCTTCTTGAGCCTGAAAATGATGGTCTGTATATCTTCAACGGCAATAGGGTCAACGCCGGCAAAGGGCTCATCCAACAGGATGAATTTCGGATTTACTGCCAAAGCCCGGGCAATTTCGGTACGGCGACGTTCGCCTCCCGACAATACCTCGCCCTTGTTTTGGCGCACGTGATGCAAATTAAACTCGTCGAGCAGCTCTTCCAGCTTATGGTCTTGCTCGGCCTTGGTCATTTTGGTCATTTCCATCACCGACCGGATGTTCTCCTCCACCGTCAGCTTTCTGAAAACCGAGGCTTCTTGCGGCAAATAACCGATGCCGTTTTGTGCCCTTTTGTACATGGGCAATTCGGTAATGCGCTTGTCGTCGAGGAATACATCTCCTTCATCGCATTTGATTAAGCCCACAATCATATAAAAGCTGGTGGTTTTGCCCGCTCCGTTGGGTCCAAGCAACCCAACAATTTCACCTTGCGCCACGCTTACCGATACGTGGTTCACCACCGTGCGCTTCTTATAGCGCTTCACCAGATTTTCCGACCGCAGCAACATCCTTAGTCGAATTTGATGTCTTTGATGTTGAGCTTGATGGAGGTTACCCCTCTCCAGGTATTTTCCTCAATGGTATACGCTACATTGAAGGGCAACCCTTTGCTGATGAGCGGATAATGTTCGGCGTGCCCAAAGGCTATAGCGCTAAAGGCAATGCTGTCGTCTTGCTGAATACTTATTTGCAAGTGATTTTCACCTACCACCCGAACGAAACCGTTGCTATACACGTCCTTAGAACTGAAAACCGGTTGCATATTCCCAGGGCCAAAAGGCGCAAACTGCTTCAACACCCTGAAAAAGCGGGGAGTGATGTCTTTCAAACGAATGTGCTGATCTATTTCGAGCAAAGGCACCAGCTGCTCATCG
>ERZ1066127.729-NODE-729-length-15428-cov-10.972484_pt1 | contig 15428 bp, 18 predicted proteins | sample MGYA00382774_ERZ1066127 | MGnify/ENA primary metagenome ERZ1066127 (study PRJEB33369, sample SAMEA5778357) | biofilm metagenome | biome: Industrial cooling water; feature: Water cooling tower basin; material: Biofilm | place: United Arab Emirates | collected... | reverse complement strand
GGTGATTGAGCTCATCCTTCATTTTTAAGATTGCGAAAACTCCCGCGTTTCTTAGGATGAGAACACTTCGAAAAAAGCAACTCTAACAAATAAAATATCATGTTCAAAGAATTCAAAGAATTTGCCCTCAAAGGAAACCTCATCGATCTGTCTGTCGGCTTTGTGATGGGCGCGGCATTCACGAAATTTTCCGGATCATTCATCGATGACCTCGTCATGCCCTTCGTCGCCAAGGCGAGCAGCGGCGTAGATTTCTCCAACTCCTACATTTCACTCTCTGAGAAAGTGCCGCCCGGTCTCGCTCTGGTCGATGCCAAAAAACTTGGTCCCGTGGTGGCATGGGGAAATTTCATCTCCATCTCCATCAACTTTGTCATCATCGCTTTCGTCATGTTTCTCATCGTGAAAGCGATGAACAAACTCAAAAAAGCCGAAGCCGCCTCTCCTGCTGCTCCTCCCGCCCCATCCGCGCAGGAAGTTCTGCTCACGGAAATTCGGGACTTGCTGAAAAAATAAACGCGGACAGAGTCGGCGCATGCGAATCAAACTGACGCTGGCCTATGACGGCAGGGCCTTTTCCGGCTCGCAGTCCCAAGTCGGCGGGAACACCGTGCAGGATCACCTTGAGCGCGCCATCAGCGATACCGCCAAGGTGCCGCTGCGCGCTCATCTCTCCGGTCGCACGGATGCCGGCGTTCACGCGCTGGGGCAGGTGGCTCACTTCGATGCCCCCGACCACCTCAGCATGAACCCCTACAACTGGCTGCCCGCCATCAATGCCAAGCTGCCGCCGACGCTGCGCGTGATGGAATGTGAGGAGGTGCCCGCCGATTTCCATGCGCGCTTCTCCGCCACCGGCAAAACCTATCAATACCGCATCTGCACGCTGCCCGTGCTGCCGCCCCTGCTGGCCGGGCAGGCATGGCATTTGCCGAAATTGTTCGATGCCGATGCCCTCCGCGACGCGCTGTCCTGCTACGTCGGACGCCACAATTTCGTGAGTTTCGCCGCTGTGCGTGGCAATGAGACGCCGGACATGGACTACCATCGTCGCATCGATGAGTCCTCGTTGGCCGCCCGCGATGACGGCTATGTGCTGACCTTCACCGGCGAGGGTTTTTTCTATCGGATGGTGCGCCTGATGACGGGAGCTGCCGTGATGGTGGCGCAGGGAAAAATGTCGCGCCAGCAACTGCTGGACTACATTGATCCCGGCGATGTTCCTTGCTCCCACACCTGCCCGCACTGCGCGCCTGCCGATGGCCTCACGCTGGTGCGCGTCTGGTATGGCCCATCGTGAGGCCCCAAACATCCGCATATAGTCTCTGCGCGGATTATCCATTTGCTAGCAGCACTTCCCTCATGTAAGGAATGGGCCGCGCTATGTTTGAATGGTCGAAATTGTCAGGGGTGAAGTGGATGGATGCATGGGAAGACCGTTTTCGCGGCAACCCGAATTTTGTCATCGAGGTGCTCAAGGGCGGCAAGTCCTCGCGCGTGCGGGTGTTTTGCGGCACGAAAAAAGAAGCCATGGCCATCGTCGAACAATTCGGTGGATCGGTCCGCGAGGTGCAGCATAGCGAATGGACAAAGCCCGCACAGGCCGCCGCGCCTTTGCTGAAAATCCGTGACGTATTTGGCGTCACTGCAGAGGCCGATCCGAAAAAATTGAAAAAACTGCGCGAAGAACACCCCGGGCGCGAGATTCTCTCGATTCCCGCCGAGATGGCTTTCGGCACCGGCGATCACGCCACCACCTCCACTTGCTTGCGCTTGCTGGTGGACATCGGTCGTGAACGCCCAGCGGGCTGGTCCGTGGCGGACCTGGGCACGGGCACCGGCTTGTTGGTCATCGCGGCGAAAAAACTCGGGGCGGGGGAGGCCTATGCCTGTGACTTCGATCCCTTTTCCGTCAAAGCCACCGCCGACAATATCGAGCGCAATGGCGTTTCGGATGTGATGCTGGAGGAAAAGGATGTTCTCAAGTGGAAACCCCGCAAAAAATACGATGTGGTGGTGGCCAACTTGTTCAGCACCATTCTGATCCAAGCCTTTCCGGTGATGGCAAAACTGCTCAAGCCCGGTGGGGAAATCGTCATTTCCGGCATCCTGGCAAGCCAAGCCTGGGATGTGTTCACCGCCGCCGCAGAACACGGCTTCGGCTTCCCTACGGTCATTCGCAAGGGCAAGTGGGTGACAGCCCGCGGCGGCTGGATGGCGGATTTGGTGGAGAAGTGATCTTTTTCTCGTCCAGAACCACGGATGGGCGATGATTGTGTGGGCAAAGGAGCGCGGACTTCAGTCCGCTGCCTTTCATCATGTGACTTTGCGCTGTCTTCCGTTCCAACGGGACGATTCATAGTAGCCCACGGTGAAGCCGTGGGTTTCGTATTCCCAAATTACCATCGCGTCCCAACGGAACGCTTCATCGGGCAATGCACGTGTCAGGTCGCATCATGAGGCGTCGCGTAAAAGGCTCGCCTAACGCGATTTCGCCCGTTGGGACGCAAAAGGCTTCAGGTGGGGTGCCTCCCACGGTTGCACCGTGGGCAGCTATGGGTCGTCCTGTTAGGGCGAGAAACCATAGCCAATCCCTTGAGACAGCGGACCGAAGTCCGCGCTCCGTTTCCAACAAAAAACCCGCGGGCTTGCGCACGCGGGTTTTTCTATCGTTAACAACGGCGATCGATTAGATCAGGCCGGATTTGATGAGAGTGTTGAGGGCACCGTTTTTGGTGATCGTTTTGATCGCCTTGCAGGAGAGACGCAGTTTGACGTAGTGGCCGAACTCGGGCACCCAGATGCGCTTGTCCTGAAGGTTGGGCGAAACTTTGCGCTTCACCACTTTGGTGACGTGACGACCGATACCGCCTTTTTTCTTGGCGAGACCGGAACGATGAATGCGTCCACCGCTGCGGACGTGGGAACCTCGGATGCTGCAAATGCGTGACATGGCTGGATAAAAGTTGCTGTTATGGGGGGCGCGAAGAAAAGCGGGAAAAGGGGATGGGGTCAAGCAGAAATCTTCAAAATTAGGAGAATTTCTCGAATTTTTGCCTTATTCGCCGGGATGGAGCCAGCGCACGGCGTTTTCGATGACCTGGAGCGGCTCTTTTTGTTGGTAGATGGGGTAGGTTTCGTGGCCGGGGCGGAAGTAGAATACCGCGCCTTTGCCGATGTTCCAGACGCAGCCGCTGCGGAAGGTTTCGCCTTTGTCCCAGTCTTCCTGAAACACCACCACGTCGGGCGTCGGCACGTGGAAGGGCTCCGCATACATTTCCGTCTGCGGAATGTCCCAGCGAGCAGGCAGACCTTTGGCGATGGGGTGGGTGGGGGCCAGCAGGGAGACGTGCGAGGGCGCACCATCCTCGCGCCAGGCGGGGAAAACGCATTGCGGCAGGGCGAGCTCCCAGTATTCGTCGTACTGGACCAGATTGGGCGTCAGCTCATCATCGGCCTTGGGGACCTTGCCCATGGGGTTTTCATTGCGATAGCGCAGGGGGACGGCGTTGCCGAGTTGCTTGCGGGCATCGGCGATGGCGCAGGCCTGCATGAGTTTGATGAAGGGTTTCGACCAATGCGCGGAGTGCAGGGCGATGAAGCCGAGTTTCCCGTCCTGAACGCGGCGCACGATTTCCTCGGCGTGTTTGTCGGGAAGCGCGGCATTTTTTTTGTGCGACCAGAAAATCAATACATCGGTGGCGTCGAGATCGGCGGCGGCCAGGCCTTGATCGGGGGCGGAAAACGCCGCGCTTTTTACCTGCAAGCCTGGCTTGGTGGCGAGATGCGCGGCGATGGTTTCGCCGAGGAATTTTTCGCCATAGGCCTGTTTTTGTTCCGGCTGTTGTTCATCCCACACCAGCACGCGGATGGGCTGCTGGGCGAGGGCCGAGACGGTGAGGAGCAGAAAAAAGGCGCTTTTCATGGCGGGGCGGAGTGAGAGCTCACTGGGCTTGGGCCAGGGAGGCTAGATCCCATTCCGGACGACCGAGTTCGCGATTGAGTTCGTTGAACTCAGCGACTTCGGCCGCGGTGAAGAGGATGCCGCCGTTGGCATCGGACTGCTTGCGGGCGTTGGCTTCGAGCTGGCCGGGCAGCATGGCGTTTTCATTGCCGTGGCCGAGGATGTCGTGGACCACCGCGCTGAGGTTTTCGAGCTGCGTGCGACCTTTGGCAAAGTTGTTGCCGCTGATGGCATCGGGGTGGATGATCTGGAAGTAGAAGGCGGAGGTGGATTTTTCCCCTTCGCTGGGCACGGGGCGACCACGATGGGTGGGCAGGGAGCCGCCGATGAGGGCTGCCATCAGTTCATTGATGAGCGAGAGCCCATAGCCCTTGTGTGCTCCGAAGGGCAGCAGTGAGGAGACTTGGTTGGGATCGGTGGTGGGGTTGCCATCTTTGTCCACGGCGGCACCGGGAGGCAGTTGTTTGCCCTCGCGCTTCAGGGCCTGCACGCGACCCATGGCAACGGTGGAGGTGGCCCAGTCGATGACGAGCGGGAATCCTGAGGCGGCCATGGTGGGGAGACCCCAGGAATGCGGATTGGTGCCGAGAGTGGGGAATTTCCCGCCAAAGGGCACGACCTCGGCGAGGGTGGAGGTGCAGTTGGTGTAGGCGATGTAGCCACGCTCGGCGGCTTCCATCACATAGCCGCCGCCCCAGAGGTAGTGGAAGGCATTGTCGATGGAAATCTGGGCGATGCCGTATTGGTCAGCGAGTTCGATGCCGCGCTCGATCGCACGATAGGCGACGCTTTGGCCAAGTTTTTTGTTGGCGTTCCATGTCTCGGAGGCGGGGAAACGGGAAGGCAGAACCTCGATTTCCGAGCCGGGCACACAACCGCCGCTGGCCGAGCCGAAGAGGTGATCCAGGTGCAGGGCCTTGAGTGCGTGGTGGGTGCGGATGCCGTGGCGGGCGGCCTCGGCAGCCAATTTGGCACCTTCCGCTGCTTCGTCGGCCGAGTAACCACGGGACATGTAGGCGGCGATCACGAGATCATCGTGTTGTTGACGGGGAATGACAAGGAATTCGGACATGGGTGTGATGGATGAAAAATGGGTGATACAGCATTTGCTGCGCGGCGAAGCTAGATAGGAACTCAGTTACTGTCTAGCCTGTATGTAAGTCATGTCATCAACACGCAACCTGAGCCAGTTGCGGATTGTCAGTGCAAGTATTAGGGCAAAACAACGTCATCGGGGACGATGACGGTTTTTTCGCGCGAGCTGGCGCCTTTTTCGATCGAGATTTGTGACTTCGGGCAGCGCAAGGTCTGTGCGAGCAGCTCGATCACGGCTTTGTTCGCCGCTCCATCGACGGGTGGTGCGGCGATGCGCAGGCGCAGGATTCTGCCGTAGAGCGGATGGTCCTCCCAGCCGAGCACGGCGTGCTGTTTGGCGTTCGGACTGACGCGGACGTGGAGTTTCACGAGGGCGTTGTAGCGTGGCGGGATGTGGGGGGCAAATCTCTTGTGACTCTTCCCGGCAGTTCAGCGCAAGCCTCTGGCGTTTGGCACAAAAAAAGCACCCACCCGTGAGGGTGAGTGCTGGAAGGGGAGGCGGATCGTTTAGAAGTGGATCGCGTGTCCCTCGGCGGCGAGGGTGGCCTCGTGGATGACCTCGGACATGGTCGGGTGGGCGTGGATGGTCGAGTGGATGTCCTCGGCGGTCAGCTCCTGATCGAGGGCCAGGCCCATTTCGGCAATCAGTTCGGTGGCGTTGTCGCCAATGATGTGCGCGCCCAGCAGCTCGCCGTGCTCTTTGCCGTAGAGGAGTTTGGCAAAACCATCGGCCTCGCCTGCGGCGATCGCTTTGCCAATCGCGGCGAAGGGAATTTTTCCGACGGTGTAGGCGATGCCGGCTTCCTTGAGGGCGCGCTCGGTTTTACCGACCGAGGCGACTTGCGGGTGGCAATAGGTGCAGCCGGGGAAATTGCCGACTTTGCGCGGGGTGTGGCCTTCCAGGTAGAGGCCTTCCACGGCTTGCACGGCCTCGAACGAAGCGGTGTGGGCCAGCCAGGGCGGACCGGTGATGTCGCCCGCGGCATAGACTCCGGGGATGGAGGTTTGGTAGCGGGCATCGACATTGATGTAGCCGCGGTCGCTCAGTTCCGGTTGGAGGCCGCCGGGCAGGACGGGCTGCACACCGATGGCGACGAGGCAGACATCGGCCGTGATGGTCTCGGTGGCTTTGGGGCCCTCGACGGAAATTTCCACGTGGGTGCCGCAGTCTTTGGTGGCGGTGATCTTGGTGTTGGTGAGGCAGCGCACACCTTGTTTGGTGAAGGATTTTTCCAGAGCGTCGCCCACTTCATCGTCTTCCACGGGAAGCATGCGTGGCAGCATTTCCACGACGGTGACTTTGGTGCCGAAGGCATTGTAGATGTAGGCGAACTCCACGCCGATGGCACCGGCGCCGACGATCACCATCGATTTCGGTTGCTGGGGCAGGACCATCGCTTCTTTCGAGCCGATGACGGTGGTGCCGTTGAAGGGCAGGGGTGGCAGCGGGCGGGATTTGCAGCCGGTGGCGATGAGAATGTGCTTGGTATCGGCCACGGACTTCGAGCCATCGGCAGCAGTGACCTCGACTTTGCCGGGTGCGGTGATGGAGCCGAAGCCGCGGACGTAATCGATTTTGTTTTTCTTGAGCAGGTATTCGATGCCGCCGGCGAGTTTATCAGAAACCTTGCGCGAGCGATTCACCACGGAGCTCCAGTCGTAGGAAAACCCTTCGATCTTGAAGCCGAACTCCGCGGCGCGGTGGGAGAGGGTGTGGTAGAGCTCCGCGTTTTTCAGCAGGGCTTTGGTGGGGATGCAGCCCCAGTTCAAGCAGGTGCCGCCCGCGCGGTCCGCCTCGACAACGGCGACTTTTTTCCCGAGTTGAGCTGCGCGAATTGCAGCCACGTAGCCCGCAGGGCCGCCGCCAATGACGATGAGATCGTATGCCATGATGTATGTAGAAGTGGTTCGCGGCGAACTTGGCTTGATTGGCGGCGAATGTCAAAACTTCGGCGCAACAAATTTCACAATTCCGGTGATTCCGCAGTTCCCATGCGCGCGGGGCGTGCTAGCGTGGTGTCATGTTTCAGCAAGGAGATGATTTTCGCAGGGCGCGCAAGGTGGCTTTTGCCGATACCGATGCCAGTGGCAGGGTGCATTTCACGGCGATACTGCGGTACGTCGAGGAAACGGAGCACGAATTTTTCGCCCAGCGCGGTGAGGCGGTGATCGGCGATGATTTCGGCTGGCCGCGGGTGCATGTGGACTGCGACTACCGCGCGCCGCTGCGCTTCGGCGATGAGATCGAGGTCCACCTGGTGGTGCAGGTGGTGGGGAGAACCTCGGTGAAATATACCTTCGCGGTGCACAAGGGGGCGCAACTCTGCGCGGAGGGCAGTATGGTGATCGTGCGGGTGGAAGCTTGATTATTCCGCAGGCTCGGTGCCGATTTTTTTCGTCAACTGGCTGGCGTTCATCCACATCCAGGCGCGGTCGCCTTCGTGGTCTTGCCGCCAAAACACCTGGTATTCGCTGGGGCTGGTTTCGTGCACGCAAAGGGCATCGCAGGGTCCGCCGCTGTAGTGGATTTTCGTCTGGGCGAGGCTGTCCTGCATGAGTTTGTATTGCACGGCTAGGTCCGGGTGCTCATTGCTTTCCGCGTCGGCGTAGAGCGGCTTGGCGGGCGCGGGAGTTTGCAACAGGGCTCCCATGTGGCGGCCTTCCAGCAGGGAAAAGATGTGGGATCCGGCGGCCACTACTTCGCCCACTATCATGCCGCCGGAGTTGCCGCTATCGGCATTGAGCATAGCCAAGGGAGCGATGCGGCATCCTTCCATGCTGCCGGCGATGGTGATATCGTCATCCTCCGCGGCTTCCGCGATCATGGTGCCTTCCCATAGGTCGGCATCGCTGGCGAAAAACATCCTGCCGCTGGCATTGGTTTGTGGCGGGGCATACGGTTCGTTTCTGCGGCAAAACACTTCCAGCCATGTTTGCTTCTTGGCCGACCAGGTCAACAGGCTGAAGCGGTCCTCGTCCTGACGGGTGCCGTGGAGAAAGACGGTGCCCGTGGGAACTGTGCCTTTGGCGATGGTGCAGCTGATGTCCAGGCACTGGAATTTTTCCGGCAGATCGAGCCATTTTTTGGCTGGAGCCTCGGTGCCGCTCCAGATCCAGATCGACTTGCCGGTGCAGAGTAAAATCTCGCCCTGAGGATTGCGGGCCACGGACTTGATGGTGTCCTTGCCCAGGTTCTTGATGGGCTGGACTGCGAGGTGTTTTTTCGTGGCGGGATCGATCTTGTACACGCTGTCGCCCTCGCTGAGGGGCAGCAGATAGAGGGCTTTTCCGTCGGCGGAAAAGGTGGCGTTGCCAGCTTCGGCCACGAGGGGGAGCAGGGCGCACAGGAGGAGGGGTGTGGTTTTCATGATGAGGGAGATCTTAGCCGAGCCGTTCGCCAGCTGGGAAAATGATGTTGAGGAGGAGGGTGAGGAAAAAGTTGGCGACCAGGATGAAAAGCGAGGAATTCACCATGGCGCTGGTGGTGCCGCGACCCACACCGGCCGCACCCTGGCTGGCGCGCAGGCCTTGATGGCAGGAGACGATGATGATGATCATGCCGAAGACGCTGCCCTTGATGAGCGCGAAGGAGACATCGGTGAGGTCGGTGAAATTTCTCATCTGGTATTTCCAGTAGGCCTCGCCGATCCCGAAGGCATCGATGCCGACGAGGTTCGACGCGATGATGCCCAGCGCGGCGGATTCGCCGATGAGCAAAGGAATGGCGACGAGCATCGCGAGCAGGCGCGGGGTGACGAGGTAGTCGATGGGATTGACGTTCATCACGCGCAGGGCATCGATCTGCTCGGTGACCTTCATGGTGCCGATCTCCGCGGCCATCGAGGCTCCCACGCGTCCTGCCAGCATCAGGCCGGTGACCACGGGGCCGAGCTCGCGCAGCATGGCCACGCTGACGAGCGCGCCGCCCATCGTCTCCATGCCGAATTTGGAAAACTGGAACAAGGACTGCGCGGTGAGCACGGCGCCGGTGAAGGCTCCCGTGACCATCACCACGGGTTGTGAGCGGAAGCCGATTTCGGCAATCTGTTGCAGAATCAGCCGCATGCGTTTGCGGCCGTGGAGCAGTGATTCCCCGACAGCAGAGGTCAGCAGCGCCAGCTCGCCGAGATAGCGAACGAAGGACAACACCAGGCGACCAAGACGGGCGATCACAAACACGCGAAGACGCTAAGCGTTTCCGCGCGCAAAGGAAAGCGCGGATTTTTTCCGGTAAAACGATGCTTGTCAGTGTGGACGTTGGAAAACATGGTGGAGGCATGGATCTTGCGCGGTGGAACGGGGAGCAGGCGGCGGAACGATGGTGGCAAACTGTGTTCGCGCTGGGCACGGTGATCACCATCGGAGTCGGGGTGTTTGCGTGGCACTGGGATGCGATGAATCTGGTGCTGCTCTATTGGGTGGAAAATCTGATCCTGGGCGTGCTCCAGCTCGGTAAGATGCTCTTTTCCCGCGCTCTGCCGCATCGTTCCAAGATGGCGTGGTTCATACGGCTGTTCATGATGTTGTTTTTCATGGTTCACTACGGTGGCTTCTGCGGTGGGCATGGCATGTTTCTCCTGACATTGAGCAAACATGGCGGAGCGAGGATCCTGTCGGAAGTGAGTTTCGCCTGGGGACCGCTGGTGTTTCTCGATCTGCTGCGGGTGGTGACGGTGCAGGTCTGGCACGTTCTGCCGTCCTCCGCCATGCTCACGATCGCCGTGATGGGCCTCACGCAGATGCTGGGCATGGTGCGCGAGCGCCACCGTTGGCTGCATCAGCCCCACTCGGTCTTGATGCAAGAACCCTACAAGCACATCGTGGTGGTCCATGTCGCCATCATTTTCGGCATGTTCCTGGCGATGATCCTGCAAAATCCCTGGCCGGTGCTGGGCCTGATCGTCCTCGGCAAATTCCTCCTCGACCTGCGCGACATCTGGCGCAAGGTGCCGTCCTGTGATCAAATCGAAGAAAAATAAACGAGCAATTTTTTGCTCAAAGTATCTAATTTCTGCATGATTTGAGCGGCAAATTGCGCAAAAATCATATCAAGTGAAAAAACGAAATTGACAAAGAGCAGAAAAGCGCTCAAATTGTGGCAGGAGGAATCAAAATGAGCAGAAATCTACTCGATTTGGAAATCATGAGCAACCAGCAAATCGAAGCGGAAATGGGAGAACGCATCCGCCGCAAGAGACTGGACATGAACATCAGCCAAACGGAACTGGCGCGTAGGGCGGGGGTGGCGCGGCGCACGATCACCTCGGTGGAAAACGGTGAGGGCTGCTCCTTGCAGACCTTGATCGCACTGGTGCGGGCGCTGCGGGCGCTGCCGTGGATTGATCAATTTTTACCGGAACCGGATGTCAGCCCGATGGCGTTGTTGTTAGAAAGTCAGGCGAAATATCGGGTGAAGCGCAAGCATGCCGGCCGCAGCAAAAAGCCGGTGGGCACCTGGAAATGGGGGGATGAGAAATGAAAACGGCATCCGTGTATCTGTATGGCACGCGCGTGGCGGCGGTGACCTGGGTGGCCGCGCGGGAGTGCGCGGTGCTGGAGTATGATGCGGATTTTTTGCACAGCGGCATCGAGGTGGCGCCCTTGATGATGCCGCTGGCGGGGCGGCGTTATGAATTTCCGCAACTGCCCCGCGATGCCTTCAAGGGCCTGCCGGGGATGTTGGCGGACTGTCTGCCGGATCGTTTCGGTAATAAGCTCATCGATCAGTGGCTGGCGCTGCAGGGGCGTCGTGCGGCATCCTTTCATCCGGTGGAGCGCTTGTGTTATCTGGGATCGCGGGCGATGGGGGCGTTGGAATTTGTGCCAGCGGAGGGGCAGGCGGAAAGCGATGAGGCGGTGGAGATCGCGGCTCTCGTCAAGCTGGCGAACGAGGTGCTCCACGAGCGGAAAAACATCCGTGTTTCCCTGCGCAAGGCGGATGCGATGGCGGGGATTCTGCGGGTGGGCACCTCCGCCGGTGGCGCCAGAGCGAAGGCCGTGGTGGCGTGGAATCGCGAGACGGGCGAGCTGCGTTCCGGGCAAATCGACCTGCCGCCTGGCTTCTCGGCGTGGTTGCTGAAGTTCGACGGCGTGAGTGCGAATCGCGACAAAGAACTGGCGGATCCGCAGGGTTTTGGCCGCATCGAGTATGCCTATCACTTGATGGCGGTGGCGGCAGGGATCGCGATGAGCGAGTGCGAGCTGTTAGAGGAAAATGGTCGTGCGCATTTCATCACACGCCGTTTTGATCGACCGGAGGGCGGTGGCAAGTGGCACATGCAGAGCCTGTGTGCGCTGGGGCACTATGACTTCAATCATGCGGGGGCGTATTCGTATGAGCAGGCATTCCAGGTCGGACGTCGCTTGGCATTACCGCAGCGCGAGCTGGAGCAGATGTATCGGCGGGCGGTGTTCAATATCATCGCACGCAATCAGGACGATCACACGAAAAACATCGCGTTTTTGATGGATCGGCGTGGCGAGTGGAGTTTGGCGCCGGCCTTTGATGTGACTTATGCCTACAATCCCGATGGGGCCTGGACCTTCCAGCATCAGATGAGTCTGGCGGGCAAACGCGATGGTTTTGTGCGCGCGGATTTGGTCGCGGCGGCGAGTGCGGCGGACATCAAAAAACGCCGCGCGGAGGAAATCCTGGACGAGGTTTTTGCGGCGGTGAAGCGCTGGAAATCCTTTGCGCAGCAGGCTGGCATCGCCACGCCGATGATCGACTCCATCCGCAAGGCCCTGCGGGTGGGCATGAAGCCGTGATCAATAGCGGGCCACGGGGGAGTCGGCCTGCATTTCCTGCGCGACGGGTACCTGGTCACGCAGTTGCTGGATTTCCTCGCAGGTCTTGCGCCACGCGGCATCGGACCATTTCAGCGGGCCTTGGAGTTTTTTGCGGAAGCGGGCGATGCGTTTTTGCGAATCTTCCAAGATCGTCTCCGGCAGTTCGTGCAGGGCCGCCACGGCAGCATCCGCGCGCTCCATCTGATGGCAGATGAGCGCGATGTCATTGCCTGCGTGGATCGCTTGTTTGACGTCGGCACCGGGGCCGTAGGCTTGCTGGATGGCCCCCATGTCCAGGTCATCGGTGAGCACCAAATGATGATCGAATCCCAGTTGCAAGCGCAGGAAGTCGTGAATGATGGCGCGCGAGAGCGAGGCCGGGTGCTCGGCATCCAGCAAGGGGAAACGCACGTGACTGGTCATGACGGCATCGAGCTCAGGCATCAGCGCGGTGTAGGGCAGGATGTCGCGGCGCAACAATTCGTCTTTGCTGACCTGGGCCGTTGGCAAGTCGTGATGAGGGTCGCTTTGCGCCAGACCGCAGGACGGAAAATGTTTGGCGCAGGAGGTCATGCTGCGTTTGCGCAACCAACGGTTCCATTGTCCTGCGTGATCGATGATGCGTTGAGGATCGCGGCCCCAGCAGCGCTCGCGCAGGGCGTTTTGCAGTCCGGGGAAATGATCAATGTCGAGCACGGGAGCGAAGTTCATGTTCACTCCCAGAAGGCGCAGCAGATCGGCGGTGAGAGCTCCTGCTTGGGCGATCCAGTCGGGCCTTCCTGCTGCGGCGAGATCGACGGCCGATGGGCATACTGGCGCGATCTCCTTGGTGCGGGTGACGCGGCCCCCCTCCTGATCGATGGCGATGATCGGCTCCTCATCAAACAGCGTGCGCACGTGATCGGTGAGTTGTCGGGTTTGTTCCGCGCTGACGATGTTGCGCGAGAACAGGATCACACCCGCTGGCTGGATGCGGCGGATGCGCTCGATTTCCTGTCCTGTGAGCTCCGGACCCGCGATGCCGAGGATGAGGTGTTGGCCGTGCATGGTTTCTTTTCGTGGAAATTACGCGCAAGCGGGGCAGACTCCGAAAAACTCCAGTTCGTGGTAGAGGTTTTTGTATCCTGTTTTCTCGCTGATTTCCCGCTCCAATTGATGTACGGGGCAGGGAGCTTGGATGGGCTGGATGCTGCCACATCCTGTGCAAATGAGGTAGTCCTGGTGTCGGCCCGGGATGAGCAGTGTGAAATATGCGGCGCGCTCGTGGAGACCAAGGCGGCGGATGATGCCGATGGCCGTGAGTCTCTGCAGCAAGCGGAAAACCGTGGCCTTGTCGCACTGCTCGCTCAGTCTTTCCGAATGCGAGAGTTCGCTCAAGGTCATCGGTCTGTCGGCGTCCACCAGGGTGACGAGCAGTTGTTCCAGAGCTTTGGTGCGGCGCAATCCTGTGGCGCGGCAGCGATCTATCAAATCTTTGATCAAAGGGCGAGTGGGCATGGGATTTTCAGAGTAAAGGTAGTTGTGATGCGATTTGTAGCGCCTGGGGCATGGTGGCCTGGATTTTCTGATAGGCGGAGGCCATGGCCACACGACCGCGCGGTGTGCGTTGGAGGAAGCCCTGCATGACGAGAAATGGCTCGTGGACTTCTTCCAGCGTGGAGGCATCCTCACCCACGGCCACGGCCAGGGAATTCAGTCCCACAGGGCCACCATTGTATTTGTAAATGATCGCTTCGAGGATGCGCTTATCCATTTCATCGAGACCATCTTCATCGATCTCGATCATCGCCAGCGCGGCATCGGCGGTGGTGCCATCGATCACCGAGTCCGCGCGCACCTGGGCGTAGTCGCGCACCCAGCGCAACAGGGCATTCGCTACCCGCGGCGTGCCGCGCGAGCGCGACGCGATTTGCAAGGCGCCTTCTTGGGTGATCTCAATCTCTAACAACCCGGCGGAGCGTTTGATGATTTCGGCCAATTCCTCCGTGGTGTAGTAGTCCAGGCGGTTGAGAATACCGAAGCGCGAGCGCAAGGGGGCTGTCAGCATGCCGGAGCGGGTGGTGGCTCCGACCAGGGTGAAACGCGGCAGGTTGAGCTGGATCGAGCGCGCCGAGGGACCGGAGTCGATGATGATATCGAGGCGGAAGTCCTCCATCGCCGGATAAAGATACTCTTCGATCGCGGGGTGGAGCCGGTGGATTTCATCGATGAAAAGGATGTCGCCCTTTTGTAAATTGGTGAGAATCCCTGCGAGATCGCCGGCTTTTTCGATTTGCGGGCCGGAGGTGGTGTGGAGGGTGGAGCCCACCGCCTGCGATAGAATGGTGGCCAGGGTGGTTTTGCCGAGACCGGGCGGGCCGGACAACAGCACGTGGGCTAACACATCGCCGCGCAGCTTGGCGGCATCCACCATCAGTATCAGGCGCTCTTTGACTTTTTCCTGACCGATGAACTCGGAAAATACCGGCGGACGCAGCGAGACATCGAAGTTAGTCTGCGGCGCGTTGGCTGTTTGTTGATAGAAATTTTCCGACATCGGGCAAGTGGTGGCAGTGATGGAACAGTAAATCCGCAGGCTTGGGCAGGCAAATGTTTTGATGGGCGATTTTTTCCTACTTTGCTTCACGCACGGCTTCTTCCGCGAGGGCATCGGCGATTTTCGAAAGATCCGGATGATCCCCGCCATCGGGGTCAAATTCGCGCACAAGATCCTGCCAAGTGGGAGAATCGGCATCGTCGCGTGCGGGCAAGTGCCACAAGAGCAGTAGTTCGCCTTCGCCCTCGATGACCAGAGCGCCTTGCTTTACCACCACTTCCGCTTCAAAGGGCAGCAGCCACAAGCGCGAGCGATGCGGCCCTTGCTGCGTGATGCTCTTGGTTTCGACATCTCCCGTAGGGAATAGAGTGGCTTTGCCATGCAGTGAGCCCGGTTGATCGCAGCGCATCCGCTGAAAAAACAAGCGCTTGCGTGCCAGATAACCGGTGCTCAGGAAAAAGCTGACATCACTCTCTTGAAAACTTTGTTCGTGAAAACGGAGCTGTGGTGGGAAGTGTTGCGGCTGGGCCTGGGCCATCGGCTGCAAGCGCTCTATTACAGCCGTCGCTCTCTTACGGTCAGCTCCCTCGGTGTGTTCCCACCACTGGAACGACAAAGCATGGCTGTCGCCCTCGACGCGGAGATAGGAAGCATCATCCACCAGAATGCGCGAATCCTCGGGAATCACCGCAACCGGCGCGCTGGTTTCATGGCTATCACGGCACTGCGATAGACACAGCGCTGCGGCGATCAGCGTGATTCCTAGGTAATAGCGTGGAAAATGCATGGGCGAGATTAGCCGCAGCGTTGCAGGTTCGGCAACTACTAGATGCATCGTAGTTCGAGGTTTTTGAGCGGAAAACGGATGCCGAAATGCAAAAAGGGGGTAAAAAATGACCTGCGCGACGGGTGGATCGTGCCGAAACTGGGCCAATCGACGAAAATAATTTTGAGAAAAACCCTTTGATTCTCAACGTCTTTGGAAGGAACTGCAAAAAACTTGGAAAAAAAGAGAGAAAAATCGTTGACGTTTTTTGGAAATTA
>ERZ1066127.726-NODE-726-length-15445-cov-7.281027_pt1 | contig 15445 bp, 11 predicted proteins | sample MGYA00382774_ERZ1066127 | MGnify/ENA primary metagenome ERZ1066127 (study PRJEB33369, sample SAMEA5778357) | biofilm metagenome | biome: Industrial cooling water; feature: Water cooling tower basin; material: Biofilm | place: United Arab Emirates | collected... | reverse complement strand
TTCATAGGTAATCCTACAATTTTAGTTTCAATTTCGCTTTTAAATTGGTTGAATTTTTGAAAATCTTTAGCTGCTAATTGGGTTGCCGGTAAAGCCTTAACCGATTGAGGATTGATATGAACATTTTTATGGATAACTTCGTGGTGTAGGTGCGGCCCTGTCGCCAAACCAGTGGAGCCAACATTGCCAATAATTTGGCGTTGTTTAACGCTTGCCCCTACCCGGATACCTGGGGCGATTTTGCTAAGGTGTGCGTAGACAGTTTCATAGCCACCATTGTGACGAATACGCACATAATTACCATAGTTACCAAAATAGCCGGCTTTGACAACGACACCATCTCCAGCTGCCATGACGGCTGTGCCATGGGGGGCACCAAAATCGACCCCCTTATGATCCCGTCGGAATCCTTTAATGGGATGGACGCGGCTGCCAAATTTTGATGTTACCCGCATACGACTGGGGTCAATCGGCGTTTGTAGTAAATTACGAACTACGCTTTCACCCCGGGCATTATAGTACCCTCCTACTGTACCTGTAGGGGCATAATAATACACCCGTTGTAATTGACCACGGGCCACTACTGAAATGTATTTTAAATTCCCCGTTTTTACACAGTTACCTTGGGGGTCTTGGTATTCTTCATACAACAACTCAAAAGGATCGCCATGACGAATGCCATGCTGAAAGTTAATGGTATAGCTAAGGGCAGTGATCGCTTCTTTGACGATAGTGGCAGGAACACCCAACTTAAGGGCGGCATTGTAAAAACTTGAACCGATGGTACCATCCACACGCCGTAAAGTTTTTCTAAGCTCAATTGTCTTTCTTTCAGCTTTAAATTTTCCCTCGCTACTTTTTTCTACGACGATTTGGTAGTCTAGGGTGGGTTTAACTTCTAACCCCAGGAGAGCGATCTGTTCAGCCTCTTGTTTGTATTTGACCAAGATAGAATGGCCTGCTTTTAAATCGCGTGGGTTATAGCGGCCTTTTAAAGCTTTGTTGATGTCTTCAATGTCTTTTGAAGAGATAGCCAATTGACTTAACACGGATGTTAGGGTGTCGCCTTTATGAATCTGTAAAATTTGGTGACGTTCAAGGGGGGCTTGGGCTAACCGGGTTTCTGGGGAAGTAACAAGGTGAGGTTTGGCGGCTACCATTCCATGAGAGTCTATACTGTCATCGGTATTTGAAGCTTCATAGGAGTGAATAGATGTATCAATCTGATAGTTAATGTAGTATTCGCGGGCAGCAATAACAAAAGCTGCCATCATTAAACCAACACTAATAAGATGAGAATGACGTTTCAATCTGCTGCACCTCCCTGTATGTGTTAAGTCTTAACCTGCTTCTAAACTAAAACCAAAGTAAAATATTGTTACAATTTTACTATATATTGAAACAAGTACTAACTTTTGGACTATGCCAGTCTTTTAACTTTTTGTCAAGGTTTGGGAAATATACTGTAGGGTTAAGGGGAGATTAAGGCCCTGCGGATGTAAAAATTTGTTTTTGGCCCGTTCTGGCAGGGTTACAGTCTGTTATTTTGCGTATTTGCCGGTAAGCTCTTCATAATGAATTTTATTATTGTAAAGAAAAAACCTAAAGCCAACGATTTGATCATCCGGGCTAATCTCTCTAATTTGTTGAAGAAGGGCTTCTTGTAATCTTACCTCGTTGAGTCGAGCTTTAAGCTCTTTATCAAGAAAAATTTTGTATTTTTTCCCTCTTAATGTTTATGCCATTTTTTAGAATTTCGTCGATTCTTTCGCCTGAAGGAGGTACTCTAAATTTAGGGGAAGGTATTGGTTCTAATAGAGATAAACTAAGAACAAGATTGGTAGTCACATAACTGAAAATTAAGAGAAATAAAATCAACACAGCAGAGATCTTATTTGCCTTTCGCGGATTTCTTCGTAACTTCATTGTATTTAACAACTCAGCCAAGATAAAAACAAGGCTTTAATATAATCTTTCTTACTTTGCGTTTTTGCCTAAGAGAAATGAATAAGCTATTGTATCTTGGTAAAGAAAAAATTTTATGCTTACTGCTTTTGGATTAGGCGGTAAAAGCTCTTTAAATTTTTGAAAAAGCTTATTTTCTAAATCCCTATTATTTGGTAGTATGTTTTTAAGTTCGTCACTAAGAAATACTTTATATTTTTGCCCGTCTATTTTTATACCTTTCTTAAGAATATCATCAATTTTTTCCCATGACTGCTCATTTTTGTTTAAAGGATGTGCTTTAGGTTTAGGGAAAAGGTTTGATTCTGGGAGAGATAAACTAAAAGCAAAGTTAGTAGTTATATAGTAAAAGTTTAAAAGAAATATACCTAAAATAATTCGCATCTTATGGCATACATCCCGCAGGATCCCTTCCTAAATCTTATTGCTTTGAGCAACTTGGCTAACACAAAAACAAGCTTTTACTATAATTTTTCTTACTTGGCATATTTACCGGGAAGTCCTTCAGTGTGAATATCACCTTTATAAAGGAAAAATCTTACACCGGTAAGTTTTTGATCGCCTGGTGAGAAGTTTTTAATTTCTTGAGAAATCTTATTTTGTAAGTTTTTATCGCTTAATAAAGCTTTCTTAAGTTCGTCACTCAAAAATACCTTATATTTTTGCCCGTTTATTTTTATCCCATTTTTTAAAACATCAGTAATTTTTTTGTTTAGGCTACTTATGTTTATATCTTTTTGTGCTATATTGTTTTTCCTATTAGGATTTAAGATATTTTCTTCTGACGTAACCTCCATGGCTACTAAAGAAATTGTCGAGAGAATAATATGAAATGCTACCCTACGCAAAGGGCCAAGTCGTAAAAGTATAGACATAATAAACTCCTATTAACTTATTATTGTATAATATAGGTCTGGATTAATTTATTTTCAACAATTCTCATTAATACTGATCACTCTTTAGGTATAGATACCCCTATAGAATTAAGGCCAATTAATTTTCGATCGTCGTCAAACACTCTTTCACTGCCAAAATTAATCCCTTTTAAGCGGCATCGTCTTTGCCAAGTATTTTGCATCTGAACCAATTTACACTCTAAGATTGGCCCCCCACTCATGCCTGGATAGGTTGGATAATCAGAAAGAAATTCACTTGAAAGGAAATCTCGTATATCTTCGGCAGCTTGATTTTTTTCGGGATCATCTCTAAAGGAACGCTTTTTTCCTTGTAAGTTTGGGTTAACGGAGGTTAAGTTGGTGGCTACATTAAAGCCTTTCTCTAACGCTGTTTCTTCCTCTGAAGCCATGCCAATGATAAACAATTTAGGAAACCCGGGCGGTTGAGTTAAATCAAAGTTATCGCTAAAGCCAATAAGATTAGGTAAGGAATTACTTTCTTGCCGCTTAAAATAAGGAATTCCATTTTCCCTCATCGCTGTTTTTAAATCTTTTCCTCCTTTTGAAATAGCTTCAATTTCAACCAAAAGGTAATCGGAACGTCGATAAGGTCTTTCCGACTTTGCTGAGTATTCATCGATATAAGTTTGATTAATTTTATGCCAGCGTCCCCCAGCAAAATATTTTAGAAATTTTATAGGAAAAGCATTTTCATCCGTTGGATCTAAGCCATACGGAACAAAATAAATGGTAGAAATTTTTCCTACCTCATGAAACCCATGAAGACAAGTATGAGTAAAGTAACCCTTTGTGTTTGCCTCGTTTCCTTCTAAGTAAGTTTGGCCAGGCTCAAGCATACCACTGAATTTCCTATCGTACCTTGCTGGATTATTTCCAAACTGCGTTCTTTTATAAAAAATCCCACACAAGGAACGTGCTCTCACCACATCGTCCGTATTAAAGTTATGGTCGCTGATTATAGTCGCTTCCTTAGTAAATTTTTCTTTAAATCTCTTTAATTCCCTTAAATTTAATACCCTTTGCCAACTGCGTAGAGTATCTCCTAGATCCTCATGAAGTTTATCGTCAGAAAGAAAAGGTCTGCAAAATTTTACTAATTTTGCACGTTCTATAAATAGATTAAACAGAAAATCATAAATACTTTCCCGCCCAATTTTTTTGACCCGCCAACAATCCTTGACAAGGTCCTGCCACACTTGTTGATGAGTTTCTAAGTCGGGTAATTCCGCCTTCCCTATCGAATGCCAAAGGAAAAGAAAACTAAGAAAAACAACAATAGGCATGAATTCCTAAACTTTAGACACTCTAAGTTTTTCTTAGTTTAAAGAAAGATTTTTTAAAACAAGGTTAATTTTTGGGATGATTGCCAATCACACTTTGATCTTTTAGAAAAGGGGCTATCAAGGGTTTTAATCTTGTTAATTCATCTAAGCGGTAAAATGTTGCCTGCAAATCAAGGTCTTGCGTTAAGGCGCAAGCATGCTGTCCCGTATACAAACTTTGAGTGAAAGTTTTTAAACGCTGACTTTTATGGGGTATTTCATAAATATAGACTGGTTTACCTGTTATACAGGACTCAGACATCATGCTGATAGAGTCCCCTGTCACAACAACCGCATCGGCACAGGCTAGGTAGCGTAAATAGGGGTTCTCGCCCTGCCCATCCCAAAGTTCATAAGAAATTCCTTGCAAATGCTGTTGCAAGGCTACCAATAATTCTGGACGAGTGCGCCGCGACGGCGTGATTAATAAATGAGTTGGGCTAGAGTGTCCCTGCTCTTTCACAAGTTGGTGTAATCTTTGTGCCAGTCCATGAATATATTCTAAGGTATAGCGAAAATGCTGACTATCGCCCCCAATGAGGACGGTAATGGCCGGGCCTTTATAACACTGCGCCCGCAAAATTTGTAACTGTTCAGGACGAATAGGGTGCAATGCGCCCAGGGTAGAAAGCACATTTTTGCCGTTAATACCATCATGATGGGGCGGAATAACCAAGGTAAAGTGCCGGGGATGTAAACGCGGGTTTTGCAAGACAAGCGTTGGACAAAAATGCCTTAAAACAAGGGCAGCATTCACTGCCTGCCGCCCCCCGGCGATAATCAAATCAGGATAAGGTGGGTTTAAGGGGCTTGCCTGTGGTTTTTGTAAAACAGAAGGGTTTTTTAAAACAAGCATAGCTTGGGGGGGTAACCAGCGATAATAACCCCTTAAATCAATACTTTTGTGAATGACCGTTAAGCCATGCTCTTGTTCAAGCCATTCTGCTAAAGGCAAGCATTGGCGGTAAGTTCCCACCTTTCCTAAATCAGATAGCACCCATACATATTTCATAGATTTTGACTAAGAATAACGTTTTCACAGCGGTCACATACATCGGGAAAAGACCGCGTATCCCCATTATTTCTATAATCTTGTCCTACTTCCGGTAAAATACGCCAACACCGATTACATTTTTCCCCAGTGGCAATATTAACGACGGCCCCTACATCGGGAACGTCTTCCAGGGTGACAGCCCCTGCGGGTGGTTGCGCAATAACCAAAGTAGCCGCTGAAGTGATGGCAAGTTCGGCTAAGTCTAGTCCCTGCAACAAAGCTGAAATATCAGAGGATACATACACAGCCACATGGGCCTGTAAACTGGAGCCAATAGTCTTTGCCGACCGCTCTAATTCTAGGGCACTGGTTATAACCCGCCGCACATCACGAATACTTTGCCAGCGTTCATCTAATGCGGGTTGATACCACGACGATTTCACTTCTGGAAATGTTCGTTCGTGAATGCTTTCCAGCTGATCTTTAGATGAAGGGGGGTAGGCTTGCCAAGCCTCTTCCGCGGTAAAACTAAGCACGGGCGCCAACCAATGAACTAACGCTAAAAAAACCTGATTCATCACCATACGGGTTGCCCGTCGTTTGGGGTTATCTGGGGCATCACAATAAAGGCAGTCTTTACGAATATCAAAATAAAATGCCGACAAATCTACCGAACAAAATGTATGTAACGCTGTATAAAACAACGAAAAATCATAATTCTCTACCGATTTTTGGTGTAAAGCGTGCAACTGTGTTAACTGGTGTAAAACCCATTTTTCTAATTCTGGTAACTCATTTTCCTCAATCTCTTCGCTTGGTTTGTAATTTGCCAAAGCACCCAATAGATAACGCAGCGTGTTACGAAACCGTCGGTAAATATCCTCTTGATGCTTAAGGATTTCACTGCCAATGCGTAAATCTTGGGTATAATCAGACCCAACAATCCACAGGCGTAGCAAATCGGCACCCAAAGTATGAATGACGTTTTCGGGGGAAATGACATTGCCTGATGACTTAGACATCTTATAGCCCTTCTCATCCAAGACAAAACCATGGGTAACCACCTGGCGATAGGGTGCCTGTCCTGTCAAACTAACAGAAGCTATTAGAGAGGATTGGAACCAACCACGATGTTGGTCAGACCCTTCAAAATAGACATCAGCTGGCCAGGTTAATTCTGCCCGGTGTTTTAAAACAAAGTCTTGGGTACAGGCGCTGTCAAACCAAACATCCAGGATATCGGTTACTTTCTCATAATCGTCGGCGTGATAAGTATCACCCAAGAAAAAAGAACTGGGATGGTGATGCCAGGCTTCAATACCCTCCTTAGTAATGGCGGTCACAATACGATGATTGACCTTTTCATCGCGCAAAGGCTCGCCGCTTTGTTTGTGGATAAACAACGCGATGGGCACGCCCCAGGTACGCTGGCGCGATAAACACCAATCGGGGCGATTTTCAACCATGCTACGAATACGATTCCGTCCTTGGACAGGAAACCATTGGACGCTGTCAATGGCTGTTAAAGCTTGGTCCCTAAGGGCATCAATATCCAAAAACCATTGCGCTGTCGTACGATAAATAAGGGGGGTTTTGGAGCGCCAAGAATGGGGATAGCTGTGCACCAATTTATCAGCGTACAGCAACGCTCCCGCAGTTTGCAGGGCCTCTACTATCTTAGGGCCAACCTTGTAAACATGTTGACCAGCAAACAAGGGCACATGATCATAATAAGTCCCATCCCCTTGCACGGTCGCGGGGACCTCTAGCTGGTAAGCTTGGCCCAAAGTAAAGTCTTCTATCCCATGCCCTGGCGCGGTATGGACCAAGCCTGTTCCTGTTTCAACTGTTACGTGGTCACCTGGCAACACAGGCACAGGAAAATCATACCCTTGGTCCTGCCAGGGGTGGGCACACACTGTTCCTGCCAATTCGCTTCCTTTAAAAGTTGCTAATACGGTATAATTTTCCAGATTGACCACTTGGCAAAAGTCAGTGACTAAATCCTTGGCTAAAACGAGACGTTGACCCCTAGAGATTAAGTCGGTCATACTTATAGCCTCAATCACGGCATACTCAAAGTCAGCGCCATAGGCAATGGCCCGATTGCCGGGCAGGGTCCAGGGGGTTGTCGTCCAGATGACCAGCGCCGCATCACTTAAAATCGGTAGGGAGGCTTTAACCACGTCAAATTTTACGTAAATAGAATGGCTGGTATGATCTTGGTATTCAACTTCAGCCTCGGCCAAAGCAGTTTTTTCGACAACAGACCACAAAACGGGTTTTAAGCCGCGGTATAACAAACCAATCATCAAAAGTTGTAAAAGTTGTTGGGTTATTTTACCCTCGGTTGCTGGGTCCATCGTGCAGTAGGGATTTTGCCAATCCGCCACAATGCCCAAGCGTTGTAATTCTTGGCTTTGGGTGGTCATCCATTTATCGGCAAAAGCCCGGCATTCTTTCAAAAAATCAAGAATAGGGATATTATCTTTTGATAACCCTTTGGCACGGTAAGTTTCCTCAATTTTCCATTCAATAGGCAATCCATGGCAATCCCACCCTGGCACCAAAGGTGCATCATAACCCATCATTTGGTATGTTTTGGTCACAATGTCTTTTAATACTTCACTAAGGGCATGCCCCATATGAATATGACCATTGGCATAGGGTGGGCCAAAATGCAGAATAAATTTTTTACGGCCAGCTGATTGAGCACGCAAGCGATCGTAAAGATTGATGTCTTGCCAGAATTTAATAAAGTCAGGCTCTCGTTGGGCCAAACTAGCTTTCATGGCAAAATTCGTTGTGGGTAAGAAAACGGTGTTTTTATAATCCATGGGTTATCATTCGTTGGGGTATCGGTAAACAACTATGGTTATAGGGCAGCTACCCCTACCCTGGCAAGGGAAAGACTACTTAAATTATCTAAGCTGTAAATTTACCCTTGATTAATCCTTTTTAAGATATAAATACTATAGCGGTTAAGTATTTTTTTATAAGGTAGCCTAAAGGTATGGTCAAATTAAGTAAATGTGGTTTATTGGTTTTGTCTTTTTCTTTAATGATAAGTATTGCCCAGGCGGATTACTATGATGACGCGATGACAGCCTGGCAGAAATTCAAGACCCAAAGCTCCAAAGGACAAAAACCCGATATCTTAGACTTTCTGGACAAGCAAGATAATCCCCATATTATTGCCGCCACCACGGCAACGGGCTTGGATGTTGGCATCAATAAAACGCCATCTGTTGAACGGGTTAACCGCCTGCTGGGGATTTTGGCGCGTAAGTTGAAAACAGCTGTAGAGTCAGTGCAGGACCTTGCGGACCAAAAACAGTATGTAAAAAGCGTGAAAGATCATCAGCTTGAGCATTTCCGTAATATTTGGCAAAGGTTGCAAGATAAAGGGGACTTTAGCAAAAAGATAACGCCAACTGATATTAAGCAAGGCGCAAATAATATTCTGATTGCCGCATCAGGAGATATCCTGATAACTGCCAATGCAAGCTTGCATAAAACAAAAAAAGAAATCATAGAAAGTGACTTGCAGGGGTTTGTTTGGGAAGATTCCTTTAATCCTGCCTTGTATCGTTCCATCTACGGTCAATTTCCTTGGTTGGATCGTTTCACCTATAAATCTAATCAGCACAATAACGTGAGCCAAGATATTCCCTTGATTTTAAGAAATATTGGGGATTTTTCTGGAATTACTTTAGATTTTAGGAATAAATCTTTACCTGCAAGTCAAGTAAACACTAACACTTTACCTATTATACAAACTGACACTCTGGCGATTTGGGGCGATGCCGATTTAAGGCAAATTTTATCACCTCAATCGCATATTAAGACTTTAACCTTAATGAACCGCAAAAAAGCAATCACACCAGAGGAAATTAACCTTCTTCGCCAAATTCAGGATTTAAACGCCATAATTACAGATGACCAAACAGCTAAAGACAAAGTTGGCAACGATCCATTCGCCAAACGTTGGAAATTTAAAAAGTAAAAAAATCAATTTCACACTAAGGAAAAAACGACTATGAAAATGACTATGAAACATCTTTTTTTAAATACAGCCCTGGCTACGGCCATGGTCATGGTTGCAGCCCCGTCTGGGTATGCAGCAGGGGATATGGTACCCTATGGGCAGGGTAGCTCATCTTCTAAGAAACTTGTGACCGCCACAGATATTGGGGAGTTTATAAAGCAGGATTCTAATCTTAGCTTTTCTGTGGAGGATTTATTACAGCACTATCAAACCAAAGAAGATTTTGTAAGACAAATAAAGGAAATTTTCCCCCTTAATTCGATTGAACTTTTCCAGGGGTTAGTCACTTTAAAAAACCACCAAAAAACCATGTCAGACTTGATGGGTTTTTTGATAACCTCCCCCGCTATTAAAGCGTTGTTTGATAAACAAGAACAAAGATATGCTTTATTTAAAAGCTATCTTGAAACCTCTAAAAAGGCTTTAGAGGAAGTCGTTAACAATCCTTTTTTTGACGAATCAATTGGGCAAAGCGAGTCTATGAGTGTGAGCGCAGAAGAATCTGTTAAGCATTTTCTAGCAGCTGCTCAGGCAAATTATCCTCATTTGATTGCTCATAATCAAGGCATTCAAGAATTAATCGCCAATCCTAATCTTTTAGAAATGGGAACTTCCCAGCTAGCTATTGAGGGGCCAGGGGCTAATCAACAGCTTATCCATAATCAACAAGAACAAAAAGATTTAGGGCAATTGCTGCGCATGGGGCGTAACAAAAATATGTCTTTGGCAGACTTTATCCAAGGGGCCAAAAGCCCCCAAGAGGCAGCACGCCTTCTTAAGACCGGCCTTGAAATGTGCAATAGGATTTTAGATGTTTTATACCAAGCCAAAACAGGGGTAGAAAAATTCAACGTATCGATCCCCACAATAGAGCAGGATGAAAATAGCCAAAAACTTAAAATAGTAGGTAGCTTCAACAATTATTCCCATGATGCGTTGGCTCTAGCCTTTGATGGTAAAAAAGATCGGGTCCAACAATTCTTGGCACAATGGAGGGAGTTACAAGTCACAAGAAACAACTTAAAAGCAGAATGGACTGACATAGACGGCCATACAGCAAAAATGGCTGACATTCAGCAAACCGAGCGTTCTTTTGCCTTAGCCCATAATGCTGGTAGCGACCTTCCACCTAGCTTTATTAAGCGCGAAGATTATGCTAGTGATCTAGAGTATAATACTGCCCTTGAAGCTGACAGGATTAAAAGATTTAAGAATGCAAAGTTCGGTAAAGAATGGGATCAACACCCAGAGCTTCAAACAGCAACAACAGAGGAACAAAAGAAACAATCCCTACGGGCTGACTTTAAACAAATGGTAGAGGGTCTCATTGTCGATCTTGAACAAGGAAAATTAGCCTCTAGTTCATCCTCTGGCTTACTTAAAGATCATTAGGCCTAAAGAGAGCAATTTCCCCTCCTCTTTCCTGGTTTTTTTACAGGGCTGCTATAGAGTTAGACATAGCAGCCCTTAGTCTCTTGCTAGGGGTGTATTTTAATTGAAAATCCTTATAACGGGCTTGCATTTTCCAAAAGCTTAACGTAATGGTTTTCTAATTTGCCATTAATTCTTTTTAATTATGTTTAAAATTTTATTTCTCTTATCTTGTTGGTGTTGCTATCTCTTAAACTCTGTCTCTGTCACCATAGCTGGTGAGGACGATCCCTCTAACCCAACCTTGACCCTGCCCGCTCCTATCAAAACCGTCATAGCTGATTTATTAACCTATTCTCTTTCTGAATTAACCAACTTAGATTCGCTGAGGCTTAAAGATACTAAATTTGGCCTAGAATCCACCCAAGAAAAAGGTAAACAACTTTATTTATTGCATGTCCTTAAACGGGAATATTTCTTGTTGGAGGGGGATAGGGTCATGTTCGATGATAACGCAAATCCTTACTTTAAAGTTTCCCCTCTGCCCGCCCATCCTGAAGATTTTATCAACGAAATGAAGAATGTTGATACCACCAAACTTTTAGAATCCTACCTACGCCGCCGCCTTTGTTCCTACAATGACAACAGCATATCCATTACCCCTGACTTTCATAAAAAAACAGTGAATACTTATATTGTGGCCCAATCTTTAAGTTTTTCTTTGTTTGCCCGTAACCATTTAAGGTGTTTAACGGTTCAGGGGGCTTTTCCAGAATGCCTTGTTAGCGCCCGTACACGGGTGTTTTCTTTTAAAGAAGACTCACCCAGTTTTTATGAAGACTACAGCCAACAGTTTCTAGAATACCTGACAGATTATTTAACCTTTAAGCAGGCCTATTACAATGTCATTGCTTTTGTTTTGCAAAAAGGAAAATACGCCTTACCCTTTAAAATAATGAAATTTGCCAAAAGGCCACGCTTGGAAAATGAGCGTTTTGCCGAGCTGTGCCAAACCTTAGTCCAGCATAAGCTTGGTAAAATACCCCTGCCGGAAGACTTTTTAAAATCTTTTGATCTCACAATCTTAAATCAGTATTTAACACAAATTTACCGTCGCAGCTGCTTTTATGAATTTCACTGCAATGGCTATTGGGAATTGTGTAAAACCCTTTTATCTTACCAGGCTTTATATTTGGAAAGCTTGCAACAAGCAGCATTGGCAAGATTAAAGCCTTGTTGTGAAGAAGTGGAAGAAGACAATCGGGATATAGATGAAATTCTACGCTATATAGAAGGGGATAAACCAACCATAAAGAAAGACAAAAAGAAACAGAACAAGAGGAATGAACCCTCTAAGCCTTTATTAAAGAAAACGGAACCTAAAAAAAGCCAAGGTGCGCAAACTGTCCCCGTTATAAAAACCCCTACAGGTACCAAAGATTCTCTAGAAATAACAACATTAGCGGACCCTAATCCTAACCCTTGGCAGACCGTTTCCTACCAAAAACAGAGTAAACAAAAAAAGCCTCACCCTGGGCCTGCCCCCTATCAAACGTACCGCAAGGAAAAACCCTTTTCTCGCCCGGTGAGCGATAAAAATACCCCCCTTCTGCCTTCTCCTGCTATTCTACCCCCTTTAAGGGTTGAAGAAGGAAAGGCTACGAAAGTTTTCCCTGATCTTGGCGCCTTAATAAAACCTGCCCCTGAGATAAAGGCAGAGGCCTTAAAACTAGAACCTTCAAGCATAACCTATCACCAAGATACCGCACCCGTTACCATAGCGTATGATCGTTACGTGGGAAAATTAACAGAATTAAAAGAATTTCTAGCCACAGACGTTCCCGAGCATAAAAAGAAATTAGCGATCATCCATACAGCCAGCCAGACCCATTTGCGGATGGAAGAAATAAAAAAGAACAACTTACAAACCCAGGACCTAATATCTTTAAAGGATGATTTAAGTTGCCTTGAAAATCTATGCCAGATCTATGACATTAACAGTGATGTTTTCAAGGATAATTCTTAAAAGTTACCGATTCGCCCCAGGGACCCATAAAACATTTCCTCCCTGCCCGGCTTGGGCATTCCCATAGCGGGCCATGACAAATAAAAGGTCAGAGAGGCGGTTTAAATAGCTTATAAGGTGAAGATTAAGCGGTTCTTGCGCATGCAGAGTGACCACCCTTCGTTCTGCCCGGCGAACTATGGTGCGGGCCATGTGTAAAGCCGCCGCCGCAGGCGTTCCCCCTGGCAAGACAAAACTGGTCAAAGCAGGTAAGGTCGCGTTCAATTCGTCAATTTGTTGTTCTAAGTAATTGACCTGAGACAAAAGGACGCGCAACGGGTGCTGAGGGGCGGTGGTATTTTCAGGCACACATAAATCCGCCCCCACATCAAACAAATCATTTTGAAGCCGTACTAATATTTTGGCCATACGTTCCTCACAAAGAGGGACAGCCCAGCCAAGGCACGCATTAGCTTCGTCAACAGCCCCTATGGCTTCGATGCGGGCACAATCTTTATGAACGCGTTGGCTATTGCCAAGGGAAGTTGTCCCCTTGTCACCAGTTTTAGTATAGATACGGGTTAATAGAACCATTGTTCCTGCTTTCTTTCCTTATTGAAGTAATAATACACATAAAAATAATAGCAAGGCCAGTCCCTGACAAATTACGCGGGTTTGCATCGCCCTGTTGGCGTAGCGATGGTTAAGGTCCCCTCCCAAAAAATATAATCCCAATCCTGCCACCAAGCTTAACAATGTTGCCAGCAGAGTGATAAAAAAAGCGGTTTTCAAAAGTGTCATCATAGACTAAGTATTATTTAATAGGGTCATGATAAAAATGATACACAGGCAACCAAGATATATTTTTTTAACTTATTGCTTGCGCATCGTGTTACAGTTACTTACATACACAGTATCGAACTTTATTTTGTGTGGCAATTGTCGAACAGTTAAGGATGACTATTTTGTCAATGTTTAAGGGAGTTTAGTATTTTTATGAAGTCAGTCGAAGTGCAGTCGATTGCTGGTTATGAATCAATTAATATCCACGAAAATCATCATAGTAAAAAAGGATCACTGACAGCCTGGGCTATTTTGGGGTGTGCATGGCTTTTTTATTTATACGAATATATTTTGCGCGTTTCACCCAGTGTTATGACCAACGAGCTAATGTTGGACTTTGGGGTAACATCAACCGCCTTGGGTGTATTAGTTTCTTTTTATTATTTTTCTTATGTGGCTTTACAAATACCTTGTGGTGTCATTGTTGATTCCTTGGGACCCCGTAAAATTATTACTTTTTCTGCCCTTCTGTGTGTTATTGGCAGCACTTTTTTTGCCCAAAGTGAAACTTTGTTTATGGCGCAAGTTGGGCGTTTCTTGATTGGGGCTGGTTCAGCCTGTGCTTACCTTAGCTGTGCCAAGGTTGGGGCAGAATGGTTTCATCCTAACAAATTTGCCGTCATTGCTGGCATGACCATGATGATGGGTACCTTGGGCGGTACTTTTGGTGGCAGTCCCTTTGCCCTTCTGGTTAATGGGCTTGGATGGCGTTCAGCGATGTTGGTGGCATCTTTGGTTGGCTCAGGTGTGGCTTTAGCAGCTTGGTTAATCGTTCGTGATTATCCTAAGGAAGAAAGTACTGTGGTTACCCAGACCCAGCCTCCCTTATTAGCTGGGTTAAAAATTGTTGCTTCAAACCCCCAAAATTGGTTGATAGGAATTTATGGATGCATGATGTATCTACCTTTGTCGGCCTTTGCGGAATTATGGGGTGTACCCTTTTTAATGAAAGCTTATGGTATTAATAATGAACTGGCTTCCCGCGGTACCATTATGGTCTTCTTGGGAATGGCTTTGGGCAGTCCTTTGGGGGCATGGTTATCCAATACCTTTCAAAGTCGCAAGAAAGTTATGTCATGGTCAGCTTTGGGGACCTTGGTCAGTTTTGGCATTGTTTTTTATGTGCCCAATATCCCCCTAAATGTTATGTTTGCCATTTTATTCATGGGCGGTATGATTTCGGGTGGGCAAATTTTATATTTTGCAGCGGCTAACGAAATTAATCCCCCCCATAATAGTGGTACTACGGTCGGGTTTATTAACTGTTTGGTAATGGTTAGTGGGGTAGTATTTCAACCTTTATTAGGGTGGCTTTTAGATTTAGCGTGGGATGGACAAATGACGGCGGAAGGTGCGCCTATTTACACGCTTGCTACCTACCAATATGCTTTTTCAGCAGTCGTGGCTGCTTTATTACTGAGCTGGGTCATTATCCAGTATGTCCGCGAAACCTATCATACAAATTTACTAAACCATTAAAAAGCTTATGGAAGGCTAGGTTAAGATTTTCCTTAATCAGCCTTTCATCAGATTTTAAATTACAATGTATTATTTTTAAAACCATGAGTTAACAAGGTCATTTATGACAGGTATTTTTTCGGAACAAACACAAACAACATCCCTTTCCTTAACCGATCAGGTTGTTACAAGACAGGCCGTTGCCCATCCTACTCTTTTTAAAGCATGGATGGTATGGGGAACTGCCAGCTTTTTTTACTTGTACGAAATGATTCTGCGGGTTTCCCCTAGCGTTATGACCCATGAACTGATGCAAGATTTTCAGGTTTCGTCAACCGCCTTGGGGGTTTTGGTTTCTTTTTATTATTATGCCTATGTTGCTTTGCAAATACCCTGCGGGCTTATTGTAGACAAATTAGGTACCAGGAAAATTATTACGTTCTCAGCCTTGATCTGCACATTCGGTACTTATTTATTTGCTGAAAGCAATACCTTGCTGATTGCGCAAATTGGCCGATTCTT
>ERZ1066127.724-NODE-724-length-15446-cov-11.663440_pt1 | contig 15446 bp, 9 predicted proteins | sample MGYA00382774_ERZ1066127 | MGnify/ENA primary metagenome ERZ1066127 (study PRJEB33369, sample SAMEA5778357) | biofilm metagenome | biome: Industrial cooling water; feature: Water cooling tower basin; material: Biofilm | place: United Arab Emirates | collected... | reverse complement strand
CCCCGACTACCAGCCGCACATCGAGTGGTTCGACCGCGAGATGATCGACCGCATGATCGAGACGAACACCCAGGTCACGATCACCCTGCAGGCCCGCAACTGACCGCCGTCATGTCCACCCGCCTTCTGTCGTCCCTGTCCGTGCTCACCGTCCTGGCCGCCTGCGGCAGCGTGCCGAAGCAGCGCTTCGTGTTCGACGCCATCGACGTCGCCGAGAACCCGCGTCCGTGCCTCGTCGTCGTCAACGACGACTGGGCTGCGGCCGCCGAGAAGAACCAGGTCGTCAACGTCGCCGAAGACGACGAACTGGTGATCGAGATCGAGTTCCCGTCGGCCGAGACCGTGGTGACGATGGCGCCGCTGACCGTCGAGAACGGCAAGGTCGTGCGCATGCCGAAGTCGCGCAAGGACGCACGCGACTACTCGGGCTTCGTCGAAGAGCTGCGCAAGCTGCGCCTGCGCGATCCGGAGCGCCAGCTGTTCATCCTGCCGCGCAAGAGCGCCAACAGCTGAGCGGTCGGCGCGCCACGACGGCGGCGCGCCCCTACTGCGGCCACTGCAGCGGCGCGAACTGACGCGGCCGCAGCACGGTGCGGAAGCCGAACCCCTTCTGGCCGTCGTCCTTCGCCGCCGAGATCAGCCCGCCGCGCGCCTGTTCCTTGGCGTTGGCCTCGCGGTCGCTGAAGCGGCCGCCGGCGAGGCTCGCCTGCGCCGCCGGCGCATCGGCCGCCAGCCACTCGGCGACGTTGCCGGCGAGGTGATGGAGCCTCGTGCCGTTGGCGACGCGCCACGAGTTGCCGCCGGCGTCGACCTCGACGACGTCGTCGCCGATGTTGCGCTTGTCGGACGACGACGCCCAGCCGGCTCCCCACGGGAACTCGTTGGCGTTGTTGTCGCCGAACGCCGCCAGCGCCCATTCGGCATGGGTCGGTAGCGCCCGCCCGGACCACGCCGCGAACGCCGCGGCGCCGAACCAGGTCACGCGATGCACCGGCATGCGGTCGCTGCCACGCGGCGGCTCGAAGTCGAGCAGCTGCTGCAGGCGCTCGGCGGTCATGCCGCTGCCGACGAGGCGCTGCGCGACCGCCGCGAGGCGATCGGCCGGTGCGGCCTTGCCCTCGACGGCGGCGCGCAGCTCGGCCTGGAAGGCGACGAACTCGGCGCGCGAGCACTCGGTCGCGGCGAGGAAGAACGCGTCGACGCTGGCCGGCGGGTTGCGCAGGCCACCGGCCGCGATCGGCACCATGCCGGCGGCGGCGCGCTGCAGCGCGTCGAGGCCTTCGCTCCACTTGCGCAGCCGCGCGTCGACGTCGGGCAGGGCGCCGACGACGCCCTGCACGGCGGTGCGCGCCTTGCCGAACGCAGTCTTCGCCGCGGCCACGTCGAGGCGCGCGCCGAGGCCGTCGAACGCTTCGCGGCAGGCGCGCGCAGCGACGCCGATGGCTTCGAGTTCCTGCGCGCCTTCGCTGCCCGGCAACCCGACCTGCAGCGCGGCCTCGACCTTGGTCAAGGCGCCGGCGCCGAAGTCCTTGGCCATCGCCACCAGCTTCTGGTCGGCATCGCGCCAGCGCCCGCCGCGGTCCTTCAGCCGCTGCAGCACGGTGGCGACCTCGGGCTCGGCGGCGAACGTCGCCGCGGCCTTCTCCAGCGCCGCCAGCTGCTCGCCGCAGCGCGCCTGGTTGTTGCGCCACTCGGTGAGCTTCTCCAGCCCGTCGAGCATCGTCTCGGCCTTGCCCGCGTCGGTGCGCCACGCCTGCATCGCCGCACCGCGCTGCGCCGCGGCTTCGTCGGCGGCCAGCGCCGTCGCCGGGATCGCCGCAGCGATCGCCGCCGCTGCCGCCGGGAACAGTTCGCTCGCCTGCTTCTGCATCGCGCGCAGCTGCGCCGGCGTCGGTGCATCGGCGGCCTTCTGCTGCCAGCGCGCGAACGCGGCGGCGCAGGCGTTGGTCACCGCATTGCCGAGCCGCGCTTCGTCGCGCGCTTCCTGGCGCAGCGCCTCGGCCCAAGCCGGCAGCTTGCCGTCGACGCGCAGCGGCGCGAGCCCGGCGTCGACCTGGTCGAAGTACTGGCGCACGTCGTCGAACGGCGGCTGCACCTCGCGGCCCGCGTTCGCGGTCTTCGCCTGCAGCACCAGCGTGCGCTGCGTCTCGGCCTTCTGGCAGGCGTTCAGCAGCTCGTCGCGCCTGGCCACCTGATCGGCCTGCGTCGGCTGCAGCTCGCGCAGCCGCTGCTCGAGCGCCGCTTGCGGGCCCTTCTGCGCCAGTTCGCCGGCGATCGCCGCGAGCGCTTCGCTGGCGTCGACCGTCGTCGGCTTGCCGGGATCGGCGAGACCCTGGCGCGCGGCGTCGAGCCGCTCCCCGGGCAGGTCCTGCGCCAGCGAGTCGCGCACCGACGGCAGCGCGTCGAGCAGTTCGCGCCGCGCCGCTTCGATCGCCGCAAGCCGTTCGGTCAGCGCCGCCAGCTGCTGCTGGTCGCCGGCGAACTTGCCGCGGTCGTCCTGCCAGCGCGCGAACGCCACCGTCAGCGCCTTCGTCGCCATCGCCGCCAGCTGGTTCTCGGCCCGCGCTGCTTCGCGCCAGCGCGCGATCCAGACGCGTGCCTCGGGACCACTGGCGCGCGTCGGCGCCGCTGCGGTCTCCACCGCGGCGAGGTGCGCGCGCACGTCGGTCAGCGGCAGCGCCAGTTCCTTCGGCAGCACGATCGCGTCGAGCTTGCCCTTGATGCGCAGGCTCTCGTCGACGTCGCCGAGCAGCTGGTCGCGCTCGACCGAAGCCGGCATCGCCTTCAACTCCTTCTGCATCGTCGCCGTCGGCCCCGATTCCTTGCACTGCGCGCGCAGCTGCACGAGCCGCGCCGCCACGTCGGTCACCGGCCCGATCACGACCGTCGGTTCGCCGCCGAACGCCTTCCAGGCGCCGAAGCCGCCGCCGGCGAGCACCACCGCGGCGACCGCCGCCCACAGGCCCTTCTTCGAACCGTCCGCCGCGCCGGCGCGGGCGCGGCCGGCGCCGGTCTTCGGCAGCGTGATCGTGGCGCCCTGCTCGACCAGCACGAGGTCGTTCAGCAGCGCCTCGTAGCTGGGATAGCGATCGTCGCGCGACAACGCCGTCATGCGCTCGATGACGCGCGACAGCGGGTTGTTCTCGTCGAGGCCCGGCAGTGCCTTCCACAGGCACAGGTTGGCCATCTTGGTCTTGGTCTGGATCAGCTCGTAGACCGAGCTGGCGCGGATCGGCGGCTCGCCCGTCAGCAGGTAGTAGAACGTCGCCCCGAGCGAGTACATGTCGCTGCGGAAGTCGAGGTTCGCTTCGCCCTGGCACTGCTCGGGGCTCATGTAGAGCGGCGTGCCGACGAGCTCGGAGGTCAGCGTCATGCTGAAGTCCTCCTGCAGCGGCTTGGCGATGCCGAAGTCGGCGATCTTCAGGATGCCGCGGTCCGTCAGCATCAGGTTGTCGGGCTTGATGTCGCGGTGCACGACCTGCAGCCGCTGCGCTTCCTCGAGCCCGCGGATCGCCTGCCGCAGCAGCGGCAGCGCTTCGCCGGCCGGCAGACGGCCGCCGGCGAGCAGCTTGACGTGGTCGCGGAGGTTCTTGCCCTCGACGAACTCCATCACCAGGAAGTGCACGCCGAGCTGGAAGCCGACGTCGTGCACCATCACCACGTGCGCGCTGTTGAACTTGCCGACGACGCGCGCCTCGACCTCGAAGCGCTTCAGCATGCGCGGGTCGGTCATCATCTCCGGCCGGATGATCTTGACCGCCACGTCGCGGTCGAGCTTCAGCTGGCGCGCCTTGTAGACGGCACCCATGGCGCCGCGGCCGAGCAGCTTGTCGAGCCGGCAGCCGCCGAGTTCGCGGCCGAGCAGCGGATCGTTCGGGGCCGCTGCCGCGGGTCGCGGAGCAGCCGCAGGCTTCGCCGGCTCCGACGGCGGCTTGCCGGCCGCATCCCCACCGGCGCGCCCCCACGGCTTCGTCGAGGTCGGCGGCTTGTCTCCGGTCGCCGGTTTGTCGTCCTTGCGTTCGTCCTTCTTGCCGTCGGTCTTGCCGTCGTTCTTCCCATCGAACGACGGCACCGTGTTCTGTTCGTCGCGGTCGTCGGGGCGCTCGGGCGGATTGCCGCCTGCGCGCGTGGGCTGGTCGTCGGGGTCGTTTGGGCGCATTCGCGGGCCGGGGTCGGCGAGAAGGCCCGCCCTTGTAGTGGAAGCGGGCCGCGGGCCGCAACTCCGGCAGGGTGCGAAGGGCCTCAGCCGGACTTGCCGCCACCGCCGGGGAACGCGTGCTCGCGGCACAGCCGTTCGGTCTGCTCGGCCGGCAGCGGCTCGCCGGTCAGTCCACAGCGGGCGCCGCCGTCCTCGCTGCGGAAATGGCGGCAGGTGCGACAGACACCGAACGAACGCCCGCCTGCTCCCCGCTGCATCGCGCGCAGCAACTCGGTCAGTGCATCGGCGAGGCCGGCGGTCGCCGCCGCCGACGGCAGCGCGTCCTGCAGCAGTTCGCCCGGCAGCTGCGCCAGCAGGCGCTTGCCCTTCGCCGTCGGCCGCAACCGCACCCGCCGCGCGTCGGCGGGGTCGTCGTCGGCCGTCACCAGCTCGCGCTGCTGCAGCACCGCCAGCGTCTGCGACATCGTGCCCTTGGTGACGCCGAGGAACTCGGCCACGGCGATCGGCGAGTCGCTGTAGCGGTTGGCGCGGCCGAGGAACGCCAGCGCCTGCAGGTGCACCGGCTGCAGGCCGTGCGCCGTGCCGAGCCGCCGCTGCTCCGCCCGCAGCAGGTTGCCCAGGCGCTCGAGCAGTTCGTGGATGCGTTCGGCGGTCACGGCGACACGGTATCGGCTCGCTACCACCTGGACAACGCCCCCGGGATTCGGTATCGAGTCGACACCATGAACCGAGACCCGATCCGTTCCCCGTCCCGCTCCCCGCTCCGCCGCCTCGCCCTGGCCGCCTTGGCACTCGCAGCCGCCGCCTGCGGCACCACCGCCGTCCAGAAGGGCGACCCGGTGCCGTTCCCGCGCGGCTACCGCGACTGGCACCACGTCAAGTCGATGGTGATCCAGCCCGGCCACGCGCTGCACGACGCGTTCGGCGGCATCCACCACGTCTACGCCAACCCGGCCGCCGCCGCCGGCCTCGCCGACGGCCAGTTCGCCGAGGGCTCGGTGCTGGTGTTCGACCTGCTGGCCGCCGACGCCGGCGGCAACGCCATCCAGGAAGGCCCGCGCAAGGTGCTGGGCGTCATGCACAAGTCCACCGCGGCATGGCCGGCCACCGGCGGCTGGGGTTTCGCCGGCTTCACCGACGGCGGCGACGTGGTCAAGGACATGGCGCAGCAGTGCTTCCAGTGCCACCAGAGCCAGCAAGCGCACGGCTACGTGTTCTCGCGCCCGCGCTCCTGAGCCGGATTTCGCGCGTCGCTTGTCGATTCCGGCGCGCGCCGTTCGTCTGCTGGTCGCGCCGCCCCGTCGGGCGGCCGAACCACCGAGAGCCATGAAGCCCAGCCTGCTCGCTTGCCTCCTCCTCCCCCTCGCCATCACGGCCTGCAATGCCACCACTCGCCCGGCGCCGGCCGCCGCGCCAGAGATGCCGAAGCCAGGCCCGCAGCACCAGAAGCTCGCCGCCAACGCCGGCACCTGGGACGCCGCGCTCGAGATGATGGGCCCCGACGGCCAGACGATGCCGAGCAAGGGCGTCTCGATGATGAGCATGGGGCCGGGCGGCTTCTGGCTGCTCGACGACTTCCACGCGGACCTCGGCGGCATGCCGTTCCACGGCATGGGCTCGACCGGCTTCGACCCGCAGAAGGGCAAGTACGTCGGCACCTGGATCGACTCGATGAGCCCGAGCCTGATGGTGCTCGAGGGCGATTTCGACGCCACCGGCAAGGTGCTGACGATGGCCGGCACGGCGCCGGGCTACGACGGCAACCCGGCCGTCCACCGCATGGTGACGACGCACGTCGACGCGAAGACGAATCGCTTCGAGATGTTCGTCGCCGGCGAGGACGGCAAGGAGATGAAGATGCTGTCGATCACCTACACGCGACGCGCCGACGACGGCAGCAAGGGCAAGGGCGGCAAGTAAGCGGCGAGCACGCTGCGGTCCGACCGCGATCGCACCGCGATCCGCCGCGGGTCGGCGGTCGCGGGAGTGCCCACGGCGACTGCGGAGCGGTAAACCGTCGCGCCGGAGGATCGCATATGCCGAACCATGGAACCCGCTGGCGCGCTGCGTTCGCCGCGCTGCTGCCATGCCTGCTGGTCTCGTCGCTGACCGCGCAGACGCCCGCGCGCCCCGCCGCCGATACGTTCGTCGCGGCACTCGCCGCGTTGCCCGCGTCGCCGCCGCCCAGCTCGGGAACCCGCATCGTCGTGCTCGACGGCGACGGCAAGCCGGCCCCGGATGCGATCGTCGTGTTCGTCGCGCGGCCGTGGCAGGGCGCCGCGATGCAGACGTGGGGCCAACTGCTGCGCGAGCATCCGGGCGATCTGCTCGCCGCCGTCGCCCACCTGGCGCGCGACGGCACGCGCCATCCGCTCGATGCGCAAGCGCAGACCCGCGTGCCGTCGGAAGTGGGCTTCGTGCTCGCGGCGCGCGGCGGCACGTTCGCTCTGCTGCGGCCGTCCCCGCCGACGAAGGCGCGGCACGTGCTGCGGCTGCAGCCCCCGCAGGACGTCGAGGTCGCGGTCACCGGTCCCGAAGGCGCTCCGGCACCCGACATCGGCGTCGGCGTGCGCGAACACGGCCAGTTGCTGCTGCACGCACGCACCGGCAGCGACGGGCGCTGCACGCTGCGCGGCATCGGCTCCGATCTGCCGGACATCGAACTGCTGGTCGGCTGCAAACAGCCGCGGCGCGCACCCTGGCCGGCCGCGGCGAAACCGATCCCGTTCGAACTGCCCGCCACGACGTCGCTGACGGCGAAGCTCGTCGGCGACACCTGCCCGGGCGCCGACGTGCAGTGGCGGCTCTACGTCGCCGACGCCGGTCCCGAGGCGACCGTCGAGCCCGCGACCAGCGATGCCACGCACGCGCACTGGCCGCACGTCGAACGGGGCGCCATGGCGCGTGTGTTCGCCAGCGTCGGCACGATCGACACGCCGACGGTCGACGTGCAGCTCGACGCAGCGAAGGAGGTCGACGTCGTTCGCGATGCCAGGCTGAGGCTCTGCGTGCTGCGCCTGCTCGACGAACGCGGCCAGCCGCTGCGCTGGCGCGCGTTGTCCGTCATGCAGAAGGACGGCCGCAAACAGCTGGCGATCGATCTGGCGACGAGCAACGGCGAAGGCTGGGTGGAGACGAAGATCGGCGCCAACCTCGCCGACACCGTGCGGTTGACGATCGGGGTCAACGAAGGGGATTTCGGCACGGCACTGCTCGACTTCGCCGAAGTCCAGGTGCCGAACACCCTGTCGGGGCGCTGCGTGCTCGGCGAGGTCCGCGTCGCCCGCGTGCCGATCGCGACCCACGTGCAGCTGCGACTGCCCGACGGCCGGCCGGCGGTCGGTGTGCGGATGACGATCTTCGACCGCGCCCTGCAGCACACGGTCACCGACGATGCCGGCGCGGCAACGATCCGCTGCCTGCCCCCGCGGCCGGCACAAGTGGGGCTCGGGTTGGCACCGGGCTGGTTCTCGACCAGCGAGCCGCACTCGCATCTCAACACCTCGATCCCGGCGGACGACCAACGCGCGCTCGTCGTGCAGCCGGCATGCCGCGTTCGCGTCGGCGTGCGCGGGCTGCCTGCCATCACCCCGACCGACTTCCTCGAAGCCGAGTTCCGACCCGAAGCAGGAGGCACGCCCCTGTTCGCGCCGCTGCCGACCGAAGACACCGAGCTGATGGTGCCCGAAGGTCGATGGCGCTTCGTCGTACGCACGCCCGAAGGGACCGTGCTCGAGATCCCCGATCTCGTGTGCACGGCGGGCGAGACGCTGCACGACCCGCGCTTCCTCGACTTCGACTGGCGCGCGTTCGCGTGCCTGGCGCGAATCCGCATCGAAGACGCGAACGGTAGACCGGTGCCTCACGTGCAGCTGCAAGCCGTGTTCGGCAAGACGACCTACACCGTGCCCAGCCCGCACGGAAGCGCCGCGCTGCTGCTACCGAAGGCAGGGGCGCAGCTGCGCGTGGCGACCAAGGACCCGCGCCTGCTGCCGATCGACCTCGGCGTCGTCGCCGGCGATCGCACCATCCAGGTGGGTAAGGGGCCGCGCCTGCGCTGGCGCCCTTCGCAGATGCCGAAACTGCGCCCCGGGCACCGGCTGCTGCTGATGGCCGGGGTGGATCATGCCGGGGCACCGATCGACGATGCCGACGGCACGACGCTGCAGTTGTCGTCCCCGGGCCGCATCGAGCTGATGCTGATCGTCGACGGCGAGGGCATGGGCAAGGGCATCACCGGATCGAGCCACGTGGTCGACGTGCCAGCGGCCGGCATCGAGTTCGAGTTCCCGATGACGGACGAACTGCGCAAGAAGATCGAGGCCGAATCGGCGCAGCGCTGACAGTCTGATCGAACTGCCCTCCCATGCCCCAGACGACCTTGTCTCGCGCACGCAGCCTCGCGCTCCCGTGCCTCTTGGCGATCGCCACCGACAGCGCCGGCGCCCAACAACCCACCCACAGCGACCCGTTCGCTGTGCTCGCCGCGATGCCGGCGAGCCCGCCGGTCGCGAACGGTGCCGGCGTCGCGGTGCTCGGCGACGACGGCGTGCCGCGCCGCGATGCAGTGCTGGTGTTCGTGCCGTGGTCGTGGAACGGCGAACGCGCGGTGCGCTGGGACGCGGCGATGCGGCGCCATCCCGGCGACCAGATCGCCAGCGCCGCCGACTTCGCTCAAGGCGGCACGCGCTACCGCCTCGACGAACTCGCCAGCACGCGCGTGCCGACCGACAGCGGCCTGCTGTTCGCGCTGCACGGCGAACAGTTCGCGATGGCGATGCGGCTCGCGACCGGTGCGACGCCAGCTCGCCTCGTGCTGCGACTGCGCGCACCGCGCACGCTGCCGGTCGCCGTCAAGCTGCCGAACGGCGAGGGTGCACCGCACGTCGACGTCGTGCTGCGCAACGGCGAGCGCCTCGGTCCGGTGTTGCGTGCGCGCACCGGCGTCGACGGCCGCTGCACGCTGCGCGCACTGCCCGATGCGAACGCCGAGGTCGCCTTGCAGGTGACGGCCAGGCGCGCGCTGCAGGCGCCGTGGCCGGCGAACGACGGCGAACTCACGTTCGCGCTGCCGCCGACGACGCGCCTCCGCGCGCAGCTGCTCGGCGACGTGTGCCCCGGGGCGGCGACCGAGTGGACGCTGTCGTGCCTCGACGCACCGCCGGCGGACGTGGTGCAGATCGTGTTCCCGACGCTCGCGAACGCAGCTGGCACGCAGCACGCCGAGTGGTTCCACGCCGAAGTCGGCAGCCGCGTGCGCGTGCAGGCGATCGTCGACGGTTTGCCGGCGCCGTCGGTCGACGTCGTCGTCGCCGCGGCGCAGGTGCAGGAGGTCGCGGTGCCCCGAGTCCCCGACCGCGGGCTGATCGCGTTGCGCGCGCTCGACAGCGGCGGCAAACCAGCGCCGGGGCGACTGCTCCACTGCAGGTGGGTGGACGCCAGCGGCGAACCCGTCGTCATGCGCGCGACGAACGCCGCCGGTTGGATCGAACTGGCAGCGCCGCCGGGCGCACCCGCGAGCTGCGAACTGATGCTGCGCCTGCACACGACCGGCGACTTCGACAGCATGGTTGCGGACCAGGGGAGCGTGCGCATCGACACGACGAACAAGGGCCGACAGAACCTCGGCGACGTGCGCCTCGCGGCCTTGCCGATGGCGCTGCGGCTGCAGCTCGTCGATGGCCAAGGCGCCCCCGTGCCGAACGTCACGCTGGCCGTGTACCGCGAGCAGGCGATCGCGAGCACCACCGACGCCATGGGCGTCGCTCGGTTCACCGCGCCGGATCCGATCCCGCCGACGCTGCAGGTCGGCATCCACGCACCGTGGTTCTTCGCCGACGGCGATCCCCGCGAACGGGAACTGTCGACCGGCGACGCCGTGCAACGCCTCGTCGTGGAGCCGGCGGCGCGCCTGCGGTTTGCGGCTCCGGGGCTCCCGGCCGAGCTGCGTTGCGACTTCGAATGGGGGTTCGTGCCAGCCGAGGCGGGCCGCGAGCCGGTGCCGGTCGACGTTCCTCTCGGCGGCGGCGACGTCTTCATGCCGCCCGGCCATTGGCACTTCGTCGTGCGCCACGGTGCGGACGAACTGCTGCGGGTGGAAGACCTGCGCGGACAAGCCGGCATCGAGCTGCACGATCCACGGTGCATGGCGCTGGCGTGGGAGTCGTTCGCGCGGCTGGTGACGGTCCGCCTCCAACACGCCGACGGCACGCCGGCCGACGACGCCTACCTCTGCGTCGAGGCCGGCGACACGACGACGTGCGATGTCGCGAGGCAGGGCCAGATCCAGATGCTGCTGCCGAAGGCCGGAGCCCGCGCCCGCGTCGAGCCACGCGACCCGCGCTTCCTGCCGTTCGAACTCGGCGTGCTCGACAGCGATCGCGTCGTGCGCCTCGGCGGCGGCCCGCAGCTGCGCTGCGTGCTGTCGGCACCGATCGAACTGCCACCCGGAGTGCAGCTCGCCGTCGCCGTCGGCGACGAGCACGCCGGCCTGCCGTTCGACAGCGAGCGCAACGCCGTGCTCGAACTGCACGAACCGGGGCCGCTGCGCGCGATGCTGGTGCTGCGCCGCGGCCACCAGACCTGGCGTCACGACGCGTCCGCCGCGCTCGTCGACGTGCCGGCGGCCGGCGCCACGCACACGTTCGTCGTCGACGACGCGCTGCGGCAGGCGATCGCGCGCGGCGCGAAGGAACTCTGAGGCCCGGGGCAGCGGCGCCGACGGCATCGCAATAGACTGCGCCGAGCGTCGCACTGCGTCGCCAGGAAGGTCGTCATGCCGCACCGCGCTCTCCGTTCGTTCGTCTTCGGCCTGGTTCCTGCGTTGGCGATGCCGCTCCGGGCGCAGACGCCATCACCACCGACGACCGCGAACGATCCATTCGCCGCACTCGCCGCGAAGGAGCCGCAGGAGCCCGCCACCGGTGGCGTGCGCGTCGTCGTCAAGAAGCCCGACGGCAGCCCAGCTGCGGACGCCGTCGTCGTGTTCACCCCGTGGCGCGACGACCACGCCGCCCAGGTCGAACGCGCGGCTGCGAGCACGCGGTTCCCCGCCGACGAGCCGCAGCGCTTCGCCCTGCTCGCGGCGAACGGCACACGGCTGCGCGTCGACGAGCAAGGCGCCACGCGCGTGCCGAAGAACGGCTACGTGTTCGCGTTCGCCGGCGAACTCGCGGCGCGGCGCTTCCTCGGCGAGTCGTTCGCCGAGCCGCGCTGCGAACTGAAACTGGTCGCTCCGCGCACCGTCACCGTCGAAGTGACGACCAGCGACGGCGCCCCCGCGGCCGGCGTGCCGATCTCCGTGCTCGACACGCCTAAGCACGCCGCCAGCCCACTGCACACGACCGGCGCCGATGGCAAAGCGGCGCTCCGCCTGCTCACGCGGCGGCCCGACACGGCCATCGTGCAGCTGCTGATCGCGGCCAAGGCGACGATCACGGCCCCACTGCCGCAGGGCGCCGGCACCGTCCGACTGCAGCTGCCGAAGACGACCGTCGTCGAAGCGACGTTCACTGGCGACATGCTGCCCGGCGACGAACTCGCCTGGCGGCTGCAGTGCGGCGAACAGTCGTCGACGGTGAACGGTGAGCGCACCGGCGACCGCAGCGCACGCTGGTCGTACGTCGAAGGCGACGCGGCGTTCACGATCACCGTGCGAAGCAACGGCCTCGCGCTGGCGACCGGCGCCGGCACGGCGAAGACCGGCAGCGAACCGATCGCCCTGGTGCGCCAGCTGCAGGAAGCGACGTTCGCGCTGCAGCTGCTCGGCCCCGACGGCGAGCCGCTCCGCAACTGCTCGGTCGAGTTCGCGTGGAAGCAGCGGAACAGCAGCGTCACCAACGGAGGCACCAGCAACCGCGAAGGCTGGGTCGAGTTCGCGATGCCCAAGCAATTCGTCGGCAAGGGCGACGCCGCGCTGCGCCTCTCGGTCGCTGACCAACAGCGTGGCCCCGCGCGCGGTCTCAGCAAGCTGACGTTGCAGGCCAAGGAGAAGGTGCGCACGGTGCTGGAGCCGCTGCGCTGCGAAGCGCCGCCGCTGCTGGCCAGCGGCCAGTTCGTGACCCGCGACGGCAGCCCGGTGCCGAACATGGAACTCGCCGCCTACACGCCGAACTACCAACGCGTGGTCACCGACGCCGCCGGCCGCTTCGCCGTGCGCGGCGACCCCGGCAAGCAGCCCCCGCGCCTCCACCTCGATCGCTCCTGGTGCTGCGTCGAGGGCGATCCATGGAGCTTCGAGGTGCCGACCGGCACCACCGACGCGAAGTTCGTCGTGCAGCGCGCGGCCCGCATCCGCTTCGGCACGGACCGCAAGGAGGCCCTGCTCAGCATGATCGACTACCGACTCGAACCCGCGAGTGGCGAAGGGGCGAGGGTCGAGTTGCCGGTGTCGTTCGATCAGCGCGAACTGCAGGCGCCGCCCGGCCACTGGCACTTCCTGGCGCTGCATCACGGCGAGGAACTGCACCGCCTGCCCGACCTGCGCTGCGACAGCGGCGTCGAGACGCACGACCCGCGCTTCATGGCGTTCGACTGGCGCGCCTTCGCGATCCACGTCGCCATCAAGGTCCTCGATGCCAACGGCCGCCCCACCGACGAGTGCACGGTCTGGCTGCGGCACCGGGGCTCGGGCCAAGGCATGTCGCCGACGAACGGCACCATGCATCTGCTGTTGCCGAAGGCCGGTGGCAGTGTCGACATCGAGCCACGCGACCAGAAGTTCGCCAAGATCGACCTCGGCGTCGTCACCGAGGACCAGGTGGTCGTGCTCGGCGGCGGCCCGCCGCTCACGGTGACGATCCGGCCGATGCCGAAGCTGCCCGAAGGCTGCGAACTCGTGCTGCGAACCGACAGCAGCGACGATGGCGTGCCCTTCGACGACCAGGGCACGGCCACGATCGTGCTGCCGAAAGCCGGCTCGTTCCCACCGATGGTGGCCATGCGCAAAGGCCACATGCGCTACGGAATGGACTGGCAGCTGCCCGCCGTCGAGGTGCCGACCGCGGGGGCCAAGGTCGACGTCGACGTGACGGCCGCAAGGCAGACGGTGCTGGAGCAGACGATCCGGCGAGCGCAGGACAACTGACATGCGACGTGTACCGGACGGTGCGGGCTGGGCGGCCCTGCTCGCTTGGCTGCTCGCTGCGGTTCTCCCTGCGCAGCAGACGAATCCGAACGCGCCGAACGATCCGTTCGCGGTGCTCGCGGCGAAGGAGCCGCAGGAGCCCGCCGCCGGTGGCCTGCGCGTCGTCGTGCAGAAGCCGGACGGCACGCCGGCACCCGACGCGATCGTCGTGTTCACGCCCGCCGGTGACGACGACGCAGCGCGCGCCGACCGGGAAGCAGCGAGCCAGCAGTTCCCCGGCGACGAACCAAGGCGCCTCGCGCGGCTCGCCGCGAGCGGCATCCGCCACCAGGTCGATCAGCGCGGCGGCGCGCGGATCCCGAAGTACGGCTACGTGTACGCGTTCGCCGGCGACATGGCGGCGCACGCCTGGATCGCCGCGGACCATCCCGGTTCGCACCTCGTGCTGCCGCTGCTCGCGCCGCACACGTGCATCGTCGAGGTCACGACCGCCGACGGCGCGCCGGCCCGAGGGGTGCCGATCGCGGCACGCGAAGCGCCGAACCAGTGGACCCAGCGCGTGGGCACGACCGACGCCGACGGCACGGCGACCCTGCGACTGCTGCCGACGCGACCGGCCGAGACGCTGGTCCTGCTCGACGTCGTCACCAAGGGGAGGCTGCAGGCACAGCTGCCGGCGAACGGCGGCCGGCTGCAGTTCCAGCTGCCGAAGACGACCGCCGTCGACGCCAGGTTCGAGGGCAGTCTCGTGCCGGGTGCCGTGCTCGAGTTCCGGCTGCAATGCAGTGTCGGCGCGATGACGGCGACAGGGGAACCAACCGGCGAGCGCAGCGCGCGCTGGCCGTTCGTCGAGCTCGATGCTCCGGTCGACATCCGCGTGCGCAGCAGCCGCCTCGAACTGGCGTCGGCCAAGACGACGACGCGAGCAGGTGGCGAGCCGGTGGTGCTGGAGCGCCAGCAGCGGGAGGCAACGCTCGCGATGCAGATCCTCGATCCCGATGGCCGGCCAGCGCGTCGGTGCTCCGTCAGCCTCACGTGGCAACGCGCCAACCAGAACGGCGGCGTCGGCACCGTCACCAACGCCGAAGGCTGGATCGAAGTCGCGATCCCGCCGGCGTTCGTCGGCCAGGAGGACGTCACGTTGCGCGTGCGGCTGCAGAACGCCGACGGCAGCGAACGCGGTCTCGGCACGTGCACCGTTCCGAGCGCTGCCCGGGCTCGCAGCGAACTGCCGCCGCTGCGCTGCACTTCGCTGCCGCTCCTCGCCTGTGGCCAGATCGTCACGCGCGACGGCACTCCGGTGCCTCATCTCGAGCTCGCTGTCTACTTGCCGGCCTACCAGCGTGTGACCGCGGACGCCCACGGCCGCTTCGTCGTGCACGGTCCGGAGTCCGGACGAACCGTTCGGATCCATCTGCCGCACTCCTGGTGCCTCGTCGAGGGCGACATGTGGACGCGCGAACTCGCGAACGGCACCGACGACGCGCGGCTGGTCGTGCAGCCGATGGCGCGCGTGCGCTTCGGCTGGGACCTCCCCGAGGGCCTGATCACCATGATCGACTACCGGCTCGAGCCGACGGAGGGAGCCGGCCCACCGTTCGGCCTGCACCTCGCCCCCGGCCAGCGCGAACTGGTGGTGCCGCCGGGGCGCTGGGACTTCGTCGTGCGTTGGCACGACCGCGAACTGCTGCGCCTGCCCGACCTGCACGCGCAGAGCGGGATCGAGACGCACGACCCGCGCTTCATGCAGTTCGACTGGCGCGCCTACGCGGTCGCCGTCGAGATCGCGGTGCGCGACACCGCCGGCAATCCGACCAACGCGTGCAGCGTCAGCCAAGGGCACAACGGCCGCAGTCGCAGCAGCAAGCCCGCGAACGGCGTCGTGAACCTGCTGCTGCCGAAGGACGGGGCCAGAGTCGAAGTCGAGCCGGACGACGGCGCGCTCGTGAAGCACGAGCTCGGCCGCGTCAACACGAACCAGGTCGTGGTGATCGGCGGAGGTGTTCCGCTGACCTTGACGCTGTCGCCGTTGCCGCAGCTGCCGGCCGACTGCGTGCTGATGCTGTACACGGGCCGCGATCGGAACGTTCGGTTCGACGCGGAGGGACGAGCCACGCTCCTGCTGCCGGAGGCCGGTTCGTACACGCCGACCGTCGCCGTGCAGATCGGCGAGGCCACGTGACGGCATCAGCGGCTCAAGAG
>ERZ1066127.723-NODE-723-length-15478-cov-11.624781_pt1 | contig 15478 bp, 2 predicted proteins | sample MGYA00382774_ERZ1066127 | MGnify/ENA primary metagenome ERZ1066127 (study PRJEB33369, sample SAMEA5778357) | biofilm metagenome | biome: Industrial cooling water; feature: Water cooling tower basin; material: Biofilm | place: United Arab Emirates | collected... | reverse complement strand
CACCGCTTGCACTTACTGCCCCATTGCTGGTGATCGCTCCGCCGGTGATCGTGCCGTTGACGACAGATCCCGTATTCAATGTTGTGCCGCCAATCGAATTGAGCGTGGTGCCCAGGGCAATCGTGCCGGCATTGAAGGTCGAGGTGCCGGTGGTCGTGAGTGTGAAGGGGCCATTCACAGTGCCAGAATTGATCAAGGTCGCAATGGTTTCATTGGAACCCAGAGTGAAGGTACCCGCGTTGTTAACATCCGCGGAGTCGGAAAGCCCACCATTCGCATCGATCAGTTGGGCACCGAGAGAAATGGATACGGGATTATTGGAAGCGGTGCCATTCAATGTCAGCACTCCCCCAGTGACCGAAAGAAATCCTCCGCTCAGTGCACTGTTGACCGTAACCACGCCATTCACCGTGGTGTTACCAATCAGATTCGTATTTACCGTGCCACCGTTGAGCGTGGCACCCGTCAGCACGGTCAGGCTGTGGCTACCATTCAACACACTCAACGCACCGTTTTGCGTGTAGGTATTGATAGTTTCAGCCTGATTGATGGTGAAAATCCCGGCATTGGTGACATCCGCTGAGGAGGAAAGTCCCGCGCTTTGATTGATCAACTGCGCACCGGAAGAAATCGAGACAGGAGTATTGGAAGCCGTGCCAGCCAGCGTCATCACGCCACCCGTCACATTCAGAAAACCTCCGCTCAATGCTCCGTTGATCAGAACCACTCCTGTGCTGGTGGTGTCCCCTATCAAGCTGGAAGTCACCGTGCCGCCATTCAAGGTGGCGCCGCCCGTGGTGGTCAGCGCATGCGTGCCCCGCAACTCACCATTATCGTTTTGCACGTATGTGGTGACAGTATCAGCGGAATTGATCGTCAGTGCTCCCGCATTGATGATTTGAGCGGCACTGGACAATCCGGAGCTGGCGTTGATGAGTTCGCCCGACGCCTGGATGGTGACGGGGGTGGAGGTGATCGACCCAGTCCCCGTGAGAGACAAGACACCGGAGGCAACAGTGAATGAACCGCCGCCCACTGTTCCCGTGATGTTGACGTTACCGCCACTGGTGGTGTTACCCAACAAGTTGCCAGCAACCGTGCCACCGTTCAATTGTGCGGAGGTCACGGTCAGCGTGCCAGTGCCATTCAGCAAAGCCGTGGAGCCGGTCTGGGTGTAGTTACCGATGGTGTCGTTGGCGGAAATCGTCAAAGTGCCGGAATTGGTGACGTTCGAGGCATTTCCGATGCCACCCGTGGAATTCAACAAGGTGGCACCTGACAAAATGCTGATCTCACCGGAATTCACTGAACCGGTCAACGTCAGAGTGCCGGAATTCACCGCCAAGGTAGAGCCTCCCAGGGTGCCGGTAATGGCGACCGTTCCGGTGCTTACGGTATTGCCATTCAGCGAACCAGCTACCGTGCCGCCATTGAGCGTGGCCACATTGGTCACGGTCAGAAGACCAGGGCCGCTAAGAGACCCGTTGCCGTTCTGCGTGTAGTTCGCCACAGTATCGGCGGAGGCATTCACCAATGATCCGGCATTGATCACGATCGCCGGAGTGTCAAGACCGCCATTGTTGTTTTGCAACGTGGCTCCGGCGGCGATGGTGACTGTCGAGTTGGTGGAGGTTCCGTCCAGCGTCAAGGTCCCGGCCGATACCAGCAATGTGCCGCCACCAATCGATCCTCCCACTGCCACAGACACATTCGCGGTGGAAGTGGTGTTGCCTGCCAGATGACCGGAAATCGTTCCACCGTTGAGCGTCGCACCACCGGTAGCAGTCAGCGTGCCGGCACCACTCAGCACACCGCTGCCATTCTGCACATAGGAAGCAATCGTGTCATTGACGGCAATGTTCAGGGTTCCCTCGTTGGTGATGGTCGAAGACAAAGAAAGACCAGTGCCCTGATTCAACAAAGACGCACCCGAGCTGATGCTGATGGAGGATTGATTGATCGCGCCCGTGTTTGTCAATGTGAGAACGCCGCCGGTGACCCCAAGCGTAGTGCCGGAGAGCGTGCCGGAAACAGTCACCGCACCCGTGCTGGTCGTGTTGGCATTCAAACTACCGGACACAGTCCCTCCGTTCAATGTCGCCCCGTTGGTGACAGTCAGCACCGCTGTTCCCGCCAGGATGCCCGCGCCATTTTGCTGATAGGTTGTAATGGTGTCGGCTCCGTTGACCGTGAGCGTCCCGGCATTCGTGACGTTCATGCCATCCACCAAATTATTGCCCGACAAAACCAAGTTGCCCGTGGTGTTATTCAGAGAGGTGGCGGAGAGTGTCGCACCCGACTGGAATGTCGATGAGCCACTGGAGCCCCAGGTGACAGAAAGAGCGCTGTTGCTGCCCGTGATGGTGGTGTTTCCATCGAGAGACATGCTGACCGTTCCCGATGGACTGGTCGTATTGAAATTGACCGAGCCGAAGGTAGTGTTTTGAGCACCACCCAGTGTGATGGACGTGCCGCTGAGCGTGGCGGAACCCGCGACGTTGATAAAATCAACATCAGTGATAGAACCGGCGGAGCTTACATTCAACGACGCAGCGGAGACCGACTGCAACACGGTGGAACTGGCTTCCGTCACGGAAACCGCAGCACCGGAAAGCGCAAGACTGCCAAAGTTCATCGGCCCCGATGTCCCACCGCCGAGGGTGATCGCATTGCCAACGGCATTGATGGTGGTCAGGCCCTGCACGGTGATGGCGGCTCCTGTTCCGGTGACAACCGCACCGCCGGAGTTGATGGTCAAGTTGGATGTGCCACCTGTGATAGTCATGTTGCTATCGAGATTCACTCCGCCCGTGACAGTGTTCAGCAACAGCGAGCCGCCCCCTGTGCTGCTGAGCGTGGAGCCCAAGGTCACATAGGACGTGGCGTTCAATGTCAAACTGCTCGTTGTGTTCCAATCAATCGAGCCGATCACATAAATTCGTCCTCCCTCGGGAGTAGGCACCACATTGGAAGCTGTGGCTGTATTCACCACCACGTTGCCGGACGCAAGGGCGTTGTTCAGCACGATTCGATCCAAACTGGACGTGCCACCGTTGTTAGTTGCATCCGAGAATGGAGTGCTGGCGGTGATGTCGAAATTGGGAGCGCCACTGATGGTGATGTCCGCAGCTCCGTAGAGCATCTGCGAGCAGAGGGCAAAAAACAAAAAGGAACGGCGGAACTTCTTGGATGGTTTCATAATGATTTGGGAGTGATGTGAGAATTAGGGTGTGATTGGAGGAGTGGCTTGATGCAAGGTAACAGGATGCTTCTGAGTGATGTTTTCCTTGAATTGTTGTTGGATCTGAGAACGCAAGCGCCGGATCTCGGCTTGTTTGATTTCGTGTTTGACCATCTCAAACGCACGATGACTGCCGGGTTTGAGGTCCATCAAACGAACGAGAAAAACTCCTTCAGGGACGGTGATCACCTCGCTGACCTGTCCGGGAGACTGAAGTTGGAAAGCGATGGACGCAGCCGCCTTGGTGAAGGCATCGAAGCCACCCTCCGCTTGCAGCCACCCCAGCACACCACCTTTGAAACGGCTGGCGGCATGTTCCGAGTGATCGACACTCAACACGGAGAATCCAAGCTCAGGGTGATCTTTCACCTCAGGATGGGTCATGAGCCACTCACGCGCGGCATGGAGTTTGGCAGCATAGGCTTGCTGCCGCTCCGGATTGCCCTTGTGGTTCAGCCACAGCAGCGCCACGTGACGTTTTTCCGGCGAGCGGTACTGGTCCACGTTGCGATCGTAAATTTCGCGCAGTTGCTGTTCCGGAACATCTTTCAGACCGGCTTCCGCGATCTGTTGATGGAGATGTTTTTCCTTGTAACGGGTGGCCAGCACCCGGGCCATTTCAGCCCGCACCACCGGGTCATCGAGCAGGCCATCCTCCGCCGCGGCCTGAGCCAACTGCGCACGTTCGGCCAGCTCGTCCAAGGCGATTTTTTGCGTGCTGGCATCCTTGCGACCATCGTGATGATCTTTCAGATAGAAATCCAGATCGGATTGGCGCACCTGATACTCTCCTACCGATAGCAAGACCGCATCAGACTCAGGAGCGGAAGGCGTCACCGCCTTCTCCTCCTTTTTCTCCCCGCACGATGCCAGCACAAGAGCTGCCATCACGGGAAAAATCTGTGCATGAAATCGAATCATTGGTTGAAGTTACGAATCACGGCTTTACCGGAGCCCTTCGTGTATTGCCACATCAGCGTGCGCGTGGCCGTGCCGCTCAGCTCGCGCTGGATTCTCACGGGCTCACCGTCGCCATACATTTCCTGTTGCAGGACGCCGTCTATGTAAAATTGAAGGGCATCATTCCAATCGCCATCCGTGATGGACATCTCGAAGTCCAAGGTCGTGTTGCCGCTGACATTGGCGACGATACGACTGGTGGAACCCTCCTGACCACCGCTGGTGGTGAGATGACCCGAGGCGGGATCCGTGATCCAGGATACACTGCCGCTGATGCCATAAGCGGAGCTGCCTGTGAGCGAGGCGATGCTGCTGCTGGAGAACTCACCGGGCACCAGCCCCATGCTGACACGATAGAACTTCCCGGTTTCCCCGGCTTGAATGGGTTGCCCCACCAGCTTCATGCCATTCCCGACATTGACCTTGGAAAATTGCGGTGTCGCATCCGACCACTGATCCAATCCGGAGGAAACCTGCACTGACCAGTGCATATCCGCAGCCTGCATGCGGCTGGGCAGGGTCAGCTCGGGCCGACCGTTGACCAATGCCAAAGTCACGCCGTTTCTGCCCAACTCCTCAACGGAAGCCAAACCGAACGCGTAGGCTTGCAGGTATTCGTTCATCTTACCGGGAGCCATACGTTTAAGATCACTTAAATTATTCAAAGTTCCTTGCGAAGAAATTTGCAACCAGCGATCAAACCCGGCTCCGGATGCTTCCAGTGCGGTGTTGGCTACATACACCAAACCTTCGTGGGGATTGGCCAATTGGTAATTTTGCGTGGCACCCAGTTGCAGCAGCAAGACTTTCGGACCATCGGTGAGACCGGCGGATCTGGCTACGATAGGAATTTCACGGAATGCCTGTCCGGAAAGAATGGTCACAGAAGAACCTGCAGTATTGATGTGCGTGCCGTTCACCACCGTGCCACCGTATTGCAGGGAGACAGACAAAGGATTGCTGGTATTCCCATCACGATAAATTCTCACGCGGGCGTCTTGTTTGGGGGAAACAGAGGCGTTTGCCTGCACCACTTCCAACCATACACGCGGAGTGTCCGTCACAACCTGGTTGATGGCCGAGCCCGACACCGAGTATCGATACTGAGGAAGCACCGCCATTTGCACGTTGGATGAACCGGCGGTCTTGAGATTGGGCAGCGGGCGCACTGTCAACACCTTGCTGGTCTCGTTCCGAGCGAAACTGACCAAACTGCGCGGGCCCGTGGAGCTGCTCGCTCCCTCGATGAGAAAACGGTTGCCATGCACGGCATCAAAGGTGCCCACCGGCACATCGAGCGCTGCATTTGTGGCCGCGCCACTGCGAGTCAAGGTCACTTGGAAGCTGTCAGCGAGGGATTCGGTAACGGCCGGACCGGGGTTGTTGTGAGTCAGCGTGACGGTTGCCGGGATGCTCAAGCTGCCCATGTGAATCCGGCCTTCCTGGATCATGCGGCTCAAGACGGAGTCACTGATCGATTGATTGCGCAACACGATCTCCTGCACGGAAGAATCAAGCTTGGTGATGACCAAGGCAGTGTCGAGGCTGGGGGGGGTGGTCGAGTAATTCGTATCAAGACGTGTCTTGATCTGAAGACGGGCGTCACCCGTTCTGCCCCAGAAAAACGCGGAGAGATCGAGCACGTCCTGGGATGCATTGAAATCCAAAATGACGTCCTTGCCCGTATCCACGGCACCAAAGACAAAACGATCGTTACCAGGCCCACCGGAAAGAACGTCGTCCCCTGCTCCACTGGAAATGATGTCGTTGCCCGCACCACCACTCATGGTATCGTTGCCGAAACCACCACGGATGATACGACGCGCACTGGAGGAAGATCCCCACAACTGGACCGGTGTGAGGTTGGTGCTGAAATCCCACACCACGGCACCGCGCCACTTCGATTCCAGATAATCACTGATGCCGCGCATTTTCTGCTCCGCGACCGCGGTAGGGAAAATGATCATCTCAAACAATTTGCCCTGGAAGGGTTGCTCCAACATCTGGGGAGCCTCCGGGTCGGCATTGCGACGCAGCCCCAGTGTGGGCAGGACAGGTTCCAGGGCAGTGGTCGCGATATTTTCGCCGTGATAGGAACGACCGAAAATGTTTTGCAGCATGGTGCCTTCACGACGGAAAATGGACGTCACGCGGTCCCCCGCCGCATTGTCATAGCCGCGCACCGCGACGCCATCGACTTGGAAAGTCGGGGCACCGGGATAGGATACCGCTTGATGGGTCGGAGCCAGCGTCAGGAAAGCGCGGTTGGTGGAGAGCAAGGTCTGCGGTAACTCACTGGTTCCCGCCACCTCGTAGGCCGCGAGAATGGTGTGATTGGCAGCCGGTAGCGCGCTATCGATGAAAAACAAATGCGCACCTGCCACACTGGAGAAATCCACCCCTCCATTGACCACCTTGGGTTGATACTCCGCGGTAGGCTGCATCGGCGAGCGACCATTGCCCGAGCGATCCTGCCACACGCTGATGCCGCCATTCGTGGCGGGAAGGGTGGCGGCATCCAGCCACAACGACGCATCACTGCCGTCAGTCACCGTCGGAGGCGTTGCCACCAGCTCAATTTCCCCTTCAAAAAGCTGCCCGCCATCACTCCAGGAAACAGGAGTCACCATGCGGGTGATTTGAGGATTGAGATGCTTGACGGAAACACGCCCTGCCTTCAAATCTGCCAGCGTCAAATTCACTGCAGATCCGGCATTCAAGGGCAAGCCATCGACCTTCCATTGAAAACCGGAAGCGCTGATGCCGGGGATGGAGATTTGGATTTGGGCATCCGTGCTGTTCGAGTCGAGCACATGAAGAAACAAACCCGATTCACCGGACTCGCTGACGCGGATCTCACTGCTGACAAGCGTGGGATCGACATTACTGGCAAGCGGGCTGCTGCCACGCAGAAACTCCTCGTAGTTGCTCCACCCATCTCCGTCCGGATCATCTCCGGATACATCCAGGCTGGTGTCCAGTCCATAGATTCTTTTCCACCAATCGGGCAAGCCATCCTGCGCGCTGCTGATGCTGTCACCCACCACCGAGAGATCGAGGCGGTAGTCACCGGAACGGCTGGCGAAGCTCAATCCGTAAAATTCCGTGCTTCCATCAGGCAGCGTGGCATTCACACCATCGATGGTGATCGACTCGATCTTAAACATCGTGGGGTTGGTGGACACTGCCAGGAAGTCCCCCTTGCGCGGAGCCTCCGGCAAATAGGCCAGAGGAACTTTCACCGCATAGCAATAGGGCTTGTTGGCACCTCCGCCGACCGGCTTCAGATCCTCACGCAACACCACACGGTTGCTGGGATCGAGCTGGTTGACAAAGGTCATTTCCAATTTGCCGGACTGCAAAAGCACCGTCTGACCGCCGCCGGTTTTTCGCACGGCACCGTAGAACACGACTTCAGGCTCGGTGAAACTCTGGGCGGAGGCCACTTGACCGGCACCGAGCAGCAAGCTCAACGTGGTCACGAAGAAGGATGTGAGAAATTGTTTCATCATATCAAATGGGCTGAGGTTCTTGTGAGGGTGGTTGGCTTATTGACCTTGATGGGAGTAGGTGAGGAAGTAGAGTTTGATGTCCTCAATGTGATCGGCAAGGCGCTGCAGACCAATGTTCGGATCGACGTGAAGGTTCGCTCCCGGGATGATCAGCAGCCATTCGGTGTTCCATACGGAGCGGCTGACCAGACGGTTGCTGGAAATGGTCTCGCTGTCATCCGGCTCCGCATCTCCGTTGTCGTGATAGATCCGGAAATCACCGTGACGACGCAACTCCCCGAAGGTGCCATCGATGCCGTTCATCGTCGGGATGTAACCGGGAGATGTGATGTTATTGCGATTGATCAGGAACGGAATGGGAATCCGCTGCTCCACCACGTTCCACTGACGGATCAATGGCTGCGCGGAAGACGAAGTGCGCATCACATCAGCGCCCACCGGCACAAGGTATGCGCGCGGTGTGGTGGAGAGACCGGCAGCATTGTAATTGTCCAACCACACGCCGAAGCTCTGAATCTTGGTGGCATAGTTCGCCAGCGAATAGGTGTGATCACCCGGCGCCAGTTGCAAACCGAAGACGTTTTTGCCCGGCTCGATGGATGTGCTGAAACGGATCACCATGCCCGGCTGCGGGCCGGTGGCAAACGGACGGCAATGACGAACGAATTCCGGCATCGTATTCAAATCGGGCACGATTCTCGCATTGAGCGCATCTTTCCAGCGATCGTCACTGGCACCGGCCTGGTCAATGGCTGCCTGGTTCGCAGGGTCATCCAGGCGTGCGAGAATCAAGCGCTGCTCCAGACTCAACTGATCGAGCGGGAAATTCACCGCCGCAATATCGTCGCGCAAGGCGACTGCCTCGGCAAGTTCAGGGTCCAGCGAGGAGATGCGGAACAATTCGCTGCGCATGGAGATTTTCTCCGTTCCCGATTGCGGATTGTTGATGCCCAACTGGCCTTTCAGGACGCCGAAGTTTCCTTTAAGCTGCGCAAGGATATCGGCAAGCCCACCGTGGCCGAGCACCGGTTCCCCATCGGCCCATTTGCCCAACTGACGCTCTTGCACGATCTGATCAAGCAAGGTACCCGCTGCGGCCGGGTGTCCGGGTTCCAAGCTGGTCTCGTAGTCATAGGCTTTGGCAGCAAGCCAGGCATAACGAGCCGCATGATTGAAAGCGGTCTGATACTTCGCCATCGCCTCGTTGCGAGACAGACGGAAGATCATGTCCTTGTAGCGGTTTCTCTGCACGCTGGATGCCAGCACCTTGTTGAAAGCCTCACGTTCACGAAGCAGACGGAAACCCTCCGCTTGTGCGCTGAAATAAGCCTGCCGCTCCGCCTCAAGGGCACGCGCTGCGGCTCCAATCGCATTTCTGGCAGCACGCTCCCCTCCGAGGTGATTCTCCAGATCGAGCAAGAGACCTTCAATCTCATGAACGGCATCCAGTTGTTCGATGTCGCGCTCCAAGCGGGCGATGACTTCGTCACGCACCAACTCTGCGGCCGCAACTGCCGCGGTCGCGATTTCCTTACCAATTGCGGACAGAACGTTCACCGCTTCCGCTCCAGCCACAATCGAACCTTCGAGCGGGGCTGTGGGAACGGTGCCACCGACAATCGTCACCACCGGGTCTGTCGGCACTGCCGCCAACGTGATGCGGGCAGCGCTAGCCGCCGTTTTTTCCGTGGCCGAAAGAACACCGATGACTCCATTCGCAATGACAGTGGCTGTCGTGAATCCAGCCCTCACACCGGTAATGGCATCTCTGATCGATTCCTTTTCATCGTAGCGCTCCAGCGTGGCCTGAAGATTGGCCAGCTTGCGCTCATACGTGGTGATCAGGGCCATGTAATTGGCCATCGCGGTGTCGAGTTCGATCTCTGCGGAAAGCATGCCGTAGAGCGCCGTTTGTATCGACCCGGTCGTCACACGACGCCCCCACTCCACAGGTGCCTTGAAGCCGTAGCGCGAGGCGGTTTCATAAGGAAGCACGAGGTTGTCGATCTGGTCACCAAACACATAGGAGCTACCGTTGGCATTGATGAAATAAAACGCCTCTCTCAATTCCTCCTTGTCTTGTTTGGTGTTCTCATAAAGGTCCACCAAGGTCTTGTTGTCCATATATCCCTTCAAGCGACGGGTCAAGAATTCATACGTCACAAGATTGGGATTGGTGGTCGCCTGCCCGGGTGTGGGACCGTTTTGTCCGGGGATATACTCACTGACCAGGGTTCTGTCCAAGTAGGTGTAGAGTAGGGTATCGGGACCTTGATAACCTTCTGGATAGGCTTTGCCCACTCCGATTTGTCCGGAGTATGGCGTGCCGAAAATCTCAATCAAGCGGTTGCGATAATCGATATCCTGCCTCAGTGCCTCCACCGTCAGGGCAGCGGCATCATCACCGATTGAGCGAAGCTTGTTTTCCGACTCCACAGCCAGGGCCAACGTGGCATCTGCGGCTGCGGCGGAGTCAAAGGCGCTGGACAAGATCTGTTCGAAGTGCGATCTGCGATCACCGCCGGAGGAGTTGTCGTAGAACTGCTGTTCGATGTCAAACGCCAGGGCATCCGAGTCAAGACCCAGAGGGTTGTAACCCATGTTGGCTTCATCCGTGGCGGCTTGAATTTCGTGCAAAGCGGAGGAAATCTCACCGATTTCATTGGCGTTGGCATCGCGGTCCAGTTTGTCGAGATTGTCGATGTTTTCCCCCTGTGGTTCGGCTGGTACCAGAGCGTTGGCAACAACCCAGTCGAAGTAGGCCCCATGTCCCGCGCGATGCGCCCATTCGGAAACACCCCAGGCACGGGCTTTGTCCGCCACATCGGTGTAGCCTTGCCATTGGCCGTCAGGATCCTGCGTGTAGGACAAACGGTAAGTTCCTCGCACGATGTCGCGGCCCGCACGGGCTTTTCCGGCGGCGAGACGGGCGAAGGTCTTTTCATCGAGGAAATCCACTTCCAGAACATTTTGCATCAAGGAATACAACTCGGAACGGGTTTTCCAACTGAAGTTGGGCTCCTTGAGCAGGACATAATGCATGTCAATGGCAGTGAGGAAGTGACCCCAGGAGTCGCCGTGACCTTGCGGGTAGAGACGGCGGGCATCGTCTTCATTGATGAAGCCATCCTTGTTCACATCGCTGATGTTGTAATTGATGTTGTATGCCGCTTCTCCCAGACCTTTGGCGTAGTTCCAGAACATGCGGTTGTACACCGGATAACTCTTGCGGAAGTCCGTGCCGCGTAGCAGCGCCAGTTCCTCATGCATGAGATCCGCTTCCATGTTTTGGAAGGCATGGGTGTAGGAAACCACTCCGGCGATGCCGGCGTCCTCTCCCGCGTTGATGGTGTTGTCCTGGGCATCGGAGTAGGCCTCGCGAGCGAGCAATTCATAGAGCACCGACAAGCGCGTGGCCGCAAGCAGCAGCGCCTGATTGATACCATCCGTGGAATTGCCGTTGCTGGAATTGCGGATCGATAGACTGGCCGCACGATTCAGCACCGTGCGGTAGAGTTCGATCAGACCCACGTTTTCGATGACATTCTTATCCGGATTGAGGGCGACGTTTCCTGCGAAGGGAGCTCCGGCGATCTGAATCTGGCTGCTGTAGGTGGCGGGACTTTCATTGCCGAAGAAGTCGGTGTAACGCGCCTCATAAGGATTGATGCGATCCAGCACGCGTTTGACCCAGCCCATCACGAGCTGCGGAATGTAACGCTTGCTGCCATCCGCCTGAAGCTGCGGTGAATTGGCCGCACCCGCCCACTGGAACGGAGCACTGACCGAACTGCTGCCGGGTTGCCAAGCCGCGGAGGGTGTCGTGCCGGTGGGTAGCTCGAACGGCACCAAACGCCAGCCTCCCGTCTCGTTTTTGTGACGGTAACGCACCAACACCAGCTTGTCTGCGAGGATGACATCGGGGCGACCTTGCAACACCACCGTGTGCAGGGAGGAGCCACTGGCATAGAGCTGCCAATCCGGACTGGGCTGTGCTGTGCTCAAGGACGCGATTTCGTTAGCCAGGGTGGTATCGATCTGACGTGCATCACGGATCCACCACTCGTAGGTCAGGTCACCGGTATTGGCACCGAACTCACCATTGTGTTGCAACGTGATTCTCTCGCTGAAGGCATCAGATCCCTCGATCACCTTGACAGCACCACGATAACGGTCCGGCACGATTTCGATGATGTGCAAGGAGACGGGAGCACCATTCAGTTCAGCACGATTGTTTTCCGCAATAGTGATGTAGAGCGAACCGTTCGGAGATTGGGTCAACAAGCTCGGATTCGGCACCAGAGCGGCACCCACACCGAAGCTGTCGAGATTGACCATTTGCGAGGGCAAGGTGATAGGTGTTCCGAATACACTGTTCCAGAAAGTCACCAGTTGGATCAGCAATCCCATCTGCACGCTGCTGCTGGATTTGACACCTTGCAAGAACACCGGCGAGGTGGTGTTCACTGCCATTTCCGTGACACCGTTGGGATTTTGCGACTTCTTGAAAATCTCAGAGACGGCCACGGTCCAGTCCGCCGTGCTGGCCAGATCGGACACACCTTTGTCCTCCGTGGTGTTTTTGAACTCTTTGAGCGTCATGACGGCAGGCTCCAGCACATTGATCGGATCAGGACCCAAGGTCAGCTCGGGGTTGCCGCTCTCCTTGTCGTTGAGGCGACCGCGGAATACGAGACGCTCTTGCAGCGAGTCAAAGTAGAAACGTTTCTGCAAGGAGCCGCTGAGGTCTTTGAAATACCAGCGCTCGGCGACAACGATCACCTTCGATGAGGCGGGGTCACCGGGCTGGAATCCGGCAGCGGCCATCTTTTGCGACGTGAAGGGATATTCAATCCGATCCAGCGGACGAATGATACGGGCGGAGGCACGGTTGAGTTCCGCGACGGTGGCTTGTTGTATCACCATGCTCGGAGTGGCGGAGTCATAGACGATCTCAGCCGCCTTCATGGCCACCAATGCGGGCAATCCGTTGGAGCCGGGGTTCTCGTTGAAATACTCACCGCCCTGGTAGGTCAGGGTCTCACCGCGCTTGAGCTTGGGATAATCCGTACGCCAGGCACTGCTGTATTGAACTTTCACAGGCTTGGGATTGTCGTCGATGTTGTTCGCGGGCGAAGGAATGTTGTCACCCAGGAAATCCGCGTAGCCGCTGGTGGCGGAGGTCGGCAACCAAGCGATGGAAGCACCCACGGCGGCTCCGGGCAGCCAGAAATCGGCACGCATCGGATAAAAGAACTGGTTGAAGAACTTGCCACCGCCGGACACGACCCATGCGTTATTGTAGGCATCGCGCCACAGCGTGCGCTGATTGACTCCACCCATCTGGATGTTGCCACCGCGTGCGTCCTTCATGGATGCATTTCCTACCACAATGTTGAGCGGATATGGCGGCACCAGCAGGTCGCCGGCGAACACGGGATACTCGAATTGATAGGAGAAATTGAAGCTCTTGTTGGGAGCGAGAGTGAGGAAACGGGCCTCCGGAGTGGCCGCAGGTTCATACGCAAGACCGGTGGTGCCTCCCACCTCGGAATCCAGCGGGCGCGGGAACGGGATGGTGCCGCTGCGTGTCTGGAAAACCTGATAGGCTGCCATTTCCGGCTCACCGGTGATCAGATTCTGCACTTGCACCAGAACCCATGGATCGGAGGTGTAGGTGACCTTGTTGTTGATGCTATTTTGCAGAGCGAAGGCTGCCTGGGGCGGGTTGTTCGCCAGCGCCTCACCCTCGTTTTTGACTTTGACCGCCGCGCGTCCGGAAGGAGCCGTGATGGCATGCTCCTCATTCGGATTGTAACCTGCGGCATTCACATCATTTTGATAGTAAACCGACAATTCCGCATATTGATCGAGATTATACACCTTCTGCGGGAAGCCGGTGCGCGTAATTCCTTCGGTACCGATCCTGCTTGCAATGTAGATCGCCTTGTCTTTGTCCGGTCCTACAGTGGGGAACACCACGTCGTTGTATTCCGTTGCGACATAAGGCCAAGCAACATTCGGATGAGGCACGATGTCGGTGCGATAGGGGTTTTCATAATAGGCAACCTGCAAGCGCTTGTTCGGTTGGACGAACAGAGAGCTGTTGTTCACAGGGAAAATGGGGCCCCATTGACCCACATCAGCCGCACGGTCATAGAGTCGGAAGTTGTAGTTGGAAACTGCATTCAAGACATAGCCGGTTCCGTTGAATCCGGCGCTATCGAGCGTGGAATCCAGGCGAGAGGCCACTTCCTGGTAATTGATGTTGGCCCAGGAGTTTCCGATGGGGGCGACAATCGGTCCGATGCCCACGTTGGATGCCGTACCTTGATTGACAAACACATTGGTCGGTGCGTTTTCGAAGTCGAACTGCAGCAAGGGCGCGATGCCTCGCAAACGGTTGGCGGGCGCCGTCATATCGCGCACACTGCGCAGGCGCTGGATTTCCGATGATGTCAGATAGCTCAACGAATCCGAATCCAGATTGAAGACACGGAAATTGTCCAGTTGCAGAGCACTGCGGGACTCGGCATCCAATCCGATGCGCAGTGAGGTAGCGCCGACTGTGGGTCCGACCAGAGAATCAGCGGTGCCCGGGAACCATTCGGTGACGAATCCCTGCTCCTCGCGTATACCATCCAGATAGAAATCTACCACAGTCACATCCACGCCGAAGAACTGCTCGGTGAAGACGTGGATGGCATAATGACGCCAAGCCATGCCGGACTTGGAAAGCGGCTGCACGACTTTGGCCCCGCGGTAATTGGTGGTAATGGTGGCAGCAGCCTCATCGATGGTGACCGTGAGACCGGCGTTCCCCGTGGAAATCAGGGTGACCTGCTTGTTGAGCGCCGCGAGAGTCAATCCAATGCCCGTGGCGGTGGCGGGGTTGCTGATCACAAACGATGTGGCACTGACAATGGAAACCACTTTCGTTTGTGCGGAAATGTTCGTGCCGGTGATCAACATTCCCGGAACCAGACCTGAAGTGCTGGTGGTGGTGACCATGGTGCTCGTGGCCGTGGTGGCGCAGTTGGTCAAAGCCAGCGGTGCCGGTGCCACCAGGTTTTTGGCGTTGAGCCAGAAGTCGATGACAAACCGCTCGCTGAGTTCAAATGCCGTGGTCACGGGAGCGCCGGGAGTTTGCACGATGCCCTGGGTTCCCGAACCCAACTGCAACGCGGAAGCACCAAGCACGAGTCGTGGGTCATTGCGAGGAATGATGTTGACGGGATTGGAACGCACCACGCGCACGACCAGGTACTCGAGAGCGAGATTGCCATCGGCAACTTCCTCGGGATTCGTACGTGTGCTGAACAGCAGAACGCTTCGACCTGCGCCAGTGGCTTTGTAAGGAACGCCCGGATCATTCTTGCCGACGGTCGCACCCGTGGACATGTCAGAAAATGTCATGTCCTGGAATTTCCATGTGTCAACGGGATCGATGTCGAGCTTGGTGGGAGCTTGACGCGACTCCACACTGTCGAAGAGGTGACGATAGTGTGCATTTTGATCGGCTCCTGGGAATCCTCCCGCAGGATCGATCGAAGGCATGACGATGGTGTCGTCATAGCGCCAGGCGCTCAGAGTAAGGCTGGAGCCAGCGGAAATGGTGCGGAGGGATATGCGGAAGGTGTTGGCATCGATGATTTCCGTGATGGTGGCACCGGTGGGTATGGTCGGTCCATCCACGCTCATGCCTACCAACAATCCTGTGGTGTTACTGCAAGTCACCTCATCACTGGACACCGTGGTGACGACA
>ERZ1066127.722-NODE-722-length-15482-cov-11.999481_pt1 | contig 15482 bp, 12 predicted proteins | sample MGYA00382774_ERZ1066127 | MGnify/ENA primary metagenome ERZ1066127 (study PRJEB33369, sample SAMEA5778357) | biofilm metagenome | biome: Industrial cooling water; feature: Water cooling tower basin; material: Biofilm | place: United Arab Emirates | collected... | reverse complement strand
GGTTAAATACTACCCGTCGAGGATGAAGCCCAAGAATCAGATCACGATAGGCTTCCAAATGGGTAGGGTTTACATAGAGCGTCACCGTTTCGATGTCCGGCGCATCGGCAGGCATGCTGGTATGAATGGCATGTCCACGAACTTGTCCGGCACGTTTTCCCAACATCAAAATCGCATGGCCATGGTCAAGCAGCCGATTCGCTGCCATGTGGCTGTAACGGGTGGGCTCTTCTGAAGCACCTATAATAAGTGTAGTCATGGCTTTAAAAATTGAGCAGCGGCCGTGGCCGAAAGCGCCCCGTCGATGGCGGCACTTACAATACCACCGGCATAACCTGCACCTTCGCCTACCGGAAAAAGATTGCTGCATGCCGGATGTGACCTTGTTTCAGGACTACGCGGAATGCGCACCGGTGAGCTGGTACGACTTTCAGGTCCAACCAAAATGGCTTCGTTGGTATAATAAGCAGGCATCTTTTTCGACAGCGCTTTAAAGGCTTCTTGCAAGCGGCTATGAATGAAACCCGGAAAGAGCGCATGCAGTTCCACGCTTTTCACACCTGGTAGGTATGAACAGTCGGGCAGGGTGTTGCTCAGCTTCCCTCTCACAAAATCGACCATGCGCTGAGCGGGCGCAATCTGACCTCCGCCTCCCAAGGCGTGGGCTTGTCGCTCCACTTGTTGCTGCAGGCGTAAAAGTCCAAAAGCATCGGGACCGCCAGGCAGCGCATCTTCGGGTCGCAACTCAACCACAAAACCCGAATTGGCGAAAGGGTTGTTGCGTTTGCTCGGCGACCACCCATTGGTCACTACTTCGCCATTTTCGGTGGCGCAGGGTGCGATGATGCCACCAGGACACATACAAAAGGAGTATACGCCCCTGCCACTGGCTTGCTGTACGATGCTGTAACTGGCAGCAGGTAAATACGGATCGCGCACATCGCAATGGTACTGCATGCTGTCGATAAGTGCCTGCGGGTGCTCAATGCGCACGCCCAAGGCAAAGGGCTTGGCTTCGAGCGCAATGTTCGCTTGGTGTAACAGCTCAAATACATCGCGTGCCGAGTGGCCAGTAGCTACTAAAAGGGCTTGCACAGGCACCCAAGCATTGCCTTGCAGCTGAACAGCCGAAACGCGATTATTCTCTACCCGGAGTTCCGTGACTTTGCAATCAAAATGCACTTCGCCCCCACATTGTCTGATGAAATTGCGAATGTCTTCTATGATACCTGGCAGTTTATTGGTACCGATGTGGGGATGGGCGTCGAGTAAAATATCGGCATGGGCGCCAAAGTAGACGAGCTGCTCCAACACCTTGCGCACATCACCCCGTTTGGAGGCGCGTGTATATAATTTGCCATCGCTGTAGGTACCTGCACCACCTTCACCAAAGCAATAATTCGAATCGGGGTTCACCTCACCTTCGCGTGTGATGCGTACCAAATCGCGGCGACGTTCACGTACCGACTTCCCCCTTTCGAAAATCACAGGCTTGTAGCCCAAGGCAATGCACTCGAGTGCGGCAAATAGTCCAGCCGGCCCTGCACCTATGATATGTATTTCGGGTGCATTGGCCACCATGCGGTCGGGCTGTATGTACAAAGCTGGCGCTTCGGTTGACAAGGCCTCGACGAGCAAGCGGATTTTCACCTGTCGGCCACGTGCATCGATGCTCCGTCGCACCATGCGAAAAGGAACATCCTTACCAAAAGGCGGATATTGCTTGAGCCAACGTCCCAAGGCTTCTTCTTGGTAAGCAATCTCGGGCGACAAAACCAATTCGCGCGTTTGGCTCATGTTGATAAGTGCGGGTTTATGAACAGCTTTTCCACTAAAAAGCACAAATGTAGATAAAGCAGCCCGAAACTAACAATTCGGCCAGTTGAAGGGGGTAAACTTAATTCGGCCATACCTTTGGCAAAAGGGCGCTCTGGGTCCTAATATTGCAGGTATGGAAGAACGCAACCAGCCCATGGCAGTAACCAGCTCTGTGTCAAACAAAAGAACCGCTATTGGCGGCTTGGCCGGAGGTGCAGGGAAACTGCCGCCGCAAGCTGTAGACTTAGAAGAAGCCGTTTTGGGGGCATTGATGTTGGAAAAGGAAGCGTTGTCGCAAGTCATCGACATCCTGAAACCAGAAGCTTTTTACGTTGAGAAGAACCAATTGGTGTTTCGCGCCATCCAACGTTTGTTTGAGCAATCGAAGCCCGTTGACCTACTCACTGTAACGCAGGAATTGCGCCAGCAAGGAACCCTTGAAAAAATTGGAGGTGCCTTTTACATTGCAGAGCTCACTAACCGGGTTGCCTCTGCTGCCAACATCGAGTTCCATGCGCGCATCCTCCTCGAAAAGTACATTCTGCGTGAGCTGGTACGGATTTCGAGCGATATCACCAAACAAGCATTTGAAGAAACAACCGACGTTTTTGACTTGCTCGACAAAGCAGAAACCGATCTTTTTGCCGTTGCCGAACAAAACATACGCCGAAACAGCGAAGGCATGAGCACCCTCGTGGCCAAGGCCATCAAGGAAATTGAAGCAGTAGGCCAACAAGAAGAGGGCCTTTCTGGCGTTCCAGCGGGCTTCACCGAGCTAGACCGCATGACCAATGGCTGGCAGCGCGGTACGCTCAACATCATTGCTGCCCGTCCGGCCATGGGTAAAACCGCCTTCGTACTCAGCCTGGCGCGCAATGCCGCGGTCGACTTTAACAAGGGTATTGCTTTCTTCTCGCTCGAGATGGGCAGTATTGAATTGGTGAACCGCTTGATATCGGGTGAAGCCGAAATTGAAGGCGAAAAAATCAAAAAAGGCAAGCTTGAGCCGCACGAGTGGACGCAACTGAACACCCGCGTGGGCCGTTTGTCGCAAGCACCTTTTTTCATTGACGATACACCCCAACTTACCTTATTTGAGTTACGTGCCAAATGCCGGCGTTTGAAGGCGCAACACGATATCCAGATGATCATCATCGACTACCTGCAGCTGATGAGCGGGGGGCCTGATAACGGCAACGGCAACCGAGAACAAGTGATAGCCAACATTTCACGAGGCTTAAAGGCATTGGCCAAGGAACTGAGTGTTCCTGTGATTGCCCTTTCGCAATTGAGCCGTGCGGTTGAAACAAGGGGCGGTGACAAAAAACCACAACTTTCCGACTTGCGTGAATCAGGCTCTATTGAACAAGATGCCGACATGGTGATGTTTATTTACCGTCCAGAATATTATGGCATAGGAGAGGATTTGCCACCTGGTACAGCGCAAATCATCATTGCCAAGCACCGGAATGGCCAAACAGGCGAAGTAAACCTCAAGTTTGTGAACAAATTTGCCAAGTTCACCAATCCCGATACCGCTTTCGACAATTACCGTCCACCAACCATTCCCTATGGTGGGTATGGTGGAGATGCGGGTGGCGCCGAAGCCCAAGTGCGGGTCATGCCTAGTCGCATGAACGATTTTGGTTCGGAAGAGGCCCCTTTTTAACGCATTGTGGAAACAGCACAACCTGTCCAAATCGACCCAAGTTGGTATGCAGCACTTGAGCAAGAATTTCAGGCGCCCTATTTTACCGAACTAAAACAACGCCTGCTTGCTGAAAAAGCAGCCGGCCATGTCATCTACCCAAAAGGCAGCGATATCTTCAGGGCCTTTAACCTAACGCCTTTTGAACAGGTGAAAGTGGTGATTTTAGGGCAAGACCCCTACCATGGTCCAGGCCAAGCACATGGCCTATGCTTTTCGGTTCCACGAGGCATCAAAGCGCCACCCAGCTTACTCAACATTTTCAAAGAAATCAAAACCGACATTGGCCCCAGCATCAGCACCGATACCGATTTGAGCAGATGGGCCAATCAAGGCGTTTTATTGCTCAACAGCATGTTAACCGTACGTGCACATGACGCTGGTTCGCACCGACAATTTGGCTGGGAACGTTTTACCGATGCAGCTATTTCAGCCTTGAGCCGCGAGCGTGAAGGATTGGTCTTCTTACTTTGGGGCAATTTCGCCATTGCGAAGTCGAGACTAATCGACAAGTCCAAACACCTGGTGCTTACCGCTCCGCACCCTTCTCCCCTTTCGGCACATCATGGTTGGTTTGGCAGCAAACACTTCAGCCAAACAAACAAATGGCTGATTAACCAAGGTCAATCAGCCATTCTATGGTAGGTTAGATTACGAAATCAGTCAACCAAAGGATCAACAATTGCTTCTTCTTTCTTCTCACGCGGCTTTCTCATTCCTAGCAAGATGTTGGCACCGATGCGGAAATTGAAAGAAGAGACATTGCCCTGATTACTCAAAGCCATGAGGTTGTCGGCCACCGTGTAAATTTGTGCAGGACCTACCTTCACAGCCAAGGCACCACCCAAATTATCAAATGTACCCTGTGCAATGGTATAGTTGCCCCGCAAGAACAGGATGTTCCAAATCTTAAACTGTGCAAAACCCGTCATGGCTGGATAACTGGTTCCGCTGTACATGTTCTGGCTGTACATGCCGCCAATGAACATATTGGGCAACAATTCGAGTGAAGCACTGAAAATGTAGCGTGTATTCAAGGGGGTAGTGAATGCAGCACCTTCTGACCTTTGTACATCAAAGGCCGCGAGCAAGCTATCCTGTATACCCTCGAATGGACCAGCACCTCCTTCATTCCCACCAATCTGACCGCCTTTGTAATTGTAATCAATGCCGGTGCTTTCCCAAGAGGTCACATTCTGGGTCCAGTTGATGGCACCAATATCCGTGGCGCTAGCAGAAATAAGCAAACGCTTGAAAGGCTTGTAAGTGGCCCCGACATCAAAACCGTAACCGAAATTTCCTGAAGTAGGCACCCATTCGCTCACGTTAAAGGTTCCTGCTCCACTGTTCTCACCTCCTAAAAAGCCAAATGCCTCATCTAACTTGGCCAATCCAGCAGCATTGTATTTAAATCCTCCATTCAGGCGAATGCTATCCATGTTCCAAACAAGCTGGCCATTGGAATAATCCATGCCGCCGCCCAGCAAGCCGTTGATGTACTTGAATCGAACACCCATGGAGAACTTTTCATTAAACTGACGAGCAAAACCTACGTGATAGGCTACATAGGCTTGAACCCCAAAATCGACACCGCTGAGTGAGATGGGATTTGACTGGAAATAGGGACTTGTTGTACCTTCTTGTACCAAGCGCAATAAATCAACTGGTAGACGAATACTCGTTTGAAGGGAGTTGTAGACACCCAAGCTGATGTAGTTCTTTTTCTTGATGCGAAAACCCAAGTGAAAAAGTTCAGCTTGCTGCTCAATATTGAAGCCAAAAGTTCCGCCAGCTCTTTCATTGTATAGTTTGCTAAAGTCGAGCATTGAACTATCACCTACTGTCTTGATGATATCGTCAGCCACAAAAGTGGGGTTGTAATAGTTCACATAAATGCTGGGAAGTGCAATGTAAAAGCGAGCTTGAGGCAATAATCCTGGATTCGTATAATTAGATTGCGGAACACCAGTGAATTGGTGCAAGCCCAAATTAAATTGTGCTTGGGCACTTAAACCCACTCCAAGACTAAAGGCTAAGGTATATAGGATACGTTTCATAGGTTTTTATTAATTGCCACCGCCCAATAGCTGATCTACTTTTACAGTGGCCTCAATGCCTACTGTCATTTTGATATCGTAGTCGGTGTATATCTTGACCACTTGTGTTCCATTGTTCGATGTACTCATACGCAACCGGATAGCCATCTTTTTTGCTTGCTTGATGGCTGGCATGGCGGCCCGGGCCAAGGTCAACTCAGTGGTGGCATAGGAAGGTGCCGTAACCCTTCCATTTGCATCAACTATGCCTGAAAGCACCAGCGGCGCATTTACATTGTGAACCGGATTATCCAATGAATCAAGGAAGGTAATGTCCATGATCATATCAAAAGGAAAGCGGTTCACGTTGCGGAAGCGCAGTTTGGCTTCAAGTACCCCATTCAAGGTTTCAGCCCCATCAAAATCGGAGGTGTCGCCAAAGCCTATGTCAGAAGCACTGAGCTCAAATGGCAAATCTGCCTCCATGCCTATTTTGATACTCGCATTGCTTGCAATAAAATTGGCACCTTGGTTTCCGTTGGGGTTCAACACAATCAAGCCTCCAGTAGTGAGTGTATCTGGCGGCAGACTCAGGAGCTGAGGCAACTGCGAATTGTTTCTGTTGTAGCTTAAAGAACCACTGGCTGTTTGACCAGGTACGGTTGGGAAAGGCAATATTTGCGCAGGCGCATTCAAAGCTACCGACTGACCCGCCACCGTTTTTCCTACCATGTTGAGGGTTAAACGGATGGGAGCACCAATGGAATTGGTAACATTGAGGTCGATGTTTGGATTTGCTAAAAAGACCGAGCCTCCCAGTTCCTTCAAAAACGACAGGTTCAAATCGAGCGTAGATTCGTCAATTTGAATGTTTTTTTGACCAAAATAGCCACGTACCACATCAAATCCTATGTTTCCAAAACCGTAGGTAACTGTGAGGCTGTTTGAAGAGTCAATAGGTTGTAAGGTATTAGAGCTAACCAATGAGGCTTGAACAATTACCGGAATGATGTTGTAAGGCTGTTGCGCATCGGTTGTCAAATCAATGATGCCACCAGCCAAGTTGATGTTCTCGTTGGTGGTTGAATTGGGGGCGATGTTGATGGTACGGCTGATTGGCGTACCACCTATAGAAATAGATGGCAAACTGATCTGTACCCTGATTGGCTCTGAAATTGAAGAATTAAAACTAAAATCGATGTTGCCCGAGTTAAGGTCGATTTGATACAACTCCTCGTTGTCGGTTGTGGCAAAGTCTACCCGCGTGGTATCGGCGCTGAAATCTTGTGATGGAAGAATAACGACACCGTTTACCACTTGCAGCGAATCACCATCGATGCTCACCGTGAGCGACTGGGTTCCCTGAATACTCACATTGTTGGGAGCTGTACCAGCCGATGAAATTTTGGTGATGCCAAACACCATGTTGTTGCTCAAGGTCTTGCCCGATAAGTCAATCCGACGAGTTTGTTGGCTAAATGCAGTCACATTGCCAAAGCGGGCGATACCGAGTGGCGTTGGATTGCCTGAATTGCGCAGTTCCATCACTACCGAGTCGAGGGTCGTAGGAAATCCGTTATTCAAAGTAAATACAAGGCCACCTTCTGAAAATGTAACCTGAGAAAAATCGGTCACAGTTGGCAGGTTATAAGTACCACCCGATTGTTCTGGAATAGGTGGAAACGGAGTTGGAATACCTAATGAAATGGCCGTATTGATGGCATTACCTGTGGTTGGATTCAAATTGTTGACCAAAGCACTCAATTGAACCGTTTGTGAACTACCAAAATCATCGATAGAAACAGTACCTAATTTTAAAGTAGTGGAGGATGGGTCCTGGCTCGGAATTTCAAGGATGTCGCCTACCGACTGTTCGGCAAGCGTATCGTTTCTAAAAACCACTTTCACCGATTTATCAACCGAATCAATCGTCAAAGACGAATCACCTTCCAAGGCATCGGCCAAACTGATGTTAAAGGTAGCGATGGGGATACCAAAACCGGGCTCCCAATCGGGCGTTTTGAAATTGGCAGGATTGTATTTGTCTTTTAGACATCCGCTGAGCGAAAACAGAAGCAAACCCAAAACAGAAAAGCTTGAAATTTGCTTGATTTTAAAACGCATCATAAGTTTAGTTGAAGTACTTTCGTGTTGTAAACATAGCATCTGACAGCCAAGCTGCCAAAAAAAGCATGTCAAATAGCCAAAATTTCACATGAACAATTCAAATTTCTATAGAGCCACAGCTGCGATGCTGCTCGCCATTTCGATCGGATTGGGCGCCTTTGGAGCTCATGGCCTGAAAGACCTTTTGCCACCCGCCTCGCTCGAAAGCTATAAAACCGGGGTAGATTACCTCATGGCTCAAGCATTGGGATTGTTGGCACTAAATCACAGTACATTGGTAGCCAGGCTATTACTGATTGGCATTGCTTGTTTTTCTGGCTCCATCTTTTTATTGAGTACACAAAGTTTGCATGGCTTGTCAGTTGCATGGCTTGGCCCTGTCACTCCTGTTGGCGGTCTGTTATTGATGGTTGCGTGGGCACTTTGTGCCTATCAATTATTCATTTCGAAGTCCGAAAAAACGGCCCTTTCAAAATGATAAATCCCTAATTTCGGCACTCATCAAGCTACAGCATGGAGTTACTTGCCAAAAGGATTACAGAACTAACTGAATCACAAACCCTTGCCATGGCCGCCCGAAGTCGAGAGCTGGCCGCCAAAGGAGTAGACGTCATCAATTTGAGTTTAGGAGAACCAGATTTTCCTACTCCCGACCACGTCAAACAAGCTGCCAAATCAGCCATCGACCAAAACTTTTCCTTTTACACCCCAGTAGCGGGCTACGCAGACACCCGAGCCGCAATTGTCGAAAAACTCAGGCGCGACAATGGGCTGATTTATCATCCCGACCAAATTGTTACAAGCACCGGAGCCAAACAATCGATCATCAATGTGCTGTTGTGCATTTTGAATCCAGGCGACGAAATCATAGTGCCTACGCCCTATTGGGTAAGCTACCTTAGCATGATTCAATTAGCTGAAGCCACGCCGGTGCTAATTCATGCCGATGTACAAGCCAACTTCAAAATCACCCCAAAGCAATTGGAGGCCGCTATTGGACCAAAAACCAAGGCCTTTATTTTCAGTTCGCCATGCAATCCTACCGGTACAGTTTACACCCGGGCCGAACTTGAAGCGCTAGCAGCCGTATTTGAAAAGCATCCTGATATAATTGTTATTTCCGATGAGATTTACGAATACATCAATTTCAGTGGCAAGCACGAAAGCATAGCTACCATAGGCAATATGCAAGTGCGCACAGTGGTGGTCAATGGGCTTTCCAAAGGCTTTGCCATGACGGGATGGCGTTTTGGATACATTGCAGCACCCCTGCCGCTTGCTCAAGCCTGTATAAAACTGCAGGGGCAGTTTACCAGTGCCACCTGCAGCATCACCCAAAAGGCCGCTATCGCAGCCTTAACAGGCGATTTGGCTCCAAGCCAAGCCATGACTGCAGCCTTTAAACGCCGTAGAAGTTTGGTTGTGGATGCCTTGTCGCAAATCGAGCGGCTCCATTGCAACCAACCCGATGGGGCTTTTTATGTTTTTCCGGATGTGCGCCAGTTTTATGGCAGTTCTTGGAGAGATTACCACATCCGTAACGCAGACGATTTGGCTACATACCTCCTCATGGAGGCGCATGTAGCAATAGTGACAGGCGAAGCTTTTGGTGACGCCAATTGTATACGCATTTCGTACGCCACCAGTGATGAAAAACTACAGGAAGCCATGCGCCGCATTACCATTGCCCTTGACCAATTAAAAGCATGACCAAGGCCGCCATTGCGTCTTTTTTCAATCGGTTAAACCAACTGAACATCCTGGTAGTTGGCGACGTCATGGTCGATTCATATGCTTGGGGCCATACCGAACGCATGTCGCCCGAAGCTCCAGTACCGGTAGTGCAGATCCAATCAACCGAAAACCGACCAGGTGGTGCTGCGAACGTGGCACTCAATTTACTCGCTTTGGGTGTTCAAGTGAAGTTGGTTTCTTTGGTCGGGGACGATGCAGCTGGAAACAGCATGCGGGAAATGTTGCGGTCCGCTGGCATCGACATCCGCGGTTTGCTAACCAGCAATGATCGGCCTACCACCATCAAAACCCGCATCATGAGCGGAAAACAACAACTGCTGCGCATAGACCATGAAAGCGTCCAAGATGCGAATAGCCAAGAATCGCAGCGTATTTGGGAGGCTTTTTGTGAGGCAACGGATGGCGTAGACGCCGTTATTTTTCAGGATTATGACAAAGGCGTTCTGCATACCGGCAACATCGCTCCCATGTTGTCATTTTGTGCATCAGCTGGCATACCAACAGCTGTTGACCCTAAAAAACGAAACTTTTTCGCCTACAAATCGGCGAGCCTTTTTAAGCCCAATTTGAAAGAATTGGGTGATGCACTGGGCAAAAACCTCGATAAGCACGATGTAAACAGCATAGATGCTGCGCTGGAGGAGCTCAAACACCGACTTTCGCCACAGGCTGTGTTGCTTACCTTGTCGGAGGCAGGTGTGAAATACAGTGGAAGGGAAGAATCAGGTCACATTGCCGCACACATCCGGACCATTGCCGATGTTTCGGGTGCTGGCGATACGGTGATATCAGTTGCTGGATGTTGTCTAGCGGCAGGACTGCCCTTGGCACAATTGGCAGCTCTATCAAACCTTGCTGGGGGCCTCGTTTGCGAATCTTTGGGTGTGGTTCCGATAAAAAGAGATAAATTGCTGGCCGAAGCAATCAAAAACGCCGAATAAGTTGAAACAGCTGGCCCGGGAGAATCTTTTGCTCTTCCTTTTTCAGCACAAGGAGCAAGTGCTGGGCAAATTGCGTTGGCTACGTGCCATTGCCAGCATCACGGCTCTTGCGCTTTTCATTTATTATTATGGATTTCCACACAGTGCCGATGAAAGCCGACAGCTCATCGGCTACACCAAGGGCATATTTGGCTTTTTCATTGTAAGCTACCTGATACGGGTTGGTTTTTCGTTGCATAGTTGGACGTATGTGAAGAGCACCCTGTTCGAAGCCTTGCTCATTCTTTTGCTTTTGGCAGACATTCTAAGTGTCTTTCTGCTAGGTTTTAATGCGGTAGAAAACGTCTTTATTCGCTTGAATATTGAAAACTTCACCCCGCTTTACATCCTCTTTATTCAGGCCTATTTGTTGCTGCTGGTCGGACTCGAGATCGTCAAAATGAGCGTGGGCATTACAAACGTAAAACTCAAACCAGCCACCACCTTCATCTTTTCTTTCGTTTTGCTCATTTTTGCAGGTGCAGGCCTTTTGATGCTCCCTGAAATGACCACCAAAGGAGGCATGCCGTTTATTGATGCGCTATTTACCAGTGTAAGTGCTTCGTGCGTAACCGGACTCTCTGTTGAAAACACGGAGACCTTCTTCACTTTCAAGGGACAAGTTGTCATCCTGTTATTGATACAACTAGGCGGTATTGGCATCCTCACCTTTGCGACTTTTTTTGCCTTATTCCTTAAAAAGGGTGTAGGCATCAGCCATCAAGCCATGATCCGCGATTTTATGGCTGAAGAAAGCTTGTTTAACGCCAAAGGCATGCTGCGCCAAATCATCGTGTACACCATTTTGATTGAAAGCATCGGTGCCTTTTTGCTGTTCATCTTGTGGGATGCTCGTGCGCCTTTCATTGACGATACAGGAGAGCTTTTGTTTCAATCGGTATTTCACAGCATCAGTGCCTTTTGTAATGCTGGTTTTTCTTTGCTCGGCAATGGGCTCTATGAAGATTGGCTGCGAAACGCCCACCTGGTGCATTTGGTAATCGCCATGCTGATCATCTTCGGCAGCCTGGGTTTTCCAGCCATGCGCGACATTTTCAGTCTTGGGAGTATTCGTGCGAGGCTGCATGCACCTTGGAAAAAATGGAAACTATCAACCCGGATTGCTGTTTGGGCGAGTTTTGTACTGATACTTTTTGGCATGCTGGTGATGATGATAACCGAGCAACATGCCACACTAGCAGGGCAAAGTGCTGGGGCGGCCTGGATGCACGCATTCTTTCAATCGGTAACCACACGTACGGCCGGTTTCAATACAGTCGATATCAGCGCGCTCACCGTACCCACCACCATCTTATTCATTTTTTTGATGTTCATCGGCGCCTCTTCCGGATCAACAGGGGGTGGGATTAAAACCAGCACTTTCGTTCTGATTTTTCTGGCGGTAATCACCACCATTCGTGGTAAAAAGAGCCTCGAATTGGGCAGTCGCTCCATTTCATTTGATTTGCTCAACAAAGCCTTCACGATTTTCATCTTTTCAGCCACTTATATCCTCGTTGGCACCTTTTTGTTGGCAGTATTTGAACCAAAAATGCAGGTGCTCGACTTGGTTTTTGAACAGGTGTCAGCTTTTTGTACGGTAGGGTTAAGTCGAGGCATCACTGCCGATTTAAGCACTGCCAGCAAAATAGTGCTCATTACATCGATGTACATCGGCCGTGTTGGTACGCTCACCCTGGCATTCGCGCTCGCATCTCGGGTCGAAACCACCAGTTACAAATATCCCAAAGCCCACATTTTGGTGGGTTAAGTAAAGCGGATTGCTTCAACTGGATCCATGCGGGCGGCTCTTGAGGCTGGTAAAATTCCTGCAATTACGCCAATGATCATCGACACGGTTAAGGCCAACACAATATTGCCTAAGGTGAGCGCTAATGCTGTGTCAAAGGCATAAGTTGCAACCAGCGTCATGACATATACGGTCAACAAGCCCAGTGTGCCGCCCATGACACTCAATACCACCGATTCAATCAAGAATTGCAGCAAAATGAAATAGCTTTTTGCCCCTAGGGCCTTTTGTATACCAATTTGTCCAGTTCGCTCATGCACCGAAACAAACATGATGTTGGCGATGCCAAAACCACCAACCAGGATGGAGAACCCACCTACCAACCAGCCAATCACCGTTAAGGCATTAAAAAGTTGGCTTAGTTGGTTAGCAATGAATGAAATCTGGTTCAATGCAAAATTGTCTTCTTCTGTAGGTCGAATGCGGCGAATGGCGCGCAGGTGGCCCCGTACCTCAGCTTTGAGTTCAGCAACTGGAATACCCTTTTTAGGTTGAATGAGGATGAGTGGATACAACTTCGAAAAATCGCCCCCACGCTGACGCCTCACCAAATTGATTGGAACCAAAAATTCATTGTCCATGCTCATGCCTATGGCACTATTCCCTTCGAGCTGCAATACACCAACTACCTTGAGTTTTTCACCCATCACCTGTACTTCGCGACCAACCGCCCGTAAGCCGGGGAACAACTCCTCAGCTACTTTGGCCCCTAAAACCACGGTACGTGCCCCCAACTGCGATTCGGCTTGTGAAAAATACCGGCCTTGGGCCAATTCGATGTTACGCAAAACGGCATAATCGTGGGTTACCGCCCGCACAGTGGCGCTGCTCAAACTCATGCGGCCTGCTTTGGCTACTCCCCCGTTTAAATTGGTGGTCATGCTCACCGCTTCTGCGTTTTGGGTACGTTCGGCCAGCAACTCATATTCGCGGTAGGTTGCTACCGGGCGGCTCATGTATTTCCACCAAGGATAGTCAGAGCCGAATTGCCACGGCCATTTTTCTACATACACCACATCGTCGCCCAGGCTCGAAAGGCTGTTGCGGATGCGCATCTCCCACGAATCTACAAAGGTAAAAACCGATATCACTGCAAAAATGCCAATGGTAATGCCTAGCAACGACAAAATGGTGCGCAAGCGGTTGCCCCACAAAGCAGCCAGTGCAAACAAAAATCCTTCTTGAACGAGGCGTAGGAACATAGTATCACCAAAGATGAATGCTTTTTATCAACCACACAAGGCAAGCATAAAAGCATTGGCGTTAAATTTTATAAAACCGTATCTTTGCCCGCTTGTAAGGATTTAAAAAGACTTCATGAAACTATCCGAATTCAAATTCGACCTGCCGTCGAGCCTCATTGCCGCCAACCCGCTCCCCAACCGCGACGATTCGCGCCTCATGGTGCTCAACCGCAAGGACGGAAGCATTGAACACCGGCAATTCCGCGACATCCTGCAGTTCTTCGGCGATGGTGACGTGATGATTTTCAATAACACCCGCGTTTTTCCGGCCCGTATGTACGGCAACAAAGAAAAAACTGGAGCCAAGATTGAAGTTTTTCTGTTGCGTGAGCTCAACAAACAAATGCGTTTGTGGGATGTACTGGTTGATCCAGCACGCAAAATCAGGGTAGGTAACAAGCTTTATTTTGGCGATAATGACGCCTTGGTAGCAGAAGTCATCGACAACACCACCTCACGTGGGCGTACAATCCGCTTTTTATTCGATGGAACCGACGAAGAACTCAAAGCTGTTCTCGACTCCTTGGGAGAAACCCCCATTCCACGTGCTTTGGGCCGCGATGTAATTGCCGAAGACCGTGAACGTTTCCAAACCATTTATGCCAAACACACTGGTGCTGTGGCTGCACCTTCGGCCGGCCTGCATTTTAGTCGAGAATTGATGAAACGCCTCGAGATTTTAGGAGTAAACTTTGCAGAAATCACCTTGCATGTTGGCTTGGGAGCCTTTCGTCCGGTAGAAGTAGAAGATTTGACCAAACACAAATCTGAAAGCGAGAACTTTGAAGTAAGCGAAGAAGCTTGCCAGGTTGTAAATGCTGGTATCGATGCGCGCAAGCGTGTTTGTGCCGTGGGTACTACCTCTATGCGCGCCATTGAATCGGCGGTTTCGGCCGACGGGCATTTGAAGCCCATCAGCGGCTGGACCGATAAGTTCATCTTCCCTCCTTACGATTTCAGCATTGCCAATACCATGATCACCAACTTCCACATGCCCGAATCAACCTTGTTGATGATGGCATCGGCTTTTGCAGGTCACGATGTGCTCATGAACGCTTACCGCGAAGCCATCAAAGAGAAGTACCGCTTCTTTACTTATGGCGATGCGATGTTGATCATTTAAGGCGAAAACCGCTATAAAGTTGAAAATTACAAGTCGAATCTATCAAACATTGGCCCGCCTCGGCGGGCTTTTTTTATGTGATTGACAGCACGAAAATCGCTTATTTTGCACCATAAACCGACCTACACATGAGCAGCGAATTGATCATTGCTTTTCTCACCCTCACCTTCCTTGAGATTGTGCTGGGTATCGACAACATCATCTTCATTTCCATTGTCACCAACAAACTGCCCGAAGAACAGCAAGGCAAAGCCCGCCGCATTGGCTTGTTGCTGGCCATGGGCTTCAGGGTGTTGTTGTTGCTTGGCATCACTTGGCTGATTGGCTTCAGCGAGCCCCTTTTCAGTGTGGCCGATATGGAATTCAGCGGGCGCGACCTCATTTTGCTCGCCGGCGGCTTGTTCCTGCTGGGCAAGAGCACCATGGAAATTCACCACAAGGTTGAAGGCGTTGCATCGCGGCCTGGCATTGAGGGCAAAAAGGCCAGTTTTGGATCCACTTTGATGCAAATTGTATTGCTCGATTTGGTGTTTTCGTTCGATTCTATTTTAACAGCGGTGGGGCTCACCCAAAACATCCCAGTGATGATTGCTGCCGTAGTAGCTTCTATTTTGGTGATGATGGCCTTCGCTACCCGTATCAGCGATTTCATCAACAAACACCCCAGTTTGCAGATTTTGGCGCTGTCGTTCCTCATGCTGATTGGCTTTATGCTCGCCATCGAAGCTTTTGAACAGCACGTGCCCAAGGGATACATCTATTTCGCGGTATTCTTCTCCATGGCAGTTGAAATGCTAAACATGCGCTACCGCAAGAAGGCAGATAGCAAAGAATAAGACATAGAAGAGGCCGTCTCATAAGTGAGGCGGTCTTTTTTTTTT
>ERZ1066127.719-NODE-719-length-15513-cov-11.384073_pt1 | contig 15513 bp, 10 predicted proteins | sample MGYA00382774_ERZ1066127 | MGnify/ENA primary metagenome ERZ1066127 (study PRJEB33369, sample SAMEA5778357) | biofilm metagenome | biome: Industrial cooling water; feature: Water cooling tower basin; material: Biofilm | place: United Arab Emirates | collected... | reverse complement strand
TGCTCACCACCCTTACCATCATTCTCGCCGGCATCACATTCCTGACGTGGAAATTTCTCGAAAAGGAAACCTTCTTCACCTGGGCCGAGCAACTGTTCCAACGGCAAGCCATTCCGCCGGTGGAGCCCCAGAAGATGGGCCAGGTGAAAATCGTCACCGAGCCCGAGGGGGCCGCGGTCTTCGACGCACAAGGCGTCTATATGGGGGAAACCCAGACCGCCGTGCTCTCCTATCCGGTGGGCACGCAGCTCAAGTTCACCTTGCGCAAAAGCGGCTATCAGGAGATGAAAATCAACCACGAGGTAGGCGAGACCAAGGAACCGGAACTGTTAGGCGGCAACCTGAAAATTTTCTCCCCGCCCATCATCGGCGAACCTTGGGTGGACCACCTCGGCATCCGCTATCTGCCGGAAAACGATCTCCACGTCTCCAAGGATTATCTATCGGAGAAAACATGGAAACAATATGTCTCGGCGGAGAAGCGCCCGGGGAATGTGGGTGCCATCATCCAGATCACCGAAAACGGCAAGTCCGCGCGCGTGGTCGTCACCACTGCCAGCGAGGCGGAACTTTTCTGCCGATGGCACCAGCGCGGTGCCATGCCCTCGTATCTGACGGCCGATCAAGAGATTTTGCCGCGCATCGAATCCACCTTCGATCACCCCGCTCTCACCGAGGAGTTCCGCAAGAAAAACTTCAAGCCCTTTCGCGTGATCGTGAGGCAGGTTCCCTATGGCTCGATCCAGGTGATGGCCGAACCGGAGGGCGTGGAAGTCTATGTGAACGATGAATCGCGCGGACGCATCTTCGGCCCCACCGTCATTGAAAAAATCCGCCCCGGCCCCGTGGATCTGATGTTTTTACTGGACGGCTACAAGGTGCAATCCCAGCAACTCACCTTGCAAAACGGCGAGCGACTCAATGTCTCGGTCACGCTCCAGGAGAATCAGGGAATGATCCCCGGCCGGCCATGGCAAAATGCGTTAGGCATGAAATTCGTGCCCGTGGGCGAGGATCTGATGGCATCCATCTGGGAGACCCGGGTCAAGGACTACGCGCTGTTTGTCAAGGAAACCAAACACAACCCGGGCCCTGCACCGGACTTCGCACAGGAACCCGATCACCCGCAAGTGTACATCACACGCCCGGATGCGATCGCTTTCTGCGAATGGCTCACACTGCGCGAACGCAAGGACGAACGCATCCAGTTTTCCTACGAATACCGCCTGCCCACCGACGAGGAATGGTCGCTGATGGCGGGCCTGCAAAACGAAAAAGGCAGCACTCCCGGACAACGCGATGCCCAGGGACTGCAAGTCTGGCCCTGGGGGAAAACCTGGCCACCGCCACCGGGGTCGGGAAATTTTGCCGATGAAACTGCATCCAAGGAAGGCAATGTCACTGCGGAGCGCATCATCCGCGGCTACACCGATGGCTTTGAAAAAACCGCCCCTGTAGGTTCATTCGCGCCCAATCTCTATGGCATCTACGACCTCGCCGGCAACGTCCACGAGTGGGTCGCCGATGATTACGATGCGCTCAAAACCCACGGTGTGGTGCGCGGCGGCGGATGGAACACCTACCGCGAAGCCAATCTATCGATTTCATTCCGGCACGTGTTGAAGCTCTCCAGCCGTCGCGATAACATCTACGGCTTCCGCGTCGTCATCGCCAAAGTCCCCGCCGATCCCGAAACCTCACAACTCAACCCATCCTCACGCTCATGGTAGAAATCCGCATCGACTACGAAGGCCAGCTCCACTGCTCCGCTCTTCACGTGCCCTCCGGTAACACCCTCGTCACCGATGCTCCGGTGGACAACAACGGCCGTGGTGAGGCATTTTCTCCCACCGATCTCGTCGCCACCGCGCTCGGCGCCTGCATGGCCACGGTCATGGGCATCATCGCCCAGCGTAAGGAGATCGATCTCGCCGGCATGAAAATCACGGTGCACAAGCACATGAGCACCGATGCGCCGCGCCGCATCATCGCCCTGCCCGTGGCCATTCACATGCCCATCGCGGCAGACCATCCCTCGCTGCCTCTGTTGCAAGCCGCCATCCACGGCTGCCCTGTCCACAACAGCTTGCATCCCGACATTCAAGTGGATGTGACATGGACCTTCGCGTCCTGAACCCGCATCTTTTTCCAATCGTGAGCGATGGCCCCGAGGCGATTCTCGAATTTTCGGTGATCGATGAAACCGATGACTACATCGTCATCGCCAAGCCCGCGCCCTTGATCGTGCATCCGTCGAACGGCCGCGTGGAGCCCACCTTGCTCTGCGGCCTGGAGCAGTTGCTGGCCTTTGAAATGGCGAATGGCCACAAGCCCGCCATCATCACCCGCCTCGATCGCGAGACCAGCGGGCTGGTGCTGGTGGGGAAACACACGGATGCCGCACGCGCGTTGGCCATGAGCTTGCAGAACCGCAAGGCGGAAAAGGAATACATCGCCATCGTGCACGGACATCCGGAGTGGGAGGAGATCGATGTCGATCAACCTATCATCCGCCAAGGTCTGGTGATGCCCAGCGCCATCTGGCTGAAGCGCACGGTCCACCCGCAGGGGCGCGAGAGCTTCACCCGTTTCCGCTGCCTCAGACGATGGAGCAACGATCTCGGTGATTTCAGCGAAATTTCCTGCCACCCTCTCACCGGACGCACCCATCAGATCCGCGTCCACCTCGCCCATCTCGGCTTGCCCATCGTCGGCGATAAAATTTACGGCACCGAGGAATCGCGGTTTCTCCAGTTCATCGAAACCGGCTGGACCGAGGAACTGCGCCGCGACCTGATCCTCCCACGCCAGGCTCTTCACGCCCTGCGCCTGAAGATCCCCTGGCGCGGCGCTTGGTGTGATTGGCTATGTCCGCCGACGGATGACCTCGTTCGTTTTGCCCAAGGTCATCCACCAGCGAATCAGCGCTGATCAATCGCGTCGTTTCAGGCCCAAGCTGACGCACAGCCCGACCCACAGCACAAACAAGCCGGCCACCCACAAGGGCACACCCAAGCGTGCGCTCAGGCTCAGCGGACCGGACGTTGCCCCGGCCTTTTCCTCGCCCTCCGCCACTGGCGCGGTGGGAGCGGGCGCAGGCTTGGGCGGAGCGATCAGGTCAGCCGCAGTCAAGTATGGCTTGCCGACCTCACTGCGCAGAGCCGCCACTTGATCCGCCGTGACAGCACTCGCCTGATTGCCGAAGTTGTTGCGGATGTAGGTCAATACAGCCGCCACTTGTTCATCGTTTTGATGGGCTTGCGGTGGCATCACCAGATTGTATTCGGTGCCCTTGACCTGGATCGGCCCCATCAGGCCGCGCAATTGGATGCGGATCAAATTTTCCACCGGTCCCAGCACCCACTCGGATCCCGCCAGCGGTGGTCCAATGCCAGCCGCGCCGCCGCCATCGGCCCCGTGACAGGCATGGCACACAGCATACTGGGTTTTGCCCAGTGCCATAACATCCGGCGATGGCGCGGCCGCCTCAGGAGCTGCCGGTTCCGCCGCAGACTCTCCCGTGGCAATCAGCATCAAGGGAGAATCGTCCGGCGCGGGCAGCGCATGATAGGCACTGACCTTCATCGGCACCACCTTTTTCTGATTTTTCGGCGCGTTGGCGTTTTTCTTGAGCGTCGTCAACCACTCGACCAAATCACGGGCCTCACGCGGCTTGAGCAGTCCCATCATCGGCGGCATGGCGGAAAGCGGCGGCGTCATTTCCTTGATATCCGTGCGCTTGACCCGGGAAATGGTTTCACCAGCATCGATGTCGATGAATTCCTTGGTCTGCTGCACCATGATGCCGCCCACCGACTTGCCATTGGTCAGAGTGGCAGACACCACGCCGTAGCCGTCCGCCACTTTGGCCCCCGGCACGATCATGGACTCGATCATGAACTCACGATCACCGCGATTGCCCACGCCCGCGAGGTTGGGCCCGGCTTCACCACCGGCCTCGTGACCTTGACCCGCACGGTGACAGCGCATGCACTCCGCAGGGTGCGAGAGATAAATCTGCTCACCCCGTTTCGCATCGCCGCCCTGCATCGCCACACGCCATGAGGCTAACATGTCATCGGCAGGCAACGAGGCCTTCCAGTCGGCCAATGCCTTTTTCACCGGATCCTCACTACGCGACTCCGCCGTTTCCAACAACTCGATCGCGTAAGGCAGCACGCCCTTGGCTTGGATCAAGGCGCGCAGGCCCTTGACCACTTCCGCAGCCGCTTCATCGCTGGGAACTTTGGCCAAAGCGGACCATGCACCCTGCACCACGGCGACGTCGGATTTCGCCAACAACTTTTTCAACGGCGCGAGGGCCGACTGCGGATCGCGTTGGACCATGTGTTGCAAGGCGGCCAGCGCCAGCACAGCGTCACTGCTGTCGGCCCACGCGGCCAAGCGGGCATCGAGGTCCGCCGGTTTGGCTTGCACGTAAAGATCCAGAGCTTTGGCACGGGCCGCTCCCGTCAGTGAGTCATTTTCCACGATTTTCTGCAAATCCGCCGCCGCGAGATCGGAGAGGGTGAGGCGATATTGGTCCACCAATCCCAGGGCTTTCGCCAACACCGGGCCACCGCCACGGATCAACGTAGGCAAGCCGGCTTTGAGCACGGGCACGATTTCATCGGCCGAACGCTCCGGCAATGGAGCCCAAAAGCCGATCGACTGATCGACAGGAAATGGCTTGGGCCAGAGGGCGAGCAAACGGATGGCCTCCTGACGCACGGACACCGGCAGCTCCTCCTGACTGGCAACCTTGAGAAGACGCTCGGCATTCTTCGCCGTGCCCACTCGGAACGCGCTGTGCATCAAGCGACGCCACATCATTTCCGTGCGCTTCACTCCCTTGGTCTCGTCTAACAACTCCGCTACCGCCGGACGCACCTCCTCCAGCATCAGATCATGAATGGCACGGATCGCCTCATCCGCGACCTTGCTGTTGGCATCGATGACAAACTCCTGCAGCATCGGGCTTTTCATGCGCCGCAATGCCACCACCATCGCCAGACGCACCGATGGATCGGTCTCGGCACGCAGGGCATTGAACTCCTGGTCTTTCAGCAACTGCGAGAGCGCGTAGGCACCGGCATGGCGAAGGTAGGGGTCCTTGTCCTGATTCTCCTTCAGCATTTCCAGGATTTGCGGCACGAGAAATTTCCCGTTCTGGCGAGCGATCAGGATCGCCGCGTGAAACACCACGCGCTTCGACTCATCCTTCAACAGCCCCGCCATCGGCAAGCTCGCGACGTTGATGCCCTTGGCATCCGCCAACATGCGCAGTGCCTGGGTGCGGATTTCCGCATCGGGATCCTTGAGCAGTTCCGACAAGAGATTCACCGCCAGTTTCATCTTGCTCGCATCCGGCACGGGAGCGAAGTCATCGCCCGTCGATGCAGGCACAATGCCACGGCGTGCCACGATGCCCAGGCCCCAGATAGAGTGGAGGCGCTCCATGACTTTGCGTGACTGCAAACCGGTCTGGAATGCGGCAAAGCCATCAGGACGGCGGGAGAGTTCGATCTGCGCACGCAAGCGCACCCGCATGTCCGGGTGGGCCAGCATGCCCGCCAGCTCAGCGGTGCTGCGTTTCGCAAATCCTTCGGCAAACCACTGCTTGGTCTGTTTCACCGCCTCGGGTAGATAGGTGTTTTTCTCTGCATCTAGGGAGTAAATGCGACCATCCTCGTGAGAAGTCCAGCCACCGAGGAAATCAGCCACGACGAGCTTGCCATCATAGGAGTATTCCACATCTGTCGCGGCCACGCCCCAGTTGAACTCGCGGGCGTCCACCAACTTCATGCCGGCACCTTCGGGTGCGACGCTGAAGGAGTAAATCCCCGATCCCGCCGATGCTCCGCGGTAATCACAAATCAGGAAACGTCCCACTTCCGACTCCAAGAACCCTGCGCCCGGGTGGTAGGTCAAGCCCGAGGGACCACTGGTGAGATTCGCCATGGGTGGCACGATGAAGGCCGGTTGATCGTCATTTTGCGGCTCCCACATACGCTCCACCATCCAGCGCCCCACGGGATGGGATTCGAGCCCGATTTGTTTGTAAAACGTGTGCATCGCCTGATGCTCCATCTGCCACCCGCTATCGCCGCCCGGCACGATGTACACCACGCGCGCTTTGTCACCTTGGTCGGAATTGTTGTCCACACTGATGGCATTGCCGGAGGCATCGAAGGCAATTTCCTTGGGATTGCGCAAACCGGTATGGATCAGCTCGAAGTTCGATCCGTCCGGCTCAAAGCGGAAAGCCGCGCCCTCGTTCGGGTAATGATAGGTTTTCCCCTCCTTGGTGGTGAAACTCAGGGCACGGTCACCCACGGTGCCGTAGATCATGCCATCGGGCCCTAACGCAAATCCATTGAGGTCGTGACCGCTCAGCGAGATGCGCACGCCGAATCCGCCTTGCAGGACTTTTTTCTCATCGGAAATGCCGTCGCCGTTTTTGTCGCGCAGCGTCCAGATGTTGGGAATGCTGGCGAGGTAAATGGTGCCTTCCAACGCAAACACACCGGCTGCCGTGCCGTCCAAGACGTCATTGAAACCATCGGCAAACACCTTGTTCGTCTCGCACACTCCGTCACCATCGGCATCGATCAACAAGCGCACGATCTCGGATTTTTCCGTCAGCTTGGAGATCGGCAGTTTCTGCTGCCACTTCTCGTGCAGCTTGCGCCGGTCCTCGACCTTCTGGGCCGCGAGATCATCGAGATACCAATAGAGATGATTACGGTCATCCTCGATGCCAAAACGGAAACGATGGGTTTCCGAGACGTAGATGTTGCCCTTTTCATCGAAGCACAAGGCGGTCGGCGAGGTGACCTTCTGCGTTTTATAGTCGGCCATCACCTTGGCGGTGGTGCCTTCGGGAATCGTCACGCCGGGCAACACAGGAGTGGTGACCAGTCCCTTGGTGTAGGGTTTGTTGCCCTTGGTGACGGCGGGAAACTTCTGGTTCATGTAGTCGGTGAAAATGATGTGATCCGCGGCGATCATCCCCCACGTGCCGCGCTCTTCATCGACGAGGCGGATGCGCGCTTTTTTGCCCTTCAGCGCGGACACATCCCACGTGACGCTGTCACAGCGCAGGGTGTTTTTCCCCGTGGCCTCCTTTTCCACCTTGCCATCCACCACCAACTGCACACAGGCCTTGCCCGGCTGATTTCCCCCCGCGATGAGAAAGACAATGTATGGCTCCTCGATGGTGAACTCGGCGGACGTGAGAGAACCCGTTGCCGCATCGCCACCGTGGACCGAGCATGCCAGGCTCTCACCCGAGTAGGCCGTCAGCTCGGCAGTCAGACCCGCCGTGATGCCCGGAATCGGCGCTTTGCCGAAGGCGCTGCCCTCTTCCTTCCAGGAACCAAAGCCATCGCCTTCAAAGGATTCGAAAACCTTCGTCGCGGCCAGGGCCGGAATGGCGGAGAGCGCGGTGTAAATCGCCAGGGTGCGGGATGCGTGTATCATGATCGCCACCAACATAGGCAAACAACGCCGCATCGCAAGGGCAGATTTGCGGACTGCCAGGGATTTTCTAGCGTGCGATGGCCGCTTGAACAGAGCGCGCGCCGGGTGCGGATTCAGGCTTGTCGGCCCGCCTTGTCCGGCGTTTGAGCGACCGCGCGAAGCCCCGCAACCCTCGATGCACCTGCGCCACGAAGTCGCCGTTTTTCATCCCGATGGCCCGCAGCGCACGACCATGCCCCAACCACAACACCGCCGCACACGCATAGCCCAGGAAATAAAACCATGCCTCCTGCAGCGCATGCCAGCCGCGCGGATGATCGAGACACAGGCGATCCCGGTGATAGGAAATGTGCCCGCTCTCATCACGCAGGATCAGCCCGCACATCTCGGCGATGGGCTTGTCATCGCAGTGCTTGCGTATCATGCGGTAATACACCGTGCTGATGATTTCCACCTGCAACAGCACCAGCATCTCAAACTGCGCCCCCATGAAACGCCGCACCCGCTGGAACTGGCGGAACGCAAAGGTATCGGTCACAAACGTGCCGTTCAGCCTTTTCACCGCGCCGCTCAGCAAGCGCGAATGCTCCGCCTCCTCACGAAACCACAGATCGGTGACACGCGCGGTGTTCATCGAGGTCTGCCGGTAGTGATCCGCATCCCGCGCGATCAGGCAGCACGGTCCGCCGCCATCGCCCAGTTGATACTCGGCCAGGGACCACGCCAAGGCACGGCGTTTTTTCTCCTCCATGGCGAAAGGTGCCTCCCACTCCGGCTCCTTGCGGTTCAGCCGGTTGTTCTCAAAATGCCGGATCCACTTTTCCTGATAGATATCGCGTATTGTTTTCATGTTGTGACTGCCTGATGGCGCGACCATCGTCACCCGCAGCCGTGAAAGGAAGATGCGCGTATCATGAAAAAATGATGAATCGTGAGCGTGGATTCAGGAAGGCAAGAGGACTCGGGTTCTCACTCATTTTTAATCGTTGCTATTTTAGCGATTACAGGCTATTTTTGTCTTTGTGGACAAAATAACAGCTTTTACCCAACGGAATCCGGCGAGCATTGCGCGCGAGATCGGGCGGCGCATGCGGAAGTTTCGTTTGGCCAAGGGCTGGACGCAGGAAGAACTGGCTACCCGCGCAGGCATTGCGCTTTCCACCCTGAAATTGCTCGAATCAAAGGGGCAAATTTCCTTTCTCCGCCTCGTGCGGGTGGCCGTGATTCTCGACGTGGATGGCGAGCTGCGCGAGTTGTTTTCCCGCCCGCTGGTGATGGAATCGATCGAGGCCATCAAGCGCAGCGAACGCCAACGCGCGCCGCGCAAAAAATCCAACAAACGACCACCGCACACAATCTAACCGATGGAACTGGAAGTGCAATGGGCGGGCCATGAGCCGTCACGAATCGGTCGCCTGTTTCAGGATGCGACAGGCGCGATTTTTTTTGCTTACGATGCCCACTGGCAAGCCGGGAAACGCGAGCTTTCGCCCCTGTATCTGCCGCTGTCTCTGAGCGGTGCGGTGCGCAGCAGCACGCCGCATTTCGGCGAGCTTCACGGCTTGTTTCAGGATGCCTTGCCCGATTGGTGGGGTGAGCGCTTGATGCAAAAGTTTTTCGAAGAGCGTGGCATTCCTTGGAATCGAGTCAGCACACTGCGCAAACTGGCCTGTCAGGGGACGAGAAAAATGGGTGCCTTGCAGTTTCTGCCCAGCCTCGATGAAGATGTGTTCGCCGATCAGATGTTTCTGGAAATCAGTGAACTCGTGGAGGCCGCTCGTGGCATCATGCGCGGCGAGGCCCCGGCAGTGCTACATTCGCTCATTCGTTCCGGTATGTCGCCGGGTGGTGCGCAGCCCAAGGCATTGCTGGCGATCTCTCCCGATTTTCGTGAAATCTCGTTAGATGACGTGGCACCGCCAGAGTATGGACACTGGCTGATCAAGTTTGAAATGGAACCGGTGTTGCAAGAGTCCAGAATCGAGGCTGCCTACGCCGAGATGGCACGGATGGCCGGCATCCAAATGGCAGTCACAAATTTGTTAGAGTGTGACGGCGTGGCGCACTTTGTGAGTCGTCGATTTGATCGTGATGCGCAAGGGAATCGCTTGCACCTTCACTCGTATTCAGGTCTCACCCACACGCCCTTGCGCGATGGCTTGGAGTATGGTGATCTGATCACACTGTCACGGGCTATCACCGGGCAACAGCATGCGGCTGAGGAAATGTTTCGTCGCGCGGTTTTTCACGTCCTGGCCGCGAATGATGATGATCATGGTCGCAATCACGCGTTTTTGATGGACGATCAGGGAGTGTGGAGCGTGGCACCTGCCTATGACGTCACCTGCGCCAGCTACCCTCTCGCTAGTGGTTTCCGTGCCGGGCGAATCATGGGAAAAGCATCGGACATCACCCGCAAGGACCTCTTGCATTTGGCGAGAGAGCACGAGATTCGCGAGCCCGAGGTGATCATCTCACGGGTGCGGGATAGCATCGCAGATTGGCCTCGAATCGCCAGGGAGTTCGGCATCAGCAAAAGCAATGCGGAAAGCGTCAGGGCCATGCATCGAATCGAGTAAATGTTAATGACTTATGAAGCGCAGTATGACCAAGAATTTTTCCAGCAAGCGATGATCCTATTTCCCGATCCCTCAGAAGCAGACGATGATGGTCTCCTGGCCATGGGCGGCAATCTGGAGCCGGATACCATGCTGAGCGCCTATCGGCAGGGGATTTTCCCGTGGTCGGAAAAGCCCATCACCTGGTGGTCGCCGGATCCGCGCGGAATTTTCGAGCTCGATGAATTCTCCCCCTCGCGTCGTTTGTTGCGGAAAATGCGGCAGGGGAAATTCACCTTCACGCGCGATCAGGCTTTTGCGGAGGTGATACACGCCTGTGCCGCACCGCGCCCTGAACGTGGCGGCGCTTGGCTAGGGCCGGGTCTAATGGAGGCCTATGTGCGGCTGCATGCGTTCGGTCACGCGCATAGTGTGGAGTGCTGGTGCGAAGGGGAATTGGTGGGTGGCATTTACGGCGTGGCCTTGGGCGGACTTTTTGCGGGCGAGTCGATGTTTTCCCGCGTCAGCGATGGCTCGAAAATGGCACTCACCCATCTCGTCGCTCATTTGCGCGAACGCGGCTTCGTGTTGTTCGATGTGCAGGCCACGAACGACCACACCATTTCGTTAGGGGCCATCGATATCCCGCGCGAGGACTACCTGACGCGCCTGCATCACGCGCTGACGCTCGATTGCCGTTTTTGAAAACCATCAACCAAGCTCGCACTCATGCCTTGGCAAGCGGGCGGAGAAACTCCACCAAAGCGGGCCAATCACCCTCGTGAAACATGGATTCACGGGGAATCCACAGCAGGTCTTTGCTCATGAGCGCGAGGCGCACGGCATCCTCATCGAGTTCCACATAATCGACATCGCCCCACTCGATCAGCGCGGCTTCCGCGTCTTCATCGCCCAAGCGAATGCCATCCCGTGTGATGCGGAAATCCAACTCGGTGGCGAGAGAGATTTCCATTTCCGAGGCATTCCTTACGTTTCGGCGGAAGAGCCAGGGGGCGACCCAATATTGCCACAGGCAGTAGCCGGCAAAGGCCGCGCCGATGCTGCCGCGCAGCCAATCCCTCACGCGATGGGGTTTTTCTCCGAGCAGCATGTTGATGATATCCCAGGAGCCTCCCACCAGCCAGAGTGTGAAAAACACACTGAGTGTGATCTTGAGCCATGGGGCTTGTTGCAGCTTCTGGTTGCTTGCGGCAGAGCGCAGCAATTCATCCTTGTTCAGCCGGGCGGTGATGTGAAAGTGCGGGGCATGCCCATTCGCATAATGAATCTCTAACGATTCCTGGATGCTCCTCTGTCGTTTGCCTCGCTGAGACTCGACCACGCGATCGCGAATCCGCAGTGGCAGCCATGCCAGAAACAGAATGACAGCCAGAGGGACGGCAATGAACAGAAGGGTGATGAAGAATTCTTTCACGTAGCTTGGGTAACACCCTAACCTCCCGGTGCCATGGGCTGCAATGGCAAAGACCGTTGATTTGGGGACACTGGCTCTTTTGCATTGCGGTGCCACATTCATGGTCCCATGATAGACCCGCATGGTATTCCCCTTTCTGATCTTTTTTGTCATCGTGATCGGCATGATCGCGCTGTCCATTCACCAATCGAAAAAAGCGGATGCGACATGGGCGCAAGTGTCGCGCAAGCTCGGACTGCATTATCAAGCGGGGTCTCTGATGCAGGATCGTTACATGGCCGGCACCATCGATGGTTTTGGTGTGGCGGTGCAGACGATCACCCGGGGAAGTGGAAAAAATTCCTCGAAATACACCATGTATCGCATCAGCTATCCGCAGCCCTTGGCGGTGATCTTCAGCGTGTCGCGACAGGGATTCATGAGTGGGCTGACAAAAGCGTTCGGAGCTCAGGACATCGAAGTGGGAGATCTTTTGTTCGATAATCTAGTGGTGATCAAAGGGCAGCAAGAGCCCCGGGTGATCTCCTTTCTCACACCGGAGCGCCGCCGCGCCATTCAGTCGAACATGCCGTTGCTGGACAATCTGGCGATCGATCACATGGCGATCCATTCCGAGACCCGTGGCTTACAAAGCCAGGAAACCGTGATGATCCAAACCATTCAACGCATGGTGGAGTTGGCTCGTGTGATGGTCGGTTCCGAGGCGATCGATGCCGCCAAATCCCCCGAGCCCTTGCTCATGCGCAAAACGACACTGGCCCCGCCCGCTGTCTCACCGGTTCCGCCACCGCTGTCCCCTGCTGGACCGGAGCCCATGCCAGCCATGGAAGCCAAGCCGACCATCGTGATCGATGTGGCATCTTCACCACTGTCGGAGCCGCAAGCCTCACCTGTAGCGATCCCCTCTCTAACCGAGATTGCGGAAACCCTGTTCCATCACTCCATGATTTTTTCCGAGATCGATAAAAAATTCGCCTCGGATTACAAAGACCTGCAAGTGAGCGGACGGGGTATCCTTCGCTCATGGACCAAAAGCAGCTTTGATTTCGTTTTTGGCAGCGGGAACTGTATCAAGGCTAAGATCGAATTGCCCTCCGCCACCTCGCCCCTGAACCACCGTGGATCGTATCAGGTGTGGGTGAAACTGCCGAGTGACGCCGTGAGCAGACCCATCGGTGAGGAAATTACCCTGATCGGCAAACTCATCAAAGTGGACAGTTTCACGAAGCAACTTTACCTCGATGCCACGGCACCGTCGTGAGGCATGCGATCCTCACTTTTTCTCGATCACTGCGAGAACATCCGCTGCTTGCTGATCGGTGGAGGCAGAAAGATCGCGCCACACGAGTTTGCCGTCCAAGAACAAAAAGGCCTGACGTTTGGCGAATCCTGCCACGTGGGGAACCCCAAAGGCATCGGCCACTTTGCCTTCCTTGTCGGCCAGCAGGGTGAAGGGCAGTTTGTATTTTTCCGCAAAAGCTTTTTGTGCCTCCACGGAATCCATGCTCACACCAAAGACCTTCACGCCCTTGTCGGTGATTTTCGCGTAGGGGTCGCGCAGACTGCACGCCTGCTTGGTGCATCCCGGGGTATCGGCTTTCGGATAAAAATACACCAGAGTGTAGCCCTTGGCGGCAGCTTCGGCGAGTTTCACGTCTTTTCCAGCCTGATCGAGACAGGCGACGGCGGGCATGGCTGCGCCCTCGGTGATCGGTTCAGCATAGCCTGGAAGAGTGATGCCCACCACGGCGGCGGCGGGTGCGAGAAATTTGAAAGGATTCATCGCCGCAAAGCTCGCACGAAAGGAAGGAAATGCAACCGCGATTTTTTTATTGGACAAACTCGCCGGATTCGTACAATCTCCGCGCCCGCTGCTTCACCAAGCAGCAATTTCTCACGATGGCAGAGTAGCTCAGTGGTAGAGCAGAGGACTCATAAGCCTTTGGTCGGCGGTTCAAATCCGCCCTTTGCCACCATCGTGAGAATTTTTTTTGCACGGCACTTGCCATGCATCCTCGCCCTCCGCTACTGTGCCCGCGCACATGTCGGAATCCTTTGTTCACCTCCATCTTCACACGGAATACTCCACCCTGGATGGCATGACGCGGGCCGCGGATGTGGCCAAACGCGCCGCGGAGCTGGGCATGCCGGCCGTGGCGATGACCGATCACGGCAATATGTTTGGCGCGATCGAGTTCTATCAGGCCTGCAAAAAATCCGGCGTGAAGCCCATTCTCGGCTGTGAAATTTACCTCTGCCCCACGGTCAAGGAGGACAAAAAGGAAATCGCCGGCCGCAAGCGCAATTGCCACATGACCTTGCTCGCGGAGACGAACGAGGGCTGGCAGAATCTCACCAAGCTTGTCACCATCGGCCACCTTGAGGGCATGTATTACGGCAAGCCGCGCGTCGATCGCGATGACTTGCGCAAGTTCGCCCCGGGCATCATTTGCCTCACCGGCTGCATTTCCGGTCCGCTCAATGAGTGGTTGCTCGCCGGCGATCGCGCCAAAGCCGCCGACACGCTCAAGGAGTTGATCGAGATTTTCGGCAAGGAAAATGTTTACGTCGAGCTGCACAATCACAGCCTCGGCCCGCAGTTGCAGGTGCTGCCGCAGCTCGTCGATCTGGCGCGCGAGTTCGGCCTGAAAACCGTGGCGGCCAATGACGTGCATTTCCTCCATCGCACCGACCACGAGGCGCACGATGCCCTCATTTGCATCGGCACCGGCAAGCAGCTCATCGATGAAAACCGCATGCGCTATACCCCGGAGGTGTATTTCAAAACCGCCGAGGAGATGCGCGAGATTTTCGCCGATCTGCCCGAGGCCTGCGATGCGACGTTAGAGATTGCCGAGCGCTGCAACGTCACTCTCAAGCTCGATCCCTCCAGCTCGGAGAAATACCCGCAGTTCGGCACACCCGATGGCTCGCCGCGCGAAGAATATTTCCGCAAGCTCTGCTTCGAGGGCCTGGAACGCCGCTACGGCAAGGAAAAAGCCGCCGAGCCCGAGGTGGTGGAGCGTCTCGACTACGAGATCAACACCATCAACAAACTCGGCTTCGCGTCGTATTTCTTGATCACCGCCGACTTCATCCAGTGGGCCCGCGATCACGATATCCCCGTCGGTCCGGGTCGTGGCTCGGCCGCAGGTTCGCTCGTCGCCTACACCATGGGCATCACCGACATCTGCCCGCTGCGTTTCGGGCTTTTGTTCGAGCGATTCCTCAATCCCGAACGCGTGAGCCCGCCCGATGTGGACATCGACTTCTGCCAATCGCGCCGCGGCGAGGTGATCGAATATGTTCGCGAAAAATACGGGCGTCGCAGCGTTTCGCAAATCATCACCTACGGCACTCTCGGCGCGAAAAGTGTGCTGCGCGATGTCGCTCGCGTGATGGGCGTTTCCTACGGCGAGGCCGATCGCATCGCCAAGATGATCGAGGCCAAGCCCGGCGTGACCTTGGACAAGGAGTGGAAGGAAAAGGCCGACCTGCGTGAGCTCGTCGATAACTCCACCACCTACCACGAGCTGTGGGACTATGCGCTCAAGCTGGAAGGTCTGGTGCGTAATACCGGCGTCCACGCGGCCGGTGTGGTGATCGGCGACCGCCCGCTCGATGAGCACGTGCCGCTGACCCTTGGCAACGAAGGCGAGGTGGTGACGCAGTTTGACATGGGGGCCATCACCTACGTCGGCCTGCTCAAGATGGATTTCCTCGATCTGAAAAACCTTACCGTCATCCACGATGCCGAGACGCACATCCGCAAGAAAATTCCCGGCTTCCGTGTCGATCAAGTGCCGCTCGACGATGCGAAAACCTTCGAGATTCTCAACCGCGGTGAAACGATGGGCGTGTTCCAGCTCGAGTCCGGCGGCATGGTGGAGACCTGTCGCAAGTATGGCATCGAGAAAATCGAGGACATCATCGACCTGCTCGCCCTCTATCGCCCGGGAGCCATGCAGTTCATCGATCAGATGATCGAGGTGAAAAAAGGCCGTACCAAGCCGATCTACGAGCACCCCTTGTTGGAGC
>ERZ1066127.718-NODE-718-length-15558-cov-15.300071_pt1 | contig 15558 bp, 10 predicted proteins | sample MGYA00382774_ERZ1066127 | MGnify/ENA primary metagenome ERZ1066127 (study PRJEB33369, sample SAMEA5778357) | biofilm metagenome | biome: Industrial cooling water; feature: Water cooling tower basin; material: Biofilm | place: United Arab Emirates | collected... | reverse complement strand
CTATGGCAACCCATCGTCCGGCATTTGCAGGGCGTGCACACCGTGTATTTCTCTGCCGATGGGGTGTATCATCAGATCAATCCGGCTACCCTGTTTAATTCGGCCAGGCAGAATTTCGTGATGGATGAGCTGGATGTTCGGTTAGTCACTTCTACCCGGTATGTGGGTCAACCGGAACCCGCGATCGACTGGTCGACTACCCAGGCGGCTCTGATCGGGTATCCGAACTATGAGCGCGCCCTACCGGATAGCCAGCCTGCGCCCTTCCCGGCTGTGGAGGCCGATACGACCATGCGATTTGTGGCCAACGGAAAAATCAGCGAATTGCCCGGCACCCGCGTGGAGATTGAAGCCATTCAAAAAATGTTGCAGACGCGTAGGGTAAAGGTAAAGTCGTTCCTGTTGGATGACGCATCTGAGGAACAAGTGAAGGCGATTAGGCAAACCGGGCTGCTTCACATCGCGACTCATGGATTTTTTCTTTCTGATTTACCTCGTCCGGATGCCGATGATCCGTTTGCCGGCATTGAGCGCGATGCGTTGATTCGCAATCCCCTGCTTCGCTCCGGTATTTTATTGGCCGGTGCAGCCAAAGCAATGGCCGCACCGACATCCTCAAGAGAAGACGGAATTTTAACGGCCTACGAAGCAGCCAATCTCAGTCTGGAGCGGACGGAACTCGTGGTGTTATCGGCTTGCGAAACCGGTTTAGGGGTAACGGCCAATGGCGAAGGCGTTTATGGTCTGCAACGTGCTTTCCGGATGGCCGGGGCAAAAGCGGTGCTCATGAGTTTGTGGACGGTTTCGGACGAGGCTACGCAACAAGTAATGACACTCTTCTACGAAAACTGGTTAGCCGGACGTTCATCGCGGGAGGCCTTCCGGCTCGCGCAACTCAAACTTCGCGAGAAGTTTCCTGAGCCCTACTTCTGGGGCGCGTTTGTGTTTATGGGGAATTGAATCGCATAAAAACCATTACCTTGGTCAGGCAGCGGAGTTGTTGGCTGCCCTTTGTTAGCACTATGGAACTACCCGAAACATCCGCTCCAAAAAACCGGTGGCGCGCATTATTGCAGAACTGGAAGAAATACCTGTTTGAGTTTTTGCTGATCTTCCTGGCTGTATTCCTCGGCTTTTTGGCCGACAACCTGCGCGAGGAATATTCGGAACAACAACAAGCCAACGAGTTGGCCCGAAGTTTCTACGAAGAACTTCTGCACGATTCCGTAGTGGTGGCCGAAAAAGTGAAGGGTCGAATAAAAAAGGAACAGGCGATTGAATACATGATCGCTTTCTTCCGCGACAGCAGCTTAACCACTTCGAACAAAGCACTGGCCATAAACTTTGAATGGGCTACCACGGTGCGCACACCAACCCTTTTTACCCCGCGAACGGTGGTGCTGGAGCAACTGCGAAGTTCCGGTGCACTGAAATATTTCAAAAGCAAGGAACTGCAAAACCTCGTGGGCGATTTGTCGGTGGCCATCGATTATATTCTGTCGCGTCAGGCAACGGAGGCACAAGTGTATCACCAATACATTGAACCGATAGTGGTGAACCACATGGACTTTGAGTTTCAGAAGCAGCTCTTCAGCACTGGCATTTTTGATCGGCTGGCGCTTTACGAAAATTCAGACGAGTACATTCCCTTTACCCTTTCGCAGCCGGAGAAAGTCAACCGACAGGCGTACATCAACCTGTTAGGCTACTACCACACCAACAACATCAAGTCCACCCGCCTTATTCCGTTCAAATCCTACATCGAAGTGAACGCGGCATTGCTCAAAGAACTGCGCCAGCAATACAAGCTGAAATAGTCAACGGGCACTGGTGGCAATCGGGCAAAAGGGCGGCCGCTTCGCACGCGCGCTAAGCCGCTTCCCTTTCTTTCACCGGCTTCAGCGGAGGCAGCTCTTCACCCAGGGTATTTTTATAAATGCCCATGAAACGATAGGCCAGAAGCCGGCCGGTTTTGTCGAGGTCAGCGGCTGGTACAATCCATTCGCCTTGTTGCAACGTTTCGCCATTCAACTCCACGCGGTAACGAACGGCCCAACCCCCGGCAGCATGAGCTGTAATGCTAACCGTAGCTTGCGGCATGTTCGAAGCATCGGTGAAATTCAACTCTGTGTCGTTTAACTGATCTTCCAACTGCTCGCGCCATTCTGCGGGCCCATCAACCGAAAGCCGGAACGACATCGGGAGGCCCGAGTACGGAAGCAGTTGCGGATACAGCTTGTACAACTTCAACATGTACTCTTCGCGCGCTTCGCCCTCGGTGGCGTGCGCCAGTCCTTCGTACGTGCGCGCCAGCAACAGGGTCTCAAACGGGTCTTTGATCTGTTCATCGTTGAGTACACTTTCAAAATAGCTTCGCGCTTTCTCTTCATCGCCATCGGCCAGATATAGTTTGCCGAGGTAGTACCGATAATACTTTTTCACATTGGGCCGCTTGTCGGTGGCCAGCCGCCTTTCGTACAGACTGATGAAATAGCGCGTGCCGAAGCCGTCAATCAACGAATACACTTCATCAAAGTTGATGAGATTCTCCGGTGAGAAGATGGAATACAACACCTGCTCGCGCTCCGGATTTTCGGCCACGAGGTTGGCTAAAATCATTTTTTGATGGCGAATGGCCAACGTGTGCTTGAGCCAGCGAAACCAGTTGAGCGGGTTGAGCCAAAAATACCACTCATCGTTTTCGAACATGAACTCCTGCCGAAAGCGCACGTGATTGAGATACTGCAGCGAGGCTACCGCCAGGTTGTACTGTTCCTGACCCCAGGTGGTGCCAATGTGCAATTCCTGAAACCGGGCCGCCTTGGTGATGCGCTCCTGACTTTCGGCTGTGAGGCCTTCGTAGTGCCGTGCGCGGGCCAACCCGATACAGTGCCAACCGTAGCCGGGCGTGCTGCCCTGCTCGCGCAACACATTGCTCAGCAGCGTATCGGCCATTTGCGGTTGCCCGCGATAGGTTTCCAGCGTGCCGCGCATATAGAAATACTCTTTCGTGTTTTTCTCGAGACTTCGTTCGCGCACCTCGGCATCGAGGAAAAACTTCTCCGCCTCTTCAAATTCACCCATCGCCATTTTAAAGTGGGCGTAGTTGTTGCTGCTGTGGGCGTTGTTTTCCAATAAGATGTTGTAGTACAGGGCGGCCGAATCAATGTCCAACAGGTAGTCGTGGATCATGGCCTTGTAGTGAAACGTGCTCAGGTATTGGCGGTTGAGAAACGTGGGATCAAACATGCCGTTGACCAGCGGCAGATCAATCTTGAGTTTACGAATTGCCGAATCAAGCAGCTTGTTGGCCATGGCTACATTTTCCGTGACAGAGTTTTTCAGAAATGAAAACCGCTCAGAGGTGTACATGCGGTTGCGGTGGTAAATCCACGCCATGGTGTTGTAGCTGTCCGTGGCCGTTTCCATCTGTAAATTTCGATCGCGCACATGGTAGAGCACGCGCATGGCTTCTTCCTGCCGCTCCACATTCTGGTAGCACCGGTTGAGAAAGTACGTGATCAACCCGTAATCGAAGTGAAGCGGGTACACCCGTGCATAGGTATTGAAATTGCTGGAACGCGTGCGCAGATCGCGGTTGTAATCTTTCTCGATGAGATCCATGGCTTTTTGCAGGGGTGCAATGGCGCGGTTAAAACCCAACTCATCATTTGCCCGGAAGAAAAGGAAAGCCCCCTCGAGCATATGCCCCACATAATAGGTGCTGTCCTGCCGGATAAACTTGCGTGCTTTCTCCAGTGTCTTTTCTTCAAAGAACGAGCCGACTGATTCCTGACGTTCGCGATTGATTTGATCGCGGATAGCCGTTTGAGCAAAACCGGCTACGCTCGTATAAAAGAGTGCAGCCACGAAGAAACCAATTCCGGCCAGGGATTGAAGCGGAAAGCCCCCCGATGGCTGCTGCGGTGGCCGTGTGTGAGGGCGCCCATCGGGGGCCTTGCAGCGAAAGCCCGGTGGCCACGCCCCAAAGAGTCGGGGCGTGGGCAGGCCGCCAGCATAAAAAAATCTTGGCTCCATCATGCTCTCGTTCAGCGCTTGGGTTGAATACCCATTTTCGCCAGTTTGTTTACCTCTTGCTCGGTTAGTTGGGCCAGCACCGTGCGGGCGGCATCGCGGTTGCGGAAAATCAGGCGATGGTGAATGACGGGTTGGGCCAGCGCCTGTATGTCGTCTTCGATGACGAAGTCGCGACCGTTCACCACGGCCCAGGCCTTGAGGCATTTGATGAACGTGATGCCTCCGCGCGTAGAACAGCCCAGCGCGATCTCCGGATGGTGGCGCGTGGCACTCACCAACCGCACTATGCCACGAACAATTTCCGGGTGGACGTAGACATTCTCGGCCGCCTGCTGCAGATCCAGTATGTCCTGGTAACGCAGCACCTGCTTCACGCTGTCGCGCACGTTGCCAATGGCCAGGTAGTTGGTATAAATGTCGAACTCCACCTCTTCGCTTACGTAGCCCATGGAGATTTTCATGAAGAAGCGATCGAGTTGGGCAGCGGGCAGCGGATAGGTGCCCTCCATCTCAATCGGGTTTTGCGTGGCGATGGTGAAAAAGAATTTGTCCAGCGCCATGGTGGTGTCGCCCACGGAAATCTGATTTTCGGCCATGCACTCCAGCAGTGCGCTTTGCACTTTGGGTGATGCGCGGTTGATTTCATCGGCCAGCAAGACGTGCGTGAACAGCGGGCCTTTCTTGAAAACGAAATCTTTGCGCGCCTCATCGTAAATGTGCGAGCCGATGAGATCCATGGGTAGTAAATCGGGCGTGAACTGAATGCGCTTGAAGGCCACACCGCCACCCGGTTGGTGCAATTCGGCTGCCGCTTCGGAAATAGACTGGGCCAGTGTTTTGGCGAGCACCGTCTTTCCCGCACCGGGGTTATCTTCCAGCAGGATGTGGCCGCGGGCCAGCAGGGCGGTGATCACGTACTTAATCTCCTGGGTTTTGCCCCGGATGATTGTTTCCATGTTTCGGAGAAGGGCTTGCAGCGAAGCGGTTGATTTACTCATAAGGCAGATGGTTCAGATTCGGCCGAAGCCGGTTGTTGAAAATAGAGATAAGCCCGCCAGAGGCGGAGGTAATGGAGGATACTTTTGATCACGCCCGCTTTTTGGCGCAGGGCGGGCCCCACTTTCCGATGGAACAGATTCATGCTTTCCTGTTCACTGATCTCCACCGGCTGCGCGCTGTATTTCATGCGCAGGTAAATAGTCATGAACGCAGTGAACGAGAGACCGAGTTGAGGATCAACTTTCTGCTGGGCGAATTGCAAGGGTGTTTCGTTGTCGCGGAAAATGCCGGCCATGTGAAGGCGATACAGGGTGGCGCGGTAAATCCAATCGGCCCGTGCCGGCATAGCGGCCAGGCGCACGCGCACGAGCAGATAACCCAGGTAGAGCGCGGGTGATAAAACAACCAACAGCAGCGCCACCAGCACGACCACCGCAGTTACGCGTGCCACCGCCCACCAGTCGATGGGGCGCTTTTTCGTTTCAGTGATGCGCTGCCCCGCACCATCCTTCTTTTCTTCTTTCCGGTGAATGTGGATTTCATCGGCCGCCAGCGGCTGAGAGAATTTCTGAATTTGCTGGTCAATGGCGACACCGGCACGCGGAGCGGGGATTTTTTTGGCCTCATCTTTATACGACACCACAATGATGGAATCCCCCGCCTGCACAGCGGCAAACGTGGTATCGCGCTCGTTGAACACGATGCGGCACAGCGAGGCATCGATGTTGAGCGTAAGGGGTTCCGTGAGCTCGTGCGGAGTGTTGTGGAAGATGAGTTCGCGGAACGTAGCATCCAGGTTTTTTTGAGCCTGTTTAACCTCACCGGCCACGGCATTGAGCACCAGCCAGGGCTCGGGCGGAGGCAGCGGAGGTGTGCCGTCCGGGCGGGGCGCCTCTTGCTGTTCTTCGTTGCCAATGGTCATGTCAAAATCCATCCAGCCGTATTCGGGGAAGTACACTTGCGTCCACGCGTGGGCCTGGCTGGCATAGAACCAATACCACCCTTTGTTTTTGTCGCTGCGGTCGATGGTGGCAAAGCCGGTAGTAAAGCGCGTGGGGATGCCCAGGGCACGCAACATGAAATGCGAAGCGCCCGCATAGTAGGTGCAGTAGCCGGCCTTCGTTTTAAAAAGAAAGTCGTAGAGCATTTTGGAGCTCGGAATGTTCGGATCGTCTGCCGCCCCGGGCTTTAGTGTATAGCGGAAGATGCGCTTGCCGAATTCATCGCGCTGAAGGAAGAAGTCGCGCACGGCCAGAACTTTGTCGACCGGCCGCGCATTCTCCTTCACCAGACCTTTGGCCAGCCGGGCGATGGAATCGTAAATGCCCCCTGTGGGCATGCGGGTGTAGTACTCCAGAAACTCTTTATTCACCGGGCCGTAGTTGCGCACGGTGCGCAGCTCGTCATGCCGCTGTTCTTGTACCGTTTCTAAAAAGGGATTGGCCGATACATTGTACACGAAGTAGGCGTTGTTGAGCTCCGAGGCGTAGGTGTAGATTTTGTAGGCGGAGAGAAACGTCTTCTGAAAATCTTTTTCAACCGGAATGGTTTGAATGGCAAACACGCTGGACGGCCCCAATACCGAATGCTTCCAGGTATTCTCGGACAAGTACACATTGGCCTCCACGATTTTGCGGTAGCGATCGCCCATCGCCTTGCGGAGGATGGAGGTATCGGTGTAGCTGTAATACAGCGGCACCTCGGCCGGGTCAACATCCATCTCATCCAGCGAAGGGACGTTTACATCGCGCGTGAACGTTTCCTTGACGGGATCGTAGCGGGTGAGGTAGTGAAAAACAAAATAGAGCGGTATGGGTCGCTCGCCTTCGTAGCTGTTGAGCTTCGCACAGAACATGAGCTTGTCCGATTGGCTCATGCGCGAGGTTACGCGCACGGTGTCTTTCAGGCGTAAACCGTCATCGGTGTTTTCCATGAGACCGTGGCGGTCGTCATATCCGCCCTGGCCGTTGCTGTCTTTCTCATTCTGGGCGCCCCGGGCCGCCAATTCTTTTTCCACCGCCTGGAGCTGACCGCGCAGCAGCCGTTCGGCCAGTAAAAAGGAAACCAGTACCAGCAATACAAATAGTGTGAGGCGCAGGCTCAGGTGTCCGGCTTTCTTCCACGTCCACTCGGCCGATGCGTTGAGCTGGGGCGTGAGGAAGAAAAGATACAGTGCATAGAGCAGCAACGGCAAGAGCCGGGTAAGTAAATAGGTGTACGACAAATCGGTGGTGTCCGAAATGGTTACGATCGTAACCACAAAGAGCAACGCGCTGACCACGATGTAGCCCCAGGAAAAGCGCGCCAGGAGAAATCCGAACAACCACCCCGCCAGAAATAACGTGGAGAAGAGTTGAAAGCGGGTGGTGGCGTAGAACACATCAAACTCGCCCGGCAGCCGGCTGATGCTTTGATCGAGAAAATAATAGACGATGGCCAGCAACAGCAACGTGACCAGCGCCCGTGCGCGGAAGAAGTAGAGCGCATAGGACAAGGTGAGTCCGGCTGAGAAGAACAGCGCTTGTGACGAAACGTTGGTGTTGAGCGCGGTAAAGCTCAAGTTAAGCCAATGCAACGTGGCATAGCCGATAACGGCTGTGGGCACCACCACCAGCAGTAGGTGAAAGGCCAGTTGGCTAAACCGGTGGCGCACGGGGTTACTCATGGGCCAGGTTAAGCGTATCGGTGAGCCAGGCGTTGGCGCGCGTGCGGAGTGCGTTGTCGATTGCCTCTTCGTTTTTCATCACTTTTCTGCGCAGCGAAGACAGCCACCACGACTGGCGGAGCCGGTCAGCGGGCTTTTCCTCGGGCTTGAAAAATACATCGCGCCACTGGAAACGAAAAGGTGACGGAATAGCCGTTGAAAGCTTCACCACCACCACCGGCACGTGCTCCGGCAGTTTCTTCAACAGGTTTTGCATTTCCTCTATCGGCACCAGTGAACTGAGACAAACCATCGCGGCCTTTTGAACGTGCACAAAATCAACGGGTGTCATCTGCGTTTGCCAGCCCTGAGCTGCCAACTGCACCAACTCGGTATGGCGATCGCCCACGCCCGCGAGGTGCGGTATTTCCTGATCGTGCGGTAACCGAATCTCATGCCCGCTCTTGCGCACCGACTCCCACAACTGACGGCATTTGTCTTTATATATGTTGAGTAGCTCGGCTTCCAGGCTTCCGTCATCCCCCAGGCCGCGAAAGAAGCTGACGTACAGGTAAACGTGCGAAGCGTACGGATCTTTGATCTCCGGAATGCGCACCACCAGTTCGCCACTCTTGGCGTAAATTTTCCAGACAATGCGCTGAATGTTGTCGCCCGTCTCGAATTCCTTGTAGTTCACCAGCTCACCTTCCACCCGCTTCGGCACGTCTATGCGGAATTTCTGTTCTTCGGTAGCCAGCGGCTGGGTGTGCACCCGTACGGGAGGCTGAACCACGGGCAGCGCCACTACCTGTTGCACCTGGGTTACGCGGCAGGGCCATGCCATCAGCCCAAACAGATCCTGGAAGAACAGCCACACGCCATCGGCATCGTGAATGCCGCGGTGGTGTAACCAGACTTTGCCGTTGCCCGCGATGCCGTAACGCCTCCACTGCCGCGGAGCGCGCAGGTTGCGGTCGAGCACCAGGCTATGCGGTTGTCGCTCGGGGCGCAACGCCACAGACGCCCGCACCAGCCCCAGCAGCGGGCGCCACACCACACCTTTCACCTGAATCGTCAGCGGCACCTGGCCGGCTTCGGCCATTACGCCATCGCCCAACTGCACGTGCACGGAAATCTGTCCGCGGGCGTACCGGTAGCGGAACATCAGCCAGCAGAAAACCGAACTGAGCAACGTGATGGCGATGAGCCCGAGTGCCGACCACAGCAGCAACTGCAGGAAAAAGGCCATGACCAGCCACAGGTTGGAATCGGGCTGGGCATACTCGCTGCGCAGCCAGGCCAGGGCGAGGGCGAAGAAGCCGACACCCAGAACCAGGGCCCAGCGCACCACCACCCACGCGGTGGCGTCAGACGAACGGTGCCAAAGTCGGGCGATGGAGGTCATGTGAGCAAAACGAAAAATAGAGAAAAATCTGATGGTAATAATTGCCGGTGTGAGTTTGTTGAATAAGAATAAGGAAACCAATCGTTTGACCTGATTTGACGTCAACGCGTACAACCCGAATCTTTTGTGTCGTCACCGGCAGGTGTGCGTTTCATGATTCGTCAGCCGGATGTCCGTGCTTTCGTTGCGCGAAGTAGTCGGGCCTCCTTTTTAAAGGCAAGAATTGGACAGACTGTCAATCGTGATTATAATTGCCGTCCATGTGTTACCCTTACCCGATCTTCATGACCTTGTCCAACACTTTTAAATGCGCTTTCTTTTTCGCGCTCCTGGCGTTAACTCCAGTTGCCCGCGGGCAGGAAGTTGACCTCGTGCGTTTGGGGTACGATAAATCCGAAGTGAGTGCCGAGCAGATTGGCCTGGCCGTATCGAAAGATGGTCGCTTTGCCGCGTTTTGCTATTCGGATAAAACGATCAAGATTTTTGACTTCTCTGCGGGCCGATTTGTGAAAAAATTCGTTGGACCGTACTCCGCCCTGGTTGACGTTCAGCTGACCAACAGCATGAAACTTGTTCTCGTAGCTGAAAATGAAGTTCAGGTGTGGGATTGGAAAAAAGAGAACCCGCTGGCAACCCTTCCGTTAGCCAACAAAGCCACGAAGACGGCTTTTTCCGACAACTTCGGAGTTTTGGCGGTCGGTCAAATGGAGGGCGTTACTTCCATTTTTGACATTGAGCAGGGCAAATTTGTCCGTGATATGGTGATCAAAAAACATCATGTCTCGGCTTTGGCCATCCACCCGAAAGAAAAAATTATCGCCATTGGCGTAATGTCGATGCTGCGTGATCAAAACCCGCTGCGATTGTTTGATTTGACAAACGGTCAGATGCTCACCGAGTCACCACAGAGTTATTTTACCATGGCCGCGTTCACGGCAGACGGTTCGGAGCTGGTTACGTCTGGCATAAATGCGTTAGGTACAAAAGTGGTCATCCGCGTGCATGATTCCCGAACGTTAGCTGTGAAGCGGGAATTGGAATCCAAAACCCTTGTCTTCAATGCCATTATTCCGTACGGGGGATTTATTGCCGATGATCGGTTTATGGCGATCACCGTGTCTCAATCGTTTAACGTGTACCGGTACTCGTCCGGAGAAGCCATTTTCACCACGAAGTCAGACAAAGTGAAGACTCCGGCCTTTCCCTCCCTGGGCGTTGGAACCTTTAATGTTTTTCCACTGACGCCATCGGGCAATCGCGTTTTACTGAATGCCTCAAAAAACAACATCAATCAGATTTACGATACCCAAACCAACTCCATTGTCGCGTATTTCTTTTCTGACAGCAGTGATGATTTTGCCGTGGTCTCGCGCGATGGCCGAACGGAGGGCACGGCCGGTGCCATGGGTAAGGTCTACTGGACATCCAAAAACGCAACTACCCGAACCTCCCTCGAGAGCACATTCCAAAATGGGTTCACGCCACAACTGCTCAACCAAATCATCAACAACAAAGAAGTTGCCACTGCCGATTTTGATGTTGAGAAGGCCGTTGCCAAAACACCGGTGATCGCGGTGGCCTCGGTAAACGATATTCCCTTTGCCGAAGGCACACCCCTTTCCACCACCCAAAAGACAACCACGATTAAAGTGAACGTGGTGCAGCATCCGGGGGAAGTAGTGGAAGTTAAACTGTTCCAAAATGCCAAACTCACGAAAGTCTTGCCCGGCACAGGAGCCACCGACTACTCATTTAATGTGTCCTTAAATACGTCTCTCGGAGAGGAGAACTACTTTTTTGTTGTGGCTGCCAGCCGTTCCGGCATTGACTCCGAAAAGAAAAAGTTTTCCATTGCGTACAATGGTGCTTCCGGTGACAAGCCCAGGCTATTTCTGGTTACGATCGGCATTAATCAATACAAAAACGCAAAATACAATCTCAACTATGCCAAAGCGGATGCGGATTCGTTTGAGTCTTCGATCAAGAGCGTATCCGGTTCTCTTTTCAAAGAAGTTATCCCCTTCAGTATCCGAAACGACAAGGCAGTACGTGAAAACATTTTGGCTGCTTTTGACCAGATAAAAAAGAATTCATTGGAGCAGGATATGCTGGTGGTGTATTACGCGGGGCATGGCGTGATGTCAGAAGCCACACCGGAGCAGCCTGCCGATTTTTATATCGTGCCACATGATGTCACGCAGTTGTATGGCCGCACCGACATTTTGGAAACCAGGGCCGTATCGGCCAAGCTTCTGAAACAGGTTGCCGAGTCAGTTAATGCACAAAAGCAGGTTTTCATTCTCGATGCGTGCCAGTCGGCCGGAGCGTTAGAGGCTGTTACCAGCCGGGGTGCAGCCGAGGAAAAAGCTATTGCACAGTTGGCGCGAAGCACCGGCACGTTTTGGATCACGTCAACCGGCTCGGATCAATTTGCCTCCGAATTTGAAAAGCTGGGCCACGGTGTATTTACCTACCTCCTGCTTGAGGGGTTGAAGGGTAAAGCCGATGCCAACCAGGACAAAAAACTTACCATTCGCGAGTTGAGCACGTACATTGAAAACAATGTGCCCGAACTTTCCGAGCAACTGAAGGGAACGGCACAATACCCTTCCGCGTACTCGTTCGGTAACGACTTCCCGTTGGTGGTGTATAAGTAGCGACACGCGCGGTTGACAACGGTCTCGCCCAGAGGCCTGGAAAAAAACCGGCTGAATTGGGTGCGGGCATAGCCCCGCGAGGTAAAGCCGGGAATAGTTCTAACTTTAAGGTTAAACCCCCCGCTTATGCGCTTACCTGTCGTTGGCCTTCTTCTGATTTTCATCCTCACGGCTGCGCAAACGGTGGCTCAGGGAGTGTACCAGATTCAAAACCGCTGGAAAACCAATGAATTCGTTCATGTGGAGCAACCCCAGCCGGTTTCCGGACCCATTGCACCCGGCTGGCTAAGTGCCCAATGGAAACTTGTGCCGGTGGAAGGCACCGGATTCTATCAAATTCAGAATGTTTGGCGCGGGCAGTCCTTGCATATCGAACGCGGGGTGTTGGAATGCGGTCCCATTGAACCGGGCTGGTGGAGTGCGCAATGGGGGCTCGAAACGGTTGAGGGCACTACATTTGTCCGCCTCCGCAATCGCTGGAAACCGGATGTCGCCCTTCATAATCAAAACGGTTATCTTGAAGCGGGACCCATTGACTTGGGTTGGTGGAGCGCGCAGTGGCAATTATATCACGTCCAGGCGCCCGTGGAGCAAAACCCCGTGGTCGAAACCTCTGAGTCCGCGATGAGTTTTCGAACCACCGAAAGTTCGGGCAGCCGGCCGGCAGCCAGAGGCTTTGCTCCGCAGAACAACGGCACGCTCGGCACGGCTTATGTGCGCTACACGGATCAAATCGTAATCGAGGGGGCGGTGCAGCCCGGCACCCGAATATATTTCTTCCCCCAACAAATCAATACCGATGAACGGCTTCACCCCAATTTCGATCCGCGGAATGCGCCCATCTGCGGGCAAACCTACACCGTCCTGCAGGTGAGCCCCAGCATCAAGCTCGATCGTGAGATGCCGTACATGCGAAATGATGAGAATCATCATTTCAAGTTTGTGGTCGAACTGTACTAAGTCATTCCACTCGCACGTTTGCCGCGCTACACCACCGGAAAGTGGATCTCGGTAACTAAATGCTCGTTGGGCACCTGGCCCGGCATGTTTGCATAGACCTCAAACGGATCGATGCCCTTCCGATACTTGTATTCTTTATTGCGCTGCATCATGTATTGTGTTGTCCACGCGTTGCCCAGGTGAGCATACGTGCCGGTGTGCGCAATCGTGTTTACGTTCATCGCTGGTATCGACCCGCTGATGAAGCCGGCCGGAAGCTGTGCGGGCACCTGCTTCACGGGAAAAGCTGACGTGAACGCCACTTTGTTTTTCACCACATCCCACGTGTGGTAAATCGAAAAACCCGGACCGGCCACGTCACCGGCATGCTGCGCAGCCCAGGCCGATAGTTTCGCAAAATCATCCGACATCTTGCCAGAGAGTGTGTCCATCGTGCAGTTGGTTTTAATGCCGATGTAGGTACAGCCGGCATAGGGTTGAATGCCTTTGAAGGTAAGTTTGGAGGGCACGCTGCCCGTTTCAATGTAGTCTTTCAACATCAGCAAGCCGCGCTGGTAATCCATGCCGAGGTAGGCTGTCATCATTTTCGTCATGAAGAACATAAAGAACGGCAGGCTGCCCGTCATGCCCCACGTTACTTCCGTGCTCCCGCCTTGCGGTTTCAGATCGAACCACACGGGCGAAGTGGATTTCCATGGCTTGAGAAAGTTCACGACCATGTCAAGGCGATGGGGCGCTCCTTCTTTTAACACCTTCATCTCTCCGCTGCCGGTGCGTTTGCCTTCCCAGGTGTATTCTTTACCTCCGGATTTCACGACTACATTCACACCGGGCTCGGTGATCAACCAGGGCGACCATGCAGGCCAGTGGTGGTAATCGCTGATAATGGAATAGACTTTCTCAGGCGAAGCCTGAATGGTGATGGTTTTGGTGACGGTGAATTTCGGCATACCGGGTTGGGGTTAGTCTCACGAAGGTAGGAAAATGCGCGATGCTGGCGCGGGCGCAAACCTGCGCGCCAAAACGCAGGCAAATCCGACAAATACGTTAGCTTCGGGAAATAATTTCTGATACAAGATTTATGATGAGTTGTAAACACCATTTCACGCCTGCCGTTTTTTTGCTTTTTGTGAGCACGCTCGCTTTCAGTCAGGCGGCTCCAGCATCACGGGCTGATTCCGTGCGGCTGGTTGAACTCAATCGCTATTGGGCGGAGGTGGCCCGCACGGTGCGCGAGGGCGACTTCGAAGGCTACGCGGCCAGTTATCATCCGGATGCCGTGTGTGTGTTTACCACCGGCAAGAACAAGCGCTCGTCTGCGATCAGCCAGCAATTGGCGCAATGGAAATCCGGATTTGTTGATACCAAAGCCGGCAAGGTGAAGAACAACGTGGAGTTCCGTTTCTCGCAACGCGTGGGCGATGCTACCAGTGCGCACGAAACCGGCATTTTCTATTTCACGTCCATGGATGCCAACGGCAAGGTGCTCTCCAGCGGGGCCGTGCATTTCGAAGGACTTTTGGTCAAGCGTAACGGAGTTTGGTTGTCCCTAATGGAATACCAGAAAACCAGAGCTACACAAGAGGAGTGGGAGGCGCTGAAGTGAGACCTTGACCTGAATGAGCGAGCGTCATGGCGAGGAGCCAAAGGTTACGAAGCCAACTCTACGGAAAGTGCGTCATGGCGAGGAGGAACCAGGAGCAAGGGAACAAAGCACAACCTTCTGCGGAACGCCATACTCCTTGAAAACGAGAGTAGTTAAATATCCATACCTTAGATCCTCCTATCCTGTTCACCCTAATCCAAATTCTATGCGCAGTACATTTCCAAGCACCTTTGCCCTGCTGATCATTGGAGTAACTTCGTTAAATGCGCAGGATCTCTATCAATTTCAAAATCGATGGAAACCAAACGAGTATATCATTGCCGATAGGCTCGTGCCTTCAGTAAGTGCGATACGGCCGGACTGGTGGAGTGCACAATGGGTTTTTGAGTCGGTGGAGGGGTATTACAAGATTAATAACAGGGGGAGAAATGACTATCTTAATATCGAGTATGGCCCTCTTGAATGCAGCAGTATTCAACCCGGCTGGTGGAGTGCCCATTGGGCACTTGAACCTGTGGATGGTACTTCTTTTTACCGAGTTCGTAATCGATGGAAACCTGAGATCGCCTTGCATACTGAGCGAGGCTATTTAGAGGCTGGGCCTGTTGACCTTGGTTGGTGGAGTGCACAATGGATGCTTATTAAAGTGAACCCTGACGGATCGCTTGCAGCACCACCAGCGGCATCCGGTTCAATGTCAAACAGAAGAGGAGACAATCCAAGTGCATTTACACCCGAGCACAACGGAAGAATCGACCAGGCTTCTGTACGATACACCGATCAGATATCAATCCCGGGCCAGGTTTCGGTTGGCAGTAGAATTTACTTTTTCCAGCAGGAAGTAATCGCCAATACAGAGAGCATTTCTTTTGATCCCAAAAATCCACCCATCTGTGGTCAAACGTTTACAGTAATAGAGACAACTCCTTTCTTGAAGTTAGATCGCCCGATGCCTATGATGTATAATGCCGTCAATGATTATTTTAGGTTTGTGATTGAAATTTATTGACGTGCATTTTTTGCAGGGGTAACCAAAAGCCGTAGAACACCTCTTGCCGTTATACTCCTGTTTACTCTGATCCATGGAAGGGCAGACCTTCATCCTGCACGACTCAATCCTCGCCTTGACGGAGCGCGTAAGCGATAAAACCAGGGCCTTACGGTTTACAAACTCAGTGTATGGTAGTAACCGACTAAACCAAAAAGAATACCCCCGAAGCCAAAGCCGATCATCAGCCAGCGAAACAGA
>ERZ1066127.717-NODE-717-length-15560-cov-11.292615_pt1 | contig 15560 bp, 15 predicted proteins | sample MGYA00382774_ERZ1066127 | MGnify/ENA primary metagenome ERZ1066127 (study PRJEB33369, sample SAMEA5778357) | biofilm metagenome | biome: Industrial cooling water; feature: Water cooling tower basin; material: Biofilm | place: United Arab Emirates | collected... | reverse complement strand
AAGTCGTCGTAGAGGTAGTTTACACCTAAAGAGACCAATCCTGTGCTACCCGGCCCAACGAGTGAATCAATATTTTCGGGCCGCAACCAACTGAAACAGCCTACCGTAAAATAGCATTCATCGCCCTTAGCGGTAAACTCCAATTCTAATTTATGCCAAACACCCCTTTGGGTAATGGGGCCATTAACGGGCATTTTAAGCGCTCGGTGCGCCACTTCATAAAACCTTTTCGTTATTCCGTAATTTTGCGAACTCAATGGGTATGCATTTGGATGAAAAAACACCTCAAAACAATCATAACCCACATAGGCCGAAACCTGGTTAGGCGGTGGATTGACATAAAAAGAGAGTTTGTACCGAGCACCCGCTTGCAAACATTCTTTGAGTTTACCCGTTGCAAACTCTCTTTCTTGCTCTATGGTAGAATCAAGATTTGCTAATCCATTACCAGCAAAAAAAAATGCATCGCCCTCCTTAGCCGCTTGAATCCATGTAGTTCCAAAAACCGGCACATGTCCTGCGCAAGCGTGAAAATATTCAATATGCCAATCGTTGCCTTCGAGGCCGGTACTCCAAAATTTTGCCTCGGTAATGTTAGATGTAACAGGGCAGTTTATGAAATCCTCTAACGAGCCATTTAATATAAGATTTTCCTGTTGACCACGTACAACTGTGGTCAACAAGAAAATCTGAATGATTGCTATGGTAAACCGCTTTTTCATTAGGGTTTAACTATCACCAGCTTGGTTTGGTGTAGGGCATGGTTGGCTTGCACCTGCAATATATACACCCCATTGGGCAGGCTGTTGAGGGCAATGTGGCCAAAGCCATCGTAAACGTCTACCATGCCGTGGGCTACTTTGCGTCCATTGATGTCTAAAATGCTGTAAGTTGCCTGCGCTTCGGTAAGACCTTCCAAAGCCAAGCGCAGATCGATTTGGGCTGGGTTTGGAAATATCCGCAATAGTTCTTCAGTAACAAAACGAATCTCGTTTTCAGCTTGCTGACGGAGTTGCATTTGCGGCTGCGGGTCAATGCCCAGCATAACGCGGGCGGTGTACACGGCTTCGCCTCCTGCCATTACATCAAAATGTGCAATTTGGTACAAGGCTGCGTAATCTGCACTATCAAACGCTATGGGTTGATTAGCGGGTAAAGCCCAGCTACGTGCATAAATATCACCAACTATCAGCTGTAAGCTATCGAACAACCATTGAGAAGGATTGGCAGATGCTGTTGCTTGAGCGTAAGCATTTAAATCGCCTGTGTACAGGGCAGCATGTGCATCTGTCATTTTCGCATACAAGTCATCCTCATGTTGGTTATAAAAATCACTCAATATAGCACTTCTTATAAGGCTAGTGTCAGTCTGAAAGGCTTGAATCACATCGGCTTCTGAATGGTATGTATGGTACTCCTGATACGCGGCAGGTATTCCCGAGTAGTTCACAGTTCCCTCCGCAATTTCTTCTAAATCTTCTAACACCAAATAATTCTGTTCGCCTTCCTCTTCGCCGGGTGAAATAAAATTTAGATAGTTACAAAAGTTTGTTTCATTAATATCTTGAAAAGCAGTGACTTGGCCTGTAAAGGGTGCGGGACTATATATGTTTACACCACCGTTGGGAATAGTCAAATCCCTGTGATAGTATCGAAACTGCCCATTGCTAGAATTGGGCTCCCATATTCTGGCATTTTGCACCTTGGTCCGTACCCAACGATTATCTGCTGGTTTAGACGACCCTCCTTGTGAAGAGATATAGTGATTGAGGCGATACATACCAAAATGGTTGTCTTGCATGGTATTGCAACTTATTTGCACATTTGTTCTCATTTCGCCTTCAAGCACCATGGCGCTAACCGTTTTTTCGATGAGGTTTTCTGAAATGAGAAGGCCAGCACAATTTTCTGCGGCAATGCCCCTGTTCCAACGCTTAAGTATGGAAGAAGCGGCTACATCGGGATCAGCCGGTACGCCATTGATTACTTTGATGTGGTTTCTGCTTACCGCTGAACCTATCGGATTTACAGGTTTAATGTTTCGCACCCGTATGCCGGTAAAAGTAGTACCTGGCGCATGGTAGTCTAATGAAATTTGATTTTCGGTAACGGTGGTGTACAAAGCAATAACATCAATGCCTACCGAACGGGTGGTGATGATGTTGTTTCTGATGTAGGCCTGTGAATTTGCTTGGATTGACGCAGGAGGCGTAAATGTGGCATGCGCTGCAATGGCAACTCCAGCCCCTTCGGTTTCGATGAAGTTATTGGCAATGTGCAAGCCATTCATTGGGTTCACAAACTTAATACCTTGGTTCACTGATTTGAAGTTAGCATATTCAACGAACATTTTGTCATTAAAAAATCCTTCAACGCCGAATTGGCAATTTTCAAAAGTACAACTTACAATTTTCGATTGCTCGTCCCTAACAAAATAAGGCGTATTCACATTGTTGTACCTGATGGCGGCGCCATTCAGCAATGGGTACTGGGCTTGCGGATGCAATTCATTGCTGGCAATATTTTTGAAAACGGCATGTGCTACATCTACTTGAGCAAAGCGAGCCAAAATACCATTGTTCAATCCTTCAAATACATTCACATTCGTGGGGTTATTCAAGTCACCAATGCTTATTTCCATGGCATTGTGCAACACAATACCTGCATGTGAATTGCGATAGCTCGTTATTCCACCAGCGGTAATTGTTTGGTTGTACGGGGCCAAAAGGGCTACACCCTCGTTGCCTTTGATGGTACAATTGATTAGTTGAATGTTCGATTGAGGATTTGGGTTACCGTAACCCAACAACTTGATTTCGGTACCTTGAATGGCAATATAATTTTTGGTAAAAACAGAGTTCCAGGCCCTTAGTAGGGCATTGTTTCTCATGTAAACGCCCGTTCTACTCTCTTTTATCAAACAATTGTTCATATCAATTTGATGTTGATTGACATAAATGCCATCCCACATTTCGTTGCCACAGGCCTTAAATGTGCACCGATTAAATTCAACCAATACCCCTTCCACAATTATTTTTGCTCCAGGCCCTAAGTGAAACGTTACGTCATTATAAATTGCAACAGTCTCATCAATTTTGTATTCACCATTGATTTCGAGGTTTTGAACATCAGCACTATTGACCGTTGCGCTTGAAAACAGTGAGCTGTGTGAAGTGTTTACGGCACGAATAAATACTGTTTCAGGATCGGGGTCTGTTGGATCAGGGTCTGTTGGATCATACATATCGCGTTGACAACAACCATAGATGCGAAAGGTATCTGTTCTTGTGCATGACCACGACGTTTGCGTAATTACAATAAACTTCTCTACATTCGGAGTGGTGGACCATAAAACATCTGCAAAGTATGGGTTATGAATCGGAGGCAATTGCAGTGAGCCGCCAACCACCGACCAACTCACTTCAACACCCTCCAAGTTATTATTAAGCGTGTACCCTTGCAACCCGTCTAAATCGCATTCAGTAAAGCTACCTTGTAAATTTGCTTGTTCTAAATCCTCAACAATGACTTGTATTGATTTAGATGCAAAACACCCATTGTCATAACCTATAAAGGTATAAGTAGCATTTTCCAAAGGATAATCGCGCAATGTGTAAGGTGGAGCCGGCGGATCTAAAGCTGCAATGTGGTTAAATGCACCTGGTGATTTGGTCCAAACAAAGTCAGGGTTGGCGCTAGTCAATCCATTAAAAATAATATTTGGGGTAACTGAAAGCTCATTTCCCAAACAGACCCTTACCACATCTGGTAGGTTAGTTGCAACTTGTAATCGCTGAAAAATAGTCACTTCATCAACCAAAGCTGCATTTCGTCTATCGGGAACATTGTTAGAACCCACAACGCTTTTACTCATTGCGACAACAATTCTATCGTATTTGCCAGCCTCAAATGGCGAAATGGTAAAATTTGCGCTTTGGGTTATCCAACTGGTAAGTTGTATGGCATTCGGGCTGCCGTTGTTTGAAAAATCAAAAATCACTCTGTCGGGAGCGCTGGCCGTAGAGCTTTTCAAAGTAACAACTAAAAAATTGGTTGATTGTGATACCGTTATATTGAGATTTGGCCTAGCGGCCTTTATAGAAAATGTATAGCATCCTTCTGGCAACTGTCCTGTTAATGTTCCTGTTATTTTTTCTGCAACAAGTTCAACACTATCAACAAGCTCATTACTTATGAAGGCATATCGTTGTTTACCCAAATTCACATTCGCATCGTATAAGTTTGAATGCCATCGGTTGGTTGGAACACCTGCATCAGCGAACGCACTTGCTGCATCAAGCAAATCTGGCGAATGCCAAATTCCGTAGCCGTCAATCCTTGACCAGCCAGTTGCTCGTTCAATTTGGCTCATGTCAGTGGGAATAGTTCCCTGCTCAAAGTCACCATTTACCACCCAATTGGTTTGGGCTTTGGCAAGCGATGTAGTAAAAATGAGCAAGAACAGGGCTAATCTACCCCCCCCTTCAGAAAATGTCTGTTGTTAAAGAGTTTAACAAGTTTAATCGTGTTTTTCATAATGGTATTGGTTTAAGTTGAAAACACTGGCAATGTAGTGCTTGCAACTACGAACACAATCGATTTGTAAATATTTAGGCATTATTATCTATTTATATGAAAATACACAAAAACACAAAATCGTAACTATTTAAAAGAAAGGGATTAACACATACATTAATCGTTTCTTCAATGTTTTTAACTATATCGTCATAAATCAAAACGAAAGAAAACATGGCAACCCAATTGAATAAAACGCTGTGTATCTAAGGGCCTATACTAACTACCAATCGTACACAGCCCCTGCAATCCTACTCCCCATGCCTCACAAAGGTTTTCTTGTAAATGCCCCTCATCGCGCTGTAGCTTTGCTGCCCACCGCCACCAAAAACCCTTGACCTTCGATGACCATGCAGCGGGGCTGAGTTATTTTTTCATACGCTGAATAACGCAGCCTGCCAACAGCCTAAAAATCTTTCTTTTGCACCCTTTTGTGCAGGGCATTGAGCTCAACCAAGGCGGCGCTACCGTACCAGGGATGAAGTTCCATTTGCAGGCTGCCGTATTGGATGGCAGGATCGGTGGCCGTGAGTGCTGCCGCCTCTTCAACCGTGCGCACATCAAAAATATAAATGCCGCGGATGGCGCCGGTGTCTAAAAAGGGACCTGCCATGACCAATTTGCCCGATTCGGCCAAACGCCCAATGTTGTCCATGTGCGCTTTTTGTAAACGAGCGGCTTCGGCTTTGTCGGCCGGGCGGTTGGGCCCGCGTTTGAGGTAGGCCATCACATAGGTTTTCATGCCGTAATCATCGGCACCGATGCGAGCAGCAAAGGCGCTGTCGTAAACCGATGCGGTGGTTTGAGCCACCGAGCAGATGGGCAAGAGCAGGGCGAAAAGAAACAGGTTTTTCATGCAAATAGGCAGGTTTAATATATCAAATAAGCTTGTGCGAAATCTAGCTTGCGCATTATCACTTTTCGTTAGCTAATAGACCCTGAATTTCAAGCTGAAGACCTGGTAACTCTCTGCAGACAATGGTCCAAATCACCTCATCAGAAATGTGATCATAGCTGTGTATAATTCTATTGCGCGTTCCAATGATTTTTTTGGCATTTATAATTCGGATGGCAGGATTGACTTTCATAATCCTGCTCATTGCTTTACCTATGATTTCCAGGTTTCGCTCAATTGCCTTCTTTGTCTTCTGGTCCTCTTGATACGTAATGAAATTACGTTCCTCACCGAGGAACTGAAATATTTCGTCAATCGCTTGCTGCATATCAAGCAGCCAGACCTTGACGTTAGTTTCCATAAATTTTTACCTTGCTTTCGTCGAGATGCTGCTTGAACAGTCGATTCCGAATGGCACGTTCCTCAAGTAAATCAACTTCACGTTGTAGAATGCCCTCGATTTCTTCCTTCAAATTGAAATACAAATCGGTATATCGAAACGGATCTTTTTCTTCAAAATCAACCACCAGGTCCACGTCTGATGATGCATTAAAATCATTTCTGGTAACCGAACCAAAGGCAAATAGCGATTTTACTTGGCTGTTTTTGCACAAATCCTGAATCAGGGCAATTTGCCGCTTGGTGAGTTGCATAGTCAAATTTACCTTTTTGATTCCTGATTGCCAAATGCAGTACGCTGCCTTCATCACTTCGCACCAGAAAAGTTTAAGCATTAAACCACCGCAACCCCAACACCTGCCACCAGCTGGCCTATAGGCCAAATCACTTGCTGGTGCTGTTGCATTTTGTGAACAAAAGTGTCGACCGCCAATGGATCTACGCTGATAAGCAATCCCCCACTGGTTTGTGGATCGCATAAATACATAAACTCCGCACCTTGGATGCCTGTGACGCGCTGCCCGTAGCTGTTCCAGTTGCGGTATACCTGATCGGGAACCAACAGCTGATCGAGGTAGTGCTGCAAACCAGGAATGAGCGGGATGTTTTCGAGCAGCAATTCGGCACCACAACCCGAGGCATCGGCCATTTCGAGCAGGTGGCCCAGCAAACCAAAACCGGTAACATCGGTGAGGGCGTGCACATAAGGCATTTCACCGAGCACGGTGCCAATGTGGTTGAGTTCGGTGGTGATTTGCAGCAAGCGGAACAAATCGGGCGTGCTGAGCTTCTCTGTTTTGAGGGCGCGTGCTAAAATGCCTGTGCCCAGGGGTTTGGTTAAAAACAGCACATCGCCCGCCTTGCCCATGGCATTGGTGCGCAGGGCATGCGGAGCCACCAAGCCGTTGACCGCCAAGCCAAAGATGGGCTCGCTGCTGCTGATGCTGTGGCCGCCTGCGAGGGGAATGCCAGCCGCTTCACACACCTCTTGTGCACCACGCAACACTTCGGCAGCCATGTCGGCAGGTAATTTATCTACCGGCCAACCCAAAATGCTGAGGGCCAAAATGGGCTTTCCCCCCATGGCGTACACATCGCTGAGGGAGTTGGTGGCTGCAATGCGGCCAAAATCATAGGCATCGTCCACCAAGGAGGTGAAGAAGTCGGTGGTGGCCACCAGGAGCTCTCCACCCGGTAGGGTCATGATGGCGGCATCGTCGCGCTGACCAGGCCCCACCAGCAAGCCGGGGAAGTTAGCGGGACTTAAGCCGCCCAAAATCTGGTCGAGTACCGCCGGGGCAATTTTGCAACCGCAACCCGAAGCCGAGCTGTAATGGGTGAGTTTGAGGTCGTTCATGTTGGTCAGCTAATTTGCAGCAATTGGCGGGCGATGTGGGCAGGTTCTGCATGGTCAACAACCCAGCGGACAATTCGTTCAGCTGCGCGTTCCTCCAGATCAAGGGCATAAGCACGGTCGTAATAACGCAAAGCCAATGTAGCAGCCTCAGTCAGTTGGCCCTGTTCCAAAAAGGCCAAAGCCGCTTTGAGATGTTGCCCACCGAGTTTGCGTCCTATTTTTTCGAAGGCAAGACGCAATTGGCGCTGGTCGGCCCGACCATAATCCGCCACCAGACGTTGTAAGCGCATTGCCATGGGCACCTCCAGCAAAATGCATGGTGCTTGCTGCATTTGTTTGAAGAAGGGCGCGGGGATGTTGAGTTGTCCAATCATCCGGCTTTCGTCTTCCACCCAAATGGGGCGCTTGGCATCGAGCCGGCGCAGTTGATCGGCCAGCAGGTTGATGAAGTGTTCTTGGGTGGGAGGTGTTGGCATGTCGATGGCGCCAAAAGCCGATCCTTTGTGTGCGGCCAGGGCCTCGAGGTCGACGACCTGTTCACCGGCTGCTGCCAAGGCATGCAGCACATCGGTTTTGCCACTACCGGTTGGGCCGCCTAAAACACGGAGTTGATAAGGCTGCTCTAAAAGCTGGTGGGCATGGTTTCGCCACGATTTGTAACCCCCTTCGAGCACATACACCTCTAAACCGGCTTGTGACAGCAGCCAGGCCAGGGCAGCCGAGCGTTGGCCGCCCCGCCAGCAATACACCAACAGGGGTTTGCCGGCTGCTAATGTCCTTGCTTCGCGCACCAAACCCGGCATTTTGGGTCCGGTATACAACAAACCCAACTCAAATGCTTTTTCCACACTGATGTGTTTGTATGCCGTTCCTATTTCGGCCCTTTCGGCATCGCTGAAGAGGGGAAAAGAAAGCGCGCCAGGCAGGTGGCCGACGGCGTATTCACCAGGCGAGCGCACATCGAGGCAAGTGCCTTGCGGCAAAGCAGCTAAAAACGACTCAATGGGCAGGCGCCTGGGGTGGTTCATCCTTCAAATCCAACGCGGTGGTGGCTGCCGTCGCAATACGGCTTGTTGCCCGAAGCCCCGCAGCGGCAAAAATACGTCTTGCCCAGCAATTCTACATCGCGGCCATTTTCGCGGATGCGGATGTGGCCACTGACTTCGAGGGGACCGTTGGGCAAGGGATTCATGGCGGGCAAGGTGCTGGCCTGACCACTGGCGGGTTTTACCGCCACTTCCCCATGCGGTTGGAGCGACAGGGCGCCACTTGGACAAGCCTTTACAGCGGTGCGAATGGCATCGGTCTCGGCCCCATTCAGGTCGACCCATGGCCGTTCTCTGGGTTTAAAAACGCGCGGCAAGCTTTTCCAGCAAGTGGTTGAATGGCTGCAAAGGGTGGGTTCCCAGTAAACCGTGAGCTCGCCTTGGGTGTATGCTTTTTCCATCTTGTTTTTTTAGGAAATCTACGGATTTTTTTCGGCAACACCTGCTGCCCCCGTTGGGGGCTACCCAGATGATGCCCCGCTGGGGCTGGCGGTGCGCAGGCATAGCCGATTTGTTTTTTCGATGGCCGCAATGGCGTGTGCAACCGAAAAATCATGGGCATGCAGCAATCGTCCTTTTGAATTTTGAATTTTGAATATGCTGGGCGGCGCTATGCGCTGATTGGGCTACCCAGATGATGCCCCGCTGGGGCAGGTGGTGCGCAGGCATAGCCGATTTGCGTTTTCTATGGCCACGATGAAACGTTCAACCGAAAAATCATGGACATGCCGCAATCACCCTCTTGAATTTTGAATTTTGAATATGCTGGGCGGCGCTATGCGCTGATTGGGCTACGCAGATGATGCCCCGATGGGGCTTGCAGTGCGCAGGCTTCGGAAAAAATTGCATTTTGACGCAATCATTTACCCACACATCATGCCCAACTTAACTTTTAACTTTTGATTGTTAACTCTATCGAACTGCTCTTTCTCCCAAAATCACCATCTACTCAAACCACGCACACAGAATTTGCCTCGCAAGTTTACCTTTGAGGATGCAACGATTGACTTTGGCCTTGCTCCTGCTCGTGCAGACTGCTTTGGCCCAACCCACCCCCTACGAAAAAGGCAACGGCAACCAAACCACTACCCATGCCGCATGCATCGCTTGGTACCAAGGCTTGGCCAAATCGGCCCCGCAATTGGTGCGCATCGACAGTGTGGGCATTACCGATAGCGGACGGCCCCTGCACCGGGTTGTTATCAGCAGCGGCGGCTTTGATTCGGCCACGGTGCGCAAAAACCAGCGGGCGGTGGTGTTCATCAACAACGGCATCCACCCTGGCGAACCCGAAGGCATCGATGCCAGCATGCAATTGGCCCGCGAGCTGGTTACCCAAACCGAAAAAAGAGCGCTTTTGTCGCAAATAACCGTGGTCATTGTGCCGATTTACAATGTAGATGGCAGCCTGCGCCGCAACACCTTCACCCGGGCCAACCAAAACGGTCCCGAGGCATACGGCTTCCGCGGCAACGCCCAGAACCTTGATTTGAACCGCGATTTCATCAAACTCGACAGCCGCAATGCCCAGTCGTTAGTGCGCTTGTACAGGCAGTGGGACCCCGACCTTTACCTCGAAACCCACACCACCAACGGGGCCGATTACCAGCATGTGATGACCCTCATTGAAACGCAAAAAGACAAGTTGCACCCCGAAATCAGTGGCTGGATGCACGACACCCTCACCCCTGCCCTTTACAAGGGAATGGCCGCCTTAGACTTCCCCATGGCACCTTACGTAAATACCAAAGGCGAAACACCCGAAAGTGGCATCGAAACCTTCATCGAAAGCCCGCGTTACGGCAGTGGTTATGCAGCGCTTTTTCATACCGTTGCTTATGTGCTCGAAACCCACATGCTCAAAGACTACCCCACCCGCTACAAAGCCACCTATGAGCTGCTGCACCTGAACCTCAAGCTGGTTGCCTCCAACAAAAATACCCTGCTCACCGCCCGGGCCCGGGCCCGACAAGCCACCGCGCATGCCAAGAGTTTGGCGCTCAACTGGCAAGTCGACCAGCAACGTGTCGACAGCTTCCTGTTCCTCGGCTTTACGGCACGCAACAAAACCAGCGCCGTGCATGGCCGCGATCAGCTGTATTACGACCGTTCATCGCCCTGGAAAGCCCCGGTGGCCTGGTATCCGCATGCCCTGGGCACCGACAGCGTATCGAAACCACGCGCCTATTTGGTGCCCCAAGCCTGGCATGCCGTGATCGACCGGCTGCGCTGGAACCGTGTTCCCATGTGGCCCCTGCCCAATGACACCACACTGCTGGTGCAACGTTACCGGGTGCGCGATTACAAAACCGCTTCACGCCCTTATGAAGGACATTATTTACATCATGGGGTAGAAGTAGAAACGGTGGTCGACAGTCAGCGCTACTTCGCTGGCGATTGGTACCTGCCCATGGGCTACGGCACCGACCGTTTTGTGGTGGAAGTACTCGAACCCAAGGCCGTGGACAGTTATTTCAACTGGAATTTTTTTGATGCGCAGTTGCAGCAAAAGGAGTATTTCAGCGCCTATGTTTTTGATGCAACGGCCGAGGAGCTGTTGCGCGATAGGGCGGCACTCAAAGCAGCCTTCGACAAGTGGAAAAACGAACAGCTTGCTGCTGGCAAAACGCCCTCTCCCCGCGCCCAACTCGATTGGGTTTACCGCGAAAGCGGGCGCATAGAGCTTGGATTGATGGTGCTGCCTGTTGGCAGATTGATGCATTAGCGCGACTTTTAATCAAAAACCCCGTTGCCCGCTGTCAATATCAACGGTGCACCATCGGTCACCACCACGGTATGTTCGTGTTGCGCCATGAAGCCACCCCGGTTGCCAACCAATGTCCAGCCATCGGCCAAAGTACGGGTACTGGTTGAACGGGTAGCAATGAAGGTTTCGATGGCCACTACGGTGTTTTTGCGGAAGCGGCGCTGATCAAAGCGGTTGCGGTAGTTCAGCAATTCATCGGGTTGTTCGTGCAATTGCCGGCCGATGCCATGACCGCCCAGATTCTTCACCACCACATAGCCACGGCGTTTCGCTTCTTGCTCCATCAAACCACCCAAATCGGCGATTTTCATACCTGCGCGCAAACTTTTGAGGGCTTTGGCGAGGATGGCTTTGCTGGCGTCTACCAAGGCTTGGTGCCCATGTACATCTTCACCCAGTACAAAAGAACAGCCATTGTCGGCCCAAAAGCCGTTCAGTTCGGCCGAAACATCGATGTTTACGAGGTCGCCTTCCTGTAAAATGCGCTTGGGATGTGCTATGCCGTGACAAAACTCCTCGTTTACACTGATACAGGCTGTTCCCGGAAAGCCGTAGGCCAATTTCGGTGCAGGCCGGGCGCCAAATGCACCCAACATCTCAGCCCCGTATTGATCGAGCTCCCAGGTGCTCATGCCTGGCTGGGCATGTGCTTTCATGGCCCGGAGGGTTTGGGCTACTGCTTGCGCAGCTTGTTGCATGCCGAGCAATTCGGCTTGGCTGGTAATGGACATAGGTTTTTGTGTTTTTTTATGGGTTTTAGGGCAATTTCCGCATGATCTTATCGAGCGGCCTGCCTTTGGCCAACTCATCTACCAATTTATCGAGGTAGCGGGTTTGGCGGGTAAGGTCGTTTTCGATGGTCTCGATGCGGTAGCCGCAAATGCTGCCGGTGATCAGGTGGGCCGCAGGGTGCAGCCTGGCACGCTCAAAAAACTGGGCAAAGGTGGCCTTTTCGGCAATCAATCCTTCCAGAGCAGCTGCATCAAAGCCCGTGAGCCATTCAATCACGGCGTGCAGCTCTTCCAAGCTTCTGCCCTTTTTCTGCACCTTGGTTACGTAATGCGGGTAAACCGAGGCAAAAGTCAAACGAGCGATGCGTTCGTTGTGTTCAGCAGTTGGTTCCATGGCTATTTATCTAGGCACAACTTCAAGGGGCATGCCACGCACCTCATCGTGCACCTGGCCGTTTTCATAGGCCAGCTGTCCGTTTACAAATGTATGGGTCACCTGGCTGCTGAAGCGGGTGCCTTCGAGTGGCGACCAGCCACATTTGTAGAGGATGTTGCTTTGCTGCACCTCCCAATTTGCTTGAGGGTCAACCAGCACCAAATCGGCCCAATAGCCTTCGCGCACAAATCCGCGCTGGGCAATGCGGTACAAGATGGCCGGATTGTGGCACATCTTCTCCACCAGCTTTTCGAGCGAAATATGGCCCTGTTTGTGCAACTCAATCATGCACACCAACGAATGCTGCACCAAAGGCGCCCCCGACATGGAGGTAAAATAGGGCTGCAGCTTTTCGTCGAGCGTATGCGGGGCGTGGTCGGTGGTAATGAGGTCAATGCGGTCGTCGTTCAAGGCCTCCAGCAGCCCAAGGCGGTCGGCCTCGGTTTTGATGGCAGGATTCCACTTGATGCGCATGCCCAAACGCGCGTAATCTTTGTCGCTGAACCAGAGGTGATGCACCGAAGCTTCGGTGGTAATCTTTTTCTCGGCCAGGGGCATGCTGTTGTCGAACAGCTCCGTTTCGGCTGCGGTGCTCAGGTGCAAGATGTGCAAACGTGCGCCGTGTTTTTTGGCCAAAGCAATGGCATCGGCACTGGCTTGGTAGCAGGCTTCGGTAGAGCGGATGATGGGGTGCATGGCAGCCGGAACATCATCGCCATATTGCTCGCGCGCGTGTTCTTCGTTTACCTCAATGATGGCTTCCTTTTCGGCATGGATGGCAATGACGGCCTTACAACCGGCAAACAGTTTTTCGAGGATGGCCGGATTGTCGGCCAGCAAATTGCCCTTTTTGGTGAAGTACAAACCGTCGTCGGTCACCGCCAACAGGGGTGTGGTATCGGTTTGCAGTACCTCATCGAGGTTGTCGCCATTCACCCCCAGCAAAAAGCCGTAATTCGCTACCGATTTGGTGGCGGCAATGGCGTATTTCTCTTCCAGCAAGGGAAGCGACAATACATTGGGACGGGTATTGGGCATATCGATGAAGGCCGTTACCCCGCCTGCTACCGCTGCACGCGATTCGCTATGGATGTCGGCTTTGTGCGTGAGACCCGGTTCACGGAAATGCACCTGCCCGTCGATCACACCCGGCAGCAGCCATTTGCCAGCAGCTTCAATCACCGTGGCATCCGAAACCTCCTGGGGGGCGCCAATTTGTGCGATCTTGCCATCGCGCAGCAATACGTTGGTGATGGTTTGTTTGCCTTCGTTGATGAGGGTAGCGCCGCGAATGAGGTAGGTTGTTGCCATGTTTTACAATTATAGCACGAAGATACGGTCTAACCAGCAAAAGCCCCATGCTTGGTAATAAGCTCCGTGTCTTCCGTGACCTCCGTGTTTTTAACCTACTTCACCCGGTACAAGTAGCGCGGCTTTTCCATCTTGCCGTACATCACCGACACCCTGACTTTATCAGGACCTTCGGGTTGGAGGTTGGCCATGTAGGTGAAGCCTTTATCTGGATCGAGCCATGTGCCCTGCACCCAGCGGTTGCCCGTGGGCTGCAAACCTGTGATAAGCGCCATGCCTATGAGCGGTTTGCCATGGCGCGGATCTTTGGCTGGACAGAAATCGCAATTTTTCTGCTTGGCTAAAGGCGATTGGGCCGGAATGGCCACAATTACTGCCCGCAAACCATCGGTTTTTTGCTCAAAACGCAGGTGCAGCAAGGCCTTGCCGCTGTTGCCATCGTCGAGGCGCCAGGTACCCGCTAAAGGCTGCTGTGCTGCCGCTTGCCAGGCAAGCAGCAGGACGAAAAGACCGCTGAGGATTTTCATTTTCTGCGTTTTTTGGGTTTAGGAACACGTACCAACTCTTCAAGACTAACTTCCGAGGCGGTGCCGTCGCTTAAAAAATGAGCAAAACCTTGCAAATGCGGCAGCAGCAAATCGAACAAGGCGGCGGTAGCTGTAGCATCGCCCAAAGCGCGGTGGCGGTCCGACACTTCAATGCCCAGCTCTTTGCACAATTTGCCCAGCGAATAACTGGGGTGACCGGGCAGAAATTTCCGGCTGTTTTTGAGGGTGCAGATTTTGGGTAGTTCCAGTTCAAAACCTGCCAGCCCCAATTCGTGCCGCAGAAACAAATAATCGAAGTTCACGTCGTGGGCCACAAAGGTGCAGCCCTGCAGCAAATGGTAAATTTCGGCTGCTTTGCTGGCAAAAAGCGGCGCCTCGGCCACCATGTCTTCGGTAATGCCGGTGAGCTCTACCACAAAGGGCGGAATGGGCACTTCGGGCTTAAAAAGCGATTGCCAGGTGGTGATTACCTGACGCCCGTCGTGAATGAGAATGCCCAAATCGATGATGTTGTTGCCGGGATATTTGCTGCCGGTGGTTTCTATGTCAACAATGGCGTACAAGCGTGCTGAATTTGTGCGAAAAATAAGGAATTGTCGGTTGGCTTTTGTGTTCGCAAGCCCGATGAGCCAAAAACAAAAGAACCCTGCCGAATGACCGACAGGGTTCTTGGGTTGAATTGTTTCGGCTTAGTGTTTCACCACCAAACGACGGGTAGCACTCATCTCCTGATTGCTCAGTCGAACAAAGTACACACCTTCGGGCAAGTTGGCTACTTCAATTTCGGCCACACCATTAGTAACGTTGTGCAGCACCTCTACGGCTACACGCTTGCCAATCATGTTGATGACCTCGAGCTGGAGGTTGGCAGGCTGCTGCAAGCTGTACTGCAAATAAGCACGTCCATTGGCAGGGTTCGGGTAGAGCTTCATGCTTTCGAGGGCATTGTTCTCGGCAACTGAAGTCATTACACCACGCACCAAGCGCAGGTTGAAAGGCTGTGTAGCTAATTTCACATCGGTGCTACCCGTACGTGATGCACGAACAGTCCATTTGAGATCAACTCCCAAACCTTGTGGCACACCAGCAGCATCCAACAAAGCAGCAATCTGTCCGTATGTAAGCGTCAACACCGTATCGGCACCGGCATTGCCCGAAGGCAGGGTAGCGATTGGACTGCTGAAGTTGCCGGTAGGCAAATCGAGCAACCAGGTGTAAGTGAAGGCCGCAGAACCACCGGTCCAACGAGCTGCATTCCAACGAATGTCAACAGTGGTAGCCTGGTCACCTTCTACAGTGAGAACGGTATTGTTAACCGGACTAACCAGGTTGAAGTTGGCAATGCTGTCAACGCCACCTGCAGTTACCAGGTCGGCAACATAACGAGGCAACAACTGGAAGCCACCCACACGTGGGCTGGTAGTGGTAAACTGACCACCGATACCAATCATGTCGAATGAACCGGTAGGTGCAGGCGAACCGAAGAGGGTTACGT
>ERZ1066127.716-NODE-716-length-15601-cov-9.152901_pt1 | contig 15601 bp, 16 predicted proteins | sample MGYA00382774_ERZ1066127 | MGnify/ENA primary metagenome ERZ1066127 (study PRJEB33369, sample SAMEA5778357) | biofilm metagenome | biome: Industrial cooling water; feature: Water cooling tower basin; material: Biofilm | place: United Arab Emirates | collected... | reverse complement strand
TCTCAAAACCGTGTAAAGTAAGCGGAATAACAGAAGAAATAGACGGGGCAGTCCGTGCTGAAATATGACCTTTTCTTAGGGTGGTACCATTGGCTTGGATATGGTCTACATGGGCTGTGGGAATTTCCTTAATAAAGCGGGAGGGCACAGCCATTTGCCATCCACCCTGGTATAAACGTCTTTGTAAACAATAGGTAATAAAGGCGCGTTGACGGGCGCGGCTGATCCCTACGTATCCTAGGCGTCGTTCTTCTTCTAATCCAGCCTGGCCATTGTCTTGCATGGCCCGCGGGTGGGGAAATAAATTTTCCTCCCAGCCGGCCAGGAATACCGTATCAAATTCTAAACCCTTTGCCGCGTGAAGGGTCATCAGGCTCACCATGTCCTGTTGGTTTTGTTGGTTATTGTCCATGACTAAACTGACATGCTCTAAAAACCCTGGGATGGATTGGAACTCTTCAATAGCATGCACCAATTCCTTTAGGTTTTCTAAACGGCCTGGGGCATCTGCTGATTTATCTTGGCGCCAAAAGGTGGTGTAGCCAGATTCATCTAAAATTATCTTAACAACTTCACTATGGGGGTCTGTTTCTAATAAAGCCCGCCAACGATCTAGGTTGGCAAAAAATTGGCGCAAATTGGTTCCTGCCGCTCCCCGCGCCACGCTTTCTGCGTAATAACGTGCAGCGCGTGGTAAAGATATGCCTTGTTCCCGTGCTAACATGTGCATGGCTTGGATACTGGTTTGGCCAATGCCCCGACGGGGTGTATTGACAATCCGTTCAAACGCCAAGCCATCATCAGGCTGTACCACAAGACGTAAATATGCCAACGCATCACGAATTTCTAAACGCTCATAAAACCGGGGACCGCCAATCACACGATAGGGTATGCCTAATTTTAAAAGACATTCCTCAAATTCGCGGGTTTGAAAGCTGGCACGAACAAGGATGGCAATGCTGCCTAAACGATGGCCTTGACGTTGGCAGTTTTCAATTTCTTCCCCCACAAAACGTGCCTCATCCAAGGAATCCCACGTGCCACGAATGATAACAGGCTCCCCGGCGCCATCCTGCGTCCACAAAGTTTTCCCTAAGCGATCTTGGTTATGAGCAATAAGGCCACTCGCTGCCCCTAAAATATGGGATGTAGAACGATAATTTTGTTCCAATCGAATAACCTGGGCGCCTGGGAAGTCCTGTTCAAACTTTAAAATATTCCCAATTTCCGCTCCCCGCCAGCCATAGATGGATTGATCATCATCCCCCACGCAACACAAATTTCCTGATCCTTGAGCCAAAAGACGTAACCACAGATATTGCGCGACATTCGTATCTTGATATTCATCCACCAATAAATATTGAAATTGTTGCTGGTAAGCATGTAAGACATCAGGATTCTTTTTAAATAAAGTTAAGCAATGCAGCAAGAGATCACCGAAATCGACAGCATTTAAAACTTGCAGACGATCTTGGTATTCTTGATACAACTGGCTTATAAGGGTGTGATGGGTACGTTTGGTTTGTTCAGGTAATAACCCTTGGTCTTTCCAACGATTAATCATCGACAGAACAAGGCGGGGCGGTGTTTGCTTGTCATCAATATTGTTTGCTTTTAAAATTTGTTTCAGCAAGCGTAATTGGTCATCCATATCCAAGATGGTAAAGTTCGTTTGTAAACCAATTAATTCGGCATGACGTCGCAAAATCCGCGCCGATAAGGAATGAAAAGTCCCAAGCCACATGCCTTCAATGGGCCGTTGCAACAATTCAGCAATACGTTCCCGCATTTCCTGAGCAGCTTTATTGGTAAAGGTAACTGCTAAAACTTGCCCGGGATAGGCTAATCCAGAGACGAGAATATGGGCTAATCGGGTCGTAAGCACACGGGTTTTCCCGGTGCCAGCCCCCGCCAAAATCAGGACAGGTCCCTGGGTTGCTAAAACCGCCTTTTGTTGATTTTCGTTTAAATTTTGCAGATAAGATGGCAAGGAGAGAGGAGGAGTGTCAATCACGGTTCGCTTTGGTAAGGTCATGGTGACCTCCCCTTTATCTGTGTTTCGGTTAGGATGATTTTAACCCAAAGTTTTGATAACGCTTACTGAATTTGCTGATCTGACCGCCGGTATTAATCAATTTATGGCCAGCGCCCGTCCAAGCAGGATGAGATTTTGGATCAATGTCTAAACGTAATGTGTCCCCTTCTTTGCCCCAGGTGGTGCGGGTTTCAAAGCTGCTGCCATCTGTCATAATAACGGTAATTTTGTGATAGTCTGGGTGGATGCCTTGTTTCATAATTTTTCCTAACGTACTGATGAAAAACAATATCTTATCGCTATTCTTAGCCTAAAGGCTATTTGAAACGCAATATTTTTATATTTGGGTGTATGTTTTAACGCACCTTAAACAGTCTTTTTTTCAGCACTTGCATAACGGCTTAGTCTTAGATAAGACAACAACGGCGCTGCTAAACAAATAGAAGAAAAGGAACCAATCAAAATACCAATAATAATTGGCAAACTAAAAGTTGAAATCACTTTACCGCCAAAGAAGTACAATGCCAGTAAGGCCAACAAAGTTGTCGTTGCTGTCAGGGTCGTTCTTGATAAAGTTTCATTTAAGCTTTTATTAATCAGTTCTGGCAAAGTTAGCTTTTTATATTTAGTGATATTTTCCCGAATGCGATCAAAAATCACAATGGTGTCATTAATGGAATAACCCGCGGTGATCAAGATAGCAATAATAGCTGTTTCATTAAATTCAAAAGGGAACAGGGAAAATAATCCTAAAATAGCAATACAATCATGGCCTAAAGCCAAAATCGCGCAAATAGCAAATTGCCATTCAAAACGCAAAGCAATATAAATCAGCATAGCTGCTAGGGCAAACGCTACGGCTTTTAAACCATTCCGGACCAACTCGCTGCCAACTTTAGGTCCTACAGTGTCTATTTTACGGTAATCTACCCCTGCTCCTAGTGTGGTTTTAATTTTTTCAATGGCATTTTCTTGCGCATCTTCGTTGCCTTCTTGGCGTTCCACTTTAATAATTAAGTCCCGTTCAGTGCCAAATTGTTGTATGGCAACTTCCCCTATTTTTAACCCAGACAAGCGATCGCGTAGGTCAGGGACATGGGGGGTGTCAGGCATACGTACCTCTAAAATAAACCCACCCCGAAAATCTACGCCGTAATTCAATCCCCTGGTTAACAACCCCCCTAGTGATCCAACAGCAATAACCGCAGCAATCATAAAAGTGATATACCGAAATCCCATAAAATTAATGGTAGTATTATAGGGAACTAGATGCAGACGACGCATACGAAGACCTCTTGTTAATAGTAAGACGTTATAGGGGCAAGGTTAAAAGTTTCTGACGCTTAGCCCACAAAGTAATAATAAGACGCGTTAAAGACAAAGCTGTAAAGAGAGAGATAAGAATACCCAAGGCCAGGGTCACAGCAAAGCCTCGAATAGGGCCTGTACCAAATTCAAACAAAACAACAGCGCCAATCAAGGTTGTTAAGTTCGAATCAATAATGGTGGTCATAGCCCGGCGATAGCCTGCTTCTATAGCAGCTAACGGACGTATACCCGCGCGAATTTCTTCTTTAATACGTTCATAAATTAAGACGTTAGCATCCACCGCCATCCCAATTGTCAAAGCAATACCCGCTATTCCTGGCAGGGTAAGCGTGGCTTGTAAAAGCGACAATCCTGCGAATAATAAAATTAAATTGAAAATAAGGGCAATATCTGCAAACACACCGAAAGTGCTATAACACAAAAACATAAAGACAGAAACTAAAATAAAGGCAATCACTGTCGCGACCTGGCCATCGCGAATTGAATCGGCACCCAAGCTAGGGCCAACTGTTCGCTCCTCAATCACTTTAAGGGGCGCAGGCAAAGCCCCTGCCCGTAATAATAAAGCTAAGTCGTTAGCCTCTTTCACATTAAAGCTGCCACTAATCTGTCCATTGCCGTCATGGATGATATCCTGGAAGACAGGGGCGCTAATGATCTTATCATCTAAAATAATGGCAAATTGTTTTTTAATATTTTGGGCTGACATATCGGCAAACTTACGGGCGCCACTTGAATTGAATTTCAAGCTGACGGCGGGTTGACCCGTATGGCTGAAAGTTGCTTGCGCATCGATCAACGCCTCGCCACTGACCATCACCTGTTTTTTGACTGCCAAATAACGAACTTGTCCATCATGTCGGGTTTCTTCCAAATACTCACTGCCTAAAGGGGCAGGGGTATAGGGCATGGGTGAACCTACACTGACCATAATAGGGGGGACGCTGCTGTCAACTAAACGAAAGGTCATCTTGGCCGTGCGACCAATCAATTTTTTAACCTCGGCAGGGTCATCAAGCCCTGGCAGTTGAACAATAATTCGATCCGTTCCTTGGCGTTGAATAATGGGTTCTTTGGTTCCTGATTCATCAACGCGGCGACGGACCACTTCAATGGATTGATCAATAATAGATTGATTGCGCTGGTCAAGGGTCTGTTGATTCATGACAGCGGTAACCTTGGCATCTTGAATGGTGATGGCTAACCCATTATCAATCGATTTCAAAGCTTGGGTCGCTTTGTCCGCGTCATCGGGGTTGCGCAATACAAAAGTTAAGCTGGGAATGCCATTGGCTTTGGTGTCAACTAATAACCCTGTATAGCCAATTTGCTGTTTTCGTAAGCTTGCTCTTGTTTCATCTAAAAGGTTAGTCAGGTATTCTTTGGCAACAGTTTTTAAATCAACTTCTAACTGAAGGTGAGAACCACCCCGCAATTCAAGCCCTAAATTAATGGTGTTTTGTAACCACCCAGGCATTTTTTCTAACCGGGTCGGGGAAAGAAGATTAGGGGCAGCAAACACAATGCCCAATCCACAAATCCCTAAAATCATCCATAACTTCCAGCGGGGAATAACTAACATAGTCTTTTTACCTTTGATTATGTGTAAAGATTACTCTTTTGATGTCTTCTTTGTAATTTTTGTTTTGTCAGCCTCAGCGGCAACGGGGTCAGACTTTGACAAAACCTCTGTGATCATGGCTCGAATGACGCGAACTTTTACATCGTCCGCAATCTCTACTTGCACCTCTTGGTCACTAACAATTTTACTGATGGTTCCCATTAAGCCGCCCGCTGTTACCACGCGATCGCCGCGCCGCAAGGCAGCCAAGGTTTTTTGGTGTTGTTTTGCCTTAGCTTGCTGGGGACGCAAAATCAAAAAATAGAAAACACCGAAAATCAGAATAATAGGCAGAAAACTCATAATATCGAAGCCACTACCTGGGGCAGCTGGGGCGGTGTCAGCATAAGCAGCTGTTATGAAAAGCATTTTTTTTCCTTTTTTATAGTTTACTTAATTATATTCCTTTAGCATCGCATCTGACCAGCCCTATGGCAATAAGGTTGTCGGGTCAATAGGTTTTAAAGCTTTGTCACGCACCTGAAAATAAAGCTGGGGTTCTTTGGCAACGCCAGTTTTACCAACTCGGCCAATGACTTGACCTTTTGTAACCGTAATAACTTCTCCTTTGCTTGGTTGCTTTACAAGAATTTCATTCAAGTGGGCATAGATACTAAGTTTACCATCAGCATGCTTGATGACGACCATATTACCATAGGCAGGTATACGGGCACCGGCATCTTTGATCGTTCCATCGGCCGCGGCTTTAACGGGCAAATTAGCTGCCGCCCGAATATTAATTCCTTCGCTTAAGCTGCCATCGGGTAGCTTTTGTCCAAAGCTTTGAATAAGCTCTCCTTGCACGGGCCAAACATACCCTGTATGAGCTGAAGGCACTAGCGGTTTTATCTCATTCGATGGTTGTACAGGAGCAGGGGTAGATTCTAGCGATTCCTCCGGGTTGGTAGGAATAGCACTGCCGACTGTGGTCGTTACCGCAGCTTCAGGCATAGGGGAAGGGGCCAAAGGTTTTATGGCTACATCACCTTCTTGGGCAGGTGATGCTGTTGGTTCGTCTAAGTTTGCTTTGATGTGGACTAATAAACGTTGTCCTGAAATCAGTTTATAAGGGGGTTTTAGGCGGTTAATACGGATAAGCTCATCTTCATGCATTCCATATTTTTGGGCTACTGTTAAGGTGGTATCCCCTGCTTTAACGACATGATAGGGACTTAAAGGACGTGCGTAAATAACTTCTGAGGGTGGTTCAACTCTTGAACAACCCGCTATTAATATCATTGCTAAACAAATTATGCTTATCTTGTTAAGCATTTTAAACACCCTATCTATCTTTAGGTTCGTAAAGAAATAATTTTTATCATAATGAATGTAACCCTATCAGTGCAAGCTGACAAACAGGCTTGCGGAAATATTAATTAAGATAAAGCATGAACGTTTATAGGCAGGTATTGAAATAATTGGCTAATTTTTCGGTGCCAAAGCTTATTTTTTTAACTTTTTTATACTAAAAGATTTAATTATTTTAGTATCTTAATAAACTTTAAGCTTGCTTGCGTGAAATTGTCCGTTATTCTAAGGAAAAATTATAAGGATCAGACTGATAAGAGAATAGTTTTTATTAAAATTTACCTTAGGTTCGCATTAAATTATGGAAGAAATTAATTTAACTGAGATTGCTATGGTCGTTGTTGCGGCTTTAGCAGGAGGGTTAGGGTTTGTTCGTTTGAACCAGCCCCCTATTATTGGTTATATCTTAACAGGGATTTTGTTAGGTCCTTCGGGTTTAGCCTTTATTCACTCGCGTGATCAAGTCAGTGTCTTAGCAGAGTTAGGCGTTTTGCTCCTTTTATTCGTTGTAGGGATGGAGCTTAGCCTTAGAATTTTTAAAAAAGTTTGGGTGGTGGCAACTTTATGCACGGTTCTGCAAATCTTAAGCAGTCTGGCGATCACCTTAACTTTATCCAATCTATTTGGTTGGTCAGCAGGTTTGTCGCTTTTACTTGGTTTTGTGGCTTCAATTTCTTCAACCGCTGTCGTTGTTAAAGTTATGGAAAATATTGGCGAATTAAAATCAGAGTTGGGGCAACTGACGATTGGAATTTTAATTGCTCAAGACTTAGCCATCGTTCCTATGATTCTCATTTTAAGGAACTATGGGGAATCCTGGTTTAGTCCCGTGCTAGTCGTCAAGTTGATTGCTTCTATTGGGCTTATTGTCGGGCTTATTAGTTATCTTAGCCGTCGACAACGCGTACGTATTCCCTTAACCCAGATGATTGCTGGCCATAAGGATTTAACCCCCTTAGCAAGCTTAACTTTTTGCTTTGCAGCGGCAGCTATTTCGGGCTTGATCGGTTTATCTGCTCCTTATGGCGCCTTTTTAGCAGGGTTGGTGTTAGGCAACACTCATGAACGCTTAGCTATGATTGAATCAACGAAGCCTATTCAAAGCATTCTTTTAATGGCTTTCTTTTTGTCGATCGGTTTGTTGCTTGATGTTGAGTTTATTTGGGATAATTTAACTACAGTTCTAAATTTATTATTTGTTGTCACGATTGGCAAGACAGCTTTAAATATTGGGATTTTGCGTCTTTTACGTTTGCCTTGGTCCCAAGCCTTTTTGATTGGTGTCGTTTTAGCTCAATTAGGGGAATTTGCCTTCTTGATGGCTACGATTTCTAATGAAACCAATATAATCAATGATTATGGCGAGCGTCTGATTATTGGTTTGACAGTCTTGTCATTGGCCTTTAGCCCTGTTTGGTTAGCTATCGCTCGGCGTTTACGTGATGTGGCAGATACCAATTCGGTGGGCCTGAAGGGCATTTTTAGTTTTCTGTATGGGGAAAACGTGGGGATTATTAAAAAATTTACCAAACAGTATAAACATTGGTTTCATAAACAAGCCCATCATCCTGCTGCTGTCATAGATAAAATAAATACCCTTACTCCTGGTGATGGGGATAAATAAACTTATGCCCCATGCTCAAAACCCCTACCTTTGATTTAGAAAGACAATATCCAGCCCCTGTCGCGGGCATTGACGAAGCGGGATGCGGCCCATGGGCAGGGCCTGTGGTGGCTGCCGCTGTTATAATTGACCAGCAAAAGTTTCCCTCTAGTTTTTCTCATCGCGTTAAAGATTCTAAAAAATTAAGCAAGAAACAAAGAGAAATCTTGTATCACGAACTGATTGCTCATCCCAGCGTAATCTATCATATTGGTATAGCAACAGTTGCAGAAATTGATGCCCTGAATATCAGCCAGGCTACACAGTTGGCCATGATGCGTGCTGTCAAAGGTTTGCCGACGTTGCCTTTTTGTGCGTTGGTAGATGGCATTAGGAAACCTGCTTTAGATTGCCTTGTACATACGGTCATTAAAGGTGACCAGACAAGTTTTTCGATTGCTGCGGCCTCTATTTTGGCGAAGGTTACACGGGATGGTATTATGCAAGCTTTACATCATGAATATCCGGCGTATGGGTGGCAAAAGAATGCAGGATATGGCACTGTCTATCATATACAGGCCCTACAAGTGCATGGGGTAACAACCCATCATCGTCGCAGTTTTGCCCCTATTCGGGCATTGTTATCTAATTCCCCCTTGTAAAGGTACCTTTTTATGTATTTGTACGGTTATCATGCTTGTCGTATGGCACTTTTAAATCCCACCCGTCTTATTGAAAAAGTACTGATAACAGATCAACGTCTTCTGCAAGGCTTGCCGTCTTTAGGTAAAATTAAATGGGAAGTTATTGAACGTAAATCCTTAGAAAGTCGTCTGCCTATGGGTGCAGTACACCAAGGTATCGCCTTAATGGTGCAGCCTTTAAATGTAGCGGATTTAAGTTTTTTAGCTAAGGATGTATCGGCCCATCAATGCGTTATTGTTCTAGATCAAGTCAGCGACCCCCATAACGTGGGGGCAGTCTTGCGGTCTGCTGCGGTGTTTGGGGCGAAAGCGGTTATCATGACAGAACGCCACGCGCCTAAAGAATCAGGGACTTTAGCAAAGTCGGCCTGTGGAGCTTTAGAGGTTGTACCTTTGTGTAGAGTTAAAAATTTAGCTCAGGCTCTTGAACATTTAAGGGAAATGGGCTTTTGGTGTGTTGGTCTATCTGAAAAGGGTAAGCAGTTTTTAGATCAGATTGATTTAAAAGGGAAAATAGCTTTGGTTTTTGGTAGTGAGGGTGATGGCATGCGCCGTCGTACCCAAGAAATGTGTGACTTTCAAGTACGGCTGCCTGTAGCTGGACAATTCTCTACGCTTAATATCTCTAATGCGGCGGCCATTAGTTTGTATGAGACCTTCAGACAGCAGCAAGCCATTAGGATTTGACCTAACTTAGTTTATTCCTAGGTGTAAACTTCTTAAAAAATTCTTGTCAGCTATGCTCAATTGATAATGGTGCTTTCCAAGATCTACAAAATAATCTAATGCTTCCTTTATCTGTGACCTTCGGTCTTGGCGTGTGATATAGGGTGCTTGGATAAGAATTTTATAAAGTTCCCGGCGATTATCATGATTGATAGGGCTAAGTTTAAAAACTTGGTTGCTTAGCTGATAGGCTTGGCTAGTAATTAAGGGATTTTTATACTTCAACAAATTTTGTAAAATTTCCAAATCAAGAGGCGGAATAGCGCGGTCAGGGTTATCTTGATATTTTTTTATATAATGGTTAATAACCTCTTGCCCTAATTCCTTATCTTTTATGTTAGAAACGGCACTTGCATAAAGCATCCAGCTAAAATAGGGCCTTGACGCACATTGCTTCAGGCGTTTTAGAAAAATTCCTTTGGATCTAGAACAGGAACCTAACCGTGTGTGAGCCATGACAGACGTCCATAATACCAGCTGGTCAAAGTCCGTAGTTGGGTTGTTTGTTTGGATTAAAAGTTCTTGTTCTTTGATAAAAATTTTGATAGCGGCTCTGCGTTCCTGCTGGGAGCCATTTTTTATAATTTGTGTAAGGGGATCCCACCGACTTTTAGGCGGCTGTTGGACTAGGTTGGTACTAATAGTTAATTTGGGTTTTTTATAGGCTCCTGGTGAAGGGGCATTTTCTTTATCATTATTAAATTGTGGTTCGCGTTTAAGGGATAGTGATAGCCTTTTTGTTTGGTTGGGATCTTGGTTTTCTTTGTTGTCACCAGCATAGATAGAATTAGAAATAAAAAGAACAAGCATAGTATACAGAAAGATTTGCATAAATTGTCATAAAGTTAGAAATTATTTAAATACGTTACATAAATTATTTCTGCTTAATTTGGAATAAAAAATTGTGCATAATTGAAATTAAATTTTCCCACTGGGGTGGGCATGCTGTTTGTCTCGTAACCCATTGCCATATATCCCTATCTTCACAGGCTAAAAAATCTGTATATAGTTCCTGCTTATCAACAGACAAAGCTGGCCAAACATGCACTGCAAAATTGCCTAAAATAATCTCCAGTTCCCGCATTCCACGATGGGTGCTTTTATATAAAAGACTTTTATTAAAATTAGTTTGATATTTGTTCATAAACCCAGCACAATACAAAAAATACAGCCTGTCAACTAAAGTTGCTAAACAATGGTGAGGAATCAGCAGTTAAGCACAAAAGTTCGCCTTAAAGTTCCAGGATTTACTCTTGTTGAGTTGGCGATTGTCTTGTTGGTGATGGGGATGATTGCTGGGGCAATTTTTAAAGGCCAAGATTTAATCGAATCAGCCCGTATTCGCTCTATTTTAAATGATTTTAACCGGTTTCGTTTGGCCGTTGTTATGTACCAAGAAACTTACGGTATGTTACCCGGAGATGATAATCACGCCAGTGCACATTTTGGTGGTGAAGTGACTAATGGCAATGGCAATGGCATTATAAATTACGAAGAAGAGCAAACTTTTTGGCAGCACCTTAACAAATCAGGACAGCTAAGCAGTGCCAACCCTCCTACCTCTAAATTAGGAGGACGTTACAAGGTTGTCTATCAACCAACACCTCAATGGCCTGGGCATTGGCTGCAATTAGGTAAAGAAAATGGCTCTACACTAGAAGGCATTTTGACTCCTAAGCAAGCCCAATTACTAAAAAGCAAAGCAGAAGATAACGGCAACTTGAACCCTACTCAGGGGGCTATACGCTTTATGGAAGGTGCTGGGGTACCCAAAGGACAATGTGTGCAAGGCGACCATCTTAATCTAGAAGTTGATGCACCCGTATGTGTTGTTTTAGCTGCCTTTTAAATTTTTAAGCAGTTTTAGTAAACACGTTCTTGTAAGGGGATGGGATCGACATCTTTCGAGGTTGAAAGCTGGACAGGCCGTTTAGCAAACGTAGGAGCTTTATGAGCATGGTACCAACATAAAGAATGATGTAACCAGTTTTGATCATCGCGTTGGGGGAAGTCTGTCCGAGAATGGGCGCCCCGGCTTTCGGTACGGTAGTGGGCGGAATGCAATGTAACTATCGCCTGCACCATCAAATTTTCTAATTCTAAAGCCTCTAAAAGGTCAGTGTTCCAAACAAGGGAAGTATCGTTTACCTGAATGTCTTGTAAGGTGTGACTAAGATCAGCTAGATGTTCAATACCTTGTGCTAATAAATCATGATGGCGGAAAACGGCACAATGGTGCTGCATTATTTTTTGCATGGATAGGCGCAGATGTCCTGTTGTTACTGATCCTTTAGCATAGCGCAGTTTATTGAACCGTGTCAGTGTTTCTTCCCCTTGGCCTTTTTCTAAGGGTGGGTGGGCAGAACCCGGCTTGATAATCTCTTTAGCTCTTAAGGCTGCTGCTCGACCAAAAACAATCAAATCTAGCAAGGAATTTGTACCCAGACGATTGGCACCATGCACTGATACACAAGCAGCCTCGCCAATGGCCATCAAGCCAGGGACAATTGTGCCCTTACGATCGGCCACTACCTCACCATGACAGTTGGTGGGTATACCCCCCATATTATAGTGAACGGTGGGTAAGACAGGGATAGGGTCTTGGGTTACATCGATACCGGCAAAAATACGTGCTGTTTCAGCAATGCCTGGTAACCTTGCGTGAATAAGGGCGGGATCTAAATGCTCAAGATGTAAATGGACATAGTTTTTATCAGGGCCTAAGCCTCGCCCCTCAGCGATTTCGGTAGCAATGGCACGGCTGGTAACATCACGCGATGCTAAATCCTTAGCATGGGGGGCATATCGTTCCATAAACCGTTCCCCGTTAGCATTTGCTAAATAACCGCCTTCTCCCCTGGCGCCCTCTGTAATTAGGCAGCCAGCGCCGTAAATACCGGTGGGATGAAATTGAACGAATTCCATATCTTGTAAGGGCAGTCCTGCCCTTAAAACCATAGCATTACCATCGCCGGTACATATATGGGCAGAGGTGCAAGAAAAATAAACACGTCCATACCCCCCCGTGGCTAGCACTACACTGTGTGCTTGAAAACGATGTAAAGTACCGTCATCTAAACACCAGGCTATGACACCGACACAACGGTTGTCTTGCATCAATAAGTCTAAAACAAAGTATTCGATGAAGAATTGCGATTGGTGTTTCAGGCATTGCTGATAAAGAGTATGTAAAATCGCGTGACCTGTACGATCGGCAGCTGCGCAAGCACGCTGGGCCGGTTTTTTTCCTTGATGGATGGTATGGCCACCAAATAGGCGCTGATATATTTTCCCTTCCTCAGTACGCGAGAAAGGAACTCCCAAATGTTCCAGCTCAATAACAGCCTCTTGAGCATTTTTACACATATATTCAATGGCGTCTTGATCGCCCAGCCAGTCTGACCCCTTGACAGTATCATAAAAGTGATAGCGCCAGTTATCCCCATCCTTCATATTATTTAAAGCTGCACTAATACCCCCTTGGGCGGCAACAGTGTGGCTGCGTGTTGGGAAAACTTTTGTAATGCAGGCAGTTTTTAATCCAGCTGCGCTCATGCCCAAGGTGGCGCGTAATCCCGCACCCCCTGCCCCTACGACGATAACATCATAGGTATGATCAATAAATCTGCCCAAGTTAGGGTCCCATAATAATGGTAGTTAGACTAAATAAACTAAGAACCATCAATCCAACCGTAAGCATTTGAACGGCTGTCACAACAACAGAGGCAGAAAGGTCTGACAAGTAATCACGGCTTATAACCTGAATCCCTAGCAAAGCATGGTAAAGGCTAGCCATTATAATCAGTGATATCAAAACAGGAACCCAGGGGGTTTGTAACCTTAGAATAATTTGTTGATAAGTTGCATTCTTAAGGGAATAAAAAATCATCAGAAAAATTGGTAAGGTAAATACTAAAAACAAAGCAGACAGCCTTTGAAATTGCCAGGTATAATGCGGTTTATTTTCCATATTAGTACCACCAGAACATCAATAAACTATTTAAGAAAGTTAAGGTTAAAACTGCTTTTCCACTGACATAAACTTTTTCTATATCAAGACCATAGCCTATATCCCATAGCAAATGGCGTATGCCGTTAAAAAAATGAAAATTTAAGCAAATAATTACAAAGCCACTAATGACTTGTAGGGGCCATGAATTTAAAATATCCATATACTTTTTATAAAAAACAGGGCCTTGGCTTAGACTAAATAGCCATCCTGTCAGCCCTATCAAAGCAAAACAAAGAGCAATGCCTGTTAGACGATGAAGAATGGACAAAACCGATGTTAATTGCCAACGATAAATCTGCAGATGAGGAGAAAGGGGACGAACAGTCAAGAAAAGCAACCTATAGAATAATTTTATTAAAATTATAGTAAGAAATTTGTTTGTTTTGCTCAAGCCCTAATCTATGTTTTTTAAAATTAAAGCCAAGATACAAACCAAGCTTTAAATCTACCAAAAAATCCTTGAAGTCTGAAAATTGTTCAGTATACAGTAAAGAAATTTCCTAGTTTTCCCCTGTTTTCCATGCGGTCTAAGTCAACGTTGCAAACTGAAAAAAAAATACGGTGGCAAGAAAATTTACTGTTTTTTCGTCGTTGGCTTAAGCATCCTTTGCAAATGGGGACGTTGGCGCCTATTACGCCACGCTTGGCTCATTTAGCAGCTTCTTTTCTGCCTAATTCTCATGAAAAGCTGGTTGTAGAAATTGGTGCAGGCACAGGCAGGTTAACGCGTGTTTTACTAGGGCAGGGTGTTAAGCCGGAAAATTTAGCGGTGGTAGAATTAGACCCTTTTTGTTGTGCGTTTTTGCAAAAAACTCTACCAACTATATTAAAGCACGGCCAACCTCTTCCCACCATTATCGAAGGGGATGCCACAAAATTAGTTGACTTATTGCCCCATCAGTTTGTGGGACAGGTTGATACTGTATTTTCTGTTATTCCTTTGATGTATCTTTCCCCCTTAGCGCGACAAAATCTTATGAATGCTGCTTTCCAAGTTCTAAAGCCTGGTGGCTCAATCATCCATATCACCTACAGCCTTCAATCACCCCTTCGTTTTATGACCCATATCAAACAGCATCGCCAGGGACAATTGTGGCTAAATATGCCCCCAGGCTTTATATGGCATTATCAACAAGGGTGAAAATGATAACCTTTCTGCCTCAAGTAAAAGAAGATTCAAATTGACAGTGCCCCGTATTCGCAAACGTGAAGAAAGCTTGTTGTTTTTAAAGCAACTGATTAAAAATCCGAAGTCTTTAGGTGCTTTAGTCCCCAGTTCACCCGCGTTGGCAGACTTTATGTGTAGCCATATCGCCTTTGACAAAACGACACGGGTTGTGGAAATTGGGGCGGGTACAGGGCGCTTAACCCAAGCTTTGTTAAGAAATGGCTTTATGAAACAAAATTTATGTGTTGTTTAATTGGATCATTACATGTGCTAATTCTTACGACAAAATTTTCCCCATCTTACAATCGTTCAGGGCAACGCCTGTGATTTACCACATTTATTGCCAAAGGATTGGCCAGGCCAGGTTGATGTGGTCATTTCAGGTATACCGATGGTGAATTTATCTTTTGAAGACCAAAGCCAAATCGTGGAAGGATGTTTCCAAAGTTTAACGTTTGAGGGTAAATTACTGCAATTTACCTATGGCCCTTTATCGCCTTTGCCTTCACGTAAATTAGGTTTAAAACAAAAGCGGCTGGGGCATGTTTTATTTAATTTTCCCCCGGCAACAGTTTGGCAATACTCAAGGGCTTTGCCTTATGAAAAACCATCTAAACGATCTTCTATGGGTCGACTAAAGCAAAAGGGCCTGCGTCAGTTTAGGCGTTTTAAGAAACATTCATTAAAATCTATTTTAAGCAAAGACTTAAGGAATACAGATGCCCCATGAAAAAATTAAAGTAGCCCTGGCAGGGGCTTATGGTCGTATGGGTAAAGCCATTCTTGAATGTTTGCACCAAAATAATACTTTTGTTTTGACAGCGGCTACGACTTCGGCTGCAAGCCCATCTGTTGGCAAGATAGTTGCGCCTAATGTTATGTTAAGTGATTGTGCGGAATCTTTATTTCCCCCCAGCGATGTCGTGATTGATTTTAGCCTTCCTCATGCTCTTTTTGCGCATTTGGATTTGGCAGTACAGTATCAAAAACCTATGGTCCTTGGGACGACTGGCTTAGGCCCGCAACATCACCTCCATCTACAACAAGCTTCTAAGCATATCCCAGTGTTATATGCGCCTAACATGAGTATTGGCA
>ERZ1066127.713-NODE-713-length-15662-cov-12.082847_pt1 | contig 15662 bp, 14 predicted proteins | sample MGYA00382774_ERZ1066127 | MGnify/ENA primary metagenome ERZ1066127 (study PRJEB33369, sample SAMEA5778357) | biofilm metagenome | biome: Industrial cooling water; feature: Water cooling tower basin; material: Biofilm | place: United Arab Emirates | collected... | reverse complement strand
GAACAAATTAAATCCAAAAAAAAAAAAAAGACCGCCTCACTTATGAGACGGCCTCTTTTTTAATACATCATGCGGAGCTCTTCTTTGCTCAGCTTCTGTTCCAATTGCAATAGTTCAAGCATACAGGCCATGCCATTTTTACAGGCATTGTCATGCAAAAGGAGCAATTTCAGGGACTTCCACCGATCAAAATTGGTTGGGAAAGCTTCGATATCGTTTTCAGAAATGTCGAGTTCATGTAGCCAGGTCATTTGATTCAAAACTGCAGGATAAACCAAAAAGCGGTTTCCCAAAAGGCTTAATCTTTCAAGGGATTGCATGCCACTGAAACTCGCCGGTAAACTTTCAAGCTCGTTGTTTTCAACATAAAGGAAGCGCAAGGCTTTTAGGTTCCCCAAGTTGTCAGGAAGGCTACGTAAGCAATTATTGGCCAAATACAATTCCGTAAGATGGGGTAAATTGCCAATGCCTTCGGGCAATTCATCCAAACGATTGTGGTGTACATCTATTTCGGTAAGCGATTGCATTTGCCAAACAAAATCAGGCAAGCTTGTCAGCCTATTCTTGTAGAACATGAGGCTTTCAAGTTTTTTGAAACGAGCCATTTCTTTTGGAATGGTTTCAAAACCATTGTTCCCAAGAACCAATTTTCGTAATCTCTTTAGTTTTGCAACACCCTTCGGCAGCGAAGACAACCGATTAGAATGAAGCACGAGTACTTCTACCCTGGCCTTTCGCCAAGGCATCCATTTTAACTTTTGCAACTGACTGCCTGACAAATCGACTTCTGTGGGCAGTTTACCTTTTATCTTCAATTGAAGAATGCCCATGCCATCTAGCACTAATTTTTTTAATCGGTCATTGGTATGAATCTGGAGATGCTTATCGAGTTTATTTTCACCAGCATCGAACAAACTCAACTCTTTCAGCGAGCGTAAATTCACCATCTTTCCTGCCAACTTGTTGCGGCGAACTGAAAGTTTTTCCAAATGAGGAAATCGTTCTAATGCTTCAGGGAGCATGGTAAACAGGTTATTGTCGAGGTTTACAAATCGAACAGATCTGAACCGCAGCAACTCCAAAGGCAGCTGCTCTAGGGCCATTCCTTCTAGCCTGAGCTCTGTCACAGAATCAACAGGCATTTGGTTTAACTTCTGCCAATAGGTGTACCATTTGTGGTTTTGCGCATAGCCAGGAGGCATCATTCCTAGCAGCAGCAAGCCTAACAGCAATATGTACTTTTTTCGCATGTGAATCCTATTACTTTTTCTTCAATGTGCTTCGGTTTTCCTACCTTTGTGCCTTCTTAGCCCCAACCTTTATGAGCAATGTTCGTGCGATTCAAACGGCCCTGATATCAGTATATTACAAAGACGGTCTTGAACCATTGGTAAGGGCATTACACGCTCGAAACGTAGAGATTTTTTCAACTGGAGGAACGCAGCAATTTATAGAATCTTTGGGCATTCCTGTACATACGGTTGAAGGCTTGACAGGATATGCCTCCATTTTAGGCGGGCGGGTAAAAACATTACACCCAAAAGTATTCGGAGGCATCTTGGCGCGTCGCGAAGAAATGAATGATATCAATGATCTTGCCGCTTACGACATTCCTACGCTCGATCTGGTGATTGTTGACCTCTATCCGTTTGAAGAAACCGTTGCCTCAGGTGCCACCCATGCCGATATCATAGAAAAAATTGACATTGGCGGCATATCACTGATCCGTGCAGGCGCTAAGAATCACAAAGAGGTAGTTATTCTTTCGTCGAAAGACCAATACGCGCGGCTCCTGAGCCAATTGGAAAGTCAGAACGGTACAACTTTAGAGGAGCGGATTACTTATGCTACTGAGGCATTTGCAGTGAGCAGTTATTACGACAGCACCATTTTCAACTACTTCAACCGCAACGAAAAATTGCAGGTTTTGCGCTTGGTAAGCAACGATGCCCTGCCGCTGCGTTATGGTGAAAATCCGCACCAAGCTGGCAGTTTTTATGGCAAGCTTGATGATGTTTTTGAAATTTTAAATGGCAAGCAGCTCAGCTACAACAACCTGCTTGATGTTGACGCTGCCGTGAATCTATTGGCCGATTTTGACGAACCCACCTTCGCGGTGATTAAACACAACAACGCTTGCGGATTGGCTTCGCGACCTACTGTGCTGCAGGCATGGCATGATGCCTTGGCTGGCGATCCGGTTTCGGCCTTTGGGGGCATTTTGATGTGCAACCGCGAAATAGACTTGGCAACAGCCACCGAAATTGACCAAATTTTTTATGAAGTGCTCATTGCACCCAGCTACGAACCAGCTGCGGTTGAACTGCTCAAAAAGAAGAAAAACCGCATTTTGGTGCGCATGAAGAAGCCAATTGGGCAGCATATTCAAGCACGGTCGGTATTGAACGGGGTATTGGTGCAAGACAAGGATACTTATGTTGACAGTTTAGAGAATTTGAAGCCCGTAACGGAAAAAAAACCGACTCAAGCAGAACTGGAAGACATGATTTTTGCGGCCAAAGTGGTTAAACATACCAAGAGCAACGCCATCGTCTTGGCCAAAAACAAGCAACTTATTGGCAGTGGAACGGGACAAACCTCACGAATCGATGCCATGAAGCAGGCAGTGCACAAGGCAAGGACCTTTAATTTTGATGTGCATGGAGCGGTTTTGGCGAGCGATGCCTTCTTCCCTTTTGCCGATAGTGTTGAAGTAGCTTTCAACGAAGGTATTCGTGCAGTGATTCAACCGGGAGGCAGCATCAAAGACCAGGATAGCATCGATTTTTGTAATTCACACGGAATGTCGATGGTGTTTACTGGCATACGTCATTTTAAACATTAAATTTGTCGGAATACCGAAGCAATACATGGGATTATTTGACTTCTTCACCCAGGAAATAGCCATTGACCTGGGCACAGCGAATACGCTGATCATTTTCAGAGATAAAATTGTGGTCGACGAGCCATCGATTGTGGCCATCGACCGCACTACGAATAAGGTATTGGCCATTGGCAAGCAGGCGCAGCAGATGCATGGTAAAACGCATGAGAACATCAAGACCATTCGTCCGTTGAAAGACGGGGTAATCGCCGATTTCCATGCTGCAGAGAACATGATTCGCGGAATGATTGACATGATCAATCCCAAGAAAAGGTTCATCGCACCTTCGCTTCGCATGGTAATATGCATTCCTTCAGGCATTACCGAAGTAGAAAAGCGTGCCGTTCGCGACTCTGCCGAGCATGCTGGGGCAAAGGAGGTTTACCTCATTCATGAACCCATGGCCGCAGCAATAGGTATCGGCATTGATGTAGAAGAGCCCAAGGGCAATATGATCATTGACATCGGAGGTGGTACGTCTGAAATTGCTGTCATTGCTCTGGCAGGTATCGTCTGCGACCAGTCTATTCGCGTGGCAGGTGACCAGTTTACTGCCGATGTTTTAGAGTACATTCGCCGCCAGCATAATATGCTCATTGGAGAAAGAACTGCGGAAAACATTAAAATTCAGGTTGGTTCGGCCTTGCCTGAATTGGATGAGCCGCCAGCTGACATTACTGTAAGTGGTCGCGATTTAATGACGGGTATCCCCAAGCAAATCACCGTTAGTTATACAGAAATTGCCCATGCACTCGACAAGTCCATTTCAAAAGTGGAAGGTGCCATCTTGAAAGCACTTGAAATCACCCCTCCAGAATTGGCTTCCGACATACACGAAACGGGCATTTACCTCACTGGTGGAGGCGCCTTGATTCGGGGGTTGGATAAGCGTATCAGCCAAAAAACCAAATTAAAAGTGCACATCGCCGAGGATCCCCTGCGCGCTGTAGTACGTGGAACAGGCATCGCTTTGAAGAACATCGATCGGTTTAACTTCTTGATGACCTGATCGCTCGCCGATGAGCACCATCATCAAGTTTTTATACAAGCTCAGGCTTGTTTTCTTGTTTTTGCTGCTTCAAACGGTGGCGGTGGTCCTCACTATTTCTAATAATGCCTATCATCAGGCTGCTTTTTTTAACAGCAGCAACCAAATAAGTGGTGGTTTTTATCAGCAAATTGCCGAAATAAGGTACTTCTTAAAGTTGCGATCGGTAAACGATAGTTTGGCAAGTGAAAACGCCCATCTGCGTGAGCGGTTAGTGGCCATCTTATCCGATTCAACTAAATCGGAATGGCAAGTAGCTGATAGTACCATGCGTACAGTAAGTTATACTTACAAATCAGCACGTGTAGTCAACAATACGACTTCTTTTAGAAATAATTTCCTTACGCTTAGCAAAGGAGAAAATGATGGTATCAAGCCTAGGATGGCTGTTATTGGCCAACATGGCGTAGTTGGTATTGTCAAAGATGTATCACCTAACTTCAGTACGGTTATCAGCGTACTCAACAAAAATGCACGTATAAGCGCCAAGCACCTCAAAAGTGCAACAACCGGCACAGTTGTTTGGGATGGCGGAAATTACCGCCTTGCCAGGTTGATTGAGATACCGATTCACGTAGATCTCAAAAAGGGTGACTCAATCGTAACAAGCCCTTATTCCAATATCTTCCCAGAAAACATTTTCATTGGGAAAATCACTCAAATCAAAAAGCCAGAAGGAGCAAGTACCTACGATATTACAATTCGTTTAGGAACCGATTATAGACGCCTGGCATTTGTGCAGGTTGTTGAAAATAGCTTGCAAACCGAACGTGATTCACTCGAAAGTCGCCTGAACTATGCTGAATGAGCTTTTGAAACATACCTTTCGTTGGATTTTGTTGGTTTTGCTACAATTAACCATTTTCAACAACATCCAATTTTTGGGGATTTTAAATCCGTTCGTTTATATATTCATTATTATCATGTTTCCCTTGGGCATGCCCAAAAGCGTTTTGATGTTATTGGCTTTTACAACAGGCTTGACCATTGATGTTTTCAGCAATACAGGAGGATTACATGCGGCATCTTGCACATCCATCGCTTTTGTTCGGCCATATTGGGTCAATATCACCATACCACGCAGTAATTACGACGAATTACAGAATATCCGCATTAAAGACATAGAATTCGGCCAGTTTCTAGCTTATGCTTCGCTTTTGGTATTTACCCATCACCTTTTTCTCTATATCACTGAATCGCTTGAATGGTCAGAAACTCTGATGATTTTGGGCAAAACATTTACAAATGGCTTTATTACTTTGGCCATTGTCATTGCTTTCCGTTATTTTGATTTTAATCAGCGAAAGAGTTCATGAAAGACAGCGGCCAACAGCGGGTTATTATAACCATTATGCTTGGCATTTTTTTGGTATTTGCAGGCCGGTTGTTTTACATACAAGTCATCAATGATTCATATTCTCTGTGGGCTACTCAAAATGCCATCAGAAAAGTAACAATCTATCCTGCCCGAGGCGTGATTTTCGACAGAAACCGAGAACGCGTGGTCGTAAACCGTCCGATTTACGATCTGATGGTAGTACCCAGGCAGATAGATCAGTTCATGGACACTTTAGGTTTGTGCGAGATGCTAGGCATCAGCAAGGAAGTATTTATAGAGCGCATGCAAAAAGCACGGTCCTATTCACGATTCAAAGCTTCCTTGTTTCAGGCCCAAATCAGTGTTGAAGAATTTGCCGCTATTCAAGAGCGTTTGCATGAATTTCCTGGTTTTTATCCCGAGTCACGTACAGTGCGTTCATATCCCTTCCAAAGTGCTGCCCATGTTCTGGGTTACATAGGTGAAGTAAATGAACGGCATATTGAAAAATCGGGAGGCTACTACCAAATGGGCGACTACATTGGGATTGGCGGCATTGAACTTTCGTACGAGGAGGCGCTCCGTGGAAAGCGGGGAGTTAAGTACCAATATGTTGACGTACACAACAGGGTTGTTGGGAGTTACAAAGAAGGTGCTTTCGACAGCATGGCTATTTCGGGAGAAGCATTAGAATTATCACTTGATATTAAGTTGCAGCAGTATGCAGAACAGCTATTAGCCAACAAAAAGGGCTCTGTGGTGGCCATTGAGCCAGCAACAGGCGAGGTATTGGCGTTTGTAAGCGCTCCTTATTACGACCCCAATTTACTGGTAGGCAGCATACGCGGTAAAAATTATCGCATGCTGGCCAATGATCCACTCAAGCCACTGTTTAATCGACCCTTACAAGCACAATATCCACCCGGATCTATTTTCAAACCGGTTCAAGCTTTAATTGGACAGGAATTAGGAATTTTAAAACCTGAAACGCGTTATCCATGTGGCGGAGGTTATCGCATGGGCTCGCACACCGTAAAGTGTACCCACGTGCATACGGCATTAAACTTGGAAGAATCTGTTCAGTTTTCATGCAACCCTTATTATTGCTGGGCATTTAAAAATATGGTTGACCACAATCATGGCAAAACCCCCAGTCAGGGCTACGATATTTGGCGTGGATTCATGAACCGTTTTACAGTTGGGGTAAAGACAGGAATTGACATCCCGAATGAAGTAAAAGGTATCCTGCCAAGCGTTGCCTACTACGATAAAATACATGGAAAAGGCAGGTGGAGGGCCAATAGCATCATTTCATTATCCATTGGACAAGGTGAAGTGGGAATGACGCCACTTCAAATGGCTAACATCATGGCCATCATTGCGAATAAAGGTTGGTACTATCCTCCACATTTGGTGCGAGCTATAGGTGATTCGATGCGCAAACCGGATGGTTTTCATGAAAGAAAAACAGTTGGTATTGGACCTGCTTATTTCGACATAGTGACTGAAGCCATGCAAAAAGTTGTGGATGCAGGAACGGCAAGGACTTATGGCAAACTTGACAGCATCAGCATCTGTGGTAAAACAGGAACGGCGCAAAACCCACATGGAAAAGACCATGCAGTTTTTGTTTGTTTTGCACCACGTGAAAATCCCAAAATAGCCATTGCGGTTATCGTAGAAAATGCTGGTTTTGGTGGCGTTTGGGCAGCTCCTATCGCCAGTTTGATGATTGAAAAGTATTTGCTTGGCGGAACCAAGCGTCCTGAGCTCGAAAAAAGAATCTTGGAGGCCAAAATACAATGAGAGGTACGTCAAGGACAGAAAGAACCATCTTTCAATACATAGATAAGCCCTTATTGCTTTTATATGTTGCGCTCACACTCATTGGTTGGTTGACGATTTATGCTGCCGTTTACAACGAAGAACACCAAAGCATTTTTGACCTTTCACAGAATTATGGAAAGCAATTGGTATTCATAGGAAGCAGCTATCTCATTTTAACCATCATCTTGGCCTTAGATTTTCGGATTTATGAAGGCATTGCTCCTTTTGTTTATTTGGCTACCTTGGTTTTAGGGATAGCGGTTATATTTTTTGCAAGAGAAGTAAATGGTGCAAGAGCTTGGTTTGAAATTGGCAGTTTTCGATTTCAACCAGCAGAATTCATGAAAATGGCTACGGCCATGATGGTAGCATACTATTTCAGCAATACAGATGTTACTTTACAAAAAAATAAGGCCAAAGTAGTATTAGCAGGCATCATTCTCATTCCTATTGCAATCATCATGCTGCAACACGATACTGGTAGTGCTTTGGTGTATTTTTCATTCATTTTTGTGGCCTACCGCGAAGGATTGTCCTTTATTTACTTGCTAGCGGTTGCCTTAGCGATTTTTTTGGTCGTGATGACTTTGCTGTTCAATGAATGGGCCATGGCCATTGCTGTTGTTGCCGCTGGCACTTTGTATGTGGTTTTAGCACGAAAGCTTCGTCCTGCCTTGATTAAAAGTCTCTTGGTGGTAGTTCCAGCCTTGATACTAATTTTTTCGGTTAACTATGCCTTTGAAGAAGTGCTCGAAGAACACCAACGTCAACGCATCAACGTTCTTTTGGGTAAAGTAGAGGACTTCAAGGGGGCTGGATACAACGTGCACCAATCGCTTATAGCCATTGGTTCGGGTGGCTTCTTCGGCAAGGGCTTTTTGCAAGGCACCCAAACAAAATTTGATTTTGTACCAGAGCAAAGTACCGACTTCATCTTTTGTACCATTGGAGAAGAATATGGCTTTGTAGGCAGCTTTTTGCTTTTGGTTTTGTATAGCGCATTACTGATTCGCATTTTAGAGGTGGCCGAACGACAAAGTACACGATTTGCACGTGTTTATGGCTACGGAGTGGCTTCCATACTCTTCTTTCACGTATTCATTAACATCGGCATGACCATCGGGTTATTACCTGTCATTGGTATTCCTTTACCCTTTATCAGTTACGGAGGATCTTCGCTTTGGTCGTTCACCATCTTACTAGGCATTCTTATCCGACTCGACAGCGGCAGAAAACTAAGTTTACGCTAATTGGTTTTACTAGTATGAAACAGATATTCAGTTACTTCATTCAGGTTTTCAAACCTAACGGTCCCCACAAGACTACCAATTTCAACCTTAAAATGATGCATGGCATAAATAAAATCAGCATTCTGATGTTTCTATTCTGTTTGCTGGTGATGTTGTATCGTGCTATTTTTTGAATAGTACCGTCAACTAATGCTGCTCCAGTTTTGGTGTTTACGACGCATTTCCTGGTAAGCTAGTAGTAGCATTCGCGCATCATCACTTTGCAAGGCAGGATCATGTTCGAATAAAAATTCGACCGCTTGACGGCTTTCGGCCAGTAATTCCCCATCTTCTGTAAGGCTTGCAATGGAAAAATCCATCACGCCACTTTGTTGGGTACCAGCCATATCTCCAGGCCCACGTAGCTGCAAATCAACTTCTGCTATTCTAAAACCATCATTGGTTTCAACCATGGTCTTGATTCTTGTTGCTCCTTCTTCACCTAATTTAGGCTTGGTCATGAGGATACAATAGGATTGTTCAGCACCCCTTCCTACCCTTCCACGTAATTGGTGCAATTGCGAAAGTCCAAATCGTTCAGCGTTCTCAATTACCATGACCGATGCATTAGGAACGTTCACACCAACTTCAATAACCGTAGTCGCCACTAAAATTTGCGATTTTCCCAATGCGAAATGCTTCATTTCACGCTGTTTATCCTCGGGCTTCATCTTGCCATGCACTATGCTCACCTGGTACTGAGGACGTGGAAACGCGCGACAAATTGACTCATAGCCATCCATTAGGTATTTTAAATCACTTTTGTCGGATTCTTCAATCATTGGATAAACCACATAAACTTGTCGACCTAGACTTATTTGCTCCCGCATGAAATCAAACACCCTTACCCTATGTGCATCGGTTGCATGAATGGTTTTAATTGGCTTTCTGCCTTTGGGTAATTCGTTGATTACAGAAACGTCTAAATCGCCATACATGGTCATGGCCAAAGTACGCGGAATAGGCGTTGCGGTCATTACCAAAACATGAGGATGCAAGGTGTTTTTTGACCAAAGAGCTGCCCGTTGTGCTACTCCAAAACGATGTTGCTCGTCAATAATGGTCAGTCCTAGATTTTGAAATTGCACTTCGGGTTCAATAAGTGCATGTGTACCTACAAGGAAGTGTAATTCACCAGAACGCAGTTTTTCATGCAAAATGCGTCGTTCTTTTGTGCGCGTACTACCCGTAAGTAAACCGACTTCAAGCCCAGTGCCTTCTAATAAATCAGCTATGGCCTGATAATGCTGTGTTGATAAAATTTCTGTTGGCGCCATCAGACACGACTGATAACCGTTATCGGCTGCCAGTAACATACTTAACAAGGCCACAACTGTTTTTCCACTACCTACATCACCTTGTAAGAGCCGGTTCATTTGCTTGCCACTTCCAACATCTACTCTTATTTCGCGTAAAACATGCTTTTGTGCTTCGGTTAATTGAAATGGCAAATGTTCGTTATAAAATTTATGGAAGTAGCTACCCACTTTTTCGAAGCGAAATCCTACGCTTCCTGCTTTACGAGCTCGTTTGTTCCAAATCATGCCAAATTGGAGAAAAAACAACTCTTCAAACTTCAGCCGTCTGCGTGCCGCTTCCAGCTTCGCAACCGCATCTGGAAAATGAATATGCCGAAATGCTTGATTTCGATCCATTAACCGGTATCTCTGCCGGATGGTCAGTGGCAAGTTTTCGCGGATGTACAATTGACCCTGTTCTAGCAATTGCCAAGTAAGCTTTGCAATGCCTTTAGGGTCTAAAAACCGCTGACGAAGCTTGTCGGTGGTAGCATATACTGGCTGAAGAACTGCTAAGCCATTTTGTTGTCGTGATGGGTCGAGTATTTCCAATTCGGGATGTACCATGGAAAAACTGCCTCTAAAAAGCGAAGGTTTACCAAAAATCACATAAGGTTCGTTCAGCTTTAATCCAGCCTGTACCCACTTAATGCCTTGGAACCAAATGAGCTCCATTTGGCCTGAACCATCGCTAAACTGTGCAACCAATCTCCTTTTACCGCCTTCTCCTTGCACATTCATCGAAATAATGCGCCCCTGCAATTGAACAAGACTTTGGGATTCTTGTAATTCGGCAATGCGGTAATATCTACTGCGGTCTACGTGCCTAAATGGATAATACTGCAACAAATCTTCGAAAACCTCCACGCCTAATTCCTTCTTGAGTAGATCAGCTCGAGCCGGGCCAACTCCTTTCAGGAATTCAATGGGGGTTTGAAAAAAATCGCTTTTAGTAGCACTCACGGCTTGAAAATACGCAGTTCTTCTAATGGCAATAGATTATTTCCATCGAAATGTCTCGAGAAGCTGCTCCAAATCAGCCTGAACATACGTTACTACAGGAGCCAAGCTATCTGCTCGCGGTGTTGCATAAAAATACATGGAGCCTCTTACAAAGTGATTGCTAGAATCGGTGAGGTAAAACTGAGAATTGCTAGCAGCATTTCCTCCCACTTTGTAATAAAAACCGTAAACCTGACGTTCGGCATTCCTCACAGGAATTTCTTCTATCGAACTTGCTTTGATGGTATGCTTGTAGGTAAGGCGTTGCGCTTCGGCTATATATTTACCTAAATCGTTTTCATTTCTTATTGCTCCATAAGTAAGATAAACAGTTGCCTGAAGTTCTGGATATTCCAAATTAATCCAACACGATTGATTTGTATCATCTGGCATTACCACACGTGCTGCTTTGGATTTTTCAAATGTATACGCGCAAGTATTTTCCCATCCTTCGTACGATCTAGGAGGTAAATCTATTCGGTGAAAAGCATAAGGTTTTGGGCTTAACTCGTCACTGTTGGCACAGCTTACCAGCATTGAAGTGGCAAAAATGAGGTAAAAACCTTGTTTATACATCTTGACTAAAATCCTGGTTGTTATCATGTGCCTCACTATTTGGGATCTCAATGCGAATGGTTTTAATGCGGCGATCATCTGCATCGGTCACGTAAAAACGATAACCTGCATGTTGTATTTCCTCACCAATCTCAGGGAATTTACCAGCAATTTCTAAAACCAAGCCGGCAAGCGTATCCGCATCAGATAAATACGCCTCAAATAGGTCGAGATCAAGACCCGTTTGACGGCTTAGGTCGTGTAGCAGCACCCTGGCCTCGCACAAAAACACAAATTCATCTATTTGTTTGATTTGGCTTTCTTCTACCTCGTCGTATTCGTCGTTGATTTCTCCGACAATTTCTTCGAGCACATCTTCAAGGGTTATAAGTCCCGAGCAACCGCCGTATTCATCTACAACCACCGCAATGTGTGTGTGCTTCTTTTGAAAATCACGAAATAAATCATCAATCTTCTTCTTTTCGGGAACAAAAAAGGGCTTTCGTAATAAGGCCGACCAATCGAACTCGGCTTGCTCAGAAGAGTGGCGCAACAAATCTTTCAGATATAAAATGCCTTCAACCTGGTCTAATGACTCACGATAAACTGGAACCCTTGAATAGCCCCATTCTGTTACTTGCGCTAATAAATTCTCGAAACTTGATTCTAAACTAACTGCTTTGATTTCTTGGCGAGGCACCATGATTTGTTTGGTTGTAATCTCACCAAAATTCACAATCCCTTTCAGGATGTCTTTTTCATCGGGGTAGGCAGGCTCCTCTTCATAAGTCATTTCAATAGCCTGATTGAGCTCATCTTTTGATACTTGTTGACTCTGTTGTTTGATTCGGCTATCAATTATGTGCGTACCCAAGACAAGGATTTTGATAAAAGGAGCCGTAATCCAAAGTAAACCAGCTACGTAAGGCTGAAGTTTCCTTGCCAAGCGAAGGTTGTTTTCTGTCGCATAAACTTTGGGGACCACCTCTCCAAACATGACAATAAAAAACGTGACTACCACCGTTTGCAAGAGATAACCCAACCAGGCCAATTCGCCAAATGAAAAGCCCCTGAACGTGATGTAATAAGAAATAATTACGATGCTTACATTGACCGTATTGTTCGCAATAAGCAAACCTGCGAGTAAGTCCTTGGGTTTGTTGATAAGCTCAAGTACACCTTTATCTGCTTTGTTTTCTCCTGTTTCTAATTCCTCGAGCTCATTTCTGCCCAGTGAAAAATAAGCCACCTCCGAACCCGAAATAAGTGCGGAAAGCCAAAGTAAAAAAGCAATCAATGTGCAGGCAACCAGTAATTCGGGCACAGAAGCGTGCATCTGAATTTGCAGCCAAACTGCCAGTACCTGCGGAACCTCGTCGGGGTTATCCAAAATCAATCATTTAAGTGAAACATCAGAACGGCAAGTCATCAGCTGCGTCTGTCATCATTTCATCGCTCGCTGGTCGGCCTGTTGCAAAACCGCCTGCAAATCCTGAAGCACCAGATTGGACGTTTTGCTGACCTCCTTCGCCCGCTCGGTTCAAAAGTACGAGATTATCACCTATTACTTCAGTCGTATAGCGTGTATGCCCCTCCTTGTCTTCCCATTTGCGGGTTGATAAGCGTCCTTCAACAAAAACTTGTGATCCTTTGTGCAGGTAATTTTCAGCAATATCTGCCAAACCACGCCACAAAACCAAATTGTGCCATTCGGTTCGGGTTTGCCGATTTCCTTCTTTGTCCTTGTAGCTTTCAGAGGTGGCAAGGGGGAAAGTGGCAATTTTCGCCCCATTTTCCAAGGTCTTCACCTCTGGGTCTTTCCCCAAATTACCAATCAGCATTACTTTGTTCAATCCAGCCATTGCCTGTACGTATTTAAAAACTTTTCAATCAGTCGGGGTAGCGGTTTGTTGCCTAAGGCGTTTGCGGCTACAAATTTAAGCTCCTCATCGTGCAAGTTAGAAAAAATTTGAACCTGCCAAAACCTGGCTTTGATGCGTTGATGTGTTAGTATGTGATTAAAATCCTCAGAATGAAGCTGTACCGAAAATTCGGCACGTGAAAACGAAAACTTTTGCTGAATATGCGCAACAATATCAGCCTCTCCAACAAAGCCATCGGCTTCTATTAGCTCAAAATCCCAGAGGTTTTGCCAAATGTCTTTGCCCTTCCGCTCCTTCATGAATACCCCACCATCTTTTTGCAACAGGACGTAGTTGAAATAACGGTCGCGAACCTTCACTTTTCCGGCTTTTATGGGCAGCAGATCAACTTCTCCTTTGTTGTAGGCCTGACAACTTGTTTTAAAAATACAGGCCTCACAATCAGGATGAAGGGGGAGGCAATGCATGGCTCCGAATTCCATGATGGCTTGGTTAAAGTCGGCTGCATACCTTTTCGGCAAGAGTTTTTGTGCCAGTTCGGTATAGGTTTTTTGAGAAGGCGCGTGGTCGATGGGCAAACGTAGGCCAAAATGTCGCGACAACACCCTGTAAACGTTGCCATCAACAACTGCATGCGGTAAGTCAAAGGCAAATGAAGCAAGTGCAGCGGCTGTGTATGGCCCCACTCCTTTCAAACTTCTCAATTGGTCGTAACTGGCAGGGAAAACCCCACCAAATTGCTGTACGAGCTGTTTGGAAGCTTCGTGTAAGTTTCTAGCACGACTGTAGTATCCCAATCCCTGCCAGCATTGCATGACTTCTTCCAAAGTTGCATTCGCCAAATGATGAACCGTTGGAAATTGCTCAACAAAACGTTCGAAATACGGTAACCCCTGTTGAACGCGCGTTTGTTGCAATATCACCTCAGAAAGCCAAATCACATAGGGATCTTTGGTATTTCTCCAAGGCAAATCACGCTTATGTACTGAATACCAGGCTATCAACTTTTCACTCCAATCATTCATGAGGCATAAAACTTTATAATTAAACGGGTTTCAGCTTCGATTTTCGGCTGAATACTGTATTTTTGCATTCCGTTTCAAAAATAGACAGTCTTTAATAGTTATCAAGATGACCAAAGCAGAAGTGATTAGCCAGATTGCCGAGGAAACCGGCATTGAGAAGGTGGATGTTCAACAGGTGGTAGAAGCCTTTTTCACTGTAGTGAAAGATTCTATCAAAAATGGTGAAAACATCTATGTGCGTGGGTTTGGCAGCTTCATCGTTAAAAAGCGTGCCCGCAAAATTGCCCGCAACATTTCACGTAACACCTCTATTGAAATTCCAGAGCATTTCATCCCTCACTTCAAGCCTTCGAAGCAATTCATCGATGAAGTGAAAGATACCATCAAAAACGGAGCGATTGCTTGATGAATAAAACCCAGCTAGTTGTATTGGCCGCGTGCCTCGCTTTGGGCGTGAGTATTTTTGTTTTTGGAAAAAAAACAGTGCTCACCCAAGACACCATGGCCCCTGAGGCGATGGCTGCCTCGCGGGGAATGGACGACAATGCCTTGCTGGATATTGCCAAAAGCTCCTTACAAGAGGAAGAAAAGTCGAAGATGGAGCCCGTTTTGGCCGCTCTTGACACGGTTAACGCCCCCTTACAAAGAGCTGGTATGCTAAGAAGTCTGGCCTCTTTCTGGGATACCAAAGGTCAGTACGCAGCTTCAGCCGTTTACCATTTGCAAGCTGCCGAATTGGTGAATGAGGCACCTGCTTTCATGTTAGCAGGTAGTCGGTTTCAAGCTGCTGCTGAAATGGCCAACGACACTTTATTGCGCAACTTCCTCTTCTCCAAAGCCAAAGCGGCCATGGAAGCAGCATCAAACATTTTGCCTGAAGACCTAGACATCAAGGCCGACTTGGCCAATGTGGTGGTACTTAGTTCGCCGCAGCCTATGCAAGGCATTCAGCAATTGCTTGATATTGTGAAACAAGAGCCCAAGCACTTGCGAGCAAACGTTCACTTGGCACGTTTAGCCATAACAAGTGGTCAAAACGATAAAGCCATTGAACGTTATACCAATTTAGTAACTTGGTACCCAGCCTACGCCGATGCCTATTTAGGTCTTGGCGAGGCCTACTACAACAACGGCCAAATAGAACCTGCCGTTAAAAATCTCGAACAGTACAAAGGATTGGTCCGTGATGAGCAAGTTATTGCCCAAGTGGACGAGTTCATCCAAAAAATTAAAAGTTCAACCCCTTAAAACATTCATTATGCCTTGCGGTAAAAAAAGAAAGCGTCATAAGATTGCTACACACAAGCGCAAAAAGCGCCTCAGAAAGAACCGTCACAAGAAGAAATAAAACGCTTCACTCACTGATACCTGCATGTGCAGGTATCAGTGTTTTAGTCGGATTCGACATTTAACTTTTCCATAAGCTTTACAAAAGGAGGTTCCTTGAACAAGTCCTTATATGTAAGGAGTACGCCCACCGGCTTCGACATTGCCATGTTCGAAGACAAAAGGCTTGTGGAATTCAGCCAGGAA